>Ga0224510_10000056_pt1 | contig 93333 bp, 90 predicted proteins | sample SF_May12_sed_USG_FD_170161 | JGI IMG/M metagenome (GOLD analysis project Ga0224510, IMG submission 170161) | Sediment microbial communities from San Francisco Bay, California, United States - SF_May12_sed_USGS_4_1 | ecosystem: Environmental > Aquatic > Marine > Sediment | place: USA: California... | reverse complement strand
TTTCTTGTTCTCAATGGCAATGCCGTGCTTTTCAGCATAATCCAGCAGTTTTTCACGGGAAGTCAGATCCCATTCACGCCAGGGAGCAATTACACGCACGTCAGGCTTCAGTGCGTAATAACCCAGTTCAAAACGCACCTGGTCGTTACCCTTGCCGGTTGCACCGTGCGACACCGCGTCTGCGCCGGTCATTTTGGCAATTTCAATCTGGCGCTTGGCGATCAGCGGACGGGCAATGGACGTTCCCAGCAGGTACTCGCCCTCATAAACTGCATTGGCGCGGAACATGGGGTACACGAAATCACGGGCAAACTCTTCACGCAGGTCGTCAATGAAAATTTCCTTGATTCCCATGGCCTTAGCCTTGGCGCGCGCTGGTTCTACCTCTTCACCCTGGCCGATATCGGCGGTGAAGGTCACCACTTCGCAATGATATTCGTCTTGCAACCACTTCAGGATAATGGAGGTATCCAAGCCCCCGGAATAGGCTAAAACGACCTTTTTGATGTCAGACATGTTCACCTCTGGCGACGAATGCGTGATGGATAGCGATTAAAGGGCGCAGATAGTATCAAATTTGCCCCAGAAGGGTCGAGTGGCTACAACAAAAACTCTCTAGCCTTGGAGAACCGGCAGGTAAAAGTAGAAACACGCCCCCTGCCCTGGCTGACTGGTAAAACCAATTTCGCCGCCCAGCCGCTGCACGATGCCCTGAGAAATATTCAGTCCCAATCCCGTCCCGCCCCGCCCGCGGGTGGCCGAGGTGTCGGCCTGAGCGAACTTGCCAAAAATTTTGGATTGGAACTCCAGCGGAATACCCGGTCCGTTGTCAATAACTGAAATTTTGACTCGAGCATCGTTCAACTCGGTCTGTACCAGCACACATCCCTGTGGTGGCGAAAATTTAATCGCATTGGACAACAAATTCGCCATGACCTGCAAAAACCGTCCAGGATCCACCCGTACCTTCAGTGCGGTCGGCACCGCATTTTGCAGCTGCATTTCTACGTTATAGTTGGTGGCATACCCCTGATTGGCCTCCAGAGATTGCTCCAGCAATTCAACCAGAAAATGATCTGCCAGGGACATGCTCATCTTGCCAGATGCCATTTTTTCCACGTCCAGAATATCGTTAATCAGCATGGAAAGTCGTTGCGCATTTCTATCCGCCACTTCGGTCAGGCGTTCTTTATCCGCATCGGCCAGCACCACCTTCCCCTGCAGCAAACCCAATGCGCCACGAATGGCGGTTAACGGTGTACGCAGTTCATGACTCACTGTTGAAACGAATTCATTTTTCATGCGCTCGATTTTTTTACTTTCCGAAATATCATGAACATTGGCAAGAACCACATCGCCCTGCCCCAGTCTCATCCGCTGTAATGACAATTCAATATCCAGTAATTCACCCGTTTTGTGATGCTTCAGCATCCAATTGAATGTCACCGATTCATGTTTTGTAACTACCCGATGCCAATACATCGGCAAAACCATTTTGTCGTCTATCTTGGCGGTCAGTAGCTTGGACACAGAATCATTGAGCAGTTCAGCCTCATCAATACCCAACAACGAAAGCGCTCGCGGATTCGCCTGCATCAGACGCCCCTCAAGATCTATCACCAATATCCCTTCGTTTACGCCGTTAAAAATATTGATCAGGTCCTGCTTGGAGGCAATCAATTGCTGCTCCCTCTCCAATGCCTCGTAGCGCAAACTGATATTCTCAACAAACCGGAAATATATCTGCCGACCATTGCTTAACACAACAGCACCAAACGCCAACGTCATGGCAGCCATCGCAATCGCCGTCGGCGAACCCACAAATAGAAATTGAGAAAACAACGGCGTCAAACACAGCGCCACATACCAACGATAGGCAACGATCGACGCCGATAATGACGCCAGTCCACCAGCAACCATGCCTGCAATCACAAACGCCAGAAATACCTGATCACTTAACTCATTGGTGAACAGCAACAGCGAAGCGCTACCCCAGACAACACTGGTAAAAGACAGACCAACAACAAATCGCCTATGCCAATATTTGTTATCTGCACTGCCTTTATCTTGAAGGCGAAAATATTTCCAAGCAATCAGTGACCGGACAAGCACCGCAACATACATCGCCACCAGCCACAGCCATACCAACGCGTCATTTTCACTGGATGAGCTAAGAATCCAAACCAATACACTTGAATTAAACAGGGTTATAAGCAGCGAAAAAGGCAAAGCCCTATACAACATTTGAACTTGCTCGAGCAAAATCACTTGTTGTAAATTTTTTGGATCTGTCGAAACTCCAGCAGAATAAAACGTATCTGTTTTCACGATAAAATGGCAACTATAGCGGGATTAAAAAACCTATATCGAGTTCACATAAAAATGCTAAACCCCATTTTTTATATCAAACATCTGAATCTTGTGCTGACCGTAGAATGACAGTAAAGACAGTCCCTTCACCGACCTTGCTTCTGAGCGACAACTGGCCTTCCATCACTTCCACAAAGTGTTTGCTCAACATCAAACCCAACCCGGTTCCTTCTATTTTTGTTCCTTCAGCCCCCAGCCGTTCAAACGGCTTGAAGAGCTTCTTTTGCTGTTCTTCATCAATCCCCCAGCCAGTATCTCGTACAGCGATACTTACGCCATCACCAGCCAGATATTCGCAAGTCACAAATATTTTACCACCTTCGTGGTTATACTTGATCGCGTTTGACAATAAATTTAAAACAACCTGCTTTAATCGTGTAGCATCGGCATAGGCAAAAACCTGCCCTGCTTCAGGCAAGGTCGTATGCACAGCAATTTGTCTTGCCTGCGCTAGGTGCTTTACTAACGAAAGAGCATCCGTCACAGGCTTTAGGACATCGATACTCGCCATGTCCAATTTTATTTTTCCGGCCTCAATTTTTGACAGATCCAATACGTCACTAATGAGATCAATCAAATGTCCACCTGCGCGTTTTATTTCCTCAACATAGTCTTGTTGATCATCCGTCATGCGATCATCGTGATGCAGCAAATCAGCAAAACCAACGATGGCATTCATCGGCGTTCTGATCTCATGACTCAGCCCAGACAAAAACTCTGATTTGGCCCGATTGGCGTCCTGGGCCATGCGAGTTGCTGCGCGCAATTCCTTTTCGAGTTTTTGTCGCTGGGTCACATCACGCAAAATAGCCGAAAACATCCGCTGGCCGTGAATGATCATTTCTGACAGATTAACTTCCAGTGGGAAAATATCGCCGTTTTTTCGCCGCCCGTGAAGTTCGCGGGCCACGCCTAGCATTGAGGAACTTCTTCCTTTTGTGTGCGCGTGCAAATACTGATCATGCTGGGCGGCATAATTGTCTGGCATCAGCAGAACCACATTGGCTCCCAACGCTTCATCACGGGTATAGCCAAACATTCTCTCTGCCGCAGGGTTGAAAACCTTGATTGCGCCATTCACGTCAGTCATGACAATGCCGTCCAGTGCGGAGTCGATCAAGGTCTGGATACGCACCTGATTGTCCTCCAGCACTCGCTCGCGCAACATGCTGTCATAGCGTTCAGAAAAACTAATGTACTCGTTCAGATTCCAGCGTTGAGCACTGGTGAACAAACCCAACCAGAAAATAACCGTCATTAACGCCATACCGAAGCCAGTCACTGTCTGCATGGACAGCAACTCAAACCCGAGCGGCGCAAGAAGAATGGTAATGAATGCCACCAACGATGGCATATGGTACGACAGTGTGGTGGCTGCCCCGGCGCACATCCCAGCCATCACGAAGGCGATAAACATCTGGCCTTCGGTGCCAACCTTATCGAAAAACAGCAGCGGCAAACTGCTCCAGACCAGGCCAGAGACAATCACCCCCACCCTATGCAAAATTACCCACCGATTATGCTTTGGGTCGTTATCTTGGTGACGGCGAAACATCGCATAAATGGCCGTGCGAATTCCCAAAATGAAGAGCAGCACAACAATCCAGGTCGTCAACCAACCCTGATCCACTTCCCCCCAAAGCACAAAGGCAGCAATCAAGCCGTTGAGCACGCTGGCGAGCAACGCCGCCGGCAGATTGCCGTACAACATCCGCAATTGCTGCTGTTTTATGTATGCTAACTTGGACGGATCTACATGTTCCTGACCGTGACTGCCAAGTTGATTGGTCGCTATACCCACCGTTTCCCCAACAGGATGCCCGTTATGCGAGTTATAACGACCCAAAATCCAAATTACTTCAGGAGAACATCATGGCTTGATAAAATCAATAACCCCTTAAAACGCAATGAATTTATCTGGCTAACACCGCACTAGGCTGGCCACTGCCGGCGGTACAAAAACCAAAATCCTTGCGACTTTCACCCGGCAATAACGACTTAATCGCCGTCGGCAAAGCGACCAGCAACTGCGAAGCCTCACGACTAATGGTGCCATTCCAGCTATTACTGATGACGGTGGCACTGTCCAACCCCATTCCCAGATAGCGTGGTGTCGCCGTTGAGCTGCCAGTATTGGTGATGTAAATATTCACGCAATACCCTGTCGCCCACTGGCTGTAAACATCGGCATAGGCAGAAAAACTGTTCACGCTTGGTGACAACAACGCACCGCCAACATCCCGCGCAAACGACGGTGCAACAATACCACCACCGACACAAACACTCGCCACATCAGCACTGCCACCTACGGCAATACTTGGTACTGCAGTCAACGGCAGCCTGACCACCTCGCCCGATTGCGACACTTGACCACCTGTAGCAGACATCACGCTCTGCGATGAGGGCATGGCAAATTCCAGCAGCGAAGGTGTGCCTGCCACATTCCCAATGTTCTTGGCAGTAAAGTCCGCGCAATAACCGTTAAAATTGGCATTGCGAATAACCGCGCTGTATTCAAACCGCGCCTGCGACTCAGTCACCGTTGCGCCTGCGACACTCATACTGGGTGCAACGTTGGCTGCAGCGCAATAACCAAACTTGTCGTTCATCCCGCCCGGCGCAATCGTACCGAGGTTTTGCAAACGAACATCAACCACGTCACCACTGCGACTCAGCAAGCCATTCCAGGCATTGGTAATCGCCACCGATGCGGGCAAGGTAAATTGAAAACCTGCGGGTGATCCCGACACTGCACCCGTATTGGTTATCTCAAACTTCACACAGTTGCCATTCGTCCAACTGTTGTACACGTTGGGTTTAATGCTAAACGATGCCGTATTTTGCGAACTGCTTGCTACCGGTGGCATAGCCGCCACCTGGCTTTGCGACAATCCAGGAGGTGGCTCGCTGCCCCAGATTAATTGCTTGCCAGCAGGTTGATTCATGTCATACAGCGCAATCTTGTCAGTCATTACCGCGACATTGGCTACCAGTCCCTGATACGACGGATCATTACTCGGATTCCAGCCACGACTCACCCACGGCAGGCGCAACAGGAATTCAATATTTTTCTGCTTTTTATCCTTGCCCAACGGCGTGACAAACGTGCCATCGAATCGGCCTTCCACATAAAAAATGTAGGCCGAATCCTGCCAACGTTGCAGTGACACACCACCGCCCGCTTCGTCCCAATACACATCCAGAATCACGTCGTTAAGCGTGTAACCAGCCTGAAAAATTTCGGACAAATCGACAAAGTAGCGAAAACGATACGCATTGGAGTGACGCGGAGGATAGGCACTTTCATTCACCACCGTCACCAACACACCCGAGCCCAACTCGGACACTTGCTTGGTTTGCAGTTTTGCCGTCAGATAAATCTCATCGTAATGCGGCCCGGCAGGTGGAAAATTTGCATCGGGGCGATTGCCTTCAATTCCATACGCACTCACCAGCGCCGCCAATACACCGTTGAAACCGGCATTCATGTCGGTCGCCACTTCGGTCATCGCAAATGAACTGCGATCCGTGGTGTAGGTGTCTGCCTTGGAAGGACCGCCGGCCAGTCCACCATACAACACGTGCCGTGGTATCGCGGGATTGCTCAGCGAATTAGTGGTTGAACCGTGCGACGAACGATGATGGGCCACTTGTGAATAATTATCACCAAAACCCACCATGTAACTCATGCCCAGCGGATTATCGCCCAACACGTAGTTGACTTGCTCAGTGGCAAACCGCAAATAATTTTCCTGCAATTGCTGACCGACATTGAGTTGCTGCAAATGTTTGCGATACACCATCGCCAAAAATGCAGTGGCGGTGTTGTAGCGCGCAGAAGCCCAGGGCGCCAGCCAAGCCATACCGCCGGGCGTGCGATAAATACCGCCGTCGCGCAACCAGTGATTCAGAAAATTCTGCGCATGCAAATTGTAATCGTAATAACCATTATCGCGCTGACTGCCAATTAGCGAGTCTTTGACATAGTCCGCATCCGAATAAATTTCGGCCATCAGCACATAAACGCCGTAGCGCACGTCATCCCACACCAAGGTCCATCCCTTATGGCCGGTGTTATCGGCAATCGGCGTGTAGTACGCTTCAGCATCGTGCAGATAGCGAGGATCTTTGGTGGCTTTGTACAACCAAGCTGCGGCAAACGGCAAATCGTCTTTGGCACCACTGCGCGAAGCGTAATACTGCTTGGCATCTGCGATGGAATCAGAATAGTGACCTAGATTCGGCGCTGGCCCCAACGTCGCCATGCCGAACTCGTACAACTCTTTGGCATGCTGCAACAACACACGAGCGTATTCGGGTTCCTCCTGGCGAAACACCATGGAAATACTGGTCAACGCAGCAGACGTCTGCAACGCCAGATCAGGACCGGGCATTTGCATATCAATTTTCCACGCTGGACGCTGATGCGGCATCACTTCAGGCGCGCCCCAAATGGAATGATCGGTAGCGCCCATTCCCACCTGACCATAAAACACATTCGCACTGGGATGCGCCTTGACGAAATAGTCCGCCACCCAACGCAAATTATCCTTGGCCCATTTCATCTGATCTGTCGCAATCAGCGCGTCATCAAACTCCAACACGCCCCAGGCTAAGATGCTGGCAGAAAATGCCATCGGCAGGCCAAATTTGACGTGATCGCCAGCATCGTGCCAACCGCCGGTTAAATCCAGACCGACATCCGCACCATCGCGCAGATCAGAATCACCGCGCCAGGGAATGCGATTGGCCAAAAAACCATTGTGCAAACGCACGCCTGTACGTGGATCAGTCAATGGCAGATCACCGTTGAACTTGGGCAGTGGACCGGAACGCTGGGCCTCGTAAAAATACCAAGCCATTTGCAACGCCGAGCCGTAGTTGTAAATCGGCGACGTAGACGGACCATGGCCCGCGTAAACCCCCGGCATGGTCAGGGTGATGGCCGCATTAGTTGGTGCCGGTGTTGTCGAAGTATTGGGCGTGGATGGCGCAGGCGTCATGCTGCCACTGTCCGGCGACGTGGTCGTCACAGGGTTTGTCGTAGTCGGTGCTGGCTCTGCAGGTGCAGGTGCGGCTGTCGCCGTTGAATCCGTGGTTACGGCTGGCTCGACCTGCACCACGATCACCGGGTCGGCTGACACAATGGGTTCAACAACTGGCGTCGGTGCAGGTGCTGCCTCGGTAACAACCGCAGTCACCGCAGGCGTCTGCGTCGACGTCACAGGCAAATCAGGCTGAGTTTGCGGCTCTGGCGCAACCACTGGCGCGGGAATAATGGTTTCTATCGGGGCTGTCGTCGCAACAAGCACCGGTTCGACGGCGTCCGGCGCGGCCAGCGTGACCACCAAAGTCACCGGTTCATTAACCACAACAGGCGGCTCGCTGGAAGTTGTCGACGGCAAAACCGATACGGTCCGACTCACCGGTGCAGAAGCATTGCCTGCACTATCGACCGCCACGTATTGCAGCACATGGGTTCCAGGCTCGTTGACATCGACTTGACCTTCGACGGTGAAAACCGGCTGATTCACACCATCTTCGTCATCCGTCACCTGCACGCCGGGCTCTACGTAGGTTTGACCTTGCTCCAGCTCTAGCTGCGAAGGTCCCAACAACTCCACGCGCGGCGGCTGATCTGCAGTTTGCGACGTGTCATCACGATCTTCCCCTTGTCCACACGACTGCAACAACACGACAATCAACAACACTACATGACGGTACATCAACACTACTCCCGGTTAACGCTGGCAGTCATCAAACAAAACGACACTAGCCAGATATAGTCGGATTATTTAAGCCTACATATTGTAGTGTCAATAAATTATCCAAACCTTATCCCAACTTGACACTTTTGGAGTTAATCCAAGTACAATTTACTGCCATTTCGTCACCTATGTATTCGCACCACAACCGACATACAGCACGCAAACAATTTGTGAGGAACCAGCTTTGGCCATTGTTTGGAGTACGCGCTCCGCTAACAAGAAATATGAAGTTCGCACCGCAGGAAACTCCATCCGGCTCTACTGTAATGGTGTATTTCACAGCCAATTCAATCCGCAAAAACCATTTTGCGGCCAGGTGTGGGATCTGTTGTCACTGCCAGTATTTTTTTCACCACTCGAAAACTTTCAGCGAATATTGTTGCTCGGCGTAGGCGGAGGCGCAGTCATTCGCCAACTCGAACATGTACTGCATGCCCCGGAAATCGTTGGGGTGGATATTGACAGGATTCATCTGCGGGTTGCGAAAAAATTTTTCGCCATTGGCGATCATACACAGCTTGTGCATGCTGACGCGCAGCAGTGGCTGACAAATTATCAAGGCGCACCGTTTGATCTCATCATTGACGATCTCTTCGGCGACGACGACGGCGAGCCCTCGCGGGCTATCGCCGCCGATCGTTCGTGGATGTCACTGTTGCATCAACATTTGACGCCACGCGGCACGCTCATCTGCAACTTTGTTTCTCGCGAAGAATTTCGCAACTGCGGTGCTCTGTGCGACTCAAAACTATGGTCCCACTACCCCAATATTTTTCAGCTCAGCACACCACTGACCGAAAATCGAGTTGCCATTTTCCTTCGTCAACCTGCCGACAGCGTTCGTTGGCGACAGCAACTGCAATCACATCCCGCAATCAACACACGCTGGCTGCGTTACGCGCTGCGACGGGTGAAATGATGACTACTCTTCGCTGTATCGATCTGCACCTATGGATTCCAGACCAGCACGCGCACAACGCTCGTCCAGCTGCGCACCTGGCGCGCCACCAACACCAATCCCTCCAATCACCTCACCGGCCATTTTGATCGGCAAGCCACCGCCCAACAGCAAAACTTGCTCGTTCATGTGCTGCAAACTTTGTATGGCCGGCGTTTTTGCCACCAGCAGTGCCAGCTTTTGCGTCGGCTCGCGCAAACTCGCTGAGGTGTAGGCCTTGCGTTTGCTGCTATCAACCGTATGCGCGCCAGCGCGGTAGTGCCGAGTTTGTGCCACCACTACACCTGACCGATCCACCACTGCCGCGGCAACCATGTATCCGTCTTTTTCACATTGCTCTACCGCCGCAGTCACTGCCTGTTGTGCCAACGAGTGAGGCAGCAATGCCGCCTTCGGCAGCTCCACCTGCGCCCACGCTCCCCCCATGATTCCCAAACAACACACCGAACCGAACATCACACGACGCATTTTCCTTCCTCCAGATGAATAAATCTCCGCCAATTTCGCCGACTCACCATCAAAAATCAACTCTCGCATCTTAAGCAAATTATAAGACTACTCAGGGCCGTAGTTTGCACATGCCCATTTCGTCAAACAACGGCAATATGAATTGCAAAAAACACCAAATCTGAAACTAATAATTAAAACGAAATATACTTATAATTCATCAAGTTAACCAGTAGCACTCATAATGCGCCAAGTAACTCAATTTGGTTTATTTACAAAGCGATTATTTTGAGTCAGAATCGTTGTCGACCTTTCTGGAGGGGCAACGCTATTATTGTCTTCAATGACTTTAGCTATCGCTCGTGGTCATTACCCAATAACTTTTAATTCAATAATTAGAAGGTACACAAAATGAAAGTATTCTCTGCTGTTGTTGCTGCAGCTGTTATCGCTGCTCCTATGATGTTCTCTTCTGCAGCTTCTGCTGACGAAGCAACCTTTAAAGCCAAGTGCGCTGGCTGCCACGGTCCTACTGGTATGGGCACCGTTGGTCCACGTCTGGCTGGCCAACAGAAGCAGTACCTTGTTGATCAGTTCAAACTGATCCGTGATGGTCAACGCGCTTCTGGCAAATCTCCTATGATGAAGGGCGCTGTTGCTGGCGTTACTGACGCACAAGCTGCTTCTATCGCCGACTTCCTGGCTGCAATGAAGTAAGACTTGTCGTCTGAGACTTCGGTCTCTGCACGCAGGTGTTGACAACCCGGAACCAGTAATGGTTCCGGGTTGTTGCTTTTTGGAACGCATATTCTTCAAAACAAGCAGTTAGCTTGACATTTAGAACGCATCAAGCGATAAAGCACGTACCTATCACGTCCCACGGAAGGAGGTTGCCCATGTCGCAAGATACCGCCACACCCACATCATCCCGTTCCGCCGATCAGATCGAGCTGGAAAAACGTCACTCCATTTATGAACAACTGACCAACGCCGGCAGCCCTCAACGCAACAACCGCTTATGTGTCGCCATTAGCGACATCCATCTCACCGATGGTACGGTTGGACTGCAAAATCTCACCGACGAGGTCTGGGACAATTTTTTCGACCGCATTGGCGATACCGCCGAGCTATACAACATTAATGAAGTCGCACTCATTATCGACGGCGACTTTCTGGATTTCATCCGCACCCAGCGTTGGGCAGAAAACAACTTCTATCCCTGGCAGCGAGAAGAAAACCCCGCGCTGTTTGCAGACATTATTAACACCATCACCGACGACATTTTGTGCATACACCGTGGATTTTTCGATAGGCTGAAGAATTTTGACTCTCGCCTCAAACAGCAGGCCCCTGACATCAGCAGCCGCTTGATCATTCTGCTTGGCAATCATGACAAAGAGTTGATGCTGGTGAATGACGCACTGGCAAAATTTTATGCGCAAGGCCTGGGAATCAGTCTGCAAGATATTAGCGATAGTGAACGTGAATTCATCGGTCGCATGTACGGTGATCCGGAAATGTTCCGCGATAAAAGCACGGCACCCTACTTTCCGTTTTACTACGCCGACCGTGGTTTTCGTTTCTTCACCACCCATGGCCAGTGGCGCGATGCGCAAAACAACCGTGCGATTGCAGCCGACAATGGCCTGCCGGGCTGGAAAACCAAGGATGGCTGGAAACCCAAAGTCTGGGAGCAGCTACGCTACAAACCATTTCTGGAAGCCTGTTTTGGCGACAGCGTCGCTGCCGGCGTACTGTCCAGCTTCATCTACAACACCAAAAAGGATCTAAAATCCGACAACATTCACATTGATCGCCTGACGCGCATCCTGGATGAACTGGATCTGTACCGCCCATCGTACCTAGCCGTAAAACGCATCATCCTTGAAGCCAAACGCATGCGTTCGCTGGAAGATAAACAACAGCAAGATGCCGCCAAAATCATTGAGAAAAATTTGCAAAGCTCCATTCGCACCTGGCTGAGCTGGGACTTCACCGCGAAAAGCGCCTCAACCATGGGAAGAATGCTTATCCGTGTCGCGCGCACCACCTTCAGCATTATGCGCACATTACGCTTGAATTTGGAGCTGGGCACAGTACTAAATGCGTTGCGCCTGATGGATTGGATTGACAATAAATTCGGCAAAAAGACTGAAGCGCTCGACACCATGTGTAAATTTCCGGGCTTTCAGCCGCCCTACACCGATCATGGATTCCAGATTCACGGCGAAGGCCATACCCATTTCCCATTGCAGGAAGAAGCCAACATTCCCGGCGTTACCACCAATTTGACTTATGTGAATTTTGGTACCTGGCGCGACCAAATCGTTCCGCGACTGGATAATGGTTATCGACGCCGCGGCGTATTGCGCACCTTCAACATCCTCGATCTGAAATCAAACGACGAGAGCCAGCCTGACGCTCGCCGTTTTTCCTATTTCACCCAGGATATCATGCTGTGGGACGATGCCTTGGATCGCATTAATGAAAAAGCGACTGCGACGGCCAAATCCCATCGCAGTGCAACAACCGCCAAAGCTGACTGCGAACATTGATTCGCAGTCAGTTTCGCACTGAACGAGACTCGCCTGTTTGGCGGAAATGCAGGTAGTCCTGCAAAATTTGCGAATGATCAAATGCCAACAATGATGGCAATTCGTCCATCGCAAATACTGCCAAATGGCGAGCATCGTCCTGCGCCGTGGGTTCGCCAACTGCTTCAGCAACATAAACCGCACTCACCGTATGGCCTCGTGGATCACGACGAGGATCAGAGTACACACCCAATAACTGGGTAAGCGTCACCGTCAAATTTGTTTCTTCCTGCGCTTCACGCACAGCAGCATGTTCCACAGTCTCGCCAATATCCACAAAACCGCCAGGAATCGCCCAGCCAGGTGGTGGATACTTGCGCTCAATCAACACAATTGGCCGATCAGGACGATCGCGCAGTTCAATGATGATATCCACCGACAGCGCCGGCGTTACAGGTCTAGCCATAATGCCTCCTTAATGCAAAACCATCACGACTATCGAGCGCCGCCACCCGAAGCACGCAACACGAAACCAATGCCAACACTGGAATAATATTCACCAATTGTTTTTTCATAATCACCCAAAATACTGCGCCCCGCCTGGAATCGCACATACCAACGCCCCAGTTCCAAATTGGCGCGATAGGCTGCATATCCACTGGCAGTTACATCATTGCCATAGCCACCCAACACCACTTCGTGAGAAATCATGCCATCAAGCAATAATTGGGGATTCACCAATGAATTGATGGGCGCAATATAGCCTGCATCAAAACCACCAATGGAACCATCACACCATTCACCGCCCAGATAAAACCGTATGGGAACCGTATCAAATAAATCATCCATGTACACCGACACTCCAATGAACGTGGGCTGGCGATTCCAATTTGCGGCGGACACCTTGTCCGATGGCAATTGCATCCAGGTATCGATGGTCGTGTTCACAACGGCACTGGCGTTAATGTCGGCCAGATATTCGTCCTGCTCCTGTTCCTGATGACGATTACTGAAACTCGTTACCATGGTGTTAATCGTCGCATCTTTCGCGACCAATACTTTTTTGGGCATAAGCCGCCAGGCATCCATTTCCAGCTCTGCATCACGCTGACCATAGACAAATGCCTTGAGCAACGATTCCACCGCCGCTGCATTGCCATTAACCGCATGGCTACGCGTTGCCTCGTACACTTTGGGATCGGTTTGCTCACACTGTTTGTGCTTGGTCAAACAGCCGTCGCCCATAGTCAGCCAGCTTTCACCCTTGCCATTGGTTACCCGCCGCCCCTGCCGATTCCAGTAATCATGGAATGTCAGCGCCGGTGCCGATGTACTGCCCACACGATTAAATCCCATGTGACCGGCAGAAAATGCATCCTGATAAAAGTGACTTGAAAACGCGTGGACAAACATCATCCGCTCAAATGCGCGCACCTGTTCTGCTCCGACCAAACTTTGCGCATCCATCGCCAAGTGCAACGATTGATTGAAATACATACTCCATTCGTTGGTCACCAAGGGATAAAAATGATTACTATTTCGCAACGCCAATAAACCATATTCGCCCGTATTGGCCACATAGCGCTGGGCCGCACCCGTGTAAAAATCATCCGGGGTCAAGGCATGATCTCCGGCCACTGCCGCTGCCCGACCGTATACGCCGGCGTAGTAGAATTTTTCGCCCAATTTCATACACGCCAGTTCCAGCCGCTGCTGCTGGGTAGTTGAAATGGATTTTTTATCAATCGCCCCCATTCGGCTACACGCCTGCTGATAGGCTTGCGTCCCCAATAGAGCGTGTTCGTCAAACTCCCAGGCAAATGCAGAAAAGGAGGATAAAGACAAAAAAAATGTCGTCGCAATAGCGTATTTCCGCATAAAAATCACTTCCTGAGATTGGCGCACGGGGTTGCAATTCTGGTACTATTTTTCTTCGAAAGCAATGACCAATCCGCACTATCGGGAAGCAGCAAAACCGATATTGAACCACGCCAAACGCGCAGCATCCACGGAACCAGTCTGCGCGCTGAGTGTCTATCTGAAACAGTTAGTGAGTATTTAAGTTAACAGGAAGCTATGTCACACCAGTCAGAAATCAAAAATCTCGCAACCCACTTAAACCAACACATCATAGGCCAGCCAAGACTGGTAGATCGGCTACTCATCGCCCTGCTATGCGACGGCCACTTGCTCGTCGAAGGCGCCCCCGGATTGGCCAAAACCCGAGCAATCAAAGTATTAAGTGAATCCATCGAAGGTGATTTTCATCGCATTCAATTCACCCCGGATTTGTTACCTGCCGACCTTACCGGCACCGATGTTTTTCGCCCCCAGGACAGCAGTTTTCAATTTCAGCGCGGCCCGCTGTTCCATAATTTGATCCTCGCCGACGAAATCAATCGTGCGCCAGCAAAAGTTCAATCGGCCCTGCTTGAAGCCATGGCAGAACGGCAAATCACCGTCGGTGCCACCTCGCATTCGTTACCTGCGCTATTCATGGTGATGGCGACTCAAAATCCGATCGAACAAGAAGGCACCTATCCCCTGCCTGAAGCACAACTTGACCGATTTTTGCTGCACGTCGTTGTTGACTATCCAGACATAGAAGCCGAACAAAAAATCCTGCATCTGGTGCGTGGTGAGGCCAAAGCTGCGCCTACTGCACCAAAAAATAAAATTTCCCAGCAAACATTATTTGCTGCTCGTCAGGAAATTCTGGACATACACCTGGCTGACAATCTCGAACACTATCTGTTGCAACTTATCGTCAGCACACGCCAACCGCAGCGCTTCCGCAAAGAAATGGCTTCGTGGATCGAATACGGTGCCAGTCCACGCGCCACCATCGCGCTTGATCGTTGCGCCCGCGCTCACGCCTGGCTGCAGGGTCGGGATTTCGTCACCCCGGATGATATTCAAACCATGGCTTTCGACGTACTTCGTCACCGCATCATTCTGAGTTACGAGGCCGAAGCCGAAGGAATTACCCGCGATAAATTTATCCGCGAATTAATCAATATTGTTCCCGTACCATGAGCCAATCCGACATCACAACTCCGCCCCCAAGCGACGATGGTGACGGGCTGATTTATGTCTCCCAGTCCCAGCTAATCGCACTACGCGCTGCCGGCGAACGCCTGCAACTAAAACAACAACGCATTGGCTCGGTGCAAAGCGGCAACTATTCATCGCGATTCAAAGGTCGCGGCATGGAGTTTGACGAATCCCGCCAATATCAACCGGGTGACGATGTTCGAAGCCTGGATTGGCGCGTCACTGCGCGCACCGGCGTTGCACACACCAAATTATTCCGTGAAGAACGTGAGCGTCCCGTTATCGGCTGGGTAGATTTGCGACCCTCAATGTTTTTTGCCACCCGCGGAGTGTTCAAAAGTGTTGTCGCCGCCAAAGCAGCCGCGCTTATTTCATGGAGTGCGACCAAACATGGTGATCGTTTTGGCGGCATGATTTTCAGTGACACTGAACATTACGAATGCCGACCACACCACGGCAAAGACGCCACCTTGCACTGGATTAAACAATTAAGCGAGGCCAGTCGCTGGTCTCACGAGCAATCAACGTCGTCCACTGCTGAAGCCACCGACACACTCAGTGCCTTAATGCGTTTGCGTCGCGTTGCCAAGCCCGGCAGCCTGTTATTTTTATTTAGCGACTTTCGCCAACTAAACACCGCCGTGTCGCTGCAAATAGGCAAGCTCGCACGCCATAACGACATTGTGCTGTTCCACATTTTTGATTCCCTGGAGCAAAATCTGCCCAGCAGTGGTGACTACGCCATCGCCTGGCAACAACGATTCAGTCGATTCTCCAGCAATGACAAAACACGGCTACAGCATCAACTGCAATTTAAACGCTTGGTCGAGCAACTGGAACGAATCGCCCGCATTCCCGGCGTACACCTGATTCATTGCGCCACCAACGACGACATCACCCAAAAACTTGTCGATACTTTCCACGCCAAACGCTCATGAACACTGACGAACTTCCCTTGCGCGATATTCACCTGCCTGCAGAGGTGAGCGCCTGGCCGCCAGCCATCGGTTGGTATCTGCTGGCGGCGTTGGTGCTGCTGCTCATCGCAGCGGGTTGGTTGTGGCGCCGCTGGCGTCAACGGCGCGCTGTCCACCAACTGGCACAACAGGAACTGATCAACATTCGTCAGGCATTTGCACAACACAACAATGCCGCGCAACTAGCCAGCGATGTGTCTACCTTGCTACGTCGCGTTTGTCTGTTGTATTTTCCACGCGAACAGGTCGCCGGATTGCAGGGCCAGGCGTGGATCGATTTTCTCAACCAGATTCATCCCGTGTTTGAAGCTGAACTCGCACAATTTTTGTTGACCGCCCCCTATGCCAGACAAATTCCGCAATTCGACTTGCCGTTACTGGACAGCACCGAACTCTGGCTAAAGCAGTTACAGAAAAAAAATCGAGGACCAGCATGATTCACTTTGCCTGGATTTGGATTCTGGCTTTGTTGCCACTGCCGCTACTGATTCGCTGGCTGCTGCCACCAGCCAAACAGTCTCAGCAAACCGCGCTCAAAGTGCCATTCATCCACGAGTTAACCCATCTGGATGTGCAGATTCGCCCCACGGCAACATCACGATGGCCTTTGCTGCTGGCAACGCTGGCCTGGATTTGTTTAGTGCTCGCTGCCGCACGTCCACAATGGCAAGGCGATCCGATTCAATTGCCCGTCAGTGGTCGTGACCTGATGCTGGCAATTGATTTGTCTGGATCGATGGAGCAAACCGATTTCGAACTCAATGGCCAAACGGTTAATCGCCTGCAAGCCACCAAAGCCATCGCCGGTGATTTTATTCAACACCGTACTGGTGACAGACTTGGATTAATTTTGTTTGGTCGACAAGCCTATTTGCAAACGCCACTGACCTTTGACCGGCAGACGGTTTACACCCTGCTCATGGAATCAGCCATTGGTCTGGCCGGTACCGAAACGGCTATCGGCGATGCGATTGGCTTGATGGTCAAACGGCTGGAAAAAAGCAATCACAGCGAACAAGTCATGATACTGCTCACCGATGGTGCCAACACCGCCGGCGAAGTTGCCCCGCTGAAGGCCGCCGAACTGGCTGCGCAAAAAGGATTAAAAATTTACACCATTGGTATTGGCGCTGACGAAATGCTTGTACGTTCATTATTTGGTTCACGCCGGGTCAATCCGTCCGCCGATCTGGATGAAACCACCTTGCGCGGCATTGCCGAAAAAACCGGTGGCAAATATTTTCGCGCCCGCGATGTTGAAGAATTACAAAAAATTTATCAAATCATCGACAAACTTGAACCCGTAGAAAAAGAGCAGCATGTTTTCCGTCCAATTAAATCACTGTTCATTTATCCACTGAGCTTGGCGTTGCTATTCGCTACCATCTTGCTGCTTGCGCAAAGCCCCTGGGTGAGAAAATATGGATAGCTGCCATCTGTTACGCATCGAAGCACTTTGGTTGCTCATTCCGTTGGCCTTGTTGCTGTGGCTGTTTGCTCGTCGCACTCGCAGCAGCACATGGCAACGCGTTTGTGACTCTCGGTTACTACCCTTTATTCTCCAGCAACAAAACTCAAAAAACAGTTTATGGCCATTGGGATTAGTAGCTCTGGGTGGATTGCTGGCGATACTCGCTCTGGCCGGTCCAAGTTGTGAAAAAATCGAACAGCCGGTGTTTCGTGATCAATCGGCACTGGTGATTGCACTGGATCTGTCACGCTCCATGGATGCGGCTGATGTTGCGCCATCGCGACTCCAGCGCGCACGATTGAAATTGATCGACATTCTCAACGCTCGCCGCGAAGGCCAAACGGCATTGATCGTCTACGCGGCTGACGCCTACACCGTTTCGCCACTGACTGATGACACCCACACCATTATTGCCCAGGTGAACAGTTTGGAAACTGAACTGATGCCACAACAGGGTTCACGTCCTGACATTGCCGTTGCCAAAGCCAGTGAGTTACTGCAACAAGCCGGCGTCGTTCGCGGAGATATTTTGTTAATCACCGACGGCGTGCAAAAATCACAATTGCAACCCACATTAACCCAACTGACGAAGCAGGCACACGCATTGTCGGTACTCGCAGTAGGCACCGCTGCCGGCGCACCGATCAAACTCAGCAACGGTGGCTTTGTACAAAACAGTCGTGGTGAAATTGTCATCCCCAAACTGGATGAACATCCATTGCGGCAGTTGGCAAGTCAGGGAAATGGTCGATATCAACGACTCAGCGCCGATGACAGCGACATCCAGCAACTGGCCGCCGGATTTCATCAACCCTCACAGGCCAACAATGAATTACCGGAAAAAATGCGCGCCGATTTGTGGCGGGAAGACGGTCCCTGGTTATTACTGCCGCTGCTGTTGATTGCGCCACTGGTATTTCGTCGTGGCTATCTGGCGCTGGTGTTGGTCGTGCTGTTGCCACCACCTCCGGTACAGGCATCCGCCCTGTCGGATTTATTTTTGAACAATAATCAGCGCGCTGAAAAACAATTACAGCAAGGCCAGGCAGAGCAAGCCGCCAAAACATTCACCGATCCGCAATGGCAAGCGACAGCACACTATCGCGCAGGACATTATCCGCAGGCAGCGAAACTGCTCGAAGGCATCGACAATGCCGATGCCCAATACAATCGCGGCAATGCCCTGGCTAAAATGCGCCAGTACGAGCAGGCCATCGCTGCCTACGATCGTGCATTGCAACTTAATCCTCAACATCAAGATGCCAAGTTCAATCGGGATCTGGTGAAAAAACAGCACCAAAAGCAATCGCAAGATAATAACGACAAAGGCGACAAAGGCGACAAAGGCGATCAGCAGGATAAGGCCGATCAAAACCAATCGCAAAACGCTGATGCTGGCGCACAAAAAAACAAGCAAGATCAGGCAGGCAACGCGTCCCCTGACAATGCCAAACCATCTGCGGACGCGAAACAAAATAATCGAGACCAAAACAATCCCGCTCAAAATCAGCAAGAGAAAAACGCAAAGGCTCCGCAGGATGACAAGGCTACGCTGGCCGATGACCGCCAGCCCAAGGAGCAAGACATCGCCACTGAACAATGGCTGCGGCGCATTCCCGATGATCCCGGTGGTTTGTTGCGTCGTAAATTTCTCTACCAGTATCAACAGCAATCCACGGATCAACCGCAAGAGCAAGAAACATGGTAAGCATTTTGAGAAATCTGTTGCTGATTTTCAGTTTGGTCGTCGGCGTCGCTCAAGCCGCCAGCATTGAGGTAAGTGTCGATCGCAACCCGGTGCAACTCAACGAATCGTTCAGCCTCATTTTCCAGGCCAGCAGCGATGTCGATGATGATCCTGACTTCACACCACTGCAAAAAGATTTTGACATTCTGTCACAGGGTAAAAGTTCGAACGTGCAAATCATTAACGGCAGCATGTCCCGCCAAACCCGCTGGACGGTCAATGCCATGGCCAAGCGCGTGGGAACTATCACTATTCCGGTGATTCAATTTGGCAGCGATAAAAGTCGTCCTGCCCAGTTGCAAGTCGTCGATCAGGCAGCGACCAACAACAGCAATGCCGACAATCGCGCTGATCTCATTCTTGAGGCCCGCGTCGATCAAACCAGCGCATTTGTGCAAGCGCAAGTGGTTTACACCATCCGCTTTTATCGCGCGGTGAACATCAACGGTGCCAGCATGACTGAACCGAAAATCAGCGGCGCTGATGCCAGCATTGAAAAATTAGGCGACGATGCAGTGTTTGAAACTCAACGCCAAGGCCGGCGCTATATCGTAGTCGAGCGCAAATACGCCGTGTTTGCCCAGCAAAGTGGCTCGCTCAACATTGCGCCCATCGATGTGTCCGCACAAGTCATCGAAAGTCAGGGTAATTTTGGATTGTTCGATCGCAATGTTGTCAGCAAACGCGTTCGCTCCAACCCGATTGCATTGACAATCAAGCCCATTCCCGCCAATGCACACGGCCAATATTGGTTGCCGGCACGTCAGTTGACCATCAGCGAAGACTGGCCAACGCAAACGGATTTTAAAGTGGGCGAGCCCATCACCCGCACCTTGACCTTGAAAGCAACCGGTTTGACTGGCGCGCAATTGCCCGAACTGATGACCCAACCCATCGACGGTTTTAAAACTTATCCTGATCAGGCCCATGTCGACAATCTGGCCGACAACCAGGGCATCACCGGCATACGCCAACAAAAAATCGCCTTGATTCCCACTCGCGAAGGCGAGTTGGTGTTACCGGCCATCACCCTGCCTTGGTGGAACACCCAGAGCAACCGCATGGAACAGGTAACCTTGCCAGCGCGCACCCTCCACATTGGCGCCGGCAGTCTCGCCGGTTCGCCTGCGAGCATCAGCAGCACGCCCGACACGATTGCCCCCGCTATCGAATCCGCGCCCCATGCCGAGCCCCAGTCGTCCGCGCCAGCAGCCAATTCTCACTGGTTCTGGATCGCCTTGGCACTCGGTTTGGGATGGTTGATCAGTACCCTAGTGTTGCTGCGCAAACTTCGCCGTACACCTCCGCCCCAAAAGTCATCACCACAATCCGCCACGACACCAACAGCATCATTGCGTGAGGTGCTGGCCGCCTGTGAACAAAACAACGCCGCGCTGACACGGGAAACGCTGCTCCGCTGGGGACAGGCCCGTTGGCCCGAACAAGCGCCAACCAGCCTGGATGAACTGGCACAACGACTAGGACCCGATGTAAAAACGCAGTGCGATCAACTCAACCGTGCCCTGTACAGTCAGTCCGCCCATGCATGGAATAGTGCAGCGCTGGCGGAGGCCCTGCGCATGGCTGAAAAACCGCTCACCCCTGCCAGTGCCACCAGGGCAACTGCCCTGCCGCGCCTGTATCCCGAATCGTGACCGGCTCATCAACGCCAGTCGCGTCGGCAAGCACGATTTTTTTGTTTTTCCTATGCGATAAAACGCGGCTTCGCTGGTAATATTCAGCCAGCTTAGATATTTCATCTCAGGACGAAAGTATGAACCCAAACACAATTCTGGTCGGCGGTAACGACCACACCCAGGTAGGCTTGCAACTGCGGATGGGCAATCGCCACGGCTTGATCACCGGCGCCACCGGCACCGGTAAAACGGTCACACTGCAATCGCTGGTCGAAGGTTTTGCGCAGGCCGGCGTGCCGGTGTTTGTCACCGACGTGAAAGGCGATTTGTCTGGCCTGGCCAAGGCCGGCACACCCAACGAGCGCATCCAGGCACGGGTAAAACAACTCGGTCTCAGCCAGTTCCAGCCTCGCCCGTTCCCGGTGATTTTCTGGGACCTGTTCGGCAAGGCCGGCCATCCGGTACGCACCACTATTTCTGAAATGGGCCCCCTGCTGCTGAGCAACTTGATGGAGTTGAGCGAAACCCAGCAAGCCGTTCTGTACGCCTGTTTCAAACTCGCCGATGACGAAGGCTTGCTGTTGCTGGACCTGAAAGACCTGCGCGCCATGCTCGGCTGGATGGCCGACAACGCCAAGTCACTGCAAAAGGATTACGGCAATATTTCCAGCGCCAGCATCGGCGCAATCCAACGCAGCCTGTTGGTGCTAGAGCAGGAAGGTGCCGAGGCATTTTTTGCCGAACCTGCACTGCAACTGCAAGACATGATGCAGGTGGATTTTTCCGGCAACGGCGTGGTCAGCATGCTCGATGCCACCACACTGATGTCCAAGCCACGCCTGTACGCTACCTTCCTGTTGTGGCTGTTGGCCGAGCTGTTTGAACAACTGCCCGAGGTCGGCGACGCCGATCGCCCCAAGCTGGTGTTGTTCTTTGACGAAGCGCATCTGATGTTCAAAAACGCCCCTGCCGCGCTGGTCGACAAAATCGAACAAGTGGTGCGCCTGATTCGCTCCAAAGGCGTGGGCGTGTACTTCATCAGCCAGACACCTTCTGACATCCCGGTCAGCATCGCCGGTCAGCTGGGTAATCGCGTCCAGCATGCGCTGCGCGCGTTCACTCCCAAGGATCAGCAAGCCGTCCGCGCCGCCGCACAAACCCTGCGCGCCAACCCCAAACTGGATGTCGAGGCGGTTATTGCCGAGCTGGGCGTGGGTGAAGCATTGGTGTCAGTGCTGGACGAAAAGGGCTCGCCGACCGTGGTTGAGCGTGTGTTCATCGCCCCGCCGCAGTCACGCATTGGGCCGCTGAACAACGAGGAACGTCAGCAACATCTGTCCCGCTCTCCCTTGGCCAGCAAGTACAACACACCCATTGATCGCGAATCGGCGCATGAAATCCTGCAAGCCAGAGGCGAGCAACTGCTGGCCGAACAGGAAGCCGAGCAAGACATCAAACCAACGGCCAAAACAGCGCGCGGCGCCCGTGAACCAGAGTCCATCATCGGCACCATGGCCAAAAGCGCTGCCCGCGCCGTCGGCAGCCAGATTGGCCGGCAGATAGTGCGTGGTTTGTTGGGATCGCTGCTGGGTGGGTCCGGTGGTGGTGGCAGACGTCGCCGCTACTGACCCGGCCTCAACCCCGAAAAAAAACGGTCCCTGCTGGGACCGTTTTTTTATGCACGTTGTTGCTGTTCTATGGATTTGCGGACGTCGTCCATATCCAGCTCGCGCACTTTACCGAGGATTTCATCAATCGCACTGGATGGCAGAGCGCCGGCCTCGGAGAACACAAAGATCTGTTCGCGGGCAATCATCACGGTCGGGATGGAACGCACCTGGAAGTACTGCGCCAGTTCCTGCTCAACTTCAGTGTTGACCTTGGCAAATGCCACGTCGGGATGACGCTCGGCCGCTTTCTCAAACACCGGTCCAAACATTTTACAAGGCGCGCACCAGGAAGCCCAAAAATCGATGATCACAATCTTGTTGTCGCTGATCACCTCTTCAAAGTTGTCTTTACCCAGGGTTATAACCGCCATAACAGCCTCCTGTACCGGCTTAATATTAGTAATTAATAATATAGCGGTTTTCTCAGCTTTTTTCAAGTCATCATGTTGTAGTCAGCCCACATCAAATACAGCACGGGGGCGGCCGCCAACAGCAGGGACAAGACATAAATCAATGAACTCTTTAGCTTTTTAATGGCCGTGTACACGCCCATAATGAACACAATGGCGGTTAAAGCCAGAGAAAAATACAGGGAAAGAGCAAACACCAAAGCCGAAACCAGCGATATATCCAGCCCCATTTCCACCACCGCCGAGGAGTTTATCGCCCAATGGCTGAAGAAAAACACCGCCGCCGTCGCCCCACAAACCGAGCAAACCATCCAGGCAATGTAGTCCAGGGTTTCGCCGCCAATACCGCGCGGCTGGGATTCCATGTAGCGGTTCAGGCTGTATAGGGCTTCGCCGTACTGTTCTTCCAGTATGGGCACTTCTTCGTACAGCTTATCCGTTTCCACCTTGAGCTGCGCCAGATTCACCGGCTCGGCCCGTATCAAGCGGGTTCGCCGTTTGAGCAAATCTGCCACGTCGAGAAAGCGCTGCTCCACATCGATCATTTCGTTTAGCAGCTCGACCGAATCCTGCTCAAACAAACCCGGTAGCTGTGGCATATCCAGCCGGGGAAAATCGTCATGCAGTTGAATTGGCGGCATCATTTCCGCACGGCGCGAACTGGCGGCATAGGGTTGCAGCGCATTTTTTTGCAGGCGCTGCAAACGGTGCCGCTGACTGGAAAGAACAAAATAGACCAGCTTGAGCCTGGCAAAACGCTGCTCCAGTTCGCGACGATGTTCGTGCCGACGAATGTACTGAAACGCCAGCCAGCCACCAACAAACGTCGATACCACCAAGGGCCAGACGGTGTTGAAAAACTGGATAAGCCAATCCAAAGCGGCGTTGATGTGTCCCATGAGTAAAGCCAATTCCTTGTGTTTTTCCGCACCGGGCGGAAGCAACTAGACAGAACGCGGCTTCAGTAGGGTTCGGGTAATCAGTAACAGCAGTCCCAGCAACAAAATAAAACCGGTTTGCAGGCGGGCCGTGGCGTAATACTCCGGCTCGGCTACCCGCATGGTGGTTTGTACGCTGCTATCGTCGAGATTGGCATCCACCAAGTTGCTCAGTACCGACACACGCACCCGCAATACACCACCAACCAACGGTTTAAAACCAAAACTCACTGTATTGCTATTCAGACCGCCAACGGCGTCCAGAGTCCCCAAATCGCAAAACAAAATCCGCTTGTCTTCTAGCAGGCAAGTACTGGGCCTGTTAGTGACAATCACGCTGGGAGGAAGATTAATCGACACCCGCACCTGCTCGGCCGGCAAACTGCCTTCGTTGGTCACCTGGTAAACGAATTCTGCCAAGTCGCCCACGTTCACCGGCAAGCGATAACCGGCCGGCGTCAGTTTAAGATTGGTCGAAAACGTCTCATCGGTCACATAAGTGATAAAACCGTCATCCGGTCCGCCAATGGCATTTGGGTTGGTGGCATTGGCGGTGGTGGGAAAGCGCCGCGATGAGGTCTTGCCGACAATCACCACGCCTTTATTGATGCCGGCTTCCACCACCAGCGCCATGGCCTTGGGCGAATCCAGGCCCTCCGCCCCCAGCAGGGTCGCATAACGCGTTCGCGGATTTTTAGTCGCCGCCGGATCGGCACTTTCGTTTTGTTCCATCTTGATCAGAAAAATATCTTCGCTGTCCGCCGCCGATTTAAACGCGTCGCTCATCGGCTTAAAATCCTGCGACAACGTCTGGCCAACCAGATAGATATTGTTTTTCTTGACCGACATGCCGTTCTCTAGCGTCTGTACCGTGTGAACCACCACACCAGTTGCTTTGTCGACGTCAGATCCGCCCACGAAGGTCGAAAACTGTACGGAATCATAGCCAGCAACCGCATCAAATTTGGTCAAAAATGCTTTGGGAGCCGTGCCGTCATAAAACGACACATTGGTTTCCAGGCCAGAGCTGTTCCACACCTGGTTAACCAAAGGAAATCTCACAAAAATTTCCCGATCAGGATCGGTGGCGATCAGTTTCGGATTCTCGATATTTCCCGGACCCGCAGGACCGACAATTGCTCCCTCAGACGTGCTGTAGCCGGTCAGGTAGATGTTGTTGGTGGTATCCACCGCCACCCCCGTTACCACGTCGTCACCCGCCCCGCCTATCATCGTGGTGTACAACAGTTGTTCGCCCATGCTGTCCATCACCACCACAAACCCATCACGACAGGGATGCTTGTCGTTGACGAAATCCACGCCGCTATCACCGCAATTACCCGGCACGTAGTACTTGTACGGCGGCCGCCCGTCCTTCAGTGGGAAGCCATGCCTGTAGGCTGGATCATTGGGGTCAGCCATGGTCGCGGCGGTTGTTCCGGCAACGTAAATTTTCACCGCCGCCCCTGTGGCGTTGCTCAGCACCAAGTCAGCCGCCCAGTCGGTGCCATAACCACCGATGTAGGTGCCATGCGTAGTCACCGTACCGCTGGGATGAATCCGTGCCATGAACGCATCGGTTTGCCCCTGGTAGCAGCTGTCGCCCTCAAAACCTGGGTCTACCCGGCCAAAGCAGGTGAACTGTCCCTGAGCGCTGATCATGTACGGTGAGCTGGTATTGCCCACGATGTAGGCATAGCCCTCAATGTCTACCTTGATAGCACGGCCATAATCATCCGCCGAACCGCCAACATAGCGGCCATAAACCAATTGGCCATTGGTATCGAATTTGGCAACGAACGCATCCACCTCGTAGGTGTTACTGCCCGGCGAGGTAGGTGTCAACTGGCTCTGTATGCCATTGGTAGGCAAATCGGTCGACTTGGTGGTGCCAACAATGTAAACATTGCCTGCCGCATCAAGCGCAAGATCTCGGGCCTGCTCGTTTTCGCAGCCGCCGTAATAGGTGGCATACAGCACATCGCCGGTCTGCAAATCCACTTTGGCAACGAATGCATCATAAGCAGGAAAATGTTGTACCGTACCGTTGCCGCGGGCGGGATCATAATTCAGGGTGCAGGTGGTGGCCTCAACACCGGACACTGCCTGATAGGGCGTGCCCTGCTGCCCACCGCTTAACAGCCCACTGTTGACGACGGTGTAGCTGTCATTGGTCGCAATGTCCGCCTGCGTGGAGGTACCACCGGTCAGGTACAAGCTGCCATCGGCCTCGCGCCAGGCCACGCCCTGAACGACATCACGATCACTGCCGCCAAAGTAGCTGGAAAACTTCAGAACCGGGTCCACCACCAGCGTGCGGGCTGTGTCATATCTGGCCAGCGTCATCGTCAACTGATTACCCGGCAGCAAACGATAGCGTGCAGCCACCGGGATAGTCTTGCCGTCTTTGTGCTGAAACACGACCGGAGCCTGGTGCTCGACCACGCCCTGGGGTGTTTTCACCTGCAAGGCACCATTGGCAGCCAGACTCAGTGGTGAGGGATCATCCAGTTGCAGTCGAATCTGCCGGGGATCGGCACCGGGCGACACCAGCAGGTCGTATTCCAATTGATGCTGGGCATTGAAGCGGTACACCAAATCAATGCCTGGATAGATCTGCGGCTGCCGTAACTGGGAAAAGGTGGAAATGTTGCGTGTCCAGTCTGCCGGGCGCTTACCGACGAAGTAATTCACCTTGGTGCGCAGCGGCTGTTCGCCTTTCACCGGGCCAGTGGCCTTGGCCCCCAGAAAACGAAACCGCAACGGCTGGCTCCCGGCTACCCGAGGCAATAAGGTAAATTCTGCGTCACCAATGCTGACCAGATAGTCGCTGGTTTTGGCCTGAAACTGCGTTTCCTTACCGGCCTGACCTCGATTTTGTTCGAAAAACTGCGGCATGGCCCAGCCATTGGCCTTTGACTGGACGTGCGCAGGCAGCGCCGAGGCAGTTGCTCCCGCGCCCCCGACCACACTCCACATCAACACGCCCCATATCCAACGCCGCATGGTCACATCCACACTTCAGTCTAATCTGTCCATACTATCAAAAAGTTATGCCGGATATACGCTCGCATCCGCCGCAGCGACGAATGCGCACATTATTAGCCTGATTCTAATGGGGTATCGGCACTTTTGCCCAACCGCTTTCGGTCATACCCCCATTACTGGATCGGCCCCAACGGAGCTGGGCATGACCCGAATTGTAGGGCGTGATTCACCGAAATGGAAAATGGGGCTATTGGCGGACGAGCAGATACACCCGCTCATGCATGGCGCTGATGCCACGATCGCGGAATCGGGCATTGGCAGCCAACACGTCGTAACTCGCCACCGGCTCGATACTGAAGCAACGACTGTAGAGTCGCTCCACCTCGTCCTGGGACACACTGAACGGAGGCCCCTGCATTTCGTGTTGCGGGTATTCCATCGTCACCAGCAACACTTGAGTGCCCTTGACCAGCAACTCGCACATTTTGGCCGCGTAGCGCTGACGCAAATCCGGTGGCATGGCGATGAACGACGCGCGGTCATAAACCGCCGTCACGCCCTTGAGGTCCAGTGGATGCAAATCAAAAAAATCCCCGCACCACAACTCCAAATCCGACGCGCCGTATTTATCAAAACCAGCCGAGGCAGATGTCACCGGTTCCAGATCGTTTTCCTGAAAGAACGCCTCAACGGCAATCGGGCTGATTTCCACACCCAACACCGGATGGCCATGAGCATGCAGCCACAGCATATCCTTACTTTTGCCGCACAGTGGCACAAAGACTTTACCCGGGGTCTTTTCCAATTCGTGCCAATACTGCAAAAGATATGGATTCACTTCGTGCTGGTGAAAACCGATCTGTCCCTCTTTCCAACGATCCTGCCAAAATTCGATTTGCATATTATTCTGTTCCAAACCTGAGACGATACCCGCCAAATTTGCGCAAATTAATCACGCCCGTATCGAGCATCAAATACTGTCCCTTGATACCCTGCAGCACACCGGAAACCTCGGCGGTTTTATCAAAATCCAGTGAACTGACCTTGTGTGGGTATTCATTGACCGGATACGTAATCGTGGTGACTGCTTCAGCGCGCAGTGGTTCAATTTCTCCCGGAAACTGCGCCAGCAACGCATCAATCTCCATTCCAGATTGTTCAAATATCCGGTCACGGCAAGCAGGCAAGTCCAGTGCCAGCGCATCGCCCTTGAGCATCTTGCGCCAATCGGTTTTGTCGGCGACCTGTTTTTTGAGCAGTTCTTCCAGCATACCAACTTTAAAACGCGACGACGCACGGAAAATCGGCAGGGCCTGGGTCGCTCCCTGGTCAATCCAGCGGGTTGGGATTTGACTGCCGCGAGTAATCCCCACCTTCAGTCCCGATGAATTGGCCAGATAGACATAATGCGGAATAAAACAATGCTGTTGCGCCCAGTCGGGTTCGCGGCAGGTGCCGGCGGCAAAATGGCATTTTTCGGGACGGACGATACAAATATCGCATTGCGCCAGCTTTTGGGTGCAGGGATAACAGTAACCCTGGCTAAAGCTTTTTTTGGTCTTACGACCACAGGCCACACAGAATATTTCGCCGGTGTGCTGCAAATGAATCCGCTGCCCCAGATAGGGGTTCAGTTCCAGACGTTCCTCATCCAGACACAACTGGTAGCGAACAGGCTCGGCCAGCGAAACGGCCATTTTGCGCAAATTTCCTTCGATCATCGCCAGTCCACAAGGCAAAAAACAGCGGCGATGATACCATATGCCCGGCGAAATCTCAGACGGAGTCAACGGAAAATGCAATATCGAGTACTCATCACCGGCACCTCGCGTGGCATTGGCCTGGAAATGGTAAAACAAGCCGTGCGCAAGCAATGGCGGGTGTTTGCCTGTGTCCGTGATCCGCACACCCCACAAAAACTGTTTGAGGTTGCTCGCATGTCCGGCGGACTGGTCAGTGTGCACCTGCTGGATGTCGCCGATCCCGCCCAGATCCAGGCATTGGCCTATGAACTCAAGCACGAGCCTCTGGACATCCTGATCAACAACGCCGGCACCTATGGTCCCGACGAGCAGGAGTTTGGCACCCTGGATGTTCAAAGCTGGCTGGATACCTTCAGCATCAACACCATCGCGCCGCTGAAAATCGCCGAGACCTTGCATGCCAATCTCAGTCGCGGCCAACGCAAGCTCATCGTCAACCTCACCAGCAAAATGGGCAGCATTGACGACAACCACTCTGGTGGCTGTTATGCCTATCGCAGTTCCAAATGCGCACTGAACATGATCATGAAAAGCATGGCCATTGATCTGGCACCGCAAGGCTTTACCTGTGTCAATTTGCATCCCGGCTGGGTCAAAACCGAAATGGGTGGACCACACGCAGAAATCACCACTGCCCAAAGTGTCAAAGCCATGTTTGACATCCTGGACAACGTCACCCATGCTGACAATGGTAAGTATTACGACATCGATGGCAGTCTTATCCCTTGGTAAGCGGATGCGATCGATAACTGACTGATCGAGGTAAAGGTCTGGCAGCACCTCCCGATATAACCCCTAGATTAACCAGAGGGAACCAATATGGGCCTGAGTGTTGTACAAAACAAAGTCACGACGCCGTTCGTGACCCACATCATTGCTCACCTGAAAAAAGTCGCTGGATACCAGGCAAAAGCCAACGCAGGTTTTGAAGAAAACCTGGCCACTTTCGGTTGCGAGGGCTATGCCTTGGTCTGCAACACCAAAGGGGTGATTACCGGTCGTATCGTTGTGCATCATTACCCGGAAACGGCGTTGCCAATCGGCAACAAATTGCTGGGAACCAAGCACACCAAGATGAACGACGACATCATCAACGCACTGGCGGATTTTTCCCAGCAGGCTATTGCCCCGGCCATCGCAGAATTGGAAAAATCTGACATCGAAATTGATTTCTCGCCTACCTACTTCGTTTCTGACACCAAGAAGCTGGGCGGCATTCTGGAAGATGCCAAGCAAATGCTGACCATCCCCATCGAAATCGAAAATCTGGGGCGGTTCTATTTCAACTTCCTCATCAATAGCCAGATCCAGAAATAACCCACAACGGCAGCCTAGGCTGCCGTTTCTTTTACGGGCAGTTTCATGCCGGCAAACCCTTGCCGCTCATCATCTCCCCCCAGACTATTTGTTCAGCAGCACTGCCAACATTTCAGCAAATCGATACCCAACAAAGTCATTTTACCTTTAATAAACAACAAATTACCGCACAACACCCGCATTCGCCAAAAACATGACGCGCTTGGCACATTTGTCGCAATTCTCCAACCAAGCCACTTTGGAGAAACATGTTATGCAAGGTATCCCAGCTCTCGTCCCAACCTCCGCCGGTGCCGACACCTACCGCGTTTCAACCGCCTCCCGCACTGTCGAAAAATACAGCCAGGAAAATCTGCTGAAGCTGACCCAAAGTCTGCAGACCACACTGGACATCGACAGGCTGTTGCTCATGTTCTCCAATGAATTGAGCCGTCTTGTCCCCCATGACGGTCTCAGTTTTACCTGTACTGAAGGTATCAAACATCAGGCTGGGCGCGAGGCTGACAAACATTACGTCATGACGTTAAAAGTTCCCGGAAAAAGCGAAATAATAGGCGTACTGCGTTTCGATCGTGATCCCACGCCATTTAATCTGCTTGAACTGGAAAACATCCATCGCCTGTCGAGCAATCTGGCCTACCCGATTCGCAACGCATTGATGTATGAAAAAGCCCTGCTCAACGCCGCCAAAGACCCACTGACCGGCGTCAACAACCGCAGCATGATGGAATCAACCATTCAACGGGAAATCGATCTGGCACGACGCCATGGCACACCACTGACCCTGCTGTGCGCCGACGTGGATTTTTTCAAACGCGTCAATGATCGCTTTGGACACAGTGCCGGTGACAAGATACTGCGCTCCGTCGCCAACAGCATCAGTCGCTGCATTCGATCCTCGGACGTTATTTTCCGCTACGGTGGCGAAGAGTTCGTGATTCTCCTGCCCAACACCGATGCAAGCGGCAGCCAGCTTCTTGCCGAACGCATTCGCACCAGCATCGCCAATTCCGAAAACAGACATCTGGACTACCACATCAATGTCACTATCAGCATCGGCGTACATACCCTGTCCATCGAAGACAGTCCTGGCAACTTATTTAACAAAGCCGATCAGGCGCTCTACCAGGCCAAGCGTTCTGGCCGCAACCGTGTCTGTATTCTGTAGGTCGATACACCTCCCTGGGCGATAACGCCCAGGGAAAAACCCAATTATTTTCCTCAGAAAATATTTATTCGTCCGCAGTAAAATCAGGTCTCTCCGAAAACAACGACACCGCCGAGGGAGACCCCCATGAACCACTCATTTCATCCTCTGCCCTATTCGTATCTACCGCCTGGGATACGCATCTGTACTGCGCTACATCAGCTACCAGGCATTGTCAGCTTGCAAGATCCTGCGATCAAAACCATGACCGATCTGGCATTTACCCAGGCACACTGCATTTCACCGCTATCAACCATGTCCCAGGCAAATGAAAAAATGATTTACTGCGGCGTGCGCATGTTGCTTGTCAGCGAACGCGCAGACGAAATATCCGGGCTGATTACCTCAACCGACATTTCGGGAGAACGCCCAGTACGGTATTTGCAAAAACATGCGGGGCGCAGAGAAGATATTCTGGTGCGTGACGTGATGACGCCACTTTCCCAGCTAGACGCGCTGAATATGAGTGATGTCAAAAAATCGCATGTGGGGGATATTGTCCAAACACTGGAATTTCATGGCCGACAGCACTTGCTGGTATACGAACAAACCAGTATTAATGGCAATTGTCACTTGCGCGGTATTTTTTCATCCAGCCAAATTGAAAGGCAGCTCGGCTACAAAATATCCTCACTGCCACGTGCACTAACTTTCGCCGAAATTGAGATGTCACTGACAAACTAGTTGGAAAACAAACAGAGGTCACTCTGTGCTTGCAGAGTGACCCATCAAAGACTTATGCGGCCTCAGTGTGCTCTTTTGACAGCATCAACTGCTCGACCATCACCACATCATCAATACATTCCTGTAACGAAATATGGTGTAAAAATTCATGCATACGCCGACTCAGGTGTGCCCAAAGCTGATAGGGCTGATAGCGCTCATCTTCAATATCCAGTCGTGGCCGCTTCTCATCCAACACGTCAATAATCTGCGCTATGCTGATCTCGGCGGCATCCCTGGCCAAGCGATAACCTCCACCGGGACCACGAGTTCCGCGAACCAAGTTGCCCTTTCGCAGATCTGCGAAAATCTGTTCCAAATAGGACAAGGAAATATTCTGTTTTTCTGAAATGTCAGAAATAGTCAACGGACCTTTATTTTCATGCAGCGCTAAATCCATCATTGCCGCGACTGCATACCGTCCTTTTGATGAAATCTTCATAGCGTAGTCCCCTTGTTTCGTTATTTGAATCTTCCTCTGACAGGTCAACGAAGGATTACTCCATTCGCCATATGTCAAACATTATGTATATCTGGGGATTTTTCCATGGGTATTTTGTATACAAATGTAAATTATTAGTGTTTTACTAGGAATTCACCATTTTTCGATCATTTATTGACCACCGCAAAAATCAAAAGGCGCCCCTGGAGGCGCCTTTCGTTATCGTCTGCGATATCCAAATCAGGCTGCGCGTTTCTGTTCCGCATCGGCAGAGAAACCAACATCACCGGGCAAGCCACCATTTTGCAGACATTCCTGCAAGCTGATTTCAGCCAGAAAATCATGCATGCGGTGACTCAAGCGCGCCCACAACTGGTAGGGCTCATAACGTTCATCTTCGGTGCTAAGACGAGGACGCTTTTCGTTGAGCACATCAATGATTTCCGCCACGCTGATATTTTCAGGATGACGCGCCAAACGATAGCCGCCACCTGGACCACGCGTACCACGCACCAATCCACCCTTGCGCAGATCGGCAAAAATCTGCTCCAGGTAAGACAACGAAATGTTTTGCTTTTCAGAAATGTCAGCAATGGTAATGGGTCCTTTGTTTTCATTCAGAGCCAGATCCATCATAGCTGCAACTGCGTAACGACCTTTGGAAGAAATTTTCATGGCTAGTCCCTCAAGAGTAATCAAACACAATCCTGTTAGCGTTTAAATCTGATTTTTTTTTCGTGCATTTCTGTAAAGCTGTGTAACGATAATCAGGTTATTTGTGCCGATTTGTATCTCAAGGTAAAAAAACAAGGGAAAAATGGAATTTTTATAAAACAACGTAAACTAAAAGCCAAATTCTCCAGCAATCAAGTCAAGCCATAACATTCAAAAAACTAATCTTGAGCGCAAAAAAAGTCTATAAAACCGGTTTATTTCCTGAAGAATTCAGCTTTAAATTTTATGAGACAGACTCTCTTGCTTTGCGAATAACATCATATGCCGCTTTTATTTCCTGGGTTTTCTGCTTGGCAATTTCCATCATTTCTTCTGGCAACCCTTTGGACACCAGCTTGTCAGGATGATGCTGGCTCATCAAACGGCGATAGGACTTTTTCACCTCATCATTTGTCGCGCTGCTCGGCACCGCCAACACACCATAGGCAGCTTCCAGTGCTCGCTTGTCATCGTGATAGGCTTCATATCGGGTATACGCCTGCTCTGCTCTCAAGCGCTGAATCATCTCTGCGAGGATGGCTTCGCTCATCCCCAGTTCGTGAGCAATGTGGTGGAGGATTTTTTCTTCCGCTTTGTCCAGATGACCATCTGCCATGGCCGTCATTACCTGGATTTCCATAAACATGATCAACAAAGTAATACGACGCCGGCATTCACTGCGAAACTGTTCCAGCACCTGATCCAGAGGAAAATCTTCCGCCTTACCCTGACGGAACAACCCGCGCGCTGCCTCAGTTTGTTCTGGCGACAGCCGCATTTGCCGCATCACGTGATGGGCAATTTCGATTTCGCGTTCAGAGACCCGGCCATCCGCCTTGGCGAGATGGCCCATGATGGAAAAGGTTGCCGTAAAAAAAGCCGATTGAATGCGTTCATTGCTGTCCGCACTGCCACTACGGAGTTTTTGATCAATCTTGTAGCCCAGCGCCACCCCAAGCAGACCGCCCAGCACCCCGCCCAGCATGTATCCCAAACCTGCGCCTACGACTTTTCCCCACCAACTCATCCATCACTCCTCAACAAATTCATCACAATCGGCTAAAATACGCGTTTTGCCGGCAAAGCACAAAAGGTTGGTCCGTCCCGCCCCCTCTGCCCCGAAGATTTTCAAACAATTTGAGTACCTTATGAGCAAGACATCCGACCCGAAGGTGGGTTTTATCAGCCTAGGCTGCCCCAAAGCACTGGTCGATTCCGAGCAGATCATCACCCAGCTGCGCGCCGAGGGCTATCAAATCAGCCCCACCTACGAGGACGCCGATCTGGTCGTCGTCAATACCTGTGGCTTCATTGACGCCGCAGTGAAAGAGTCGCTGGACACCATCGGCGAGGCTCTGGCAGAAAATGGCAAGGTCATCGTCACCGGCTGCCTGGGAGCCAAGGATGACAGCGTGCAGAAAAACTATCCGCAGGTTCTGGCAGTCACCGGCCCGCACGCCAAGGACGAAGTCATGGCTGCGGTGCACAAGCACCTGCCGCCAAAACATGATCCGTACACCAGCCTGATTCCCAATACAGGCATCAAGCTGACCCCGTCACACTACGCCTACCTGAAAATTTCCGAAGGCTGTAACCACCGCTGCAGCTTCTGCATCATTCCCTCGCTGCGCGGCGATCTGGTCAGCCGCCCCATTGGCGAGGTGATGCAGGAAGCAGAAAATCTGGTGAAGGCTGGCGTAAAAGAGCTGATGGTCATCTCCCAGGACACCAGCGCCTACGGCGTGGACGTGAAATACCGTACCGGCTTCTGGGGCGGCAAGCCGATGAAAACCCGCTTCAAGGAGCTGGCCGAAGGTCTGGGCGAACTGGATGCCTGGGTGCGCATGCACTACGTCTACCCCTATCCGCACGTGGACGAGATCATCCCGCTGATGGCTGAAAACAAAATCATCCCCTACCTGGACGTGCCATTCCAGCACGCCAGCCCGAAAATCCTCAAATCCATGAAGCGCCCGGCGAGCAGCGAAAACACCCTGGCGCGCATCCAGCGCTGGCGTGAGCTGTGCCCGGACATCACTTTGCGTTCGACTTTCATCGTCGGTTTCCCCGGTGAGACCGATGACGACTTTGAATACCTGCTGGACTTCCTGCAGGAAGCACAACTGGATCGCGTCGGTTGTTTTGCCTACTCCAACGTTGAGGGCGCCGCTGCACGCGATCTGCTCGGCCACGTGGACGAAGATACCAAACAGGAGCGCCTGGAGCGTTTCATGGAGGTACAGGCGGCAATCAGTGCCGACAAACTGGCTGCCAAGGTCGGTCAGCGCATGACGGTAATTGTCGATGACATGGAAGGTGAATACATCATTGGCCGCACCCGCGCCGATGCGCCTGAAGTGGACGGTGAAGTAATTATCACCTCAGATCGCCCGGCCAAGCCTGGCGAATTTATCGAAGTGGAAATCACCGGCTCGGATTTGCATGATCTGTATGCGGATCGGATATAACACCAAATATCAAAACAAGTCGGCGCTATTTTCCAAAGACTCCCCGTTTTCCTTATCGTAACGGGGAGCACTTCTCAGATTCGAATTCCAGCGATGCTCTGGCAGTACGAATACATCCAGTTTGCTTTTCAACACTTCACTCAGTTTCAGCAAGTCTTCTCTGGTCACACCTTGCAACTTGGTATTTTCCAGCGCATCACTGTTGAGACTCACCAGACCATTCATGGCCTGGCGGGTTTGCTCTGACAGCTCCGACTGTTCGGCGACTGACTGGCTGATGGTATCGGTGAAATTTACAATCTTGGCAATTTCCTCCTCGATCACGGACAGACTGTGGGATACCGCCTGCGCCTGACCTGCAGCCTGTTCGGTGATAGTAGTGCCCTGCGACAATTCCTCCACCATCGCATCAATCCCCTGCTGCACCCCTTGCAGGGCGCCATGAATTTCCGCCGTGGAATTTCGCGTGTGATGCGCCAGTTTCTTCACCTCATCGGCAACAATCGCAAAGCCGCGGCCCTGCTCACCGGCTCGAGCCGCCTCTATGGTCGCATTCAACGCCAGCAGACTGATCTGCTCGGCAATGCTGTTAATCAATTTGATTACATCAAAAATCTGCTTCCCCTGCGCCGCCAATACCTGCAATTTTTCCATACTGCGCTGCATTTGCTCACTGAGGATCATGGTGATTTTTGCCGAGTCATTGACCTTGTCGCGACACTCGTCCACCTCACTGGTGCTTTGTCTGACCAAATTCAGAATGCTTGTCGAATCATCTTTCACCCGATGACTGGAAATCGCCATGGACTCCACCGCATTGGAAAGCTGATTACCGTACTGTTTCTGCATCATCGCCTTCTGGGTAAAATTGCCGTAGGTATCAGCCAATTCATGCGACATGGGCACGAGGCGAGCGGCGGAACCCTCAATATCGGAGATCGCAGTTGCCAACTTCTGATAAAACAGCTCCAGCGCCGAAGCCAGCTCTGGCGAATTGGATCGCAGCGGCGAGATTGATTCGCGCGTTAAATTAATTTCATTATTTTTCAAACCGGAAAAAAACAGATGGAGAAAATTTTCTTTCCTGCTTTTTTGGTACCAGAGCATGCACGAAATCACTGCAGGTATCAGTGCCGCCAACAACAAACTGACGTGGGAATTCCAGCCAGCCTCACGTTCCAAAAACGGCAACGTCCCTACCAACAAGCCAATTACAACTGTTTGAGATATAATGAGCCATAGCATATGTGCAGTTTCGTCCTTCCCTCGTCAAAACCGCTTTCGACATGCTAAATATAAATATTTATCGCAATTTGGCTACGGGTTTATTCACCTAGAACCACTGTTTTAGCCGATTCTTCAGTTCCTGCCCCACATCTTTCAGAGTGACCTCTGGAACATCAATGGGAATATCAGCCTCACTTTCATAGAAGTAATCACGCTTGTAGCTTTTGCCAAACCAGCTCCATACTTCGTACTCACCAAAGATGCGATATTTCACCTTGGCCTGCAGTTTCCGATCCTGCTTGTTGAGTTTTTCCAGAACCTTATCCAGGCTATTCATTAAATTGCTGTAGCTGACGACAACAGGCACCGTGATTTCGGAAGTACCTTCAGGAATCAGCGCAACCGGAATATGCCTGCCTTCGGCAAGCAGTTTTCCTTCAAGATAAAAATCATAGCTGACAAAAAATGTGTCGATCTGATAGTGATTGGGATTGTGCGCTTTAAAAAGCAAATCCACGTGCGCACGCTGCAGACCAACATCCTGAACTTTATAATCCAGAAATTCCAGTTCCGGTTTTTTCATGGTCCCCAAAACGTAGAGCCGCGAACTGGCGCAGCCTTGCAGCATCAGCACGCTCAACAGTAAAACGGCGATCCACGTTGTTCTCATCCCAACCTCCTAAGGCATTTTTTCAAGATTCCATTTCAATTTTTTGCAGCATTGCATCGGCAGCCGCTACCAGGGCTTTGGCAATGCCTGGTTCAGAAGCTGCGTGGCCGGCATCCGAAATAATCTGCAGCTCAGCTTCAGGCCAGGCTTTGTGTAATTCCCAGGCACTTTCAATCGGACACACTACATCATAGCGGCCATGGATAATGACGCCAGGAATATCCTGCAAACGCCAGGCATCCCGAATCAACTGATTGTCTTCCAGAAACGCGTTGTTCATAAAATAATGACATTCGATACGCGCCAAAGACAGCGCGGTATGTGGATCGGCAAAGTGTGCCACCGTCGCGGCATCGCCCAACAAGGTCGCAGTACGACCTTCCCAGACCGACCACGCGGTCGCTGCCGCCAAGCGTGTTTGCTCGTTGTCACTGGTCAATAATTTGTAATAGGCGCTCACCATGTCGTGTCTATCTGCTGGTGCAACAGGGGCGATGTAATCTTCCCAATAATCTGGAAAAATCCGATGCGCACCTTCCTGATAAAACCAGTGAATTTCCTTGGGACGACACAGAAAAATACCGCGCAAAATCAAACCCAGCACTTTTTGCGGAAAAGCCTGCGCATAGGCCAACGCCAGCGTTGATCCCCACGAACCACCAAACACCACCCATTGCTTGATGCTCAACTTGCTGCGTATTGCTTCCATGTCGGCAATCAATGCCTGGGTGGTATTATTTTGCAAACTGGCGTGCGGTGTGGACTTGCCCGAACCACGCTGATCAAACAGCACGATGCGATAGCGCTGCGGATCAAAAAAACGACGGTGATAATCCTGACAGCCTGAACCAGGGCCGCCGTGCAAAAACACCACGGGCACACCGTTTGGATTGCCGCTTTCTTCTACATAAATTTCGTGTGGCGCTTCCAACGCGAAGCGATGCGTTTTATACGGTTGAATCTCGGGATAATACATTGCCTGAATCCTGAAAATTTAATTTAAACGGGCGCGCAATAATTGCGTCACTTCATCATCGGTTAACACAATAGGATTGGTGCGCATACTGCTGCCACGACAATTTTTCACAATGTGCGGGAAATCTGACTCGCTAATGCCGAAATTCGCTAATCCCGGCAATTGCAGTTGCTGCACCCAGCCATTCAAACAATTGACCAGCGCTTCAAGCGACTGCGGTGTTGACGAAAATGTTTGCTGACACAACACTTCCGCCAAATGCGCATAACGCTGCAATGCCGGATTGTGCGGCTCACGCGTCTGCAGCGCACGGATATTTATCTCGGTTGCAGCCCCAAGCAGCGTGCCACACACCACGCCATGCGGAATGGGAAAAAACGCACCCAAGGGTGACGCCAAACCATGCACCGAACCCAACCCCACCTGCGCCAGAGTAATTCCTGACAGCCACGACGCATACAACATCTCTGCCTGTGCCTGTTTGGCGCCTGCCCCCTGATGATACCAATCAAACAAGGCCGTGCGGGCGAGTTGCAAACCGCTGAGTGCCAACGCATCGGTGAACGGATTGGCTTTAGTCGACACGTACGATTCCAGCAATTGAGTTATCGCATCCATGCCGTTGGCCGCAATCAAATCCGGCGGACAACTACTCAGTAAGTCCGGGTCCAGAACGGCGTATTGCGCGACCAGTTTGTCGTCGCGAAATGATTTTTTAAAACCGGCCTTGCCCTGAATACTGAGCACCGCGTTTTTGGTCGCTTCGCTGCCGGTGCCCGCCGTGGTTGGCACTGCGATAAACGGCACCGACGGGCCGTGATAAGGCAATTCCGGGCCAACACCTTCCAGATAATCCATCACTGAATTGCCAATGCGCAGCAAACCGGCAATGGCTTTAGCTGCATCCAGCGCACTGCCACCACCTAATCCCACCACCACATCAAAACCAGCGGACGCATGCATCGCCACTGCCTGATCTATCATTTGCGGTGAGGGCTCGCCACTGATCACGATGATTTCGTAACGAATACCCCGTGACTCAAACGCTGCAGATAATCCCGGCCAAACCGCACTGTCACGCAGCGAACGCTGGCCTGTCACCAACAACATCCGCGAGCCAAATTGGTTTATCAATTCAGGCAATTTATGCACACTGCCAGCACCAAATTCCACCCGTGGCAATCGGGCAACTGAAAACTGCATTACATTTCCTCAAACACTTCGGGAAACACACCGGCGTACACCGTTCCCTGACGTGGCTCAGCCATCCAATCGGCAACCGTATCCCGCCAAATCAGATAATGTTTTGTCGTTTTGTGCGCCTTGGCGGCGCGCTCTGACACGTACGATTCATACAACACAAATTTGCAGGGATCGTCCGCTGATTGCAGAACATCAAATGCCAGATTGCCTGATTCCAAAATGGAGCTTTCATGATTCAAGCGACTGGCGCGCATAAAATCTTCTATGTGTTCCGGCTTCACCGTAACGTTGACGATGGTGACGTACATCTCATCCTCCCGACACTATTTTTCTAAACGTAAGATTGATTCTGGCCTGCAATACTCTTTTGCTTTTGGCCACACTGTGCTTCCAGTGATGTTGCAATGCGCCGTGCATCAGCAACAAACTCCCCGTGCCCAGCGGAATATCCAGGGTCTGACCAGTGCGATTGTGGCGCAATTTGAAACTGCGCACCTCCCCCAGGCTCAGCGAGGCAATCACCGGATTGATGCCCAGCTCCGGCTCGGCGTCTGCGTGCCAGCCCATAGAGTCCTGACCATCGCGATAGAGGTTCAATAACACACTATTGAATGAAGTCTGACAAGCGCGTTCAATCTGTGTTTTCAACTCCATCAGGCCGGGAGTCCACGGCAAAGGTTGGTGGCGGATTCCCGAATAGGTATAAACCGCGTCCGCATCGCCATACCATGCCACCCGGCGCGGCGCAGTCACGTCCTTACCGTAGATCTGGTAAGTTTCGGTTTGCCACGCAACGTCTCGCAATAACTGGTCGAACCAGCGCTGCGCTGCGATCTCCGACATAAAATGTGGCCAATAATCAACCAACCCATCCTGATTCAGCAACGACAAGCGTCGCGACGGATCATCAAACAAGTCTGCCATCGGCCTCTCCTGGTTCGGCGAAAAACTATATCATTTTTGTAACAGCCGCGACGGCTACTTGACTTTCCACCAGCCTCAGGTCGTAATTAGCGCACGCATTTTTCTGCCAAGGATTCCCCTCAATGCTGTGTTTCCGCGCCTCTGTTTCTACCTGGTACAAACTGTCAGTTTGCCTGCTGACGCTCGCCGTCACCGCATGCAGCCAAGGGGTACGGGAATCCAGCACCGAGGCTGCGGTCAAGACTCAGCCCGGCATCATGCTGGCCATGGCCGACGATGACTATGCCTATCTTGGCGAGGCTCCACTCAAAGATGCACTGGCACGACCCGCCGACGATTTACCGACGCTGCCAACCGTGCGCCCGATCCAGGCCCAAACAATTGCAGCGTTGGATAATCATGGCTGGAGCTATGCGGGTCCAACCGGACCGGAGCACTGGGCAGACCTGCACCCCGAATTTTCGCTGTGTCGCCAGGGACTGTCGCAATCGCCCATCGACATCAGCGCCATCATCAAGCCTCGGGGAACGCCACTGGATTTTCATTACCAGACCAGCCCCCTGCACCTGATCAATGACGGTCGGAATATTAAGGTGGCTTACAATCCGGGTAGCTACATTGTGCAGAATGGCAAGCGGTTTGACCTGAGCCACATTTCTTTCCACGCCCCCAGCGAACACACCATCAGCGGCCGCGCCGCCGATCTGTCCGCCGATCTGGTGCACAAGGCCAGCGACGGCCAACTGGCCATCATATCGGTCCTGTTCAACGAAGGTGAAAACAACGAAGCACTGTCGGCCATCTGGGAATACATGCCCAACAGTCCAGGCGAACACCGCCCGTCCGCCAACATCAACGCATTGGATCTGTTGCCAAAAAAACGTAATTATTACCATTATTTAGGCTCGCTGACCCAGCCACCGTGCACCGAAAATGTCAGCTGGAACATCATGGCCAGCCGTGGCAGTGTCTCTGCCGAGCAGGTCTCACAATACGCCTTTTTATTCCCCAACAGCGCCAGACCAATTCAGCCCATCCGTAACCGGTATGTGCAGCAGTACTGATTGTCGCGGAGCTCGAACAAAAACGAAAAGCAGTTTACTCAGGAATTTATTATAATTTCGTCCATCTTCCCCCTGAACTGACATTACACCAACGCAAGAGGACAACATGGGCATTATTGTTCAACGTGGTCAAATTAGCGCCATTAGCGCTCCGGACAAAGATGGCTCCATCTCGTGTCGCCTGGGCGAACAGGCCGTCAAGGTACATCGAGACCTGGCAGACAAGGTCGCCAATGGCGACGATGTGATGGTCGCTGGTGAAATGAAAGACCAGACACTGCACGCCATGGCCCTGAACAACTTCAGCCAAGGCATGAGTGAACAAATAGATTGCACCAACAACATCCTGTTGATGGGCATAGGCAATATATTGTTCGTGTTTCTGGGCATCATCGGCCTTCAAGGTATCAGCGGCAGCAATATCATCGATAGCGTCGAACTGGTCATTGCTGTCGCCGGATTGGTGTTAGCCGTCATCGCTTATCGCCGTATGGTGCGCATTATTCGCTCAAACAACATTGTGAAATACGTCGAGCTCTAACCGCATCCCAAACGATGAGTTCCATAAAAAAGGGTTAGCCGACGCGGCTAACCCTTTCTGTTTTTTTCAAATGCGGCCCGCTATGGCTTTATGTCAGGCAAGCGCATGTTGGAGTCCTCATACCAGCCGTCATTTGCGTCCAGATGGCAGGCGGCACAATTGCTCTTGCTGCCCACCCTCTTGCTCTTCCAGTACTCGTCTCCGATCTCACTGTGCTTGTGCTTCCAATAGCGCGTTTCAGTAATGGCAATGGGAGCCTGATCCGCCGAAATACTGCGAATCATCTTGTTGGCCGCCTCGGTTTCACCCTTGTCTGCCGAATTGTTCAGCAGAAAATCGGTCACTTCCTGCAACGTCTCACCTTCCAAGGCCAGATCATCACCAAAGTGATCTGATTGCTGCGCCATCAACTTTTGCCAACTACGCGCGGGCAACAGGCTGGGATGAAACGCCATGTGACAATCACCACACTCAGTGCGCCAGGTAGCGTTGTCCGCCAGTTTTTCGTGCGAATAGGGGCGGAATGGCGTTTCTTTGGTTTCCTGCACATAGCCGCGGAAATAATAGGCCGCGCTGGAAAAAACGATGGCCAGCATCAACACCGCCAGTATGCCGAAACGGCTCACGCCCAATTCAGGGGCAGCGTTTTTAACCCCCGTGACCATGGACCAGATCAGGTTTTCTTTGTGCAGGAAACTCTCGACAATCACGCCAGCAATATGCACAAACACCAACAGCAGCATAAATGTGGCAAAGCCTTCGTGCAGTTCTTTGCTGGCAGAACCAACATCGTACGACACCAGATGACGCAACGGCCCGTGACCTTCCTCGCCCCCCAACACCAACATGCCGGTGATGCCTATTCCCAATCCCAAAAAAATCAGCAGGAAAATCGCCCAGCCTCCTGCGGGATTGTGTCCCACATAGCGCTGCGCCTCGCCGTTAAGCAAACCCTTGAGATACGCCGTTACCGATGGCCAGTCGTGAGCGAACGAACGAAACCTCGCAAAACGACTGCCCACCGCGCCCCAAACCAAGCGAAACACCAGCAAACCAAAAAACACATATCCCGCATAGACATGCAGATAAACCAGACGATCATTTTCCGACGATATCCAACCAACGGCGAATCCCAGCACCAGCAGCCAATGAAATACACGTGTCGGCAAATCCCAGATCAGCGCCTTGTGTTGCCCGTGTCCAGCCATGTGTCAGCCTCCGTATTGGCAAATCTTGTCGTCTATTATCGACAGCACAGATAAATTAAATATGAAATTCTCTGCATAATTCCCATAGAAAATTTCCATAAAGTAAGCATAGAATAACTGTACCGTTTTATTTGATGATATCTATGACCTATTCGATACAGTGGTTTAATGATGGAGCCTATCGGTGCTTTTCCGGATTTGTTAGTGGCGATGAATATGTCAAATGCAGTTTCAATCTACATCAGGATCTGCGCTACACCAAAGCTGATTACATCATTAACGATTATCGCCAAGTCATCGCTCATAATCTCGATGAGGTGCATGTGGAGGCCATCAGCACTGCCAACCGGGTTCTGGCCAAAACCAAATCGCAGCTACGCATTGCGCTAATTATTCCACCGAACAATCCGGCCATGCTCGCGCTAGCCAATATTTACATCCAACAAACTGTTGATCTTGCATTTGAATGCCGTGTATTTTTCACCCTGCCGCAAGCCATCGACTGGGCGAGGTATCAGGTTGCCACTGACAGCGTCATTCAGCCACGACAATCTGTCGCCTCATAATTCACGAACAAAAAAGCCGGTGTATGCACCGGCTTTTCAGATCGATCGTTCACTGAACGCTTATTACCAGGAAGAACCCCAACGTGGCTTAGGCATGTACTTGTGCATCGCCTGGCGTTGTTCGGGTGTCAAAATGGCTTCAACACGGTTGCCCGCATCGATAGACAGTTCAATAATTTGGCGACGATAATCAAAGATTTTGGCGTAAACCTTTCCGATCTCCTGAGGGTTACGCACCTTACCACCGTACAGGGTAAACAGTTCGTCAGAGGTGTCTTCAATCTTGTCATCAAGACCCTGAGTTTTCTCGCGCAATTCGCGAGTAATAGCACGAATTTCTTTTTTCTGTCTGTCGTTCAAATCCAGATTCCACACCATACGCAAACGCATGGTCATGTGGCCTTCAGACTCCATTCCACCTTTGTTATCCCAATCACCGCCACCAGACTTATGCGCCGAATGATGGCCGCCCCCCTTACCGCCTTCGGCTCCCCAGCCTTGAGCCGCCATGGCCATCGGGGCACTGACCGTCAGCACCAGCGCAGCCAACATCCCTTTATAGGTAGAACTTTTCAGCTTGCCATTCATTGAAATCCATCCTCCAACATGCCTGTGAAATTAAAATTGTCGTGTTGATCACCAGGGCTATTATCGTGGTTATTGCGCAATTACTTTAATCACAATGTACATTTTTTGCGCAACGGCGAACATACCAATCGATCATCGCCCATCAGTCTATTTAAACACACACCACGCAGCATAGTTCACCAGACACGCCAGCGCCAGTCATCCGCACATTTCTACCAATACACAATCAATCTTAATCAGCTTCGTAAACTTCCTGCACCAACACCCAAGGTGCTACGACGACAGCCCAAAATACCGTGTCGTTATCCACCCAGCGGCGCGCATCTTCTTCACTGGCGCGTACCACTTTGCCTGCACTGGCCCAGACTCCAAGCTGTTTGGCGTCATCACGCACCATCGCTTCGCCGACGACGACCAGATCCAGTTCTGCCGCCACCTTCACCAGCACACCACGCGCAAAATGGCGCTCTAATTCTTTCCAGCCAATTTTGGCTGTTTGTTCATTCAATTCTTGTCGCACTAATTGCTGATGATCACTCATGATCGTTCCTCACCATTACACAGGATAACGTAGACGCTGTTCCACACCGTCCGGAAATAAGCACACACAGTCTTGCCACAACGCCAATTGATGCTTCACCACCAACTGCCGAAGTGCTCCCAGCACAAAGCTCAATGGCACAATGCCTGCGCCGTACTCGCTCAACAATTCCTGCAAGGCAGCCCAATCGGCGGCCTCAATCTCAGATGCCAGCGGTTGCGCGTAGACGTTCAACGCTAGGCTGCGCTGCAACACATCAGCCTGTCCATTCAACGCTGTCATAAACAACAAAAAATATTGCGCGAGATCCGACTCGCCCAGCGATTCCCGCTCATCAAGCCAGGCATCCAAATCGTATTTCGCCTGTGGATCGCGCAACAGCAGGCTCAGCGCAAAACGCTGGTGAAATTGGCGCAACGCCGCCAAATCCGGCGAAGTGCGAATCCATTTCAGCCATTGCCAACGGGCCAAGACACGCTGGATAAATTGGTCATATTGCTGCGAATCGGCCAGTTGCCATTCGTCGATCATCGGCAAGGTCGGGCAAAGTTGCTGTAGATGCTGGGCAAATTTACCCTGCCCGGACTCCAGTTGTTGCTGACCACTGGCATCCATGATGCGCACGCCATGCATCCCGCAACTGGGCGAACCCTTTTTCAGGATATAGCCACTCCACTGATCGCAACGCGTACTGATCTGCCGGGCAAAATCCAGCAGCGCGTCGGTCACATCAAGCTGGGGATTATCGACCCCCTGGACGCGAACATCTTCACCGTGGCGACGCAATTGGATAGGCTTGCGTGGTACACCCAGGCCAATCGCCATTTCCGGGCAAATGACCTCGAACGTCGCCCACTCGCCTATTTCCCGCATGATCTTTGGGTTGTAGCTGTCATCGCCGTCGTAGCGAACCGCATTTCCAGCCAAACAACTGCTTAATCCCAGCGTTAGTTCCATATCTCCCCCAATTTCGGGGCGAAAGTATAGCATGAGCCAACGCCATGACAGCCGGCGGCTGCATGACATATAATCCGTGGCCACCTTAACGCCGACCAAACCTGATGCCCGCCATTGTCCTGAGTACGTTTAACGCCCGCTACATCCACACCGCCATGGGGTTACGCTACCTGCACGCCAATCTGGGCGCACTCAGCAATGACTGCTGCATCCGCGAGTTCACCATCCAGCAACAGCCCACCGACATCGTCGAAGCCCTGCTGGCGTTAAATCCCAAGATCATTGGCCTGGGCACCTATATATGGAATATTGAGCTGACCACCCAGGTTGCCGGCATGCTCAAGCAAGTTCGCCCCGATATCCAGTTGATTCTGGGGGGACCCGAAATCAGTTTTGAGACCGAGCAGCAAACCATATTTCGTTATGCCGATTACGTGCTGTGCGGTGCCGCAGACCATTTATTCCGCGAAGTCTGTGAAGCGATTTTGCTGGAGAACAATCCGCCCACGCAAAAAATCCAGCACGCGCTGCCTGCGGCGCTGGACACCCTGGCCTTACCCTACGCGCTGTATTCGGATGAGGACATTGCCCACCGCATCATCTACGTCGAGGCATCGCGTGGTTGCCCGTTCAAATGTGAATTCTGTCTGTCCGCATTGGACAAAACCGCCAAACCGTTCGACCTGGATTTATTTCTGCGCGAAATGGAACAGTTGTTTGAGCGCGGCGCACGGCATTTTAAATTTGTCGATCGCACCTTTAATCTCAAAATCGCTGCCAGCATCCGCATCATGGAATTTTTTCTGCAGCGGATTGATCAAGGCGTGTTTCTGCATTTTGAACTCATTCCCGATCATCTGCCGGAAGCACTGAAAGAAGTCATCGCCCGCTTCCCCGAAGGCAGTCTGCAATTTGAAATAGGCATTCAGAGCTTTGATCCCAACGTGCAGCAGTTGATCAGCCGCCGTCAGGACAACTCCATGTCCATGGAAAATATCCGCTGGCTGCGCAATCACACCCAGGCACATTTGCATACCGACCTGATCGCCGGCCTTCCTGGAGAAACGTTGCAAAGTTTTGCGAAAAGTTTTGATTTGCTCGCCGGACTCAACCCGCACGAAATTCAGGTCGGCATTTTGAAACGACTGCGCGGTACACCGCTGATCCGCCACACCCAGGAATTTGCATTAAAATTTAATCCCAGTCCGCCCTACAATATTCTGGCAACCAGGGACATGAATTTTGCCACGATGCAGCGCCTCAACCGCTTTGCGCGCTATTGGGACATGATCGCCAATTCAGGCCGGTTTTCGTGTGTCAAACCCATCATCCTGGGTGATGCGCCGTTCGAACGCTTCATGCAACTCGCAGACTGGCTGTTTGCCACCAGCGAGCAAACGCATAAAATCAGCTTGAAACGATTGTTCACCCTTGTCTATCAAGGGCTCACCGAATCACTCAATTTATCCGCAGACGTTGTCTTGCCAGCGATGCTGCAGGATTATGCCAACAGCGGTGAAAAAGGCCTGGCACCTTTCGGTGAGTCACTGCAAAACAACATTAAAAACAAAAAAAGCGCTGGCACATTACAACGCCAAAGCCGACACCTGAACTGAGCAGCACTATGTCACGCTACCGCCCACCACAACCCAAAGCCTCGCCCTACATCACTCGCGACGGCTATCTTGCGCTGGAGCAAGAAGCCAAACAACTCTGGCAACGCCGCACCGAAGTGACCAAAGCCCTGGCCGCCGCCGCTGCCGAAGGTGATCGCTCAGAAAACGCCGAATACATTTATCGCAAAAAAGAATTACGCGAAATTGATCGCCGCATTCGCTATCTGCAAAAGCGCATGCCCGAATTAACCATCGTCGACCGCCAACCGGACAACACCCAGCAGGTATTTTTTGGCGCGTGGGTTACGCTGGAAGATCAGCAAGGCGAGGAAAAAACCTATCGCATTGTCGGCAGCGATGAAATTGATCGCGCCGAAGAAAACATCAGCCTGGATTCCCCCATGGCAAAAGCCCTGCTAAAAAAAATGTTGGATGACGAAGTCAGCGTGCAAACGCCCAGCGGAATTATTCATTTTATTATTGTTGAAATTCGATATTGATCTTGCATAAAAATTTTCCTCGCAGCTAAAACCTTAACTTCCACAATTTTTTCACTCCGTAAAACCGCAGATTTAATTCCAGCTTTGTATATTTTTGTATCAGTCGATCGCCTTTATGGCCTTCGTCATTATGCTGGATTTATACAAGCCGATACTTCTTCTGTTATGCCGCCAAGAAGGCAGGCATGCCCAGCAGAGGTTTCCTATGGACCCAACAAGCAATGAACTGCGACCTATCACTCTTGGCCAGAGTCGATTCCTGGCCATAAATACAATCTTTGCACTATTTGCCTTTAGCTGGCTGCTTAATAACGAACTTGTTCAAGAGGCAACAGCCTGGGTTTCCCTGTTAGCCATTGCCTCCCTACAGCATCTCATTATTAATCATCATGGAAGAAAAAATAATCCTGAAGTTTCGAATTACTACAATCGGGTGTGGCCCATCAGTTACACCGTTATTTCATCTCTTTGGGGAGGACTTATCTGGACCATCTACCCTGCACAGATCACATTGACAACTGAAGTTTCATTACTGGTTTCACTGTCTGCAGTGTCTGTGATGACAATGCAAACCCGTAATATAAAAAATGTATCTTCCATTACCTTGGTCAGTGGACTTCTACCAATCATGGCTTGGCTAGCATCCATAGCAACTCCATCATCCATCGTAATGGTCTGTGGAGTTTTTGGATTTTGCGCACTCATGCTCTGGAACATCAGGGCATCTGCAGAAACATCCATACCCAATGAAAATTATATTGAGAACTTCAACCCAACATCCAAATCAAGTACGGCCAGAACTGATGATCATGTGATTATCAATACTATCCCCGACCTGGTTTTCAAGATCAACCATGCAGGCGACGTGTTATGGGGTAATCTTGCTTTCAATAAATTTATCAATACCAGCGGCTCAGTTAAAAAAGTCAACATTCGAGACCTCCTGACACCTACGGATTCCGCCATTTTTGAAAACGTTGTATCGCGAGCAAAAACATTAGGAAGAACCCGACACGACACTATGCTCAGCAGTAATGACTCCAGCATCCCCTACAACATCACACTGGTATCTGTTGGCAATCATAATGAAAAATCATTCGTCTGTGTTGGCAGAAATCTTTCTGAACGACTTGCGGCAGAAAAAGAACGGACCGAACTTTACATAAAACTTCAACAAGCGCAAAAAATGGAATCCATCGGCCACCTCACTGGTGGAATTGCCCATGACTTCAACAATATTCTCACCAGCATCATCGGCTACTCTCAATTGACCATCCAAAAATCCCAGGTTTTCCAGGACAAAAAACTGGATTTTTATCACAAGCAGATTCTCGAATCCGGACTGAGAGCCAAAGATCTGATTGCGCAACTGCTGTCTTTTAGTCGAAACCAGGAACAAAAACTCGATGAACTCAATCTCAACAAACTGCTAGTAGAAGTCGTGGACATGTTGCGTCCTGTCATCCCTAGCAGCATAGAAATCGATTTTGAGATGGACGACATTCCTTTGTTCGTAAAAGCCAATCCGGTGCAATTCCACCAGGTCATCATGAATCTGTGCATCAATGCCCGGGATGCCATGGATAACAAAGGCAGAATGCACATCGCACTGGCCCAGGTTCGGCATCAGGGAGGATATTGCCAGGCCTGCCATACCCCCTTTGGCGGTGAATACATCGAGTTGAGCATTAGCGATACTGGCCACGGCATCAAGCCCGAACTGATGGAGCACATTTTTGAGCCATTCATTTCCACCAAGGAAATTGGCAAAGGTACCGGCATGGGACTTTCCACTGTTCACGGCATTGTTCACAGCCATAACGGTCACATTGCCGTTGAAAGCACACCCAATGTGGGCACGACATTCCGCATTTACCTGCCCACTCTGGATTCCATTGCAACCTCTCAACCCAACCAAGTATTACGCAAAGCCTCATAGCCCCTAGTGATCGTCGTCGGGCGCTGGTAAAATCCGCCCATGATTTCACTAAACCAACTATCGCTGCGTCGCGGCACCAAGCTGCTGCTGGATAAAACCAGCCTCGTCATCCACAAGGGTTACCATGTCGGTGTTACCGGCGCCAATGGTACGGGTAAGTCCAGCCTGTTCTCACTGGTTTTAGGCAAACTTGAGCCGGACTCCGGCGAATTGACCTTGCCCACCGGATTGAGTATCGCGCATGTAGCGCAGGAAACGCCGGCCACGGACTTTACTGCCCTGGATTACGTGCTTATGGGCGATACCGAATTGGTAAAGTTGCGTCAACAAATTCGTGATGCCGAACAACACGGCAATGCCTCGACGGTCGCCCTGCTCTATCAGCAACTGGAAAATATTGACGGCTACACCGCCGATAGCCGCGCGGCGCAGTTACTTCATGGTTTAGGATTTAACAACGCGCAACTGTCGCAACCCACGCGTGCTTTTTCCGGTGGCTGGCGAATGCGATTAAATCTGGCGCAGGCGCTCATGTGCCGTTCTGATATTTTGTTGCTCGACGAACCCACCAACCACCTGGACCTTGATGCGGTCATGTGGCTGGAGACCTGGCTGAAACAATATCCTGGCACGCTGCTGCTGATTTCACATGACCGCGATTTTCTTGATAGCCTTTGCAGTCACATCGCGCACATTGAACAGCAGCAAATCACGCTATACACCGGCAATTACAGCGCGTTTGAACAAACCCGAGCCACCCGACTGGCGCAGCAACAATCGGCACATGAAAAACAACAAAAAGAAATTGCCCACATTCAAAATTTCGTGCGCCGCTTTGGTGCCAAAGCCACCAAAGCCAAACAGGGACAAAGCCGCTTGAAAGCGCTGGCCCGCATGGAGCTCATCGCTGCAGCCCATGTGGATTCACCCTTTCATTTTGCATTTCGCGAACCCATCAAACTGCCGCAGCCATTACTGCGACTGGACCAGGTTTGCGTTGGCTATGCGAACCAACCGGCGCTGATCAATACGCTCAATCTCACGATTCAACCCGGCGATCATCTGGGACTGCTCGGTGCCAATGGTGCGGGAAAATCTACATTGATCAAAACCATCGCCGGTGATTTGGCCGCCATCAGTGGCAACATCATTCGCGCACAAGATCTGAAGATTGGTTATTTCGCCCAGCATCAGCTCGAACAACTTCGTGCCGATCAAACACCGCTGTGGCACCTGCAACAAATTGACTCGCAGGCGAGAGAACAAGATTTGCGCAATTTCCTCGGTGGCTTTGACTTTATTGGCGACAAAGTGTCCGAGCCAATCGCGCCATTATCCGGCGGTGAGAAAGCCCGTCTCGCGCTGGCACTGCTGGTCTACCAACGCCCCAATCTGTTGCTGCTGGACGAGCCTACCAATCACCTCGATCTGGAGATGCGTCACGCCCTTAATGTGGCTTTACAAGAATTCGAAGGAGCGATGCTCATCGTATCGCACGACCGACATTTGCTGCGCACTCTCACCGACAGCTTTATCCTGGTCGCCGATGGCCGCGCCCAGGCTTTTGAGGGAGATCTGGACGATTACCACAAGCTGCTGCAGAGCCAAAATCGTCAAGCCAATACCGACTCAACCTCACCAGCGGCGGGCAGCAACAGTGCCGCCGCACGCAAAGAACAGAAGCGCCAGGATGCTGAACAACGGCAAAAGCAAAAGCCGCTCAGAGACAAACTACGCGCGATTGAACAAAAATTAAGCAAGCTGCAACAAAAGAAACTGGAACTGGAGCAACAGCTCGCGCAACCAGAAATCTACGACAGCGCCAATAAAAACCGGCTGAAAACCACACTCGCGGAACAAAACCAGTTACTACAGGAAGTTTCAGAATTGGAAAATCAATGGTTGGAAATCAGCGAAGCACTTGAGTAGGATAAGCCATACCACACAAAATCAAATGTAATAGAAGTAATGACAAGTTTTTTTTCTTATGCGACTATTTATTGGCGCTGGGAGCACGTCTGACACATCCGCAGTTTGATGCTTAGGATTAGCATATTGGCACAATTGTTCAGATCAACAATACAGGGACCCCATGATGCAAAAAACGATCTTGATCACCGATGACAGCCTTGTCCTCCGCACCATGCTCGAAGCCATCATTTTAGCGCGCTGGCCAGATTGGAGAGTCTTGCACGCAGAAACCGGGCTTGAGGCACTAGCGATACTGAAAGAACAACCTGTCGATTGTGTTACCGTTGATTTTCACATGCCGGAAATGAATGGCATTACCTTCTTGCAAACAGCCAAAGCCCAATATCCCGACACTGACTTCATTTTTATTACTGCCAATTTGCAAGAAAATCTAACTGAAGCCCTGGAGAGCATGGGGGTAAGCTGGATTCACAAACCAATTACTGCTGGAAATGTCATTAATGCCATAGAAAAACTTGAGCTGAACCATGCAGCAATTGAATGAGATAGAACAGGATCTTCTTGCCGAGCTATTCAACCTGGGTATGGGGCGAGCCGCCAAGTCCTTGTCCATACTCGCCAAACAACCCGTGCAAAGCAGCATCCCCCGCATCACCCTAGAACCTCATCAGAGTTTCATACAAAACCTGCATAACACATCCATGATGTGCTGTGTTAGCCAGGAAGTAAGAGGGTTCTTCAATACCAATTCCATGCTCTTTTTTCCTAAAGAGCAGAGCTACGAACTAGTACGTCTGATGCTGAATCAAGACTTTGCCCGTGAAATGCTGGTTGCGTTACACGAAGATGCTATCACCGAAATTGGCAATGTCATCATCAACGCTTGCATTGGTACTATTTCCAATTATCTAAAAACCAGTTTTGACATCGATATGCCCGTACTAACCTATGACGGACCAGAGAAATTCCTAGACGACTCTGTGAAAAACGGAGTTTTATTAAATGTCGGCATCGAATTATCGCTGCAACACAGTAATATTACAGGTTACCTGCTATTTGCTTTTGGACCTTTCTCCATTGGCGACCTCAAGCAGGCACTTGGCAACACAGTATTAAAAATGGCCCCCTCTTTGGTGTCAAATGTATGACCTCCTCTTCTGCAATTTTCGATAAAGTTTTTCATTCCATCAACGTGGGATTACTCATCGTTGATCATAACTGCTCCATTCGGTACGCCAACCAGTGGTTCAAAAAACATTATCCGTATTCACTCGATGATGCATTGGGAAAACATTTATTAGAGTTATTTCCAGAAGCCAATGACAGCAGGCTCTACTCTGCCATACAAGAATCCCTGAAATCCTCAACGCCGATTTTTTTATCCACGGTCTTTCACGGCTCTCCATTGATGCTCTATCGACACAAAAGCGCACCGCAAGACCCCATCCAACAAGACATTTCCATCCTGCCACTTCACCAGGAAGGAGAGCCCATGTGTCTAGTTCAAATTATTGATGTTAGCTCCAGAACCAATCGGGAAGTTGCGTTACAAAATGAAATCGACAAACGTCTCACTACTGAAAAATCGCTGCAGCAAAGCGAGACTCGACTTAAATCCATTTTGGACAATGCCCCTCTGCTCATTTCACTCAAGGATACCGATGGCAACCTCATATTAACCAACAAGCAATATGACGCGGCTATGAAACTAAGACCCAATACTGCCACTGAAGAACCTGATGGCTCCGGTTTAACCCGCACTGAGAAATGTGCCATCAATTTTCTACAGCCGGTCGAAATAGAGGAAACCGTAGAGCTAAACAACAGCATTACCCGGACTTATCACTCCATTAAGTTCCCAATCCTTGAAGAGGATAGTGTCTCTGCGGTTGGTTCTATCGCCCTTGATATTACCGAACGAAAAGAATCCGAACTGCAGCATCAGATGCTCATCCGGCAGTTGCAGCAAGCACAAAAAATGGAATCCATCGGTCAGCTCACCGGTGGCATCGCACACGACTTCAACAACATCCTCACTTCGGTCCTGGGATACACCCAGCTTAGCCAGGATTGTTTGCGAAGAGGGGGCATCAATAAAATTGAGGATTACCTCACTGAAGTCTACAGTGCGGCAACCAAAGCACAAAAATTGGTCAAACAAATGCTCGCTTTTAGTCGTGGCCAGGAAATACGGTCAGAAAAAACCGACGCTGGTGCAGTATTGGATGATGCTATCTCACTGTTAAAACCCACGCTTCCTGCCAGTATCATACTGAATACAACTGTCACAGAAGGCCCGCATACGGTTCAGGCTCACTCGGTTGCCCTTGGCCAAGCAATATTAAATTTAGCCATCAACGCCCGCGATGCTTTGCACAACAAGGGAAACATTTCCATCGAATTGAAGCATACCGTCATCGAAAACCAGTATTGCGCTTCCTGCCACGAACATATCGGCCGAAGAAATTACGTTAGCATCCAGATTAGTGACAATGGTCCCGGCATTGATGCAGCACAAAAAGATCGGATTTTTGAACCCTTTTACACCACCAAACCGGTAGGCAAAGGTTCGGGCATGGGCCTGTCCATGGTTCATGGCATTATTCATAATTTTGGTGGACACATTCTGTTGCACACGCCACCAGAGGGCGGAACCAGCTTCCAGTTGCTGTTGCCGATGATCGAAGCCAGCCAGGAAATCGATGTCGAAAATGCTGTTGTTGTGTAGCGCTGCCGCGAAAAGCGCCGAGCAGACGATGATATGACTATTTTAGAAATGGATTGTGCAGGCGTTCTTTACCGAACGTAGACATTGGACCATGGCCCGGCACGAATGACACGTCATCACCCAGTGGCAACAATTTGTGCTTGATACTGTGAATCAGCGTATCGTAGTCGCCACCGGGAAAATCGGTACGACCGATGGAGCTTTGAAACAGCACGTCACCGACAAACGCGAGTTGATTTTCTCGATGATAAAAAACCACATGCCCCGGCGTATGACCCGGCGTGTGCAGTACCGACAACACCTGCTCACCCACTTGCACCGTGTCGCCATCATTTAACCATTGGTCCGGCAGAAACGGCGCGAGATCCTCAAAACCAAACATCTGCGCCTGTTGCCCCAGTGCTTGCAGCCAATAGGCATCCGCCGAATGAGGACCTATAATCGGCACACCAAATCGATCCGCCAGCAATCGCGCAGCGCCCACATGATCCAGATGACCATGTGTCAGCAAAATTTTTTGTAAGTTCGTCGCAGACTTTTGCAGCGCATCTACCAAGCGATCAATATCCCCACCGGGGTCGACAAACGCCGACACAGCCGTTTGTGGACACGAAATCAACGAACAGTTTTGCTGATAAGGGGTAACAGGAATAATTTGGTATTGCATCAGGCGTCAGTTTGTTTCGAGCGTTTTTTTACTTTGCGCTTGAGCAGAAACATCGCAATAAACAATCCCGCGATAAAAACAAACCCAATCACCTCGACCAGCATCAAAATGCTGCCCAGCCCCGAATTCTGCATCAGGGCATGGCCTTGAGCTTGCGATCCATGAAGAACGTAGCGAAGGGCACGATTCCGGACACAAACACCAGGAACGAAAACTTGTCAGACCACTGCCGCTCGTTGCTCACCTTCACCAGCAGAAACGCAAATGCAATAAACAGTAAACCATGGACCCAGCCGGCCAGCTTGACCGCCTCAGGTATGCCATAGATATGCTTCATCGGCATTGCCACGAACAGCAGCAACAAAAAAGAAATCCCTTCGAGCAGAGCAATCTTGCGGAACAACCCAAGCATAAAAACACCCGTAACTGTTTGATTTGACTACTTCCCATCGCAAAAACCGCGCATCCATGGGAACACCGCCGACCATTCTACTCCTGCCTTGGCAGATGTCCAACCGCTTCATTCCGCAGCGTCATTGATCGCCAACTGCCGTCAAAGGCAGCTGATAGATCGCGTACTCCACCCCTTCGGTTTCATCGTCATTGGCTGCCTCGTCAAACTCCATTCCGGTGCGCCGGGCAATGCGCGTGCTCACACTCATCATGGAACTGATATGAAGAGCAATACTGTCGCATCCTTCTCGCAGCGCACGACACATGCATTCTTTGGCCAGCGCCTTGTCGACGCCACTGCCAAGCTGCTCTGGGTCCACCACCAGCATTCGCACAATCGGGGTTCTGGTCGAAAAAATTCCGGTTCGCTCCATGTTAGCGGGCACATACCCCACCGTCCCGACGATCCGCTGCTGTTTGGTCGCAACGACAATCTGCATGCTGTCAGACAGCGAGGAGTAGTGCTTCATCTTGTCTGCACCTTCAGGTAACTCGTGGTAAATCGCTTGGTGTTGCTCAATCGCCCTGACCGCCAAGGCATCCAGCTGCAAGGCGTCATCCCGATGATAGTCTCTGATTTCAAACATATTTTTGCCCAATCCGTTGAGATTTGAGTAAGCGTCCAGGCTGTGCCGATCAAACTTCCATCGTTCTGATCTGCGTCAACCGACACCGCCTGCAACGCCACTTGAGCAGTGACCGCTGCGACAACACCTCAAACCCTTTGAAATAACCATGCCAATAAAAGGCGTATATTGAACAGGTGTTTAATCCCGGATGCAAGCCAACCCCGTGAGCTTGGCTAGTTTTTGTGCTCGCCTTGATTCGGCAACGCGACAGATGGCTTGTTGAAGCAGAGAAAAATCAGTCGTCCACCCTCCCGCGCATTTTTTTCACTTCTCCCCGCTTGCTCTTGCTGTCCATTCGCCGTTTCTGCGAACTGCGGGTGGGCTTGGTTGCCCTACGGGTTTTCTGCACCACCGTTGCCTGCTCGATTAACTCTTTGAGCCGCAGCAGCGCATCCTCTTTATTCTGCAACTGACTGCGATGCTCCTGCGCCTTGATGACGATAACGCCATCCTTGGTGATGCGCTGATCACTGAACGCCAGCAATCGCTGCTTATACAATTCTGGCAAAGAGGAGTGAACGATATTGAAGTGTAATTGCACCGCGCTGGAGGTTTTATTGACGTGCTGACCACCCGCCCCCTGGGCGCGAATGAAGCTCCACTCCAGTTCGTGGTCAAAGATCATCACTTTGTTGGAGATTTTCAGCACGGATTGGACACTTCGATCAGATTACGGAAATTTTGCGGACATAAAAAAAGCCGACCTAGAGGTCGGCTTTTCAGAAAATGGGGTGGCTAATGGGGCTCGAACCCACGACAACCGGAATCACAATCCGGGGCTCTACCGACTGAGCTATAGCCACCATAAACTTATGGCGCGCCCGGCAGGATTCGAACCTGCTACCCTCGGCTTAGAAGGCCGATGCTCTATCCGAGTGAGCTACGGGCGCAATGTTTAAACCTGCGAGGTGTAAAAAAAAGTGGTCGGGGTAGAGAGATTCGAACTCCCGACATTCTGCTCCCAAAGCAGACGCGCTACCAGACTGCGCTATACCCCGACGTTTTCGGCCTACCGGCCTGTGCTGTAAAGCGGGGCAAATGATAGGTCGCATTCGGGTTGAGGTCAATGAAAATATTCGCCTTTTTTCACAAAATCAGCGCGTTCGATCAAAACAGCGTCAATTTTTTGTTTAGAGTCTTGGCCTTAGGTCATTGCCATGCGAAACTATGGGCCTTTTCGCCCATCCACCGTTACAATCGCACTTTTTATCCAGGATACACCATGGCAAAACTTATTGATGGCAAAGCAATTTCTCAAAAAATCCGGGAACAATTGGCAGAGCGGGTACGCGCTCGCATTGCGGCCGGCAAATCAGCCCCTGGCCTGGCCGTCATTCTGATCGGTGAAGATCCTGCCTCCAAGGTTTATGTCCACAATAAGGAAAATGCCTGCAAAGACGTCGGCATCATTTCCACCTCGTATCGCTTGCCCGCCAGCACCAGCGAAGCGGAATTGCTCAAGCTAATTGATGAACTGAATCTGGACAACTCCGTCCACGGCATTCTGGTTCAGGCACCGCTGCCCGCGCACATCAATTTTGAGAAAGTAATCGAGACCATCCGCCCCGAAAAGGATGTCGATGGTTTCCATCCCTATAACATTGGCCGACTGGCCACCCGTTCGCCAACCCTGCGCTCGTGCACACCGTTTGGCGTGATGAAGCTGCTCGAATTTGCCGGCATCACTGCCAAGGGCAAACATGCCGTGGTGGTGGGTGCCTCCAACCACGTCGGCCGCCCTGTGTCGCTGGAATTGTTGCTGGCAGGCGCCACAGTCACGACCTGTCACCGCTTCACCACCGACCTGGCTGGGCACGTGGCACAGGCCGATATTCTGGTCGCCGCCGCCGGCAAACACCGCCTGATCAAAGGTGAATGGATCAAGGAAGGCGCGGTCGTGATCGACATCGGCATTCATCGCCTGGAATCTGGCAAGCTGGAAGGTGACGTGGATTTTGCGACTGCCGAAAAGCGCGCCGGCTGGATTACCCCCGTCCCTGGCGGCGTCGGCCCGATGACCGTCGCCATGTTGATGTACAACACGGTTGAAACCGCCGAAGCCAATTTTTCATAAAAATTCCCGTATGGTCTGCGCCACCACTGGCGCAGACAAAATCCGAATATGCCCCAAGCCATCGGTTTGCACCAACTGCGAACCAGGCCAATGCTGCTGCAAGGCACTGGCTTCGGCCAGGGGCACAATACCGTCCTGTCTGTCGTGAATAATCAGCCCTTGCGCCTGACACTGGGCCACGTTATTCAGTGGCGCAATCCGCTGCCACCAGTGCGCCCCCATGCGTCGTGCCAGTAATTTTTCAAACGCCTGCAAGGTTGCTTCACTGAGCGCCAGTGGTCGCACAAACTCGTCAAATCGCGCAAGTGGATAGGCCGAAGGGCTGATCGCCACCATTTTGTCGAACCGAACCCCAAACTCTTTGTGCGCCAGCAACACCGCGCCCACGCTGTACGAGTGCGTCACCACCGCCCGAATGCCGCCGACGCTGGCCGCAACATTCGCAAACGCCTGCGCCATCTGTAACACCGTGCTGTGACGGCCACCGGCATCGCCATGAGCCGGCGCGTCAAACGCCAGACTTGGAATGTCCGCAGCAGACAATTGCTGACCAATAAATGCCATCTGACTGGCGCGCCCACCCCAACCGTGTAGCAGCAACACGGGCTGACCTATCCCCGGCCAGCAATATCCCGGAAGCTGACCACAAGGCGTATCCCACACGCACCGATCAGCCTCCGTCAGCCACGGCAGTTCGTGCGATTTGATACTCAACGAGGCCACCTTGAACCACCTCGCCATCATCAATCGCGCGGCGCGATCGGGGTTGCGAACGTCCAGTTTGGCCAAACAATCTCGCCAACGGAAAGCCGAAAGGCTTTTTTTGCTCATTTTCTGACCTTTACCGCGACAAATTGCGCCTTCTATTTAAAAAAATTGCCGTTTTGTGGTAGCTTATCCGCTTTTGCCACCGCCGCATATTTTTGCGCGGCAGACCCTATCGATATTTGAAGTGATGACAATGGAAAAGAAAAGCAGCTACACCCGGGAAGAGCTTTTACAATGTGGGCATGGGGAGCTGTTTGGCCCTGGTAACGCACAACTGCCACTACCGCCGATGCTTATGTTTGATCGCATTACCGTCATCAACGAGGACGGTGGCAAATACGGCAAAGGCGAAATCGTTGCCGAATTGGACATAACTCCCGATCTGTGGTTTTTTGCCTGCCACTTTGAAAACGACCCAGTTATGCCCGGCTGTTTGGGACTGGATGCCATGTGGCAGCTGGTCGGCTTCTATCTGGGTTGGATCGGCGGCCCAGGCCGTGGTCGCGCCCTAGGTTCAGACGAAGTAAAATTTACAGGTCAGGTTACCCCCAAAGTTAAAACGGTTACCTACCGAATCAATCTCAAACGCGTTATCATGCGTAAACTTGTGATGGGTATTGCCGACGCCAGCCTGGAAGCAGATGGTAAAGAAATTTATACCGCCAACGGCTTGCGCGTAGGGCTGTTTACCTCCACTGATGACTTCTAAAGGGGATCAAGTTGAGACGTGTAGTAGTCACCGGAATCGGAATTGTTTCCAGCATTGGCAATAATGCCAGTGAAGTCGCCGATTCCCTCAAAAATGGTAAATCCGGCATCGAGTTTTCGGAAACCTATGCAGAAATGGGTTTTCGCAGCCATGTGCATGCACCGGTCAAAATAAACGTTGAAGAACTCGTTGATCGCAAACTATTGCGCTTCATGGGGGACGCAGCGGCCTACGCATATATTGCGATGGATCAGGCGGTCAAGGACTCAGGTCTGGGCGAGGATCAAGTGTCCAACGTCCGTACAGGTTTGATTGTCGGCTCTGGCGGTGGTTCCACCTCCAACACCGTGGTGTGTGCCGATACCCTGCGTGAAAAAGGCATTCGTCGCGTAGGTCCGTACATGGTGACCCGGACGATGGGTTCGACAACCTCGGCTTGTCTGGCCACGCCATTCAAAATCAAGGGCGTTAACTACTCCATCAGCTCCGCGTGTTCAACCAGTGCTCACTGCATTGGCAACGCAATGGAACTGATCCAGATGGGCAAACAGGACGTGATTTTTGCCGGTGGCGGCGAAGAACTGGACTGGAGCATGTCGGCCATGTTTGACGGCATGGGTGCGCTATCTTCCAAGTACAACGAGGCTCCCGCAACCGCATCACGCGCATACGACGCCAATCGCGATGGTTTTGTGATCGCCGGTGGCGGTGGCATGTTGGTTCTTGAGGAACTGGAACACGCCAAAGCCCGTGGCGCGAAAATCTACGCTGAACTGGTAGGCTACGGCGCAACGTCCGATGGTTACGACATGGTTCAACCCTCCGGCGAGGGCGCGGTGCGCTGCATGCAGCAGGCGCTGGCTACGGTCGACACCCCGGTGGATTACATCAATGCCCATGGCACGTCCACACCTGCTGGCGACATGAAAGAACTTCAGGCCGTGCGCGAAGTTTTCGGCAACAAGGTTCCGAAGATTTCCTCCACCAAGTCACTGAGCGGTCATTCGCTGGGCGCAGCGGGTGTGCACGAAGCCATCTACTGCTTGCTGATGATGGCAGGTGATTTTATCGCTGCGTCCGCCAACATCACCGAGCTGGATCCCGAAGCTGCTGGTGTGCCCGTGGTTCGCGAAACCATCACCAACGCACGACTGAACACCGTGTTGTCCAACAGCTTTGGCTTTGGCGGTACCAATGCCAGCCTGGTCTTCCGTCGCTTCGAGGCATAAACGCCTCGTGTGACAGACCAACAAAAAAGCCCGGCAAATGCCGGGCTTTTTTATGCGGGTTCGTATCGCAACAATCAAGAATGCTGCGATCCCTTGCCAATCAGCTGCAACAAATCAGTCGCTTCCTGTTGTTGCTTTTCAGTGCCGTCTTCCAGCACCGCTCTCAGTAAATCTTCGGCGCGTTTGTCCTCGTCCATTTCCAGATACGCTCGCGCCAAGTCCAATTTACTACCTACTTCATCATCTAACAAATACACGGAATCTACATCCTGCTTGAGTGGCTCAAGATTATCCGAATCCTGAAGTTCGGCCACACCAGTTTTTCTATGCGGTTCGTCGTCCAGACCAACCTCTTCCAAGGCTTCGCGAATCGCGCGAAAATCCTCATCACGTGCCTGCGCAACTTCGCTCTGCGGCTGACCAGGAACCAGTTCGGTCACCACATCCGGCCGCCACTCCAGCTCCTCATAGTCCGATGCCGCTGGCGTCTCCGACTCCTGAGCCACAGGCTCTGAAACAGGCTGCTCAAATGCTTCGACCGGGAACTGGGTCGTTGCCGATCCTGGCGAAACCATATCCACAGGGATATAGCCTGTGCTGCGTTCTTCCTGCAGCACTTCATCCAAGGCGGACGCGATGGACTCCAGCTCACTCAGCAAGGCAACGCTGTCTTCTTCTTGCAGCACGGCGACGTCGCCCTTATCGCGCAAGTCACCCAATGACAAATCCGCAATGTGGCTGTCCGCTTGTGAATGATGATCCACCAATGCCATTGCCGGATCCACAAATTGACTACGCTGCTGCGACGGCTCAGACTCGTGATCATCAAACAACGGGTTGCTGCTGTGCAGGTGGCGACTGTATTCCAGCACCGCCTGCCACATGGGGTGATGTTCATTGCCACCCAGCGCAGCAAACATCTCCTCGGCTTCTTCCTCAAACGCATCGGCATTTCGCAACAAGGCCAACACTTCCAGTCGTTTCAAGCGCAAGGTCAGCGCATCGGGCTCACGCTCCAATGCGGCATTCAGCACTTCCTTGGCCTTATCGTATTTTTCGTAGGCAATGTACAAATCGGCTTCGGTCAAGGCATCCACAGCAGAGGTTTTCACCTCGCCCACTTCAACCATTTTGCCTTGGGCAAAATCGCCTAATGGTTCACTGTCAGCCGCATTGCTGGCAGCAATCGTTGAATGCTCAAGTTCGGAATCCTGCGCAACCTCTGTCAGCGCACCCTCGGGAACAAACTTGCTGTCCTGCGGGCGAAAATCGCTGTCTTGCTCATCGCTGGCAAGCTTGGCAACTTGTTTGTCAAAATCATCCAGGGATTGCTCACGCTTGCGATTGCGGCCCAACATCCAAGCCAACAACATCACCAAAAACACGACCCCGCCGAGCGTCGCCAGAACCAGCGGGTCACGCCAGATACTGGGTTCTGCCACTTTCTCGTTGGCAGCCTTGTCTGACAGTGGCTGATCCTGTTGCGGCGTATCCAGACTCAGCAGCGGGTCTCCCGCTTGTGCATCCGGTGCAGGCTGGGCACGCAACATTTCCAGTTCCTGATCCTTCAGCGCAATCAGGCTTTGCATCGCCGTCATCTGTTCCTTGAGCGCATCCAGGCGAGTCCGCAGCTCTTTGTTTTCTTCTTTGGCGGCCGTCACACTTTCGCGCGACATAGCCAACTGATTGGTCAGCTCATTAATTTGTTTTTCCAGGTGCTGGATTTCACTGGCAACCGCCGCACGGGATGCATCGTCACCTTCGGGGGCCACCAATTCCAGGCGTTTTTGCTGTACCGGAGCTGCCCCAGTGCCCTGCCCACTGCCCGACTGATCGCCAAGCAATTTGCCACTGGCCGAGCCACTGGCAACGGCAGAGTTCGCCTGCAACTGACGGCGATATTCCAACCAGGTTTTGTTCTGTTTGGCAATCTCTAGCATCGCTTCGCGCGAACCAAACATCCGCACCGCGTCCTCGCTGCTCAGGCGAAGGATCGAACCTTCCTTGAGCATGTTGACGTTGTCACCGAAAAACGCGTCGGGATTTTCCTTAAGCAACGCCAGCATCATCTGATTCACCGACACGTCGCTGGGTCGCGCATCGTTGGCAATATTCCAAAGCATCTGGCCTTTTTTGACCGGACCTTTTTGCAGACGGAATTGACCAGCGCCAGATGCTGCAGCTGTTTGCGCCGACGTTGGTGCAACCGCGACCACCGGCGAAGACGCAACTGGCTCAGCCGCCGCTGGAGCGGAAGGTGCAACATCAGCGGCTGGCGGAGGCGTCGTCACTACGCGCGACGGTACAACCTCTGGTGCCACCACTGGTGCAGTCGCAGAACCACTTTGAAACACCGGCGGATCGAGCAGCACGGTAAATTCGCGGAAGCTGCGCCCTGTACCCCAATCCACATCAATCAGAAAATTTAAAAAGGGTTCAGCAACCGGTTTCTCCGTGCTGACCACGATGACGTAACGTCCATCCTTGAGCTTTTGCACATTGAATTTCAACTGCTCCAGCAACTCGGTACGTTGCAACCCCATGCGGGTAAACAACGCACGATCAGCCAGATTCACCCGCACATAATCCAGTTGCTGTGGATCAATATCCAACAATTCAATTTGTGCCTGCAGCGGTTGCTGCAGGGTGGATTTCACCTGAATATTGCCCATGCCCAAAGCAGAAGCTGCTCCAGGCAACAGCAACGCAGAAAGCGCAAATCCCACCAGGGATTTGCGCCACAAAAATTTCTTGCGAGTTTTAAAACAATCCATGCAGCTGTTTACGTCCTCAAACAAACCTACTAAAGGTATTTGTCGATCAGCAGCTCCGCAATCTGAATACTGTTGAGCGCCGCACCTTTACGAACATTATCTGCAACAACCCAAAGATTCAAACCTTTTGGATGAGAAATATCTTCGCGAATACGTCCGACGTAGACCGGATCATTGCCCGCTGCCTCAGTCACTGGCGTGGGATAACCACCCGCTTCACGCTTGTCCATCAACACGATGCCAGGAGCGGCCTCGAGCAGATCGCGCGCCATCAGCGTAGTGATTTTTTCACGGGTCTCAATGTGTACCGCTTCCGAGTGGCCAAAAAATACCGGCACGCGCACTGCGGTCGGATTCACCTGAATCTGGTCGTCTTCCAGAATTTTTCTGGTTTCCCACACCATCTTCATTTCTTCGCGGGTGTAACCATTATCTTGGAAGACATCAATGTGCGGCAAGCAGTTAAACGCAATTTGCTTGGGGTAGACTTCGCAGGTAATGCTCTTGCCGTTGAGCAAAGTAGCTGTTTGCGAGGCCAGTTCTTCAATCGCTTCCTTGCCGGTACCAGACACCGCCTGATAGGTCGCCACGTTGATGCGAGTGATACCCACGGCATCGTAAATTGGCTTCAACGCCACCAGCATTTGGATGGTGGAGCAATTTGGATTGGCGATAATGTTGCGATTGGTGTACTGCGCCACCGCATGAGGATTCACCTCGGGCACCACCAGCGGAATATCGTCTTCCATGCGGAATTCGGACGTGTTGTCGATGACCACACAACCTGCTTCAGCCGCCTTGGGCGCAAACTCGCGAGAGATTGAACCACCCGCAGAAAACAAACCAATTTGTACCTTGCTGAAATCAAAATCCGCCAGATTTTCCACGGAAACGTATTTGCCTTTGAACTCAACGCGTTTACCCGCAGAGCGCTCGCTGGCCAACAAATACAATTTGCCCACGGGGAAATTGCGCTGTTCCAGGATGGAAATCATCGCCTCGCCTACCGCTCCGGTCGCGCCGACGACAGCCACATCGTATGTCTTCGCCATGTTACTTTTTCCTTTTTGCGTTACAGCAAATCAATCTTTGTCGTTTGAAAAATTACCGCCGCGTGCGCAGCTGGCACTGTGCTCATCATGTAAACCGGACGAAATATCTTTCCACATGTCGCGTTTAAGGTGGGACACCACTGCATCACCCATAGCGGAGGTATTCACTTTTTGCGTACCTTCGGTGTAAATGTCCGCAGTACGAATGCCGGCATCCAGCACTTCTGACACCGCGCGATCCACTCGATCTGCCAAATCGCCGCGATCCAGCGAATAACGCAACATCATCGACACGGACAAAATCGTCGCCAGCGGATTGGCAATGCCCTTGCCAGCGATGTCTGGCGCAGAACCGTGAATCGGTTCGTACATGCCCTTGCCTTCTGCATTCAGCGACGCCGATGGCAGCATACCAATCGAGCCGGTCAGCATCGCCGCGCAATCGGACAAAATATCACCGAACATATTGGTGGTAACCACCACGTCGAACTGCTTTGGCCAACGCACCAACTGCATCGCGGCGTTGTCCACGTACATGTGGCTCAACTGAACTTCCGGGTAATCCTTGGCCACTTCAGTCATGACTTCACGCCACAACTCGGTACACTCCAGTACGTTGGCCTTGTCGATGGAGCACACTTTCTTGTTGCGCTTCATCGCAATTTCAAACGCAGAACGACCGATGCGACGGATTTCTGATTCGCTGTAAACCAGTGTGTTGTAGCCTTGGCGCTCACCATTTTCCAGGGTGCGCACACCGCGTGGCTGACCAAAATAAATACCGCCGGTCAATTCACGCACAATCATGATGTCCAAGCCAGCAACTACTTCAGGCTTCAGCGTGGAAGCACTGGCCAGTTGTGGATACAAAATCGCCGGACGCAGGTTGGAAAACAACTGCAGATTGGAGCGCAGTCCCAGCAGACCTTTTTCAGGGCGCACGGAAATATCCAGCGACTCCCACTTGTAACCACCGACCGCACCCAGCAGGATTGCGTCAGAAGCCTTGGCCATTTTCAGCGTTTCTTCGGGCAGTGGCGTGCCCGTCGCGTCGTACGCCGCACCACCTACCAAACCGTGGGTCAATTCCACATCCAGACCAAAATCCGCCTGCAGGCAGTGAATCACCTTCACGGCCTCGTCGACAATCTCGGTACCAATGCCGTCACCGGGCAATACTAAAATCTTCTTTGTCATCTGTGCTACCTGTTACTGTAATACGCTTATGCAAACAACCACGGCGCGACGACCTTGCGGCGCTGCTCGTAAGCTTTGATGTCATCCACATGCTGCAAGGTCAAACCGATATCGTCCAAGCCATTGAGCAAACAATGTTTACGGAATGGATCAACCTCAAACGGAATGGCGTCACCATTGGGTCTGACAATGGTCTGTGCCGCCAAATCGATATTCAACCGATACCCTTCGCTGGCATAGGTTTCCTTGAACAAACTGTCCACGGTTGCTGCATCCAATTTAATCGGCAGAATACCATTTTTGAAACAGTTGTTATAGAAAATGTCCGCAAAACTCGGGGCGATAATCGCGCGAAAACCGAAGTCTTCCAAGGCCCAGGGCGCGTGTTCGCGACTGGAGCCACAGCCGAAGTTTTCCCGGGCAAGCAAAATGCTCACGCCCTGGTAACGAGGCTGATTCAACACGAAATCCGGGTTTTTGGGACGGCCGCTGTTGTCAGCGTCAGGCTCGCCACGATCCAGATAACGCCACTCGTCAAACAAGTTAGGTCCAAAGCCACTGCGCTTGATGGACTTCAAAAACTGCTTGGGAATAATGGCATCCGTATCCACGTTGGCGCGATCCATGGGCGCCACCAAACCATTTAACTGGGTAAACGCTTTCATCCGATTTCTCCTAGTTCATCTTGCGCACGTCAACAAAGTGCCCAGCAATCGCTGCGGCAGCGGCCATCGCCGGACTCACCAGATGCGTGCGTCCGCCCTGCCCCTGACGGCCTTCGAAGTTGCGGTTGGAGGTAGAGGCACAACGCTCACCCGGTTCCAGACGGTCGGCGTTCATCGCCAGGCACATGGAGCAACCCGGCTCACGCCATTCAAAACCGGCCTCGACGAAGATTTTGTCCAAACCTTCTTTTTCCGCCTGCGCTTTCACCAAACCAGAACCTGGTACCACCAGCGCCTGTTTGATATTGCCCGCGACCTTGCGCCCCTTGGCCACTTGCGCCGCGGCGCGTAAATCTTCAATCCGCGAGTTGGTGCAAGAACCTATGAAGACTTTGTCTACCGAAATCTGCTCGATCGGCGTGTTAGCCTGCAAACCCATGTAGGTCAGCGCCTTTTCCATACCATCGCGCTTGACTGGATCGGCTTCTTTGCTGGGATCGGGCACCTTGTCATCCACGTAGACAACCATCTCAGGCGACGTTCCCCAGGTCACTGCGGGGCGAATGCTGGCCGCGTCGATGCGAACCACCGCGTCAAATCTGGCATCGGCGTCAGAGTGCAATTCGCGCCACAATGCCTCTGCAGCAGGCCATTGTTGTTCGGTAGGCGCATAGGGGCGACCTTTAACGTATGCCAAGGTTTTGTCATCAACCGCCACCAAACCTGCGCGCGCTCCGGCTTCGATGGCCATGTTGCACACGGTCATGCGACCTTCCACGCTCAACGAACGAATGGCACTGCCGGCAAATTCGATGGTGTAACCAGTGCCGCCTGCAGTGCCAATTTCACGAATAATTGCCAACACCACGTCCTTGGCGGTCACACCCGCGCCAAGCTCGCCATCGACGCTCACCAACATGTTCTTGGCTTTTTTCTGAATCAAACACTGGGTGGCCATGACGTGTTCGACCTCGGACGTGCCTATACCAAACGCCAATGCACCAAACGCCCCGTGGGTCGCGGTATGGGAATCACCACACACCACCGTCATGCCCGGCAAGGTAGCACCCTGCTCCGGTCCGACAACGTGTACAATCCCCTGGCGGATGTCATCCATCTTGAATTCGGTAATACCGAACTCAGCGCAGTTGGCGCCCAGGGTCTCTACCTGGGTGCGCGATACCGGATCGGCAATACCCACGCTACGGTCGGTCGTCGGCACATTGTGATCTGGGGTCGCCAAATTGGCGCTCACCCGCCAGGGTTTGCGACCTGCCAAACGCAAGCCCTCGAAAGCCTGCGGCGAGGTCACTTCGTGAACCAACTGACGATCGATGTACAGCAACGCAGTTCCATCCGCGTCAGTGCGCACCACGTGAGCGTCCCATAACTTGTCGTATAAGGTTTTACCAGCCACGGCGTTCTCCTGTATTCAGTTCCAAATTAGATGGAGACAGCATAATCGCTTGACATCCATTACACAAATTCATATTTTTCATAAAACCAATTCCATTATGGAATACATGAATGGACATCCACTCCCTGCAGGCTTTTATCAAGGTCGCTGAAACCGGCTCGTTTTCCGAAGGTGCCAAGGCGCTGTTTCTTACCCAGTCTGCGGTCAGCAAACGGGTGTCGCAATTAGAGGATGAACTGGGCCGGCGGCTGTTCGATCGCATTAATCGCCAGGTAGTGCTCACCCAGGCTGGCAGCGTCCTGCTACCCTACGCACGCGGCATTTTGACGCAACTGGGCGACAGCAAACGCGCCCTGGAGCAGCTTTCCAACCAGGTCAGTGGCTGGCTAAGTCTGGCCACCAGTCATCACGTGGGTCTGCATATTCTCCCCCCCATCCTGCGCCAGTACACCCAACGCTACCCGCTGGTGGAGCTGGATTTACACTTTCTGGATTCGGAATCCGCCTGTCAGGCCGTGGAAGACAACCGCATAGAGCTGGCCGTGGTAACTTTGCCATTGCAGGCACCGCCAGCGCTCATCACCACCCCGCTATGGGACGACACCTTGCACATTGTGGTCGCCAAAGACCATCCCCTGGCGCGAGAGGCTTTCACACCCGAGCAACTCAGCCTCTACCCGGCAATCCTGCCCCCACGTACCAGCTATACCCATACGGTAGTCGAACGCGCCCTGTTGCCACTGGGCATCAGCCTCAACACCCGCCTGTCGAGCAATTATCTAGAAACGATTAAAATGATGGTCAGCGTCGGCCTGGGTTGGAGCGCCTTGCCGCAGCGCATGCTCAGCGATGATCTGCAGGTACTATCCATTCCCCAATTTGATGCTCATCGCCAATTGGGTGTCGTACAACACCACCAGCGCACGCCAACCAATGCGGGGCATTGTCTGCTACAACTGCTGCGCGAGTTTTCCGAGCACACATAAAAAAACCGCCATTTGGCGGTTTTTTTATGTGGATGGAACAAGTCTTAAAATGAATCCGATTCACCGAAGTCCTGAAAATCATCCATATACTCGTCCATCATGGTGTCCCACTCATCCGTAATTTGTACGGATTCTGGCTCACGATATGTCAAATCCGCATGCAATTTATCTTCTAGCTCATCAGCCATCCGTTCTTCTTGCTCAATAATTTCTCTCAGCGCTCCCATAACTCTCCTCTTTGCAACTCATATTAACTTTGACATAGGTGGGAATCGGCCAATGAGATGTGGTTTTTAGGATTTTCTTTCAAAAAACGTGATCGGACTCTCACGTAAAACCTCCTGCCACTGAATGCATAGCCTTCAGGTTGGCTGAACACAGGATTCCAAAAGATGAAACCGCATCCGCTGACAAAAAATAAGCAAGTCCCGCAACAACTGATTAATCTGATATTTTTCGTTGCGTTGATACATTTTGCTATTTGGATAGTCGTACTGAGGAAGGAACCGATACTCTCCTTGGCACGCAATGACTTCGACCAAATGCGCATCGTGATACATCCGCAGCTGTAAATCGCAAGCAGGCATACCGAGGATTTTTCGAGTAGGAACAAGGCTAAGAGAAATAATGCTTGTGTATTTAAAACTTTCTTCCAGTTGATAGCGTAAAACCAGCGTATTATTTTCACTGACCGCTTCAGCGTAGCTCAGACGGCTCAAGGTTGGAAAGCAGGCTTTAAGCCGCTGATAATTTTCTTCGTACAGCGGCGTCGAATTCGTTAGTACCTTTCGTTGTATTGTCGCAGACATATGCAAACCTAACTTTCACTACATATTCGTTGTATCGGCTTGCCAAGGATGTTATTACACGATGGTAAGCTATTCTATTACCCAATCTTTCAAGCGAGCACGCAAGCGTATCATCGCCTGACTCAACAACTGGCTGATCCGGGACTCACTCACACCAACCACTGAACCAATCTCACGCAAATTTAGTTCCGAATCATAATACAACGTCACTACCATTTTTTCACGCTCTGGCAAACTGGCAATGGCCTCGATCAAACGAGCGCGAAAACGTTCGTCCTGCATGTCATCCAGTGGACCATTAATCCGTGCTGCAATACTGTTTTCCAGAGCCTCTTCATCAACGCCCAATTCCTCGAATGCAAACATTCTGGCACTGCTGGAATCCTGAAGAATTTTGTAGTAATCATCCAGCGAAATGCCCATTTCCTGAGCAACTTCACTGTCACGCGCATCCCTTCCGGTACGCGCCTCAATCTGACGTACCACTTCTGCCAGCTCGCGCGTCTTGCGATGCACCGACTTGGGCGCCCAGTCATTGCGACGCAATTCGTCTAACATGGAGCCACGAATACGAATGCCTGCGTATGTCTCAAAACTGGCACCCAGCTCGGAGCGATAGTTCTTTGAGGCTTCCAACAAACCAACCATCCCGGCCTGAATCAAGTCATCTACCACCACCGATGATGGCAAGCGCGCCATTAGGTGATAAGCGATCCGCTTCACCAAGGGCGAATATTTAGCGATCAGACTATTCTCATCCGAATCCGGAATGTTCGTATAGGGGCTTGCCATAAAGGTTCCTTTTCCAACCAGGGACTCCAAGCCATGTCGCCGGAAACAAACATGTGCATGCCGGGATTTCGACACTCGTCAAACAAACCTTTAATCATCCCGGAACTGGTTGCCCCCCGCCCAACGAAAACGGGCCCGTATCGGGCCCGTTTTAATCCGAACATCCGCCAGTATTAGCGCATGCTAACTTCCAACGCTCGACCAGGAGTGGTTGCGAAGTTCTCGGCAAACCGCACCGGCATACCAACTTCCATCTCATCCAACGCTCCATCCAGCAAAATACTGCCGCTGAAATATATTTCCCGACCGTCTTCAGCCTCCAAATAGCCAAATCCCTGATCAGCAAACAATTCCCTGACCCGACCAACGTGATTAACCCTAGAGGAAGGCCCTGCCAGCAACTGCGTTGCATGCACACCGTTATGGTGATTTTTTACATCGCCTCGACGACGACGAACAAACTCTTTCAACTGACGCTGTGCCGCATCGAATGTGTCACGAATGGCAACGTAGATATCCTCGTTAGGTTCCCGCTTCACTACCAATTCAGCACCGGGGACCGTTAAATCGACGCGTACGTTGTACAAAAGGCCTTGTTGCTTATGGCGATGCGGCGTCTCCACCATCACCCGACAACTGATAATCTGATCAAAGAACTGCTCCAGTTTCTGAGCTTTTTTCTGAATGGCTCCAAATGCATTCTTGGAGAGGGACATTTTTCTGGTAGTAATTTGTAACGGCAATTTCACTACTATTTCCTCCTATTTCATACGCTTGTGCATCCCCACCGTCACAACTAAACAACGATGATCGTACACAAAGAACATGAGGTGTTCACCGCAAAAGAACACCGTCAATAAAGATGGATAAAAGTATGACGTCAGTCAGCCACGATGGTTCGCAGTAACCCCGGAAAAACGGCTATTTTTTTACATCCTCAACACAATCGACACAACATTCCGGATGCTGACCGTCCTCTCATTATGACCAATAACCCCCTCAGGGCAACTCGGAATTTTTTATGGACATAGCATCGTCATTAAATTTATTTAAGCCATGACCTGCGTCTATAGATTAATCAATCCAACAGCCGATACTTTATACTGTCATAGGTGCGATACGGCGTTTTGCCGTTTTTTTGGCTCGTTTGTCAGAAATCGCTGGGAAACACGCCGAACGGCGTCAAGTGTTCGACATTGTTTTTGTTCAATTTTTCCTGGCTTGCTTCTTGCTCCCCATCACTTAAGGAAAGGGAGAAATATCACCAAATATCCCACACAGTGTTAGCATAACCATCCGGAGGTAAAGGTCATGAGCATTTTTAAACATTACATGACGCGCTATGAAAAATCCCAGGAAGAAGAATTCACGCTACAAGAATATCTCGACCTGTGCAAAAAAGATCCAATGGTCTATGCCAGCTCTGCGGAGCGCATGTTGGCCGCCATCGGCGAACCTGAGCAAATTGACACACGCAATGACCAACGCCTGAGTCGACTTTTCTCAAACCGCGTCATAAACATCTACCCTGCTTTCAGAGATTTTTACGGCATGGAAGACACCGTAGAAAAAATCGTCGCCTACTTCAAACACGCGGCGCAAGGATTGGAAGAAGCCAAACAAATTCTATATCTACTGGGTCCAGTAGGTGGCGGCAAATCCTCCTTGGCTGAAAAATTAAAATCACTGATGGAAAAATATCCGGTTTACGCCTTAAAGGGTTCACCGGTCAACGAATCTCCGCTGGGATTATTCAATCCTGCCGAAGACGGAAAGATTTTGCAGGAAGAGTACGGCATCAACTCGCGCTACCTCAGCACCATTCTGTCGCCATGGGCAGTAAAACGCCTGCATGAATACGGCGGTGATATTTCAAAATTCAAAGTCGTTAAACTATGGCCTTCCATTCTTCAACAAAAATGCATTGCCAAAACTGAACCTGGCGATGAGAACAATCAAGACATTTCCTCACTGGTCGGAAAAATAGACATTCGGAAATTGGAAATGTTTGCCCAAGACGATCCAGACGCGTACAGCTACTCGGGTGGCCTGTGCCAAGCAAACCAGGGTTTGCTGGAATTCGTGGAAATGTTTAAAGCGCCTATCAAAGTATTGCATCCATTACTGACTGCAACCCAGGAACACAACTACAAAGGAACCGAGGGCTTAGGTGCTATACCGTTTGATGGTGTCGTACTTGCCCACTCCAACGAATCCGAGTGGGTTGCATTCCGCAACAATAAAAATAACGAGGCATTCCTCGATCGGATATACATTGTCAAAGTGCCTTACTGTTTGCGGTACTCTGAAGAAATCAGAATTTACGAAAAACTGCTGCGCAATAGCTCACTGGCCAATTCGCCATGCGCACCAGACACGTTGAAAATGCTAGCGCAATTCTCTGTGCTAACACGACTGAAAGAGCCAGAGAATTCCAGCATTTTCTCGAAAATGAAAGTCTATGATGGTGAAAGCCTGAAAGACACCGACCCAAATGCCAAATCCTATCAGGAATACCGGGATTTCGCCGGCGTCGACGAGGGAATGAATGGGTTGTCTACCCGTTTTTCATTCAAAATACTGTCCCGCGTATTCAACTATGACAATACTGAAGTAGCTGCCAACCCTGTGCATCTGCTGTATGTTCTAGAACAACAAATTGAGCAGGAACAGTTCCCCAGCGAAGTTGAGGAACGCTACCTATCCTACATCAAGGGCATGCTGGTTCCTGAATACATTGGATTCATCGGCAAAGAAATTCAGACCGCCTATCTTGAGTCCTATTCCGAATACGGTCAGAATATTTTCGACCGCTACGTCACCTATGCGGATTACTGGATTCAAGATGAAGAATACCGGGATCCTGACACTGGCGAAATCTTCAACCGCTCGGCTCTCAATGAAGAACTTGAAAAAATTGAGAAACCCGCTGGAATTTCCAATCCGAAAGATTTCCGCAATGAAATTGTTAACTTTGTGCTTCGCGCCAGAGCCAACAACAACGGAAAGAATCCGAAATGGACCAGCTACGAGAAACTTCGTAATGTCATCGAGAAGAAAATGTTCTCGAACACCGAAGATTTGCTTCCTGTCATTTCGTTCAATCCCAAATCATCGGGAGAAGACAAGAGGAAGCACGAGGATTTTGTTAACCGCATGACAGAAAAAGGCTACACAGCCAAACAGGTCCGTCTGCTTTGCGAATGGTATCTGCGTGTACGTAAATCCTCCTAAACAAATCGAGGTGTCCCTTGTCTCGCATTATAGACAGACGACTAAACGGCAAAAACAAAAGCGCTGTGAATCGGCAGCGCTTTCTCCGCCGCTTCAAGACTCAGATTAAAAAGGCTGTCAGCAACGCTATATCTGGCAGAAAAATATCTGATATTGAGGGCGGAGAAACCATCACCATTCCTTCAAAAGACATCTCTGAACCTGTCATCCATCACGGTCAGGGCGGCGATAGAACTATCGTCAGCCCTGGCAACAAACAGTTTTCCACTGGTGACAAAATAAAGCGCCCTAGCGGCGGCAGTGGTCAAGGCCAGGGAAACAAGGCCAGCAATGACGGCAGCGGTGAGGATGATTTTGTTTTCGAGCTAAGCAAAGAAGAATTCATGGAATTTTTCTTTGAGGATCTTGAACTACCCAATCTCGTCAAAACAAAACTAGCCACCATTTACGACAAAAACAGGGTTCGCGCCGGTTACACCCAAAACGGCGTTCCAACAAACATCAATGTGGTTAGATCCCTGCGAGGCGCAAAGGCCAGACGCATCGCCCTTCGTGGCCCGCACAAAAGAAAACTGAAAGAACTGGAGGACAAGCTCGAAGAACTACTGCTGTCCCACGCTGAAACTGATCCTATTATTATCGATCTAAAGCGCGAGATAGAAATTGTTAAGAAGAAAATATCAGCAATACCTTTCATCGATACTTTTGATCTTAGATATAACAACAGAATTGAAGTCCCAAAGCCAACGACACAAGCAGCCATGATATGCATCATGGACGTGTCAGGCTCCATGGATCAGCTTAAAAAAGAATTGGCGAAGCGGTTCTTTATCCTGCTGTATCTGTTCTTAACCAGGAACTATGAAAAAATAGAGATCGTTTTTGTTTGCCATCACACCACCGCACGTGAAGTTGACGAACAGGAATTCTTCTATTCTCGTGAAACAGGCGGAACCGTGGTTTCTAGCGCTCTCAACCTGGCGCACGACATTATCAGTGATCGTTACACCAGCGATGACTGGAATGTGTACGTCGCGCAAGCTTCGGATGGCGACAACTGGCATGATGATTCTTCACTCTGCCACAACATCATGGACAGCAAACTTCTTCCCTTGGTGCAATACTTTGCCTATGTCGAAATAACACCGGATCAGCATCAAAGTCTCTGGCATCAATACCAGCGACTACGTAGCAGTCACCCACATTTCGCCATGCAGCAAATTGATTCTGCGGCAGACATATACCCTGTCTTCCGCGAGCTGTTCAAAAGACAAACTGAGGTGAAGTCATGAGCGAGAAGCGCAAGCTGCTCTCTGAGGGTTCAGAATGGACTTTTGACCTACTTGACGAATACGAGCGTGAAATAGGCCGTATCGCCAAGCTCTACCGCCTGCAAACCTATCCCAATCAGATAGAAGTCATCAGCGCGGAACAAATGATGGATGCATACTCTTCGGTGGGTATGCCGGTAGGCTACAACCATTGGTCCTACGGCAAACAATTCCTCGACACCGAAAAAAAATACAAGCGTGGCCGAATGGGTCTGGCTTACGAGATCGTAATCAACTCTGATCCGTGCATATCGTATCTCATGGAAGAAAACACCATGACGATGCAAGCACTGGTTATTGCCCATGCCTGCTATGGTCACAATTCATTTTTCAAAAACAACTACCTTTTCAAACAATGGACTTCCGCCGACGCCATTATTGACTATCTGGTTTTCTCCAAAAAATACATCGCAGAATGCGAGAAGCGTTATGGCATTGATGCCGTTGAGGAAATACTCGACTCTTGCCATGCATTGATGAATTTTGGCGTCGATCGTTACAAGCGTCCTCAGCGTTTGTCACTGCGAAACGAGCAAGCCAGACAAAAAGAACGTGAAGAATATCTGCAAAGCCAAGTCAATGAACTGTGGCGAACCATCCCCACGCCAGACAAAGAAAATAAGGAAAATGCCGAGCGGTTCCCCAAAGAACCCCAGGAAAACATTCTGTATTTCATCGAAAAAAATGCACCACTACTTCAACCCTGGCAACGTGAAATTGTGCGTATTGTGCGAAAAATCGCACAATATTTTTATCCTCAGCGACAAACCAAAGTCATGAATGAAGGGTGGGCAACCTTCTGGCACTATACGCTGCTTAACCACATGTATGATGAAGGTTTGGTCGACGAGGGTTTCATGGTCGAGTTTCTGAAATCACACACCAATGTGGTATATCAACCGGAATTCGACAGCAAATATTATTCTGGAATCAACCCCTACGCACTGGGGTTTGCGATGATGACGGACATTCGCCGTATTTGTGAGCATCCCACGGACGAAGATCGTCGCTGGTTTCCTGAGTTGGCAGGTAGTGACTGGATCAGCAGCTTGGATTTCGCCATGCGAAACTTCAAGGATGAGAGCTTCATTGCCCAATACCTGTCCCCAAAAGTTATTCGCGATATGAAACTATTCTCTATTCGTGATGACGACAAAGATCAGTTTATGATGGTCGATGCGATCCACAATGACGAAGGATATCGCACGGTTCGTCAACATCTGGCAGATCAATACAATCTGGGCAATATTGAACCTAATATCCAGGTTTATAACGTCAATCGCTGGGGTGACCGCAGCCTGACACTACGACACTATCAGTACAACCGCAGACCATTACATGACTCCAGTTTGCACGAAGTCATGAAGCATTTGTCTCGTCTTTGGGGATTTGGTGTGCGCCTGGAAAATGTCGATCAGGATAATAAAATTTCGCTGGTACATGAGGTCGCGGCCAGCAAAAACTAAACCCCCACGGTGCATGACGCACACCGCGGGGGCCATGTGAGAAGAGTTGCTATACCTTCCATAAATGCCGTCTCGAGAGAGACGGTTCCCACGGGTCCCTTTTGTACCGGACCCTGATTAAATTATAGTGCAGTTTTTTAAAGGCAACGGCGAAGTTGCCCAAAAGTTTTTTATTGCGCTAATTAACGGCAATTAGCGCAAAGGCCGTAGATATACAAACAGTGATCGGTCATTTGAAATCCGGCTTTTTCCGCAATTTCTTTCTGCCGCTGCTCGATGACGTTATCGACAAACTCTTTCACTTTGCCACAGCCCACGCAAACGATATGATCGTGATGACCGCCGCTGTCCAGCTCAAACACCGCACGACCATCTTCAAATTTGTGGCGCACCACCAGCCCTGCTGACTCAAACTGGGTCAACACGCGATATACCGTTGCCAGACCAACATCCTCGCCGGTCTCGGTCAACATCCGGTAAATATCCTCGGCACTTAAGTGGGCATTGTCGCCCTGTTCCAGCAATTCCAAAATTTTAATGCGGGGACCGGTTGCCTTCAGACCGGCGTTTTTCAAATCCTGACTATCCAAAGCGATAATCCTTTTCTATAAGGTGTTATATTTTTGTCGGCTTTCAGGTAACATTAGCCTTGGTTTCAACAATGAATTTCACCCATGGGCAAGATCCTCAGAAATTTAGTCATTGTAAGCGCATTCCTGCCGGCTTGCACCATACACACCATCGATATCCAGCAAGGTAACGTCATCGAAGCGGATGCCGTCGCCCAGCTGCAAACGGGCATGACCCAGGACCGGGTCCGCTTCATCATGGGCACCCCGCTGCTGCAAGATCCGTTTCACGCCAATCGCTGGGATTACATCTACACCAAACAAGACGGCGCGGCACCCTACAGTCGGGAGCACAGCCGGGTCACGGTATTTTTCGAAGACGGAAAAGTCACAAAAATCGACAAGCAATAACGCCAGCTAGGCGTTATTCACTTACCGCGTCACCACTAGCAACATCACCACCGCCCTTTTTCATGCGTTTGCCCTCGGCGGCGCGACGACGGCGAACTTCTTTTGGGTCCGCCAGCAATGGCCGGTAAATCTCCACCCGATCACCGGCGATCAATGGTTGCTGCAATTTGGTCAACTTGCCAAAAATCCCTACTTTATTGTTGGCCAAATCAATTTCTGGAAATTTTTCCAGCACCCCCGAGCGCACGATGGCCTGCTCGGCATTGGTACCGGCTTCCACTTCCAGCGCAAAAATTTCCTGCACATCCGGACGGGCATAAGCCACTTCCACCCGAATCATTTCCTGTTGCTGCGTCATGCGCTGTACACTTCCCGAGCACGTTTCACAAAGACCTCCACCATGGTATTGCAGATTTGGGAAAACACCGGCCCCAACGTCATGCTCAACACCTTGCTGGAAAATTCAAATTCCAAATCCAATGACACCTTGCACGCATTTTCGTTCAACGCCTGAAATCGCCAGTAGCCGTGCAACGCCTGAAACGGGCCATCCACCAACTGCATTTCAATAACCTCGCCTTGGGTATTGAGGTTACGCGTCGTAAACGTTTGCTGAATACCTGCTTTGGCAATCTCGATACTGGCAGTCACTTGCAGCGCATCGCGGCTATGCACACTTGCTGATTTGCACCACGGCAAAAATTGCGGATACGCCTCTATATCATCGACCAAATCAAACATCTGTTGTGCACTAAACGGCACCAGAGCATTACGTTTTACCGCTGTCATCGCGCGCCTCGATTAGATCAGACCAACCACATTAAGAAACACGCAGAAAATCGCCACCGGTGTCACATAACGAATCAAAAATAACCATATCCGAAAACCCAGTTGCTCTTTCATTTCCAATTCGTCACGGCAAATCTGGCGCGGCAATACCCATCCCGCAAAAATGGCGATCAGCAAACCACCCAGCGGGAGCAAAATATTTGTTGTCAGAAAATCCAGCGAGTCAAAAAACGTTTTGCCAAAAAGCTTGATCTCGGACCACTCATTGAACGACAGTACCGTACCCACACCCAGCAGCCAAGCCGACATTCCCAAGAAAAGACATGCTTTTATCCGGGTCATGCCGCGCTTTTCCACCAGCCAAGTAACCGCAGGCTCGATCAGCGAAATAGACGATGTCCACGCTGCAAACACCAGCAGCACAAAAAACAAGGTGCCCACTATCGTCCCACCGGGCATATGCGCGAACGCCAGCGGCAAGGTTTCAAAGACCAACCCCGGACCCGCTCCCGGCTCCAGACCGTTGGAAAATACTATGGGGAAAATGGCCAAGCCTGCCAGCAAAGCCACGGTGGTATCAGCGATCGCGATTATGAACGTTGTCCGCGCAATCGAAACTCGCTTGGGCAGATAGGAACCGTAGATCATGATCGCTCCCATTCCCAGACTCAGCGTGAAAAAGGAATGCCCCATGGCAATCAAAATACCGGTGCCAGTAATCTTGGAAAAATCTGGTGTGAACAAAAATTCCACCGCTCGCGCAAAGTGGCCCATGCTCATCGCATACCCCACCAAGATGAGCATCAGCACAAACAGTCCCGGCATCAGCACATACACGGCCTTTTCCAGACCTCCGCGAACGCCGCGCGCGACCACCGCCATGGTCAGAACCATAAACAAGGTGTGCCAAGCCAGTAGCGTCAGCGGCGACCCCAGCAAGCTGGCGAATTGATCGCCAACAAATGCCGCATCCTGACCGGCAAACGCCCCAGAGCCCAGCGCCGGCACATACGCCAGCGCCCAACCGCCAATGACACTATAGAATGATAGAATCAGAAAGCCAGCCAGCATCCCCATCCAGCCCAGCCACTTCCAGGCAGAACTGCCACCGGCTTCTGCAGCCAGGCGGGTCATGGTGTTCACTGGCGTACTCCGGCCACGACGACCGAGCATAATTTCGGCAACCATGATGGGAATACCTATCGCCGCCACGCACAACAAATACACCAGCACGAACGCACCGCCGCCATTTTCGCCGGTAATATACGGGAACTTCCAAATATTGCCCAAGCCTACCGCCGAGCCCGTCGCAGCCAGGATGAACGCCAAGCGACCGGACCATTCGCCATGGATAGACTGCCTTGATTCGCTCATTACCTTAGCCAGCTCCGAAAAATTTTGCTTGGCATTTTGCGTAAATTTGCCGCATAACACAACCCACGCCAGGCCTCCCGCCATTACAAACAAGGACATAACCGCAAAGCTATGCCAATTGGCCGCGCTTGTGGCTATAATAGCCGCCCTATGAACAAGCCCAAAAACAAAAACGGCAATACCTCGTCAACCATCGCGCTCAACAAAAAAGCGCGCCATGACTATTTCATAGAAAAGACCTTCGAGTCTGGCTTAGTGCTGGAGGGCTGGGAAGTCAAAAGCCTGCGCGCAGGCAAGTGCCAGATCAGCGATGCCTATGTGTTCGTGAAAAACGGCGAAACCTTCGTCTCCAACGTGCTGATCACGCCGCTGTTGACCGCATCCACCCACATCGTTCCCCAGTCCAACCGTATTCGCAAGCTGTTGCTTAACCGCCACGAAATTGATCAGCTCACCGGTGCCATTGAGCGCAAGGGCTACACGCTGATCCCCTTGGCGATGTACTGGAAAGGTTCGCGCGCCAAACTGGAAATCGGCTTGGCCAAGGGCAAGAAACTGCACGACAAACGCGCCACCGAAAAAGACCGTGACTGGCAGCGCGAAAAACAGCGCGTCATGAGCCGCGCTCGTTAATCCACCCCGGGACAGGGCACTCCCGTCCCAGCCAAGCCACAATAACCACCGGGATTTTTGGCCAAATACTGCTGATGGTAAGCCTCGGCATAGTAAAATGGGCCTGCCGGTAAAATTTCGGTGGTAATCGCTCCCCTGCCGAACTTTAGTAGCTCCCGCTGATAGATTTCCCGACTGCGCAATGCCAGTTGCTGCTGCGACTCATCCATAAAATAGATGCCCGATCGGTACTGCGTCCCCACATCGTTGCCCTGGCGCATGCCCTGAGTCGGATCATGAGCCTGCCAAAATATTTGCAGCAGTTGCACGTAACTGATTTGCTGAGGATCAAAAACCACCATCACCAGTTCAGTATGCCCCGTCAGCCCGGAACAGACTTCCCGATAAGTAGGATTGGGCGTATACCCACCACCGTAGCCCACCGCCGTCGTCCACACCCCCGCTTGGGTCCAAAACAACCGCTCTGCCCCCCAAAAACACCCCAATCCAAAATATGCCTGCGCCAACCCCACCGGAAACGGGGCCAGTATCGGCTGTCCCGTCACGGCGTGGGGTTCGGTCACTGCCATCACCTCGACCCTGCCGGGCAACGCCTGGCTGGATGCCAGAAAACTTAATTCCACCATTATTTATCCTTACCCCTAATGTATTTGCCCCTGTTGACCGACACTGTCCTGTAGCTCTCATTCACTAGTTTGAAGGCATATGTGTGCGGATATTTCATGGTTCCTGCCAAGGCGCTTAGGCCGCCCCCAGCGCCTGCAGACCCTGCTTTATTATCACGTAACCATCTGTAAATTCTGGAATTACATTAATGCTCAGCAGTAAGAAAAAAAAACTGTGGTCCATGGGGCGCATTTATACCATTGCCCTCGTCGTGGGGCTGGGCATGTCGTTGGTTATTGGCATTGGGATAAACCACACCTTCGTGTCTCAGCAGCAGACCGAAACCACCATACACCATCAAGTACAGCAGACGCTGCAACAAACAAATTTCGCCCTAAATAAACTGCTGCCCTACGAGCTAGCTGTCAACCAACTCTCGTCTGCGATATATAACTACCATTTTCAATTGGAATCACAGTCCCCCGATCAAAAGAGCATTTCAGAAGCTTCACAAAATGTCAGTACCCAGTTAACGCTGGCCTACCAACAGTTGCGTCAAACAGACTCCAGTGCCATTAATCCAAAATTACGCGCACAAATTGCCGCGGGCACTGAATCACTGATCGCGTTGCACAATCGCCTTGGCGAAGCCAAAACCCCTGCGGAACAACAACGGCTTTACCTGCAAGTCTCTACTCAAATTCATCAGATAGAGCATTTATTCAACCAGTCAGCACTTTTTCTCCGCGTCCAAAACAACGAATTACGGCAGCGGTTACTTGCCAATAACAATCAAACCATCAATCAGCTACAGCAACTCAACACCGATGAAAGCAATCTGATTACGATATTCATCGTTTTACTGATCGCTCTGCCATTGCTGATCACGCTCGCCATTGCTTATATTCTCGATCAACGCTTACGTTGGCTAATCAAGTACGCCAATGCCATCACAAACGATAGCAGTACTCCTGTTCCATTTCGAGCCAACGACCGACTGGGGTTATTGGCCATGGCACTGTACCGTCTGGGACGCCAGGTCAAACGCCATATCAACCAAGTCGTTGAACAAACAGTCCACGTGGAAAATGCTCGTGTCGTCGCTGAGAAAATGGCCAATTACGACCCATTAACCGCACTGCCCAATCGCCGCCATTTTACCCAGCTGCTGGAAAAACAATTGCAAAACAACAATGACGACGCCAACAGTCGCTACCTGATGTTTTTGGATCTGGATAATTTTAAACCAATCAACGACTTTTATGGTCATGACGCGGGCGATCGTCTGCTGCGCATTATCGCCGCCCGGCTCGCCAACTTGTTACGCCCAGATGACGTCATTGCCCGTCTGGGAGGAGATGAGTTTGCCATGATCATCCGTTGTGACACGGCACAAGTTGACAGCATCGCCCAAAAAATACTCAATCACATCGCTCAACCCATTGCCTTAAATGACAAACGCATAGACATTTCCATCAGCGTTGGCATTGCCCTCATGAACGAGGAATCTACCGTCAGCAAACTACTAAAACAGGCCGACATGGCAATGTATCAGGCCAAAGCACTGGGTAAAAATAATTTCAGTTTTTATTCACCCGAATTGGAAACCGAAGTACTGCATCATCAACGCCTGCTCAACGATGCCAAACATGGTTTAGCCAATAATGAATTCGTACTGTACTACCAGCCAAAAATCGATCTAAAAACCCTAAAGCCTATCGGCTGCGAAGCACTAATCCGTTGGCAACACCATGAAAAGGGCCTGCTGCTGCCAGGCGCATTTTTACCACAACTGGAAAACAGCGCCTTCATGCTGGAAATTGAAGGCTGGGTATTGCGAACGGCCTGCGAGCAAGCCAGCTACTGGATCAACTTAGGACACCCCATTTCACTGGCGGTCAATGTCACCATTAAACAATTTTTTGCCGAAAACTTTGTTTCCATGGTGCAGCAGATTTTGCGCGATACCGGTTTTCCACCTCATATGCTGGAACTTGAAATCACCGAAACCATGCTGATGGACGATATAAAGCGCGGCGAACAAATTCTTGCCGCCTTGCGCGAACAAAATATCAGTGTGGCCGTTGATGACTTTGGTACGGGATATTCGTCACTGGGCTACCTACATGACTTGCCACTGGATTGTCTCAAGCTTGATCGACGTTTTGTCAGTGCCATCACACCAGGACACGACCCCTCCATCATCGACGCCATCATCAGCCTGGGACATCGATTGAATTTAAAAATTGTCGCCGAAGGCATAGAAACTGACGCCCAATTGCGCAGCCTGCAACAATTGGGGTGTGATGTGGGTCAAGGGTATCTGTTCTCGCCAGCACTGCCGTACAACGAGTTTTTGCAATACATCAACCTGCCTCGAGCCAAACTCATCTCGCTATCGCGAACAGCTCGCTGAGCGAGATCAGAGCGTGGACATCATCCATTCCAGCAACGCAACATTTGCACAATCAGTCCGGTACAGAGCGTAACAGTCCCGTTGCATGACAGGCGCCTCCTCCACCAACGTCAGTCCGTTTGCCCGGTCTGGCGTCAATGACAAATAGGCACTTCCCCCTTGTTGATTGAGCAGATTGTGCGCCAAACGACCGTGACTCACCTGCAGCATGGCCGGCGGCGCCTGAGTAAACATCTGCAAATGCTGACTGCGAAACGCTTCACCCCAATCCACGTAAATGTAATCTTCTCTGGCCACCAGTTCAGCCGCAGGCAAATCTGGCAGCGTGCTGTAAAGACGCAGCTGTAGCTGGTTGAGTTCCTGCACCTTGAACGAGCCGCGAATCGGCAAATCAAACACGAATGCCGCGTCCAAAATACCTTCGTGCAGCAATTTTAGCAGCGTATCCCGACCATGAACTTCAACTTGCAATGCCAACTGAGGCCGCTCCTTGCGCCACATCAGCAAGTTGTCCTGCAAGGTAGTGTCCCAAATGCTGGGTAATGCACCCAACACCAGAAATTCCTTGTTTTCTTCCTGAAGCGCGGTGTCGTGGCGCGCCTGATTCCACAGCAACAACATTCGCTCTGCGTAAACCAAAAACTTCTGCCCCGCCGCCGTCAGATGAATATTGTTACGATCACGACTCAGCAGACAAACACCCACACTCTGCTCCAGCGCCTTAATCCGCGCACTAACCGCCGACTGGGTCAAAAACAGTGCCTTTGCCGTTTTGCCAAAATGGCGACTCCGGCTTAATTCCACAAACGTCTTCAGCAACGCGACATCCACGAATGCCCACTCCTCACTCAAACACAATTATTTATCGCATCAACAAAAATTTATTGTTTTACTGCGCTGATTGTCAAACGTTAAATACTTGAACCAATTAGCAATTGGTAGATAGCAGACCACGATGGAGAGTCTCAATGAAAAAAATTTTAGTCCTTGCTACCAGCCTCATGCTTGGTGGAATGTTCGCTGCCCAAAACAGCTTCGCCGCTGGCGAGCACAATGCTCATGACGCTTGCCGCGCAGAAGCTGCCGATGCCGGCATTGTCGACAAAGACGAGTTGGAAAACTATATTGCCGACTGCATTGACATGATGGATCAGGGCGCCCAGGATGAAGGCGACGTCCAACCCGAAAGCGACAACCAACCCGAAGGCGATGAGCCTGCTCAGGAAGATCAGGGCGCAGAAGCCAGCCCATCAGCTTCCTAAATCCAAGCTTTTCCACGTGGCCGGAATTATATACCGGCCACGTTAAACATTACTGTTACTGCTAAATATCTTTTTCACTGACGACCGATACTACCCATAGGACTTCCCCGACCAACCACGGAGGTTAATATGAGTACGGTTGCCACACTGCTCAAACAGAAAAACAGCGACATCTGGCGCATCAGCCCGGAAAAGAGCGTGTTCGACGCGATTAAGCTTATGGACGAAAAAGGCGTTGGCGCCTTGCTGGTCGTCCAAAATAACAGCCTGGTCGGCATCGTTTCCGAAAGAGATTACGCCCGCAAGGTCATCCTCAAAGGAAAAACCTCAAAGGAAACACGCGTAACCGAAATTATGACCCGGCAAGTGCTATACGTCACCCCCGACCATACCATCAATGACTGCATGGTATTGATGACTGGCAAACGCATCCGCCACCTCCCGGTGTTGCAGGAAGACGACTTGGTCGGGATCATCTCACTCGGTGACGTCGTCGAAGAAATCATTCGCGAACAAAAAAGCAAAATCAAAGAACTCGAAAACTATATCAGCTGGGAAGAAAACTACTAGGGTCTGAGCCTCCCAGATTAACAGCCATATACTACCGCCGCACCAAATTTCGCCTCCGGGAAAATATTGAAGACGGTGGCCTTAAGCTATAGTTAAAATACGCGATTTAGCATGTTGTGGCCCGGCAGTTCGGCAACCTTTGCCATTCCAGGTTCCGCCGAGGCAGTTCCACCACACATGGAAAACTAGACGAGATTTTAGTTTTACGGCTGCATTACGTTTTCCGGAGGTGTTCGTGACTCTCCCTGAGTCTTTCGAAAACAAGCCGCATTTTTTGGCGGTCATCAATCAGATCAGTGAAATATCACTGCGCCACAGTGATATCAATGACGCGTTGAAAAATATTCTTGATGCTGTGCTCGACATTTTTGATTGCGAGCGCGCCTTTTTCTACTATCCATCTCGTCAGCAAACTGGCCGCTGGCATGTACCCATGGAGCGTACCCGCCCTTCCTGGCCCTCAAGTTTCAATCCCAATACGTCACACCCCGAAAACGCCGAACTTCGAGCCTACCTGCAGCAAATCAATAATCCTAGTGGCAAGACCTGCGCAGCGGGGGCAGAAAATGAAATACGCATTCCTCCTGTGGTCATCACCCTGCTGGGCATTCAGTCGGAAATGCGTTGCGCCATTTTTCCACGGGGTAGCCACACTTGGAATTTTGCCATTCAACACTGCCAGATCGCGCACACCTACGGCGATTATGAACGCCATCTGTTCGAAGCCATTGGCCACCGCATCGCTGATGCATTAAGCAGTCTCATTATGCTGCGCAATTTGCGCAGCAGTGAAGAAAAACAACGGTTACTTTTTGAACACGCCCCCAATGCCATTTTTATTCTCGATGCGCAAAATGGAAAAATCACCGACGTCAATCAGCATGCCCAGGAACTCATCGCCCAGCCTCGTAGCACCCTTGTCGGCCAATATTTCGATACGCTATTCGTCCATCAGGCTGCCTCGGCAGACAAGCTGGCCAATGCATTGGTCAAAATATTTCCTCCGCAAAAAAATGCTGGCAAAAAATCCGTCGTCGAATGCGATATCCGCCACGCCACCGGTCATGCCATCAGCTGCGAAATTCATCTTGTTTATCTGCCGCTGGGCGAACAAACACTGATTTATGCCAGTATCATTGATATCCAGGAGCGCCGTTCAGCCGCTTCGCAACAAAAACTGCTCTCCAACGCACTGGAAAAAACCGCCGACTCCGTCATTATCACTGACGATGATGGCAAAATTATTTTCGTCAATAAAGCGTTCGAACACACCACCGGCTACAACAAAAAAGAAGCCATTGGCCAATACCCGTCAATCATCAAATCAGAAAAACAAGATGAGAAATACTATCGACGGATGTGGGCCACCATTTCTTCCGGCGTGGTGTTTAACGACATTATTGTAAACCGCCGCAAGGATGGTTCGTTGTATTCCGAAGAAAAAACCATCACTCCGCTGTACGACGAAGAACACCGAATCACCCACTACATATCTACAGGCAAAGACATCACTGAACGCATAGAAACCCAGGAGCGCCTGAATTTTCTTGCCCACCATGATGCGCTGACAAAGTTGCCCAATCGCACACTGTTTACCGACCGCCTTGACCAGGCGCTCAAACGTGCCGAGCGCAATCGCATGTCGGTTGCCGTGTTTTTTATCGACCTGGATCACTTCAAAAATATCAATGACTCCAGCGGTCACGATACCGGCGATACCGTACTCATCACCGCAGCACAGCGTTTTATCCGCTGTGTGCGCAAAGGCGATACCGTCGCCCGTCTGGCGGGGGATGAATTTGCCATTTTGCTGGAAGACATCACCGACGAAAACGTCGTACCACGCATTGCCGATAACATCATTGAAAATTTTTCTGCGCCGATCGAAGTCGGTATCAACCAGTTTTATGTCACACCCAGCATCGGTATCAGCATGTCACCCAATGACGGCGATGATGGTCGCGGCCTGTTGAAAAATGCCGATCTGGCGATGTATCGCGCCAAGGAACAAGGCCGCAACAACTATCAGTTTTACGCGATGGAAATGCGCCAGAAAGCATTGAATCGCCACCTGATGGAAAGCAATTTGCGTCACGCGTTAGACCGCAATGAGCTGTTCCTGTTGTACCAGCCACAAATCAGCCCCGACAGCGGCAATATTGTCGCTGCCGAAGCGCTGCTGCGCTGGAAGCATCCGGGAATGGGATTAGTGTTGCCGATTGATTTTATTCCTGTACTGGAAGAAACCGGCATGATTGTCCGTATCGGTGAATGGATTATTCACCAGGTCTGCCAACAACTCAGCGAATGGCGTGATCAAGGTATGCGCAAAATTCGCATCGCCGTCAACATCAGTGCTCGCCAATTCGATCACGGCGACCTGCTGAAAGTGGTTAAGGAGGCGCTGGCCAAATACCACATCCCTGCTGAACAGTTGGAATTGGAAGTCACCGAAAGTGTATTGATGCGCAATGAAATTCGCGCGCGTGAAACCCTAGAGGAAATCGAGAATCTGGGAGTCAGCCTGGCGCTGGATGACTTTGGCACCGGCTTTTCGTCTTTGATTTATCTCAAACGTTTCCCCATTCACACCATTAAAATCGACCGATCCTTTGTTATGGATATCGGCCACGACAAAGACGACGAAGCCATCGTCCGCGGCGTGGTCGGCATGGCCAAAAGCCTGGGGCTGGACGTGGTCGCCGAAGGTGTTGAACAGCCTCAGCAAATTGAGTTTTTGCGTCAGTTACGCTGCGAAATGCTGCAGGGCTTTGCCATCAGCGAACCCGTCAACGCCCAACGACTGCAGCAATTGGTACAAGCCGGAATACATACCCTGTAGCAGCACGCTCGCCCCAAATCATCTACACTTAAACGAGTCCACACCGACTTTGTGGACATATCAAGTGAGGAGAAATTTATGTACCTGAAAGACAGACAATCCGGTGATTTGGTGGAAGTTTTGGACGTCGGTGCTGCAGCCAATCCGTGCGAGAACAAAATCGCCGGTCGCTTCCACAGTGGTGAGGAATTGCAGCCTCCAGCGTATTTTGACAAGGCCAACCTGAGCTTTCCTTCCGGTGAAGCCTTGCCCACCTGCTGGACCAATCCTCATTATCGGCAGTAACAACCTGCCGGCCAGAGTCGGGAGCCCACCCGACTCTGTCGCAATAAAAAAGCAACTAGCCCTTGTTTTTGTAAATGAGAATAATTATCATTCCTAAAGAATCAATCCCATTTGCGATACAAGGAAACGCTCATGTCTGCCAAACCAATGCTTGCCCTGCTGACCGGCGCTGCCGCTTTGCTGGCCTCCAACCTGCTGTATGCCGCTGACGAAGTGGTGGTGTATTCCGCACGTAACGAACAGCTTATCAAGCCGTTGTTCGACAGCTACACCGCCGAAACCGGCGTAAAAGTCCAGTTCATCACCGACAAGGAAGGCCCGCTGATGCAGCGGCTGAAGGCCGAGGGCAGCAACACCCCGGCGGACCTGTTCATCACCGTCGACGCCGGCAATCTGTGGCAAGCTGGCAAAGAAGGTTTGCTGCAACCGGTCAAATCCGCCACCCTGGACAAAAACATTCCAGCCCATTTGCGCGACCCGCAAAATCAGTGGGTTGGCCTGTCGATTCGGGCCCGCACTATCGTCTACAACACCGCCAAACTCAAGCCGTCTGACCTTTCCAGCTATGAAGACCTGGCCAATCCCAAGTGGAAAGGTCGCCTGTGTCTGCGCACGTCGCAAAAGGTCTACAACCAGTCCCTGGTTGCGATGATGATTGAAGAACACGGCCAGAAAAAGACCGAAGAAATTGTCAAAGGCTGGGTAGCCAATCTGGCCACTGAGCCCTTTGCCAACGACACCAAAATGATGGAAGCCGTGGCTGCTGGTCAGTGTGATGTCGGCATTGGCAACACCTATTACTTTGCCCGCCTGATGACAGAAAAATCCAACCTGCCGATCAAATTGTTCTGGCCCAATCAGAAAACCAGTGGCGTACACGTCAATATTTCCGGCGCCGGTGTAACCAAACACGCGGACAATGCCAAGGGCGCGATCAAGCTGCTGGAATGGTTGTCTTCCGGCAAGGCCCAGGGACAATTTGCCGAAGCCAACCACGAATATCCAGTTAATCCGAACGTAGCACCGTCTGACATCGTTGCCAGCTGGGGCAAATTCAAGCAAAACCAGATCAACGTTTCGCGTGCCGGCGAACTGCAAGTTGAAGCGGTCAAGCTGATGGATCGCGCTGGCTACCGCTAACGCGCCCGCTGTTCACATCACGCCCGCTGCGCACATCGCCAGCGGGCGTTTTTTTCGACGGCAACTTGGGAGCAGAGTAGAAATCCATCATTCTCGACTTTGGATCGTGCCTTACATTCGACTTTGCTTGCGCCCGAGGACGCAGACCGATAATACTGACCAGCACCAACATTACCTTCCTGACAGCTGGAAAAACTCTATCCCTCCCCCCTGCCGCTGCTAAAAATCAAATCCAGACTGTTTGAATAGAGCATGCCGAGATCCAAGTCGGCGGTATGCGCAACGATAATATCGCCATAAAAACATGAAGCCAGCTGCAGCAGCTTCGCTGTGGGATCGTGATTGGGATCAATTTCGATAAGGTGTTGCATTAACATCTCATTGCCACTGGGAATCCGCAGTGTGTACAGCTCCGGCGAATCGGGATATAGCAAAAACCGGTCTGCGGCCTCAATATCATTCGCCGTAGGATCAAGCTCACTGGTCAGCAGCGAGGCAACAAAATTGACGACTAGGCGCGGATGCTTTTTCATCTGCGTTGCGCTGTGATTGAAGATACGACGTATCGCCACCTCACCAGTCAACGGTTGCTGGTGTTGCAACACCAGCAGATCCAGCGCCCAGATTCCCATCATGTACTTGAGAATATCTTCCTTCTTCTGAAAGTAATTGAAAAAGGTCATTTCCGTAATACCAATCTCCTCGGCAATAGATTTGACCTTCAAGTCCTTGAAATTCGTCGAATTACTTAACCGGTATACCGTGTCGAGGATGTCCAGACGGGTTTGCGCTTTGTTGAGGGTTCGCTTGCCAAAGTCCATTATTTGCCCAGTGATTCGCCTATAACCAGTTGAAATAAATAATAAATATAAATTTTTATAGTCAACTAAATTAATTTTGACTAACAGCCAATCTTTCGCTATTATTTTAGTTAACTAAATTATTTTATCACGCATTTGCCAAAACTCAGTCCTCCATCCGAAAGGAGAAATTATGGTGCCAACCACCTCATCCGATCTGTCCAGCAGAGCACTGATTCCATTTCTGGCGATCAGCTTCGGTTTGACATGGAGTATAGCCGCCCTGCTTATTCTGTTCACCGAGCCATTGGTGGCCATGTTCGGCGAAATCCGCCCAAGCAATCCGCTGTTTATTCTGGCAGTGTATTCACCCGGATTCGCCGCACTGTTTCTAGTGTGGCGCGCACATGGCATCGCGGGCCTGGGCCGACTCCTGCGTCGGCTGACATTGTGGCGCGTGTCTGCCAGTTGGTGGCTGTTTCTGATCCTGGGTATCCCGGCAGTGGTTTATCTTGGCGCAGCCATCAAAGGCTCGATCAGCGATCCCCTTCCATTCTCCCCCTGGTTTGCTGCCTTCCCGGCGTTGGCGCTGGCGTTTTTTCTTGGACCTATCGAAGAATTTGGCTGGCGCGGACTCGCGCTACCTTTGCTGCAACGCAAACTGGCACCATTCTGGGCCGGATTGATCCTAGGCATTGTCTGGGCTATCTGGCACATTCCCGCGTTTCTGCTCAGTGGAACAGCCCACAGCACTTGGGCATTCGTCCCTTTTTTTGTCGGAGTAGTGGCGATTTCGGTGATTCTAACATCACTGTTCAACAGTGCTCGCGGTAGTCTTTTACTCGCCTATCTTTACCACTTTCAAATGATGAATCCTATCTGGCCGGATGCCCAACCCTATGATGAATGGCTGTTCGTAGTCATTGCCATCATAGTGGTGTGGTTCAATCGTGCAGACATGTTTGCGCGCGAAGGTTCCGTCACCGAGGTACTGCCAAAATGATAAACATTCTGTGGATTAGTGGCATTTTGTTGTTGATCGCGTGCGCCTACCAGCCGGTTACCCGCACCGACAACTTACAAACCAGAGTCGATAGCATTCGCGAACAATATCAATTGCCCGGCATCAGTGTCGCTTATGTTTTAAGCGACGGCAGCAGCACTACGATCACATCCGGTGTTGCTAATATCGAAACAAAAAAAGCCATGACCGACAAAACGCGGTTGCTTGGTGCAAGCACAGGAAAAAGTTTTGTTGCCGCATTAACGCTGGCGTTTGTGCAGGAAAGCCGCCTGACACTGGATGATCCAGTATCCAAGTGGTTGGGTAAATATGCGTGGTTTGATCGCGTCCCCAATCACGAATCAATCACTGTCCGCCATTTGCTCACGCACAGCGCCGGACTGCCTGATCATGTGCACATGAAAAAATTTCATGACGCCTTCGCCAAGGAAAAAAACACACTTGAACCCTCATTTCCGCCCGTTCGGCTGATCGGATTCATATTGGACGAAGCTCCTTTGTTCGCCGCAGGCCATGGTTGGGCCTATTCCGACACGGGTTATTTACTGCTGGGAATGGTGCTGGAAGAAGCCAGCGAAAAACCATACTACGTTGAAATTCGCGAACGATTCCTGATTCCCTTGCAGCTTCGAGATACCACCTCCGCTGATCGCCGCGATCTGAAAAACCTGGCTGCAGGATACATGAACTCAGCCAACCCATTTGGCCTTCCCGCCAAGACACTGGACAAACACGGCCAGTTGCACTGGCATCCCGCCATCGAATGGACCGGCGGAGGATTGGCCACCACGGCTCACGATCTGGCCCATTGGGGATCGGCACTTTTTACTGGTCGCGCCATGTCCGGCGAATATTTACCAGAACTGCTTACTGGAGTTGCCATCCAGCCAAATGCTGCCGACATTCGCTACGCTGCCGGCATCGTTGTCGCTAGCGATCCGAGATTCGGCCCAGTCTATGGCCACAGTGGCTGGATTCCCGGTTATGTCAGCAGCTTTCGATATTATCCAAAATACGGTGTCACCATCGCATTTCAGATCAATACCGACCAACGAATCATAGATAGTGATGACAATGCTGTTAAGGCAATTGAAGACAGTCTGATCCAGGCTGTGGCACAAACAGACTGAGGTCATAGAAATGAACCACAAATTCATCACTTCATTTTACTATGTCATCGTCGCCTTGATTTGTACACAAACAGCACAAGCCAAAAACGATGACACTCAATACATCCCACTATTGCAGTATGATGATGTACACCTGCGCACGCATAACATTCAATCCTCCAGCATTGGCCTGCTGACACAAAATGCGGATATCATGTTTATCGGGCTGTACACCAAACACGATTTCAACGCTCCACTGGCCTATAATTTTCCGCAGCAATATCACACCATTGACACTTTGCTCGATGCAAAAAATGGCCGGGATCAATATCTTGGTATTTTCAAAAGCCAGTCTGACCAACCCATTGGCGGCGGCATAAACACATTTCACGCCGGTGTAGTTTATGGCTACGAATTTATCCGCAGAAAAGATTTTTCGCTGGTTCTTGGTGGCGGCATAGCTGCAGG
>Ga0224510_10000055_pt1 | contig 93533 bp, 76 predicted proteins | sample SF_May12_sed_USG_FD_170161 | JGI IMG/M metagenome (GOLD analysis project Ga0224510, IMG submission 170161) | Sediment microbial communities from San Francisco Bay, California, United States - SF_May12_sed_USGS_4_1 | ecosystem: Environmental > Aquatic > Marine > Sediment | place: USA: California... | reverse complement strand
GTGGTGGTCAGCAGCAGACTGTCGACCATGACGCCGGGTAACATGTCCACCGCGGTTTGGGGCGCAATCCTTGCCGCGCTTCTGTGCGCAACCCCATCGTTCGCAGTCAAGGTGGAAAATCGCGACGCCACCGCCCTCTGCAGCCTGGCGGGACTGGCCAGCGCGCAGGACAAGCCACAATATGGCGATGGCGCGTCTTTCGTTCCGCCGCCGGCATCGGCGCGCTACTCGCCCTATCCCGAGCAGGACTTCCCCAACCAGGTGTTCTTCGGCGATACGCACCTGCACACCGCGTTCTCACCCGACGCCGGTCTCATCGGCGCGACGCTGACGCCGGATGACGCGTTTCGCTTCGCCAGGGGTGAGAAAGTGATTTCTTCGACGGGAATACCCGCGCGACTTGGACGCCCGCTCGACTTCCTGGTAGTTTCCGATCACGCGGAAAACCTCGGGCTGCCGACGGCAGTCGCCAACGGCGACAAAGAGCTGCTTGCCACCGAGTTTGGGCGCAAGATCGCAAAGATCATGGCGCCAGGCACCCTCGAGAGCAAGTTCGAGGGATATGAGTTCTGGGAGCTCGCTTCGCAAACGGGCAAAGACCCGCTCGCCAAGACGAACTTCGGCAAGAGTATGTGGGTCATGGCGACCGAGGCGGCAGAGCGCAACAACGTCCCCGGCTCATTCACGGCCTTCATCGGCTTCGAGTGGACCTCCGGACCGAACGGCGTCAACCTGCACCGCAACATTATCTTCCGGGGCGGCAAGGACTCGGCGGATAAAATACTCCCGATCTCAACTTACGACACGGAAGATCCTGAGAAGCTCTGGGACTGGATGGAAAAGGCCGAGAAGACGGCCGGTGTTCGCCTGCTCGCCATCCCGCACAACGGCAACCTGTCGAACGGACTGATGTTCGACGACGTCACCTTTGATGGTCGCTCCTTGGACCGCGCCTACGCCGAGCGACGGATGCGCTGGGAGCCGGTCTACGAGGTCACCCAGATGAAGGGGGACGGCGAGGCGCATCCGAAGCTCTCGCCCAACGACGAATTCGCCGATTTCTATACCTGGGACAAGGGCAGTTTCGGACCTGATCCCAAGACCCCGGACATGCTGCCCCGCGAATATGCTCGCGAGGCGTACAAGCGCGGCCTCGCCTACGAGGCAAAGCTCGGCGCGAACCCGTTCAAGTTTGGCATGATCGGCAGCACGGACTCGCACACCGGCCTCACGACGGCTGAGGAGGACAATTTCTTCGGCAAGATCGTCGCGCTTGAGCCAACTGCCGATCCAATTCGCTTCTCTGAGCCACTGGTCGGGCGCTTCTCAGAGAAGGCCAGCGACAAGACGTTTGCTTGGCAGACCGCAGCCGCCGGGCTCGCGGCTGTTTGGGCGCGAGAGAACACTCGCGAGGCAATTTGGGACGCGCTCGCCCGCAAGGAGGTCTTCGCCACCACCGGCACGCGGATGCGTGTTCGGGTGTTCGGCGGCTGGGACTTCGAGAAGAGCGATCTGGACCGGTCGAACTTCGCCAAGTACGGCTACGACAAGGGTGTACCGATGGGCGGCAATCTCACTGGTCCTCCCGCCAACGCCAGGCCCCGCTTCCTGATCCGTGCGCTGCGCGACCCGGAAGGCGCCAATCTCGACCGGGTGCAGGTGATCAAGGGCTGGCTGGCGCCGGACGGAACGACGCACGAGAAAGTCTACGACATCGCCTGGTCGGCCAACCGCAAGCCGGGCAAAGACGGCAAGCTGCCGCCTGTCGGCAGCACGGTCAACGTGTCCGACGCGAGCTATACCAACGCCATCGGTGCCCCTTTCCTGCAGGCGTTCTGGACCGACGACGACTTTGACCCCGCCGAGCTCGCGTTCTACTACGTCCGCGTCATGGAGATCCCAACACCGCGCTGGACCACCTACGACGCGAAGGTGTTCGGCGTGAAGATTCCCGATGGTGCGCCCGTGGACGTCCAGGAACGCGCCTACACCTCGCCGATCTGGTACACGCCCAATAACTGAAAAGGCAGTGACCGAAGCTCATGAAACGAACTGCACAGACGATCATTGCATTGGCCGTCGCCACTTTGACCCTGCTGGCATCGAATGTGTCCGCTGAAGAGGCGTCAGCGGAGCCAGACGCGGCCAAGCTGGCAAAACAGCTGTCGAACCCAGTCTCCTCGCTGATCTCGGTGCCCTTCCAGCTGAATTTCGACGATAACGTCGGTCCGCTCGACGAGGGCTCGCGGATGACCTTGAACATGCAACCGGTAATCCCATTCTCTCTCAGCGAAGACTGGAATCTCATCAGCCGTACGATCCTGCCGCTGGTTTATCAGAAGGACATCTTCTCCGGCAGCGGCAGTCAATCCGGACTCGGGGATGCCGTTCAGAGTCTATTCTTCTCCCCGGCAAGTCCTACCGCCAGTGGCTGGATCTGGGGTATCGGTCCTGTACTGCTGCTGCCCACAGCGACCGACAAACTCCTAGGCGCCAAGAAATGGGGCGCCGGTCCCACAGCCGTCGCACTGAAACAACAGGGTTCCTGGACTCTCGGCTTCCTCACGAACCACATCTGGTCATTCGCCGGTGACAGTGACCGCGACAACGTCAATTCGACTTTCCTGCAGCCCTTCGCGTCCTATACCACGGCAAGCGCGTGGTCGTTCGCCCTGCAGACCGAAACGACGTACGACTGGGAGAACAAGCAGTGGAATGTGCCATTGGCTTTTCTCGTGGCGAAGGTGACGTCGATTGGAAGTCAGCTGATTCAAGTCCAGGCCGGCCCTCGTTACTACGCCGAGCATTTCGATGGAGGTCCTGAAGAGTGGGGATTCCGGGCCGCCGTGACCCTGCTGTTTCCGCGGTAGCACGTCGGCATTTCGAATGATGAATGACAAACAAGATCGGGAAGCCGAAGTACCGGCAGATCCTCAGAGGCTACCTCTCAGCATGCTGAAACAGAGCTGCTCTGCGATCGCCAGACTCACGGAACCAATAGGAGGACTGCCATCAACTCAGGCGTCCTTGCACGAACTCAGTCCCTCCTGATAGGCTGCACACAACGTGTCCACCCCCGCGGAGCGGCGCCACACGGCGAGGATCGAAAGTCCCCCAATGAAGAAGCTGTTGAGAGATCCACTGTTGCAGTTCTTGCTGCTCGGGGCGGCGCTCTTTGTCGCCTTCCACATCACCCGCGGTCGTACCGGCGAGCAGCCGGCCCGGATCGTGGTGACTCCGGGACAGGTCGAAACGCTCGTTGCCGGCTTCGAGCGCACGTGGCAACGCCTGCCGACGACCGAAGAGCTCAACGGACTCGTCGAGGATCACATCCGCGAAGAGATTGCCGTCCGGGAAGCAACTGCACTGGGACTCGACCGCGACGATGCCATCATCCGGCGGCGCCTACGGATGAAGCTGGACTTGATGACCGAGGATGTGGCGTCCCAGGTCGACCCGACTGACGATCAGCTTCAGGAGTTCATGCAGCAGCATTCGGCAACCTATGTCGAGGATCCCGCTGTGGCTTTCCAACAGGTGTTCTTCAATCCGGACAAGCGGGGCGACGCTGCAGCCGATGCGCAAGCCGCGCTCGCGCGGCTGCGCAGCGCAGAACGACGGATCGACCTCGACACGTTGGGTGATCCGAGCCTCCTTCCACAGGAAGTGGGACTCGCGGCCCAGCGCGACGTTGCGAGTCAATTCGGCGAAGAGTTCGCGAATGCCGTCGTGGCTGCGAGTCCTGGGGAATGGTCAGGACCCGTGCGTTCGAGCTTCGGCTGGCATGTGGTGTTCGTCTCGGAAAGTCGCCCCGGACGCATGCCAGAGCTTTCCGAAGTGCGCGACGCCGTGGCGCGCGACTGGTTCGTGATGCGTCGCAAAGAGCTGCAAGAGGCTTTCTATCGGAAGCTCCGTGAGCGCTACGAGGTAGTCATCGAGCCGCCTCGAGAGACGACTGGCAATGGGGCACAGGCTGCGCGGGTCTCCCCATGACGCGGCGCTGGAAGCTCTTTCTGGTCCTGGCGTGGACCGCGCTGCTTGGCAGTGCAGCGTCGGCTCACGAGACGCAGCCCGGCTCGCTCGATATCCGTCAGCTGGCACTCGATCGCTACGAAGTGGTGTGGAAGGCACCCTTTTACTACGGGCACCCACATCCAGCCCAGCTCGTTCTGCCGCCGGACTGGCAAGTGCTAGGACAGAAGACCGAGCGGCGTCTCTACGATGCCATCGTCCACCGGCAGGTCGTGACGACTGGTGGACGAAGCCTGGAAAGCAGTCGGATCCGGTTTCCAGGTCTCGAGGGGACGATCACCGATATCTTCGTCCGCGTGACTCGACTCGACGGCACGACCTTCACGGCGATCGTGCGCCCGACCCAGCCGCAGGTCGAGCTACGCGGTGAACGATCTCTGGGCACGACTGCTGGCGAGTTCATCGGCCTCGGTTTCCATCACATCATGCTCGGTGTGGATCACCTGCTCTTCGTGCTCGGGCTGCTGCTCATCGTCCATGGGCGGATGAAGCTCTTGAAGACGATCACCGCATTCACCGTGGCACACAGTCTGACGCTCGCGGTTGCCACGCTGGGCTACGCGCGCGCCCCCTTGCCGCCGCTGAATGCCGCGATCGCGCTCAGCATCCTGTTCCTCGGTCCCGAAATCGTCCGCGGCTGGCGCGGTGAGACGACGCTCACGAGTCGTTACCCCTGGGTCGTGGCGTTCTCCTTCGGGTTGCTGCACGGCTTCGGCTTCGCCACGGGTCTGACGACGGCTGGCATGCCGCGGGCCGAGATCCCGCTGGCGCTGTTGTTCTTCAACGTTGGTGTTGAGATCGGGCAAGTCGTTTTCGTCGGGCTGGCGCTCGCCATGGCCCGGGCGTTCCGCACCCTCGAGATGCGCTGGCCAGTGTGGGTCGCATGCGCTCCGGGTTATGCCGTCGGCGTCTGCGGCGCCTATTGGACGATTCAGCGGACGATCATGATGTTCGCGGGGAGATGACCATGAGTCGATCCTCCATCGGCAATCGATGCCTGGCGCTTCTCGTGCTTGCATGGCCGGCCGTCGCGTGGGCGCATGCGGAAAAGGGCAGCGTGACCGGCTTCTTGAGTGGCTTGCACCACCCGATCTCCGGGCTCGATCACGTGCTGGCGATGATCGCCGTCGGCCTTTGGGGTGCGCAGCTCGGAGCGCCGGCAGTTTGGGTTCTGCCGGTGGCGTTTCCCATGGTGATGGCCGTGGGCGGAGCGCTTGGCCTCATGGGGATCGGGTTGCCGGGCGTCGAGGTCGGCATCGCGCTGTCGGCGGTCACCCTCGGGATCATGGTGTGGCGTGAGGTGCGTCCGCCGCTTTGGGTTGCTGCGGTGGTGGTCGGTTTCTTCGCCATCTTCCACGGGCACGCCCACGGAACCGAACTCCCCGCGGGTGCGAGCGGCATCCTGTACAGTGTTGGCTTCGTCGTGGCCACGGGCTGCCTGCACGCGGTGGGCATCGCGATCGGGACGCTTCATCGCTGGCGCGCCGGCCAGCGCGTCTTGCAGTTTGCGGGCGCGGGGGTCGCAGTGGCAGGAGTCCTCTTCTTGCGGAGCGCGTTGGTATGACACGACAGAGACGGGTCGCCACCGCGCTGTTCGTTTGGGCCTGCATCCCAGCGACGGCTCATGCGCATCTGGTGACGACGGGTTTCGGCAGCTTCTACGATGGCATGGCACATCTGGTCATCACGCCCAGCGACGTGTTGCTGGTGCTGGCACTCGCCTTGTTCGCCGGGCAGCGTGGTGCGGCGACAGCGCGCAGCCTACTCGTGGTTCTGCCCGGTGCATGGCTGGTTGGCGGTGTCGCTGGACGAGCCTGGCCCGTCACAACGGATCTGCCGGTCGTGACGACCCTGTCCTTCATGATCGTCGGATTGCTCGTGGCACTGGATCGCCGCCTGCCGTCAACGGTCGCCGTCGGGCTCGCGGTCGTGGCCGGAGGGTTGAACGGCTTCTTGAACGGCGCGGTTCTGCGTACGGCCGGGATGGATCGACTGGCGCTCATCGGCGCAGTGACTGCAGTGTTCGTCGTCGCGACGCTGGTACCATCGTGGATCGTCGGGCTTCGGCGACAGTGGGCGCGTATCGTCGTCCGCGTGGCCGGTAGCTGGATCACCGCCATCGGAATCCTGATGCTGGGCTGGGTCACGCGGCGCCAGTGACGTCCGGCAACAACATTGCGACCCGGAACCCGCCGGCGATAGAATCACGCCGAGCCTGCATCGTTTTGGGATTGCGCGACTTGGACGGAGCCACGTCGGGGGATGCCGAAGATGACCCTGGAGGGGCGGTAGCGGCGACGCCTCGCCCTTGTTGGTGAACGCTTGCGGACCTTATATGCAGCTGCCTCCGTGATTACACGGTTCAATTGTCTAACGAAAGCCTGTGTATCCTGGTCGCCTTCAGCTGCAAGGGGCGCCTGTGCCCCAGTTGCACGGGCCGGCGCATGGCCGACATCGCCGCCGCCTTGGTGGATGATCGTTTCCTGTGCGTGAAGGGTGGCGGCCGAACCAATCAGAATCATTAACAGCACTGGGAACACCAGTGCAACACGGGAACGCATGAGACCTCCTGTTCGAGCCGGGTGAGCCGACCCAGCACATCCTAGCGTGGTTGCATCCGGCATGTAAGCCAGCGGATTACTTGAAAATACCTGCTTATCTTCGTCTGCTGATGGTACTATCCATCCGAGTGCCGGGACTACATGGATCATGCCCGCTGGATCGACACCCGAATCAAGGAGCACGTTGATGCCGAAGGAATCGTTTTTGCCATCCCCTCGTAAACCCTGCACCTGGAGGTTGGTCGGGGGCCGCTCGGGAGTGGTGGTCAGCAGCAGACTGTCGACCATGACGCCGGGTAACATGTCCACCGCGGTTTGGGGCGCAATCCTTGCCGCGCTTCTGTGCGCAACCCCATCGTTCGCAGTCAAGGTGGAAAATCGCGACGGGTACAGCGCCGAAGAAATCACCGGCACGTCGTACGTGACCTGGTACGGCGACGACGAAACCATGACCGTCGAGCGCTTCGTCTCCTACTGCGCGCCCATCCTGTGGTTTTCACCCGACGAACCCCTGCTCGAGGACCGGACCGGAAAGGACATCCTGATTCCGGAGGCGTTTCCGTTCGAGGAGGCCCCGGGACGTCCGGTTGTCTATTACCGGTTGCGCGAGGTGTTGCAACGCCCGGACGGAACCGGCGATGCCATTCAAGTCAGCGCGGATGACAAAGGGAAGTCCATTCTCAGTCTCAGTTCACTGGCCGGCATGGACCTCGACTTCTTCTTCTATTACCCACGCGAGGAAGGCCTCAATGCCCACCAGCACGACGTGGAGTCCGTGGAAATGAAGGTGGCGGTGGCGCGGGGGACAGAAGCAGGTACGCGTTACGCGATTGCCATCACGCGGACCAAGGGGAAGGCGCATGGTGTGCTCTGGTACGACAACACGCTGGAATCCGACAAGTATACGGTGATGCCGATGCACATCCTGGTGGAGGAGGCAAAGCACGCGTCGTGCACCGACAAGAACGGCGACGGGCTTTACACGCCCGGCTACGACGTGAATACCCGCATCAACGACGCGTGGGGGGTGCGCGATATCATCCGCAGCGGCGGGCTCTTTGCAGCCAGCTGGCAGTCGTGGATGGCGAAGGTGCGATTCGAGAACACGCGCGTCTTTCCGCCGCTTCCGGAGGACAGCCCCCGCCGCGCCCGGTGCGAGGAAGACGGCGTGTATTCCCCGCACAATGCGATCTATGACCTGCGCCCCTTTCCGTCTGATGAGCGAGCGGACGCGCACCTGAAGCCATTCATCGCGGACAAGGGGTATCCGGACTGGCCGGAGGTGTCGGAGGTGAACAGCCTTGACAACTTCGGGAAGTGGATCGGCGACGAGTCGTTTGCCAAGTCGTTCGGTGTCGCGCTGCGCATGGACGGCTACGCCGGCATTTCCCTTACCTTTCCGTTCTGGATCGTGAAGAACATGGAGGACCCGCTCGGGGGTGGTTACATCGTCCATCGTCTATACCTCACCGGGAAAAACCTCGAGGACATCGGCTGGACCGCCCTCTACACCCCGTCGGCGTCACGGTGGATCGACCCGTACTTCGCGGTTGGTGTGGAATGGAGAAAAGTTACCGATGCGAACGGGATCACGTCGACCCACGATGACTTTCAACTTGAAACGGGTCTCAAGTTCAGGGTGAACATGACGCACACGCCCTTGAAGATTGTTCGGAGACTGGGTTCGGACTTCTGGGGCTTCCGCTTTGGGGTCCGGAACTTCGGCGCCATGCAGATCAACGAGTTTGGATACGTGGTCGAAGTGGGCGCGGGCTCGTTTTAGTTAAGGGGCGCTTGGCGCGTACGCGGGCCATGTGAGAGAATCGGCCCGCATGAAGACATCCGCCGGTGACGTGAATCGTGGGATTCTGCCTCCCACCGACCGCGAACGGGCGCGCCTGACGCGCGGCACGTTTCTCTTTCACCTGCGTCCCATCCGGATTCCGCGCCGCGCGGTGCGCTGGGCCCACACCTTCGGGCTTGGCGGGTCCTCGCTGCTCCTGTGGCTCACGCTCGCATCCACCGGCATCCTCATGCTGCTGGTCTACCAGCCCGTCCCCGACGTGGCCTACGACTCCGTGCGCACCATGATGACCCGCGTGCGCTTTGGCTCCCTTGTGCGCGGCGTGCACTACTGGAGCGCCAATCTCCTGGTCGCGGTCGTTCTGTTGCACGTGATGCGGGTCATCCTGACGGGTGGCTATCATCGCCCGCGGCGCGTCAACTGGATCATCGGTGTGGCGCTGCTCCTGGGCGTGCTCGCCTCGGCGATCACCGGCTACCTGCTCCCGTGGGATCAGCGCGCCTTCTGGGCCATCACCATCTCCACCGGCATGCTCGGTTATGTTCCGGGCATCGGGGCCGGGCTGCAGGCGATCATCCGCGGCGGGAGTGACATCGGCGCGGCCACGCTGCTCAATTTCTACACCTTCCATACCACCGTTCTGCCCGTGCTGGCCATCGTGCTCATGGCGTTCCACTTCTGGCGTGTGCGCAAGGCGGGCGGCGTGGTCGAACCGCCGGCAGATGCCTCCGATGCCGCCGCGGATTCCAAAGTGATGTTTCTCCCCGACCTGCTGGTTCGCGAAGTGGCGCAGGGTCTCGTGCTGCTCGCCGTGGTGGTCGTGCTGGGCGCGCTCGTGGGTGCTCCCATCGGGGAGCGCGCCAACGCGGGCATGAGCCCCAACCCGGCCAAAGCGCCGTGGTACTTCATGGGTTTCCAGGAACTGCTCATCCACCTGCACCCGGTGTTTGCGGTGCTGGTGCTGCCGCTGGCAGCGCTTGCGGGATTCGCGGCCATGCCGTGGGTTGGCGACGCCGCCGGGCCCGCCGGGCGCTGGTTTCTCTCTCCGGCGGCGCGGCGGGCGGCCGGCGCGGCGTCGCTGGTGGCGGTGGTGCTGTGCGTGGCGGCGGTGCTGCTGGATGACGCCATCGCCTCCACCCAGGGCGCCAACACCGGATGGTTTGTGCGCGGCGTCGTCCCCACACTGCTGCTCGCGGGGATTTCGGCCGCGGTGGTTGTTCTGACGCGCCGCCGGTTCGGGCTGGGACGCAACGAGTGTGTGCAGACGCTGGTGGTGTTTCTGGTGACGGGCTTTGTGACGCTCGCCATCATCGGCGTGTTCTTCCGGGGACCGGGCATGGCGCTCACCCTTCCGTGGGGGGGTGGCGGATGACGTCACGCCGTAACTTTCTGCGCTGGATGTGGGGAAGCCTCGCGGCGGCACTCGCCGGCGAACTGGTGTGGATCGGTTCGTCGTTTCTGCGTCCGCGGCGGGGTCCCGCGTATGACGAGGCCTCGCTGATCACCGCGGGACCGGTGGACCGCTTCCAGCCGGACACCGTGACGGCATTTCCGGAGGGCCGCTTCTACCTCGCGCGCCTCAAGGACGGTGGCTTCCTGGCCATGGACCGTACCTGCACCCATCTCGGTTGCACGGTTCCCTGGGATGCCGGGAAGGCGTGTTTCCGTTGCCCGTGCCACGCGTCGTCCTTCGACATCACCGGCGCGGTGCTCGCGCCGCCGGCGCCGCGTCCGCTCGATCTCTATCCGGTTCGCATCGAGAATGGCGTGGTCAAGGTCGACACTGCCCGGCTCGTGCGGCGCACGTCGTTCCTGGCCGCGCAGGTGGTGCGTCCGTGAGCGCCGCGCCCCGCGACACCGGCGCGCGCGACACGACGCTGCGTCGGTGGGAAATCATCGGACTCGTCGCGCTGGCGGTGATCGTGATCACCATACCGCTGGCTCTCCTGCGTCCGGCCCCCGAGGGTTCACACGAACTCGACGAGACCACGCCGGCGTTCGTGGGCACCGCGGCGTGCGTGGACTGCCACCGCGCCGAGTACGACCGCTGGCGCGGCTCCGACCACGACAGGGCCATGGACGTGGCCAGCGACTCCACCGTGCTCGGCGATTTCAACGACGCCACCTTCACCTACCGCGGCGTGACATCGCGTTTCTACAAGCGCGACGGAAAGTTCTTCGTGTACACGGAGGGGCCGGGTGGTGCGATGGCGGAGTTCGAGGTGCAGTACGTATTTGGCTATGACCCGCTGCAGCAGTACCTGGTGCCGTTTCCCGGCGGGCGCCTGCAGACGCTCAGCGTCACCTGGGACACGGTGCGCGGGCGCTGGTACCGCCAGTACCCGGACCAGGACATCCCGCCCACGGACTGGTTGCACTGGACGCGCGGCGGCCAGAACTGGAACTCGATGTGCGCCGAGTGCCACTCGACCAACCTGCAGAAGGGCTACGACGCCGCCACCGACAGCTACCACACCACCTGGTCCGACATCGACGTGGGCTGCGAAGCGTGTCACGGGCCCGGTTCGCGCCACGTCGCATGGGCGAGCATCGCGCCGATGGCGCGCCCGGAGCTCGAGAAGATGGGCCTCGCCGTTTCCACCGCCCGCATCGCGCCGCGGCGGCTGGTGGAGCTGTGCGCGCCATGCCACTCCCGCCGTGCCGAACTGGGCGACTACGATCACACCGGCAGCGAACTGCTCGACCAGATGCTGCCCAGCCTGCTGGACGAAGGCCTGTACCATCCCGACGGACAGATCCTGGACGAGGTGTACGTCTACGGTTCGTTCCTGCAGAGCAAGATGTACGCGCGGGAGGTGTCCTGTTTCGACTGTCACGACAGTCACAGCCTCAAGCTGCACCGCGACGGCAACGACCTGTGCCTGCAGTGTCACCAGGGCGAGGTCTACGACACCAGCGAGCACCACTTTCACAAGAAGGTCTACGAGGGCCGTGAGTCGGACGGGGCAAAGTGCGTGAAGTGTCACATGCCCGAGCGCGCCTACATGGTCATCGACTGGCGCGCCGACCACAGCTTCCGCGTGCCGCGCCCGGACCTGACCGCGAAGATCGGCGTGCCCAACGCGTGCACGCAGTCGGGTTGTCACGACGACAAGCCCCTGCAGTGGTCGCTCGACGCGTATCGCCGCTGGTACGGCGAGGCGCGCAAGCCGCATTTCGGGACCGCGTTTGCGGCCGCGCGCAAGGGCGAGGCATCCGCGCAGCCGGAGCTGGTGCGGATCGCCGACAGCGATCTCTACGCGCCCATCGTGCGCGCCACGGCGCTCGAACTGCTGGCCGAAACGCCGCGCCCGGACGGAATCGCTGCGTTGCGACTGGCGACCGGTTCCGAGGAGGCGCTGTTGCGCCGCACCGCGGCCGCGTACCTCCCGATCGCCGGGGAGGAGGACGTCGATCACCTCCTCCCGCTGCTCTCCGACCCCGTGAAGGCGGTACGCATGGCAGCCGTCTCGCAGCTGGCCGTCGTGCCGCGCGATCGCATGAAGCCCTACCAGCAGGAGGCGTTCGACAAGGCGCTGGCCGAGTATCGCGCGTCGATGGCGTACGAGCTCGATTTCCCCAGTTCCAATTTCAACCTGGGCAACCTGGAGTACGCCCTTGGAAACGCTGCGCAAGCCGAGAGCTATTACCGCGCGGCCCTCGCCATCGACGACCTGCTGTTGCCCGCCAAAATGAACCTCGCTGTCCTGTTGAGCCAGCAGGGGCGCAACGACGAAGCCGCGGCGCTACTGCGCGAGGCCGTGCGCGACTACCCGGACAACGCGGATGCGCTGTACTCGCTGGGCTTGCTGGAAGTGGAGAGAGGCAACGCCGACGAGGCGGTGGATCTGCTGCAGCGGGCCACCTGGCTGAATCCGGGTGAGGCGCGCGTGCAGTACAACCTGGGATTGCTGTTGCAGCAGATGGGGAGGCAGGACGACGCGGGACGGGCTCTGCGCCGCGCCCTGGAAATCGAGCCGGATCGGCTCGACTACATGCACGCCTGGGCGGACTACCTGTTTCGCGGTGGCCGCCTGGCCGAAGCGCGCGCGGTGGCGGATCGGATGATCGCGCTGTACCCCGACCAGCCGATCGGCCACCAGATGCGCAAAATGATCGACAGCGGGCGCTAGCGGGCGTTACCGCCTTGTCCCGACCATCTTCACCGGCCCGGTGCTGGACCCGGTTCCTGGCTAGTCTGCGCTCTTCGCCGGTGCCGCTCCCACCGCCACACCCGACGTGAAGAACACGATGCCGGCGCGTACGGTGAAGTACTCGAGGTCCGGGCCCCCGGCGAACAGGTGCTCGTAGTTGGCGTCGACGCGCAGCCCGAAGCGCTCCCGGTTGAGCATGGCACCGATGCCCGCATGGAATCCGAAGAAGCTGCCCTTGTAGACGCCGGTGTCATAGTCCGAGGTCGTGGAACCGTTCGTCTCGGTGGCGTCGTCGATGAACGACTTGTAGTACCCCAGGCCGAGGTTCAGGAACGGGCGCATGGGATTGCCGGGCGTGCCGAAGAGATAGTCGTTTTCGGTGGTAATGCTGAGAAGTCCCATGTCACCGCCGGAAAACGTCGAGCCCGAATTCTTGCTCGCCAGCCCTGCGCTGTCGAGGGAGAACCAGCCGTATCCGAACTCGATGCCGCTCAAGTAGCTCTCCGCCACGCCGACACGGAACGCCGCCGCGGCGATGAAGCCCGGCTCGTACGTGTCCTGGATGGGGCCACCCGAGGGCCACGACCACCCGCCGGAGAGCGTAAAGTAACTGGGCTCTTCTTCTGCGTGCGCAGGGAGAACCGAAGCGACCATAAGAAGCAGCAACACGGGCAGGGTCAGTGCAACACGAGAGCGCATGTCTATCTCCTGTCGAGCCGGGGTCGACCGGCAGCGTCAATAATTGAAAAGGGCCGTCAACGTGCGGCGCCGATGGTGCGGCCGGGCGAGTTTGCCCTTCGGGTACCGTACCACAAATTACCACCGCCGGTCACCCCGCGAGCCGCGCGCGGCGCCAGACGGTGACAGGGCGCGTCCATTCGCGCTAGACTGCGGCGGCCGGCCGGCTGGTCCGCCCGGGAGGGAGTGTTCCATGAACGTTCTCGATGCCATTGGAAACACGTCGCTGGTACGGCTTCGCAAGGTCGTGCCGCCCGGTTGCGCGGATGTCCTTGTGAAGCTCGAGTGGGAGAACCCCACCGGAAGCATGAAAGACCGCATGGCGCGCGCCGTGATCGAACGCGCGGAGGCCGATGGCCGTCTGAAACCCGGGGGCACGGTGGTGGAGTACACCGGTGGCAGCACCGGCGCATCGCTGGCACTGGTATGCGCGGCGAAGGGCTATCGCATCCACATCGTCACCTCGGATGCCTTCAGCCGCGACAAGCGCGACCAGATGGCCGCGCTGGGCGCGGAACTCACGCTTGTTCCCAGCGAGGGCGGTCTCACCACCAAAAAACTCATCCTCGACATGATCGAGACCGCACGCGTGCTCAGCCAGGCGCCGAACACGTACTGGACCGATCAACTCAACAACCACGACAGCATCGCGGGCTACTTCACCCTGGCCGAGGAGATCTGGAACCAGACCAACGGTGCTGTCGACGCGTTCGTGCATTGCGTGGGGACGGGTGCCTCGTCGCGCGGCGTGGCCACGGTGCTCAAACGCAACAAACCAGGTGTCAGGATCGTCGCGGTGGAGCCGGGGGAGTCGTCGGTGCTGCTCGGCAACCAACCCGGGCCACACAAGATCGAAGGGGTGGGAATCGGTTACACGCCGCCGCTGTGGGATCCCGCGATGATCGACGAGATCGTGCCCGTCAGGACCGGCGACGCAAAGGAGATGGCGCGGCGCCTGGCGCGCGAGGAGGCGCTGTTTGCGGGGACATCGTCGGGGGCAAACGTCGTTGCTGCCATTCGCATTGCTGAGCGGCTCGGGCCCGGCGCCACCGTGGTCACGCTGATGTGCGATTCCGGCTTGAAGTACCTCGCCACCGACGTCTACCGCCGCGCGTAGCCGGACGTTTCCCGCCGGGTGTCGACGTGCTATACTGAAGCCCTCATTTGTTGCGTACGGTCGCCTGTTTCCGCGGTGAAATCCAGGGGCGGCCTCTCGTGTTCCGGCCGCATCGTACAGACTTGGCATCCCAATCGAGGGGGACACCACATGATCAGACTATCCATTCGCGTTGCCATTGCCGCCCTTGCGGTCGCGGCAATGATGGTCGGTTGCGGGGACAACGGCGGTTCACCCGCCGGCCCGCAATCCTCGCGCGTCGCGTCGACGTCGCTGCAGATTGACTGCGGCGGCGTGGGCTATCTATCGCACCTTTCACCGGTTCTGCCCGCCTGGCAGGATTCCATCGAAGCCTGGCTGGGCAACACCGATCTGCTCGATGATCCACCGGCGTGGATGGAGGAATCCACCGTCGATGGCTACCTCGGCGAACTGGTGCCCGTTCTGCAGCAGTGGCAGCCCGCCATCAACGACGCGCTCGCCGCGTCGCTGCTGGACTCCGTCGCCGACTACGATCCCGCCGGATCGTCGAACGACTACCTGGCGGGCCTCTCGTCGCTGCTGGTGGCGTGGCAGGACTCGCTGAATGCGGCACGGGGCGTGGCCTTCCTGCCCGACCTGCCGGCCTTTACCGCCGATGACACCGCGCCGGTCATTGCCTGCGTGGCCGACACCAGCATCGGGTGCGCGGGCGAAGAGGGCGTCGTGGTGGAGTTCGACGTCACCGCCGCCGACGATTGCGACCCGGCTCCGGTCGTCTCGTGCGAGCCTGCCTCGGGAAGTATCTTCCCGGTGGGAGACACCGAGGTGGTCTGCACCGCGGTGGACTTCTCGGGCAACACCTCCACCTGCACCTTCACGGTTACCGTGGCGACGGACACGGACCCGCCGGTTGTCCGCAGCGTAACGGCCAGCCCGGACATGCTGTGGCCGCCGAATCACAAGTGGGTAGAGGTTCGCGTCTTCGTGGATGCCGTCGACAACTGCGACGAGTCGCTGTCGTGCACCATTTTGGAAGTCACCTCCAACGAGGCCGGCAACGGCACCGGTGATGGAAACACCGAACCCGACTGGATGATCACCGGCGACACCACGCTCAAGTTGCGCGCCGAGCGCTCCGGTGGCGGGGACGGGCGAATCTACTCCGTTCGGGTGCGCTGTGAGGACTCTTCCGGCAACGGAGACGAGCACACCGTGACGGTGACCGTACCGCACGACCAGTCCGGCAAGTAACAGAGACAGTTGATTTCTCTTCAGGAGGGCACGGCCGCGGCCGTGCCCTCTCTTTCTGGGAGGGTGTCCGGCCGGATCACACCGTCGGCGGGCCCGTCTTGTCGATGAGCTTCTGCAGCGCCACCCGGTCCGGTTCCAGCAGTTCCGTGATGCGGTCCGCGTTGACCGACGCGACGATCATCTGTCCGATTTCCATGTGGATCTCGGAGAAGATGCCGTGGTGCTTCATGCGCCCGGTCTGGTAGTGCACGTCGTCGGTGGGGCTCACGTAGTGCACCGACGTCGCCTTGTAGCGGTGGATGAGGAACAGGTGGATGAGCGTCATCAGGCGCTTCTTGCGCAGCGCCTCGTCGAAGGTGTTCTGGTTACGCACCGAGAGGAAGCTGTGGTTGCGGCGGTCGTGGATGTTGGCAAAGATGATGTTGGCCGTCGTTTCGCCGCCGTCCTTGACCACCTTCAGTTCCAGAAGTTCCGAGCCGGCGGTGTGCGGCCGCAGCTCCACGTGCAGCGGTCCCGGCAACCGGTAGTGCGCCCGCCACATCTCCAGCCACTCGTCGAGCAGCTTGCGCGGCACCTCGGTCTGCACCAGGTGCTGGAACTGGGTGGAGCCCCGGCCCATCGCCTTGGTGGTGGCGGAGCGGCCCGATGACGCCATGAGCGCGCCGTCCAGGCGCGGCCCGCCCACCAGCGTCTGCGGCGTGCGGTAGGGCGACTCGAGCAGCCGGAAGCGGCGCTGCAGCCGTGCGAGCGCCAGCATGCCGTCCTGCTGCAGGGCGGTGGCGAAATCCTCCGCGGCGAGGCCGTCGATCTGGTGGCCGCCGTAGGTGATGAAGTTGAACACGAACCCCAGCTTGCCCAGTTCTTCGGGGAAGCGTTTCATCTCATCGTCGCTCATGCCGGTGGTGTCCCAGTTGAACGAGGGGGAGAGGTTGTAGGCCAGCATCTTGCCAGGGTACTCGGCGTGGATGGCCGCCGCGTACTTGCGCGCGTCGTCCAGGTTGGCGGTCTTGGTCTCCATCCACAGGATGTCCGCAAAGGGTGCCGCGGCCAGAGACTTGGCGATGGCGTAGTCGATGCCCGAGTTCAACTGGTAGTAGCCGTCGGGGGTGCGCGGGTACTCGTAGTCCCACACGATGCGGATGCCCATGGCCTCGGCGCGGTCGGCGGCATCGTAGAACGAGGCATGCCCCGCGAAGGCGAGCCACGCCTCCACCGTCATGTCGTACTTCTCCCCTTCACCCATGCGGAACTCCATCACGTCGGCCACCGCGCGCGCGTAGGTCTTGAGCCCCGCCTCGGCCTGCCACACCTCGAGGTAGCGGGTGACGATGGGGTCGAGCAGGCGGTCGATGCTGGTGTCCTCGCCAGCCGTTGCCGCACCCGCCGTGATCAACTCCGTGATGCCGTTGCGCTCCAGCCACGCGGATGCGCCGGCGTACTCGTGGTCCGAAATCGAGTAGAGCAGATGACCCAGCACCGCCTTCACGCCCAGCTCGTGGAGCATGCGCAAAATGGCCAGGTAGCCCACCTTGTAGCGGGGAAGTTCGACGCTGGTGGCGCCCAGGATGAAGGGCTGATCGCGTTCGTCGGCCGAACTCTCGATGAAGGTGGCCGACTCGGCGTCGGTGCGCGCCACGATGATGCCCGCCACGCGCATGATATCCAGCTGGAAGCGGGCCGCGTTGAGCCGCTTGTTCTGCTCGTCCTGGCTCACCAGCACCTTGCCGCCCTGGTGGCCGCACTTCTTGACACCGGCCTTCTGGTCTTCGATGTGGTAGCCGGTGACACCCACCTCGACGAAGCGGCGGATGAGATTGCGCACGTGCGCATCCCCGCCGTGGCCGGTGTCGGCGTCGGCGATGATGAAGGGGCGGAAGTCGTGCTGCGGGGTTGCGGCGCGCTGCGCCTCGCTCATGCGCGCGCGCAGGAAATGCTGGTTCTTGTCCGCGGTGAGCAGCGCGCGCACGATGGGGGCCGCTTCGTCCGGCACCTGGCTCAGCGGATAGCTGGCGAGATCCGCGCCGGGATCCTCGGCGAGGGAACCCTTGGCGGAGGTGGCCCAGCCGCCCAGGTAGATGCCCTCGATGCCCAGCCGCTTCATGGTGACGGCCTGGCCGGGGGAGTAGGGGCCGAAGGTGGTAATGGACTTCTTCTGCGCGGAGAGCTCGCGCAGCCGTGTGTAGAACTGTTCGGCCGCCACACGGGCGACGCTGTAGTCGTTGTCGATCGTCCCCTGCTGTTCGGCCACCTCGCGCGGCGAGTACAGGCGGACGATTCCCTGGAAGCGCGGGCTGTCGAACCACGCGCGTGCGGCGGCAACCTGTTTCTCAAACGGGGTCATGCTCGGCATCTTTCTTTTTGGGTACGGGGCATCGGGTCAGACGTCAAGCGTACCATACTTGCTGCCGGCAACCAACCGTGGCCTGTGTTTCAATGCCACTGATCCCGGTGGCTTGAATCCGCTGGACCGAACCCCCTTTTTTGGCCGTCCGCCCGCGCGGGAAGGGAGAACCAGCCATGCGCTACGCATCCATTCTGTTCGTACTCCTCTTGTTCAACCCATCGTCCGTTCGCGCCGGCGTTACCACGGGTCTGGTGGCGTGGTACCCGTTCAACCTCGACATGCTGGACGCGAGCGGCGTTGGCAACCACGGGTCGCCGGTGGGTGGCGTGGTGCCAACCATCGACCGCTTCGGGACCCCGGATGGCGCCTACGAGTTCAACGGCACCAACTCGTACATTTTCGTTGCGAACTCGACGAGCCTCTCCTCGCCGGACACCGCGGTGACGCAGGCGGCGTGGGTGATGCCCTACGGCCCCAGCCTGGTGGGGCAGGCCTTCGGTCCGGTGACTATGAAGAGCGCCAGCGCGCCGAACGCGTTCATGTACCGATTGATCGCCACACCGGATGGCACCTTCGGTTCCAGCTACAACGACTGGTTCAACTTCTACGGCGACGAATATCCGGCGGCGGACGAGTGGCACCACGTGGCGTCGGTGTTCGACGGTGACCACGTGCGGCTGTACCTGGATGGCGTGCGGGTGGATTCGCTCGCCGCGCCCCTCACCATCACCCCGGGGCCGCAGGACCTCACCATCGGCGGCGATATTCCCGGCATTCTCGAGATCTTCAACGGCAAGATAGACGACGTGCGCATCTACTCGCGCGCGTTGACCGACGACGACGTGGCCGAGCTGTGCTCGTGCGGGTCCACCGGGGTCGGCGATACGGGCCGCGGGCGTTGCGTGTGCGCGGATATGCGTACAACAACGCGGGCAACGGCGGCAACGTCGACCCGGTTGCGGTGCGCTGGCCCGATTTCGCGGAAATCCCCGGCGTGGGCATGACATCGCTGGCGTGCGACGGGCAACCTGCCACCGCGCAGAGCACGTGGGGGCGCGTGAAGGCGCTATACCGCTAGGCCGTCACGGTGCCGGAGCCGTCGATTTTCCGTCGCCGCGCACGAAGAAGACTTCGCCCTGGTACTGCCTGCGGCCCACGCGCCCGTCGAGCAGGAGCTGGTCGATGAGTGCCGGGTCGGTGCCGGCATCCGCCAGGTAGGCGCGCGCCGCCGCCTCGCGCATTGGATGCACCGCCAGAATTCCCAGCAGGTCCTCCACCGGATCGCCCGCGCGGATGAACCTTCCCATCTCCTTCGTGGGTAGAACCACCACGTTCTTCAACCGCTCTTTCATGATGACACCCGCGCGCTCCAGTGCCGCGTCGCTCGCGGGGGAAACCCCCGTGCTCGCTGGCGGTCGCGTGGGAACACCGACGAAGGACCGCGACGGCGCAATCTCGGCCAGGAAGTTGGCCACGCCGGTGACGTTTGGCTCGTCGTCGTTGACCCCGTCCACCAGCATGGTGTCGCTCACCAACTCACCCTCGAACTCGCGGGCGAACAAGCGGCAGCCCTCCAGCACACGATCCAGGTCGAGCGCGCCGTGGGCGCGGTTGAGGCGGTGCCAGGTGTCCGCGCGCGTCGTGTCCATCTTGACCGACACGATACAGGCCGCGGCGAGGTCCTCGCGCACCTCCGGCATCCACAGGAGCGACCCGTTGGTGATGACGGCGACGGGGATTCCCAGCGGCAGGAGCGCGCGGATGCAGGTGCCCAGGTTGGCATCCAGAGTGGGCTCGCCGTCGGGCACAAACGAGATGTAGTCGATGCGCTCCCCGGCGGCGATACAGGCGTCCACCCGGCGCACGACCGCGTCGACCACCTGGGTGGGGGCGAGGAAGCGGCGGCGGGCGGCGCGCAGATGCGACGTTCCCACCTGGCAGTAGGTGCACGAGTAGCTGCACGCCTTCCAGGCCAGGTGATTGACGCCCAGGCTCTGCCCGAGCCGTCGCGAGGGTATGGGTCCGAACGCAATCATTTGACTGCCAGTATGTTAGCTCGTTTGGCCCCACGATGCATATGATGCACGTGCATCATAGGTTGTGGCCGGGAAAATGTCCCTGGACCCGGGTAAGCGCAGGCCCCCTGTGGGGTTGCGCCGGCTTCCGGCCGTAAGTCCAACCCATGAGTGCTATTACGTGCGATTCCCCGGGGTTGCGGGCGCACGGGGACAATTTCCCGGCCACAACCTGCGGGATTGAGACATTCGCGCTTTGCTGGTATCATCAAACGGTTTAGCGCCACCCACCGCAGTGAACCCGCACCCGTGGTCCGAAGGCTTGATTCGCAACCTGCGCATCTTCATCTTGCTTGCCGTTGTGGTGGTGCCGACCGCGATGCCCGCGCTCGCCCAGCCCACCATTACCGACCAGCTCTACGCCACCCACCACCCGCGGCTGCTCTTCTCGAGTGACGATGTCCCCGCCCTGCGCGCCAAGGTCACCGACGGCGGGCGCGACGACGAGGCCTACGCCTTCATCCGCAATCTCGTCCAGAACGTGTACCCGACTGAGACCGTCGGCGAGATCCTCGGCATGTACTACGCCGACGGCATCATCATGCAACTCGCACTGGTGCACCGGATCGAGTCGCCACCGGACACGTTCGCCCGCGACCTGGGCAAGGCCATCACGCTGTACGTGGCGAACAACTGGGAACCCGACTTCGACGAGGCATACTCCGGCATGCGCCTGCGCACGCTGGCGCTTGGCTACGACAAGTACTTCGAAACGGCGACGGAGGCGGAACGGGGACTCGTGCGCGACGAGATGGTGCGCTACATCCAGAAGATGATATGGAACCCCGGCTACAAGCAGTTCGAGCGGCAGCCGTATCTGGCGAACCACAGCGCCATGTTTGGCGCCGCGCTGGGGCTGGCGGCGATCGCGCTGCAGGGCGAAACCGAAGACTACGTGGTCAACGACGCCATGGCGATGGCGGACCGCATCGTGGATGGTCTGCTGCTGCACATCTTCGACGAGGGCGGGTCGTACAACGAGGGCGATCTGTACGGGCTGTGGGCGCTGAAGAATCTCATCGTCTATTTCGATGCGCGCAAGCGCTTCGATGGGCTGGATTACTCGCACCATCCGCGCCTGCGCGCGGTTGAGCAGTGGCTCGCCTACGAACTGCTACCGGAGGGTGGCGCGCGCTCGCACAACCTCAACGATACCGTGGTCACCGGCATCCCCTTCGCGCGCAGCACGATGTACTTCGACTGGGCCATCAATCAGTGGGGCAGCGGGTTGTCCGCATGGATATGGGAGCACGCCGCCGGGATCTACGGGGTGGACCTGGGCCGGGAGGCGGACAAGTCGGCCACCGTGTTGTGGCACCGGACGGTGACGCCGATTGCGCCGGGGGACATTCTGCCCAATCACCGGATCTGGGTGGGGCGCGGCCTGTACCACTACCGCACCGGCTGGCAGCAGGGAGCCAGTTCCGACGACGTGATGTTCAATTTTTACTCCGGGAAGTTTCAGGGCGGGCATGCGCAGGAGGATCAGAACCAGTTTGCGCTCTATGGCTACGGCGAGCGCTTCGTCATCGATCACGGCGCGGGCGCGAAGAGCAAACATAGCGAAGCGCACAACATGGTGTTCATCGATGGCAAGGGTCAGCACAACGCCGGCGGGTCGGTGGGTACCGACGGCCGCATGGCCGAGTACCTGCTGGGTGGCATCGCGGATTACGTGGTGGGCGACGCCACCAAGGCGTACACCACGTACAGCGAATTCAACGCCCCCAATCGTCCCTACGACGGAACCGACTGGTCGTGGGGATACCAGGGGGCGAACCCGGTGGACTTCGCCTATCGGCGCGTGCTCACCGTGCACGGACCCTCCGCGTCGCCCTACTTCGTGGTCATGGACGACATCCGCAAGGATGGCGCGGTGCACAACTACGAGTGGCGTCTACACACGCTTGCTACCAATGCCGTCGATGTGACGGTGAATCCCATGACCATCACCGGGACGACCGGCGCCATGGATCTTCACCTGCTCAACCCCGCCTTCGAGTCGGTGTCGGTTGCCACCGAACCGTTCGACAACCTCACCGACGAACCGGATGCCACCCTGATCAAGGTGGCGTGCGATGCGGTGGAGCCGTCGTTCGCGTTCCTGCTGCTGCCCCATTATATCGGCGAACTGGGTCCGCAGACGGTCCGTTACGACTATCCGTGGGGATACGCCCTGGTTCTGGACTGGCGCAACGGGGTGGTGGATCACGTCGTGCGCAACAACACGGGCGTGGCCGCAACCCACGGGCACATCGAGACCGACGCGCTGCTGACCTTCGTGCGCGAGGAATACGGCGGACTGCTCGGCTACCTGGTGGCGGGCGGGAGCCACCTGTCCGTCTCCGGGACGACTCACGTGACCGTGAACAACGGAACCATGACCTGCGAGCTGTCCGGGCCCACGCTCTACATCGATCGCTACGACGCCGACTTCCGGATTCGCAACCGTGGCATCACGCGGCTCATGTATCGCGACCAGGAACTGGGCTTCGTCGAGGACGGGGAGGACGTGATTCGCGGCGGCGCCACCGCCGTGGGTGGCACCCCGCCGGTTGCGGGAGGCCTCCAGTTGCGCGCCCACCCCAATCCGTTCAACCCCGCCACCTCGTTGCGCGTCGATGCCGACCCCGCGGTGCCGGTCCGCGTGGCCGTCTACGACGTTACCGGGCGCCGGGTGCGTCTGTTGTGGAATGCGCCCCTCCACGCCGCCACGCGTGTGATGACCTGGGACGGCCGCAACGGCGCAGGCACGCCGGTGGCGAGCGGCATCTACATCCTCAGGGCGACGACGCCCTCCGAATCCGCCACCATCAAGCTGAACCTCCTCAAGTAGCCGCCCGCATCCGGCATTGAGCTGGCGCCTGTCTGCCTGTATCATGGCCCCCCCTGCGCCCGCACGGGCGCCAATCCGCCGCCATGCAAATGTTTACCATGCGTACCGAAAGGTCCGGGGTTTCGCTCATGCTCGGTAAGACGTTCGGCCACTATCAGATTACGGCGAAGATCGGCAAGGGGGGCATGGGCGAGGTCTACCGAGCCCGCGACACGAAGCTGGAACGCGACGTCGCCATCAAGTTCCTCCCCGAGGACATGGCCTCCGACCCCGAGCGCATCGCGCGTTTCGAACGTGAGGCCAGATCCGTGGCCGCGCTGCAGCACCCCAACATCGTCACCATTCACGCGGTGGAGGCCGTCGACGGCCGCAGTTGCATCGTCATGGAACTGGTGGAGGGCAAAACGCTGGCTGAGCTGATCCAGCCCGGCGGCATGACGCTGGACAGGTTCTTCGAGATCGCCATTCCGCTCTCCGACGCGCTGCGCGCCGCGCACGCCAAGGGCATCACCCACCGCGACCTCAAGCCGTCCAACATCATGATGGACCAGGAGGGTCGCCTGCGCGTGCTCGACTTCGGGCTGGCGAAGCTGATGGCCGCGCCCGGCGCGAGCGGCGAGACCACCGTGGGCGCCGGCGACGTCACCGCGGAGGGGAAGATCATCGGCACCGTCAACTACATGTCGCCCGAGCAGGCCGAGGCCAAGGCGCTCGACCACCGTTCCGACATCTTCTCGCTGGGCGTGGTGCTCTACGAGATGGCCACCGGCATGCGCCCCTTCAAGGGCGACACGCCAATCTCCACCGTGTCCTCCATCCTCAAGGAGAAGCCGGCCTCGGTGACCGAGCTGCGCGAGAACCTGCCGCGCCACCTCGGGCGCGTGATCAACCGCTGCCTGGAGAAGAACCCGGAGAAGCGCTTCCAGACCGCGCGCGACGTGTGCAACGAGCTGGAGGGACTCCAGAAGGAAGTGGAATCGGGTGACATCGAACAGTCCGTCAGCGCATCGATGTCGCGCAGTTCGCTGAACCTTGATCCGCCCGGGCGCCGCAAGCCGTGGGCTCCGGTGGCGGCGGGCGTTGCGGTGGTCGCGTTGGTGGCGTCGTACTTCCTGTTTGTGCGCAAACCCGCACCCGATCTCGCGCTCAATGTCACCACCCGGCCCATGACCGGGTCGGTGGGTGTCGAGGTGGCGGGCAGCTGGTCGCCCGACGGCGGTTTCTTTGCGTACAGCCACTCGCAGTCGGGACCCACCGACATCTTCGTGGTGGCGGCGGCGGGGGGCGATCCCATTACGCTCGTCAAGAGCGATGCCGACGACATCATCCCGCGCTGGTCGCCGGACAACCGCTGGGTGGCCTTTGCCTCCAACCGCGGCGGCAAGACCGGCGTCTACCTGGTGCCGCCGCTCGGCGGCCAGGTGCAGAAGCTGGTGGACACCGGGGGAACGACGTTCTCGACGAGCCTGTACGGAACCATGGGGACGAACCCGTGGTCGCCCGACGCGCGCCGGCTGCTCTTCGCGCGCGAGGACGAATCCGGGGTCATGAGCGTCTGGGTGCTCGAACTGGACACGCGCAAGGAGACGCAGTTGACCACGCCGAAGCCCAGCACGTTTGACTATGTCGCCAGCTATCGTACGCTCCGGCCGCAAGCGGCAGGTGCTGGTGCTGGAGAACAACACCCAGCCGGTGGTGGCACGCGATGGCCGCATTCTCTACGACAAGTCGAGCCACCAGACGGATCTATATCTCCAGGACCTCAATGGCGAAAAACAGGAGCGCCTGACGTTCCACACCCAGGACAACTTCGGGCCCGTGATATCGCCCGACGGAACGCGGGTGGCCTACTCGTCCTCGCGTACCGGCAATGCCGAGATATGGGTCATCGACCGCCAGACCGGCTCCGAGCGACAGCTCACCAACCGCCCGGCCGGCGACTTTAACTCCTGCTGGTCGCCGGATGGCCGCGAGATCGCGTTTGCCTCCGACCAGGATGGCGACTACCGGCTGTGGGTGGTTGCGGCGGACGGCGGCGCACTGCGCATGCCGGGGAACAACCGCATCACCGGCAACGGACCTCTCTGGGCACCGGATGGCTCGTCCATCGGTATCATCTCGAACGCCGAGAGCGGCAACGCGCTGTTTCTGGTGGATCCAAAGGACGGGACCAGCCGCAAGGTGCTGGACCACGTCAAGGCGTTCGACTGGTACCGCGACGCGAACCACGTGGTCTATTCCCCGGAGGGGCCGGGTTCCGAGATGCGAGTGGGTAATCTCGAGACCGGAGAGTCATCGCTGCTCCTCAGTGCGCCGTTCACCGAGTTCCGGGTGGCACCGGATGGCAGCGGCGTGGACTACTGCACCGCCCAATCCCACTCCAACATGAACCTGGTCCTGCTGCCACTCTCGCCGCCCACCGGTGCTGGCGGACTGCCGCGCCCGGCCGGGCCACCGCACGCCCTCACCGACGGCCGCGGCGAATGGCACGTGCACAACGGCGGCTGGTCGCCGGACTCGAAGCAGGTCATCTACACACGCGACACCGACACCGGCGACATCTACGTGCTCGAGGGCGTGAAATAAGCCTGCTTCCCGCCGGGGGTGTTCGTCCCCCGGGGCATACAGACAAAAAAGAAGAGAGGAGCCTTTCGGCTCCTCTCTTTCTTTTGGGGGCGCACGCAATGGGCGCGTGAAACCCTACTTCAGCAGCACCATCTTCCGGGTCTGCGAGAAGTTCCCCGCATCCAGCCGGTAGAAGTACACGCCGCTGGCCAGATTGGCCGCATCCAGCTCCACCGTGTGGTAGCCGGCCGGAGCGGTGTCGTCGATCAGCGTTGCAACCTTCTGACCCGCGACGTTGTAGACCACCAGCGATACGCGGCTCTCGGCCGGCAGCGCAAAGCGGATCTGCGTCGTGGGGTTGAACGGGTTGGGCGTGTTCTGCCCCAGGCTGTACGCGGTGGGAAGACCACTCGTACGCGGCGCCGCGCCACCGTCATCCATGCTGCCCGGCGAGAACGACGCGAGTGCCGCTGCCGCAGGATGCGTGTTGTAGTAGCCCAGATAGAACGGGCTCGTGTTCCGGCCGCCCGGAGCGTTGGTGTTGGCGGTGACGAGGTACGGCCGCATCATCTCGTTGTCCTCGTGGTCGATGATGTGGCAGTGCCACACGTAGCCGTGGCCACCGTTGGGATTGAAGTCGAACCACAGCGAGTTGGCCGGAGCTGCCGCCGGGGCATCGGTCGGGGCCCAGCGCGCGATCACCGTGGTGACCTCGCCCGGGTACATGATGAACGTGTCCTTCCAGCCCATTTCGTTGGGCAGGGTCGGCTTCGGCATGCCCTGCAGATGGGGCGTGACGTCCGGGTTCCCGCCGAGGAACGGGGTCCAGTTGGTGCCCGCGGGGTCGTTGCCGGTACCGTAGTTGAGCGGCGGACCCCAGCCGCCCTCGAAGCCCAGCGGGAAGCCGGCGGCGACGAAGGCACTGTTGTACACCTTGGCATACCGGTTGGTGTTGAACTTCTGGCGGCTCAACAGCTGGAACTGTACGAGGTGCAGGTGAATGGGGTGTGCATCCGCGGTCATGTTGATGATCTGCCAGACCTCGGTCTGTCCTTCCTGCGTGATCTCGGAGTACATGGTGTTGGAGGTACCCGACGGATCCATCGTGAAGTCGTTGTATGGACGCGTTGAGTGACCCGCCCACTTGGTGTTGTTCACCAGCACCTCGAGCGGGCCGCCCGGGCCCATGACCTCGTTGAGGGTGAGCTGGCGCTGCTTGTTCACCGGCACCGCGGGCGTGCCGCTCAGGAAGTTGGCCAGCTTGACCATGGGCGTGGTCCTGCCCGTGATCACGCTGTTGTCTGCGCCGGCCAGCCCGCCGTCCACGCGGAACTGCATGATCTGACCGAGCGTGGAGCCCTTGGGCGGGGTGCCCTTGGGGTAGGGGGCGTTGCCCGAGTTCTTGAGCGTCCACACGCCGCTCGGGCTCGTGACCTGCGAGAAGTCGATCACGAGGTCGGCGCGCTCACCGGGGGCGATGAGCAGTTTTCCGGCGATGGCGACGGGCGTGTCCAGCAGACCGCCGTCGGTGCCCACCTGGTAGATGGTGGGGCCCATGGTGCCGGACGCGAGGTCCTGCAACCACAGTTCGTAGAAGCGGGCGTTGGACCCGTTGAGCAGCCGGAAGCGGTACTTGCGCGGCGCGACGCTCAGATACGGCCAGGTCTTGCCGTTGACGGTGATGATGTCGCCGATGAACTCCGGCGTCCAGTACGGGTGGACGGTCGGGTTGGGCGGCATCATGCCGAACGGACCGCCCGCCGGCCAGTATAGCTGTCCGTTGGTGTCGAACATGCGATCCTGGATGGCGATTTCAATTTCCGGGAGATACGCCGCACCGAACGTGCCGGTGGCCGCGTTGAACTCCTGAACCTTGCCGTCGCCGGACCAGCCCGGCAGGTGGAGGGCGTCTTCCGCGTTGTCGCGCAGGAAGTAGAAGCCCGCCGTACCGGCGTACACGTTCAGACGCGTGGCGCCGAGTGCATGGTCGTGGTACCAGAGCGTGGCCGCTTCCTGCGTGTTGGGATAGTGGTAGACGTTGGTCTGGGCCGCATGACCGCCCGCGAGGCCGCTGGGCGTGAACCAGGAATCCGGTCCGCCGTCGGACCACGCCGGCACTTCGCCGCCGTGGAGATGCACCGTCGCCGGTACGTCACCGGTGTACAGGTCCATGCTGTGCGTGCCCATGGCCCAGTGCAGTGTCTGGTCGACGGCGATGTTGACGGCGTCGTAGCTCTCGTTCAGGGAGTTGAGGTAGAGCACGTCCAGGGGCACGCCGCGCTTCGCCTCGATGGTGAACGACGGCCACAACGGACCGCGTGTCACCGCTCCGTTCGAGACCCGGTAACCCCACACGTGGGTGAGCCCCGCGCCGTTTCCAACCACGGTGCCGTTGCCGAGCACGGTTCCGGTGGAGAGGGCCTGCTGATCGAGGGACATGAGTTCCACCGTCAGCGGTGTTCCGGGTTGAGTGGCGTCCACGCGCGCGCCGGCAAAGTGCGGCAGGGGATCGACGAATTTAGGAATCGCGGTGGGAGCGATGGGTAGCTGATTCTTCCCCGGATACTGTGCAAAGGTAGACACCGCGGAAAGCGATACCACGCCAAGCACGGTCGCGAGGATGGCGACTGCTGATCTTGTTCTCATGGGGGGCGTCCTCCACAAGTTGATGGGTCCGGCACTATCAGCGCTGCACGAAACACCCGCCGGACCGGCCGTAACCAGCAGACGGCTCCGCGCGATACCAACGCTCCATTGTGAAGCTATTCCCTGTGTAATGTTGGTTAATGCGGACGGGATACAGCAACAGTCTTGGGGCGTGCCGGGGAGTCATGAGTCTGGAGAAGAGGCGTACCGCGAATTCGGGACAACCGCCGAATGTCGCGATGCGTGTGCTCTTGATCGGACCCGTCCTGTCGACGGGCGGTCCGGAGGTCAGTGCACTGCTTCCATCCAGGTGTGCCGGTTCGATTGTTCGATGCCGACGTTACAGGGATGGCAGAGTTGATTGATGCTGTATATTCTGACACAAAGGTCCGATTTATTTCAAGGACGTAATGCGCATGCATCGTCTTTCTTCGCGGAAATCAAATCACACAAGCACATGCGAATTGTTAAGCTCTCCCGGTTCACCCCGCCCGTCGCTCCGTGCACTGCCAGCACGGAATGGTGTTCCCGCTCCAAACGCGTTGACCCACTCGTACTCGCGCGTCATTAGTTTGCTCAGGCGGTGGTGAAGGCCCTTCACGCGTTCGATATCCCAGTTGAAGGATGCGATTTCGTCCGAGAGCCGCAGGAACTCAACGGCAAACCCGTCGCGTTCACCCTGGTATGCGGCCAGTGCGCCGTCCGTGCCCGCCGTCACGGCGTTCGCGAGCAACTCGGCGTCGCGCAGGGCGTCCGTCATGCCGTGTGCCGTCAGCGGATCCTTAAAGCAGCCGGCGTCACCCACCAGCGCCCAGCCCGGTCCCCACGACTGCCGGATGAAACCCGGCATGCCGGCGAACGGGTGCAGCTTGCCCACGCGCTCCGCGCGCCCGATGGCGCGCCCGAGGCCGGGGTCGTTTTCAGCCACCACGGTCCGGAAGAGCGCGTCGAAGCCGGTGAAGCGCCTTGCCTGGTAGCGCTCGGGCGGCAGCCCGACGAACACGCAGGTGGTGCCGTCGTTGGTGGGGATCACGCCCGCCGCAACGCGGTCGGCGAAGTGCCAGTGGGTACCGTTGACGCCCAGCCGGCAGTAGCCGTAGATGTACGCGCCGGGGCGGTCGGCGGTGTGCAGCGTCGCGGCGCCGACCGCGCGCGCCACGGTGGAACGCACGCCATCCGCGCCGATCACGATGTCCGCCGCGACATGCCGGACCCCGCCGTCCTCGCCGCGAAACGCGACGCCGCACACGCGTCCGCCGGGATCGCGCAGCAGGCGTTCGACCCTCGCCCCGTGGATCACGTGTGCGCCGCTCTCCACCGCGGCGTCGGCCAGGATCGCGTCCAGCACCGTGCGGCGCGGTGCGTACAGGGCGTCGACGCCGTCGCGCGGCTGAATCGGGATCTCGATGGCTTCGCCGCCGTAGTGGAAGGTGGTCAGCCGGATGGCCGGCGTTCCCGCGGCGACGACGCGGTCGAGCAGACCCCAGCGGCGGAGCTGAAGCACACCCGCGCGCATCAGGGCGTGGGTGGACGTGGTGTCACTGCCGCGGGTGCTTTGCTCGAGCACGAGAACGCGCAGGCCGGAACGGGCCACCAGCATCGCCGTGGACGCGCCGGCCACGCGGGCACCGACGACGATGGCGTCGTACCGGGGTTGAATGGGGTTGTGTCCGGTCATCGGGTTCATTCGTCTCTCCTTCGGGTTACGCAACGGCCAGGCGTTTGTGCGCCAGCCGCTGGACGATGTGATCCGCCAGGTCGGCGGCGTCGGCGCCGACGCCGTCGAGAAAGCTCGAGTTGCGCCGCCGCATGTAGAACAATCCGAGCGCGTACAGACCCGGCTCGGTGGTGATGCCGCCTTCGTGCCGGATCTCGCCGCGCGCGTCCAGCACCGGCACGCGCAGCCACGGGTACTCGCGACGGTAGCCGGTGGCCCAGATCACCGTGCGGATGTTCTCGGCGGCGAGATCGATCACGCGCGGCGCGTCGGGAACCCGGATGCGTGCGGGCCGGCCGGGTGCGGTGACCCCCGACTCGAGTTTGCTGTCGGCGACATGGCGGTCCACGCGGTCGAGCTGCTCGTTCATCTTCATCTCCGCGCGATCCATCGACGCGGCGAGATCGTCCGCCAGGTACACACGGCGGCCGAATGTGCCGATCATGCGTCCCGCCACGCGCACGCCGAGTTCCTGCAGCACCCCCAGGTCAAGGGAGCGATGGTCCTCGCTCCCCACGAGTTGCAGCGAGGGCTGGCGGCGCGACGCCTCGATGTCCCACGCCTCGCCGGTGGTTTCGGTGAGGACGCCCAGCGCGTCGAACCACGCCATGATGTCGCGGCCCCGGTAGCGGCGCGGCAGCCGCGTGTGTCGGCCGACGGCCACGGTGACGGGACGCCCGGTACGGGCGATCTCGGCAGCCAGCTGGATGCCGGTGGCCGATGCGCCGGCGATGAGCACGCCCCCGTCGCGCAGGTTCTCCGGCCGGCGGTACCGCGACGGCACCACCTGGTCGATCTGCGGCGCGAGTGCCGCCGACATCGGCGGCACCTGGGGCCGGTCGCAGTGACCGGTGGCGATGACCACGTTGGGCGCGCGCCACACGCCGGCGTCCGTCTGGACGCGGAACCCGGCCGGGTCGCGCTCCACGGCGTCCACCGTGACACCGGCGTGAACCGGCGCGGAGAAGGATCGGGCGTAGTCGTCGAGGTAGTTGATCACTTCCTGTTTGCTCATGAAGCCATCCGGGTCTGTGCCGCGGTAGGACCAGCCGGGAAGGCGGCTCTGCCAGCGCGGTGTCAGCATGCGAAGGGAGTCCCAGCGTTCGCTGTGCCAGCGCTCGGCCACGCGTCCTCTTTCCAGAACGACGTGATCGATACCGCGGTCCGCGAGGCAGCGGCTCATCGCCAGTCCTGCCTGGCCCCCGCCGATGATGATGGTGTCCGTGCGTTTCATGATGATTCCTTTCCCGGTTGGCGCCGCCGGCCGGAGCCGTTGCTGACATCCGGCCGGCGGGCCATCGTTGCCGTTCACCCGGCGTTCACCGTCATCGCAATCGGAACGCCGTTGGCGAGAACGTCGTACACCGCGCTGCGTTTGCGGCCCTGCTCGACGATCTTCTCGAGCACCTCGCGCGGGGCATCGCCCTTGATCTTGAAGTTGATGCGCAGGCCTTCGTACCCGTTGCGGACCTCGTTGGACAGTCCGAGAATGCCGCGCAGGTCGATGTTGCCCTCGATGCTCGACTCCACTTCGTAGAGGGTCACACCGCGCGCCGCGGCGATGTTGCCGATGCCGGCCGTGATGCACGCCGCCAGTGCGTGGAGGAGAAACTCCACCGGTGTCGGCGCCTGGTCACGCGCCACCAGCACGGCCGGGTGGTCGCCGTCATAGACGAACTCCTTCTCGTGCATGCGCTCCTCGCCGGCGCCGTAGAACGACTGGATGCGGCTGCGGCTGTGGGTGCCCTGCTGCCAGCGGTTGGTGGCCCGGAACTGGAACTTCGCCAGCTCCGGCTGGCTGCCGACGGCATTGATGGTGGCCAGCAGCGTGGGGGTGTCCACGCCGTTGCGGGGTTCGGGCATCTTCTTTTCGTTCATGGCGGTTGACATGGTGGTGTCTCCTTCTGGTTTTCGGGGTCCGGTTGCGGCCGCCCATCGGCCGCGGATGACTACCCCTAAGGCACGGTGCGTACCACTCGCGCCAGTTTGATTAAAGCGTTGTAATGTAATGAATTGAGTCCTTAGCACCCGGAGCGGCGCGGGACGGGATCTCGTCGGCGGCGAAAAGTCGTCGATAGAATCGACGAGAAGTCATCGGGGTGCTATCATTCGGCCATGGCCGCACCCACCGAGCGCCGTATCGACGAAGAAACCGCCTTCCGGGCCATCGTGGAGGGAACCGCGTCCGAGACGGGACTCGACTTCTACCGCGCGCTCGTGAAGAACCTGGCCCGCGCCCTCGACACCCACGGCGCCTGGGTCACCGAGTACGACCCGCATCGGCAGCGGCTGCGCGCGCTGGCGTTCTGCATGGGGGAGAAGACGCTCGAGGGATACGAGTACCCCATCGTGGGAACGCCCTGCCACACCGCCATCCACGAAAAACAACTCGTCCACATCCCCGACCGCCTGGTGGAACTGTATCCGGCCGACAAGGACCCCAACTTTGCGGGCACGGTGAGCTACCTGGGCGTTCCCATTCTCGACGAGCACAACAACGTGCTTGGCCACCTGGCCGTCGTGGATCAGCGCCCCATGCCCGACGAGAAGCGGCTGCTGACGCTGTTCAAGATTTTCGCCGCGCGCGCCGGCGCGGAAATGCGCCGGCTCAAACTCGAAGCCGAGGTTCACGAACGGGAGCAGAAGCTCGCCCGCTTGATTGGCAGCGCCATGGATGCGATCGTCGAGTTCGACCGCGATCTGGCCATTACCATGATGAATCCGGCGGCGGAGGCGCTGTTCGCGTGCGCGCTCGCGAGGGTGCGCGGCCAGCGGCTCGATCACCTGCTGGGCGTGGATGCCGCGCGCGAGATTGCCGGTCTTGTCGACGACCTGGAGCGCGCCACGGGGGGCTCGCCGAACCTGTGGATCCCGGGCGTCTTCAACCCGCGGCCACCCGGCGGCGACGCATTCCTGGCTGAGGCCACCCTTTCGCGCTACGAAGCGCACGGGCAGCCATTCTTCAGCATGATCCTGCGCAACGTCACCGAGCGCGTGAACGCGGAACACCGCATCAAGAGCCTGTCCGCCCAGACCGAGTACCTGCGCGCCGAGATCGAAGAGGACCACGGCTTCGACGAGATCGTGGGGAAGAGCCCCGCACTGCGCGCCGCGCTGCAGGCGGTGGCGCAGGTGGCGCACACCGATGCGACCGTTTTGATACATGGGGAGACCGGGACCGGCAAGGAGTTGTTCGCGCGCGCGATCCACAAGCGCAGCCGCCGCGCGGATGGTCCCCTGATCAAGGTCAATTGCGCCGCCATTCCCGCCACGCTCATCGAGAGCGAGTTCTTCGGTCACGAGAAGGGGGCCTTCACCGGCGCCACGCAGCGCCGCGACGGGCGCTTCGCACTGGCCGACGGGGGAACCATCTTCCTGGACGAGATTGGCGAACTGCCGCTGGAACTGCAGGGCAAGTTGCTGCGTGTGCTGCAGGAGGGAGAGTTCGAACCGGTGGGAGGGTCACGGACGCGTCGCGTCGACGTGCGGGTGGTGGCCGCCACCAACCGCGACCTGGAACGGGCGGTGAAGGAGGGGACATTCCGCGAGGATCTCTATTATAGACTGAGCGTGTTCCCCCTGCCGCTGCCGCCGCTGCGCGAGCGGCACGACGACGTGGTCATCATCGCCGGCAGCCTGATCGAGAAGCTCTCCCGGCGCATGGGGCGCGCCGTCCCGCCCCTGCCGCCCGATGCCGCCGCCGTGTTGCGGGGCTACGCGTGGCCGGGGAATGTGCGTGAACTGCGCAACGTCATCGAGCGCGCGCTGATCACATCGGGTGATGGACCGCTGCGGCTGGAGCGGGTGCTGCCGGACGCCGTACGGGCTTCCGTGCTCCCGCGTCACGGGGAAGATCGACCTGCCGTCATGGGCGAAGAACACCTGCGCCGCATCGAACGGGACAACATGATCGCCGCCCTCGAACAGACCGGCTGGCGCGTGGGCGGCGACGGCGGTGCGGCTACGCTGATCGGTATTTCACCGTCGACGTTCAAGTCGCGCATGAAGTCGCTCGGTATCGAGCGGCCGCGCTGATTCCGGTTTGCGCCAACGCCTGCCACTTTTTGATCCCTCCGGGTGTTCAAGGCTTCAACAGTCCACAGTTCCTTGACTCGACGTGCTGCAGGGAGGACACGGATGCCCAAATACATACTTTTGTTGGTGCTGGTGCTGGCGGCTGGGACGGCCATTGCCGCGGCCCAGGGAGACCCGCAGCGGGGACGCGCCATCGAGGACATGATCCAGAGCTCCGGTGACGCCGCGCTGCGCGCCTTCGCGGATACCCACCTGGCGCAATCGTACCGGGAGGGCTTTGCGCCGGGCGAACTCATGGCGTACCTAGCGCGCATCCGCGACGCCGCGCGCGGTTTCGACGGCGTCCTCGCGGATGCGGTTGAGGGGGGTGGTGTCCGCCTCATCTTTGTACTCGAGGGCCGGGAGACCTCGCTGGTGTACCGCGTCCAGGGGGAAGCGCCCCACTTCATCGTGGCGTTCGACCTGGAGGGGACGCGCGAAAGCGCCGGCGCGGAGAAGGACACCGGGCCGCCGTACACCTGGGACGCGCTCGCCGTGCGCCTCGACCAAGCCGAGGCGTCGGGCTTTTCGGGTGCGGTGCTCGTGGTCCACGGCGGGAAGATCGTCCTCGACCGCGGCTACGGCCTCGCCGATCGCGAGAACAGTATCCCTGTCGATACCACAACCATTTTTTCGATCGGTTCGGTGCCGATCGACTTCACGAAGGCCGCCATCCTCAAGCTGGAGGAAACCGGGAAGCTGAATACGTCAGACACAATCATGCGCTTTTTCAAGGATGTGCCCGACGACAAGCGGGCCGTCACCATCGACAACCTCATGACCGGCACTTCCGGTCTGCCCAATTTCCACGACATCGCCGGCGTGGACACGGATCCGGATCTGTCGTGGATCGACCGCGCCACCGCCATCGATCGCATTCTTCACCAGGACTTGCTCTTTGCGCCCGGGAGGGGTGAGGAACACTCCCACTCCGCCTGGGTGATGCTCGCGGCCATCGTGGAGATCGCCTCCGGCGAGACGTACGGGGATTATCTGCGACGCAATTTCTTTGAGCCAGCGGGCATGACGCGCACCGGCCTGCACGAGGACGCCGCGCGCTTCCCGGATCGTGACTTCGCCGTCGGTTACGAGGGGAACTCCTTCGGCCGGATCAACACGCCGCGCTACTGGGGGAAGACGAGCTGGCTGGTGATGGGGAGTGGCGGGATGTTCTCCACGCCCCACGATCTGCACCGCTGGCTGACCGCAATTCGCAGCGGCAAGACGTTGTCCGCAGCTGCAGCCGCCAAGTACTGGACGCACAGCGTGGTGGTTGGTGGTGACGACCGTGGGTTCTTCTGCCTCTACACCGTCGGCCCGGAAGACCTCGTGATCATGTGCAGCAACGCCCATTCGCGGCCGGACGATCTCCCGTCCGCGGTGGGCATGCAACTGGTGCGCCTGGTGATGGGGGGTGCGCCGAAGCGCGACGGCTAGTTGGGCGGCGTGAATACGAACGGCGTCTTGAAGCTGGTGGTGCCGCTGGGGATGGCGGGGAAGCGCCAGCCGCGGATTTGCGCCACCACGCACTGCGTCACCGCGGGCGAACCGAGCTTGTCCTCCACCACGAGCGCCTCGCTCACCGAGCCGTCTGCGAGCACGGTGATGTTGACCACCAGTTTGCCGCGCAGTCCGGGGTTGCGCTTGAGTTCGTTGTCGTAGCAGAACTGGATGCCGGGCGCGTAGCGGCGCACCACGGCCAGCAGCGATTCGTTGCTGCGGTAGTCGTTGCGGGATCCCGCATCCGCCGAGCCGCCGCCACCCGGGGAGGAGAACTCCTCGCCGCTGCCGCCGCCGCCGTCCACGGCGAGGTCGGTGATGGCCGCAATGCTGATGCCGTTGCTCTCGATGGCCGAGCCGCCCATGTCGGCGGAGCCAAGGTTGGAGCTCCCGCCCACGGTCGCGATCTGCGTCCCGCTGCGGCCCGAGCGCACGCTGCGCCGTCGGCGCGGCGCGGGTTCCGCGTCGGTGGCGTTGGTGGACGCCGGCAGTGACTTCGAAACGCTCTCCAGCACCTTGTCGACGGACCCGGTCACCTGCGCCAGGTTCTGCGCCACCTCGACCTTCGCCTTCTGGCGGCCCTGCGCGCCCTTGTCGGTCTGCACGCGCGGCGGACTGGTGCGGCGGCGCGGCTCCACTTTGGGTTTGGCGGGTTCCACTTTTTCTTCGGCGCGTGTCTCCGTCCTGGGCGCTTCCAGTTTGGCGATGCGCTCGGCCAGGTCGCCGGCGGGCGCCTTGGGCTTCTCCAGGATCAACCGCGCCAGGCGGTCGGGCATGTCCTCGAGCGCGTTGGGCCGGGGCGGGAGAGCGGGCGCAATGAAGATGCCGATGAGCACGATCACGCCGAGAATGCCGGCGGCAATGAAGCAGCGCTTGAGGACGGGGTCGATTGCCCCCCAGAGCGGCTGCTGATACTGCGGTGGTATGCCTGCGTGCGCGTGGCCCATGATCACGACGTCCCCAGCACTGCGAGCGAAAGCTCTTCGTATCCGCTGTAGCCGCACGTGTACATCACGCGCTGCAGGATATCGAACTCGATTTCACGGTCACCCTGGATGGCGACGCGCCCGTGAAACTCCGCGTCGCTGCCGCGCATCCTGGCGATTTCTTCGCTGCGTTCGCGCGCCTCGTCCAGGCGGTCCGCCAGCGCCTCGATGAGCAGGTCGCCGGATCCGGTCTCGCGGGAGACCTGCGCCACCACCTGGCCGTCCAGCATGATGGTGTTGTTGAATATGGCCACCACCACCGACGCCTGCGCCGGCGTGTTGCTGGACGACTCGGGGAGATTCACGCCCGGCACCGGCGTGATGGCTTCACCCTCCACCACGAAGCTCTTGAGGAGGAACAGGAGCAGCGTGGTCAGAATGTCCATCATCGACGTCAGGCGCAACGGCGTGTGAACCGTACGGGGACGAAGGCGTCTGTTGCGTTTTCTGCGCATGTTGTGGTCCCTTTACCGCGCGCCCATCAGGGCAACCCCGGGCAGCCCGTTCTCACGCGAAATATCCATTACCGCCACGATATCGCCATAGTTGGTGTCCGGTTGCGAGACGATGACCACGTCCTTGTTGTCCGGGTGCGAAATGGCCACCTGCGCCAGCGCGCCGCCCAGTTGCTGGTCCGCGTCGGCGTCGGCGCGCGCGATGACGCGTTTCTGCAGGCCGCGGCCCTCGATTACAAACGCGCTCTCCTGGATGGTCACCGAGAGCCCCAGCGACTCGCGCGGGGGCTTCTCCGAGACTTCGTCAGAGGGCGCCTTCATGTCGATCACGGTCACATTGAGAAACACCGCCGAAATGAGCAGCATCGGGATCATGGCGACGAACAGGTTCATCAGCGGCATGAGCTCGAGGTCTCCCTCGATGATCTTGCGGTAACCGCGGCGGGTACTGGTGCGCATGGTCGTTCTCTTCTTTCCCTACGCGGCCACGTTCTTCCGGCCGACGGCCTCAATGAGGCGCACGCTGGTCTCGTCGATGTTCTCCACGATGCCCTCGACCTTGCTCACCAGGAAGCTGTGGATGAGCAGCGTGGGGACGGCGACGATGAGACCGAAGGCGGTCGTGTTGAGTGCCTGCGAGATGCCCACGGCCAGGAAGGCCGAGCGCTGCGCCGGATCGGCCGCGCCGACCGCCGAGAAGGCGGTGGTCAGGCCGAAGATCGTTCCCAGCAGACCCAGCAGGGTGGCCACGTTGGCCAGCATGTTGAGGTACGGCAGCCGGCGCGAGAGCGGCGGCAGCACGATGGTGGCCGCGCCGTCGGCGGCGTTCATCAGGCGTTCCTCGTCGCTGTCGTTGCGCGACACGATGGCGTGCGCCACCGCGCCCACCGGGCTCTTGACCCGGCGGCACAGGTCGGCGGCGCCGGTCATGTCGCCCTTGGCGACGCGCTGCACGACGTCGCGGGTGAACTTGGCGCTGTTGACCGACGCGGCGCGCGCGATCACCCAGAAGCGCTCGGCGGCGACGGCAAGGATTGCCACCGCGGTTCCGAGAATCACGTACATGAACGGTCCCCCGTTCTTGAAGAAATCCGCAAACGCGGAGATTGGATTCATTGTCACTCCTCCTTATTGTGACTGCTGCTGTGGGGCAACCCGCAGCCGCGAGGGCAGCACGGCGGATCGGCCCGCTTCGAAAGCGCTCAACTGAAACTTCAGCCCCAGTCCGTCGCGGTAGCGGCGGACGTCGCGGGCGGTGATGAACAGAACCTGGGGCACCGCGATCTCGCCCTCGATGTTGATGGCATCGAGCGTGCGCACCGCCTCGGTGCGGCGCACCGGCGTTTTGACGGCGGCGGTGCGTGGCGGGGTAACCGATGGCTTTGTCGCGGTCTTGGACGGTGACGTAGCCGGCGCCTGGGCGCGCGGCGATCCCGCCGCCACGACCAGCAGCGCCACGGCGAGCGCCATCAGCAGCGCCCCGCGGGGCGCGGATACTCCGTTCCCTGTGTTACCCATGCTTGCCTGCCTGCTATCGGGTTGCGCCCGGACGCGAAAGCCGCGTCATGTCCACCTTGAAAACCGACGCGAGATCGTCCGGATCTTCCAGCGCCACCTGCGTGTAGCGATCGAACCACTGCCGGCCGGCGCTCTCGTCAAAGAAGTAGAACACCTCGATGAGCGACATGTTGTAGAGCGCGCCCGCGAGCGACGCGTTGCGATCCAGCGCCCTGCGGAACGCGTCGCGCGCCTCGATGGGCCGTCCGGCGTGCAGTAACGCGACGCCGTAGTTGTTGTAGTTGACCGCGCTGCCGTCGGCGTCCAGCGCCGCCTTCGCGATGGTCAGCGCCGATGCGGGCGCGTTGCCGCGCAGCGACAGGTAGGTGCGCGCGGCGTAGACGTCGCCGGAATTGCCGGTGCAGGCGGCGATGGCCGCCTCGGCGCGTTCCACCTCGTCGACGGCATCGAGGTGCAGCGCCAGCGCGGCGCGCAACTCGTCGGGCGCGCCGGGGTGCGCCGCGATGTACCCGTCGAGCATTGCGATGGCCTCGGCGTGCTCGCCGGACGCGTACTGGATGCGTGACAGGAGCGAAATGGCGGGCGCGTAGTCCGCGTCGCGCGCCAGCGCGGTGCGCAGCGCGGCCACCGCCGCGTCGGTCGAATCCATGGCCGCGTACACCTCGCCCATGCGGCAGGGCCAGTAGGGCTCTTCCGGGTACTGCGCCGCGCGGGCCCCGGCCTCGGCGAGCATGTCGCGGCGCGCGTCGCCACTCATCTTCTCGGCCGGTTTGTGACCGCCGCCCATGCCCAGCATGCTGCAGCCACCCACGGCGCCCATCAGCGGGCCGCACACCAGCAGCATGGCCGCGGCCCGGGCCAGCCGCACGGCACCCGTGCGCGATGCAAGGCGATTCATCGTGGTTGTCCGCATTGTTTCCTGTCGTTCCCGGTGCACATGCCGGGAGTCCGCTCCTGACGCTTACGCAAGCCCCGTTCCCGCCCGCGATATTCGGAGTTGCTAGTCGGTTTCCGGCTCCGCGGGCGGTCTGGCCACGAGCACGGGATACTCCGGCTCGGGCCGGTACATGAACCGCTGCGAGAGCCGGGGCCACAGCGCCGCGCGCGTGTGGGCAATCCATTGCCCGGGATCGTCCGGCGTGTCGCCGATCTGGCGCAGCATGTCCGACCACACGTTTTCGCCGCGGTCGTAGAACACCCACGCCTGCTCTTCGATCACGTCCTCGTACGCGAGCAGGTCCTCACCCTCGAGGTCCCCCGGGCGCTCGCTCTGCATGAGCGCGTCGCCAAAGCCCACCAGCGCCTGCCCGATGCGGTAGGCCGACGCGCGCGTGTACTCCGCCACGCCGTGGCCGGAGCACGTGTTGTATTTCTCGAGCAGCGACTCCAGCGCCTGCTTCTTTTTTTCCAGCGATGCCGGCAGCGGTTGCGTGAGCCGCATGGCGCTGAAGCTTGCGAATGACTCTTCGGCGTCGTAGTAGTCCACCTGGGCCAGGATGACGGGCGACGCCATCTCCGGGTGCTCCTTCGCCAGCGCCAGGTACTCCCGCAGTTCCGACGAGGACGTGTTGGCGCCCGGTTTCGCCATCAGCACGGACATCGACGCGGCGCCGTCGCGGACGCGCGCGAGTTCCTGGCTGGCGCGCGAGGCGCGAATCTCCATCACCGTCTGCGTGTCGCCGGGGAATCGTTGGATGAAGATGCTGCGCATGCGTTCCGCGCCGCCCGCATCGCCCGCGTCCGCCAGCATGTCCGCGGCCTTGATCAGGGCCGCGGGTGCGTCCGGGTCCTTCACATACAGGCGTGAGAAGCGTTCATAAGCCGCGGCCGCGCCCGGCGTATCGCCGGCCGCTTCGTGGGTGCGCGCAATCTGGATGGCGCTGTCGCGCGCATACTCGCTCTCCGGGTAGGTCGCGAGCAGGCGTTCCCACGCGACGGTGGCGTCGCGATACTTCAGTCCGGAGGCGTACCCGAGCCCCGCGCGGTAGAGCGCGAGGTCGGCGTGCGGATACGCGGGGAACTCCGTGGCCACGCCCGCAAACAGGGGCGCGGCCTGGAAAGGTCCGCGCACGCTGTCCGCCGCGGCGACCGACTCGGCGTGCTTGTAGTCGCACAGTGGAATGGTTGGTTTCACCGCTGCGACCAGCGAGTCCTCACCGCTCTGCGTGGCCAGATCCACCGCGCGGCGATAGGCAATCCCGGCGGCGTGGAAGTCGGCGCGCTTGTAGTGCGCGTCACCGCCCAGGCGCGCGCCGCGCGCGGCGCGGCTGTCGGCGGGATAGGTGTTGCCGAAAGTCTCAAAGATGGCCGCCGCATCGGGATACCACGCGTGTGCGTAGGCCACGTTGCCCTGGCGCCACACAATGTCCGCGCAGCGCGGATCGGTGGGGAAGCGCTGCACGAAGGCGCGCCCGGAGGCGATGAGCACGGTGGCCAGCGAGTCCGTGCCGTGGCCGGCCTCGGTGTGCGTCGAACGGTACCAGGTGTCGGTCACCGCCACCTGCTGCCAGGTCGCCTCCAGCGCGAGCGCGGTGGAGTCGCTCTTCGACGCCGCCGCCAGGTGCTGCAACGAGCGCGGATACGCCGTGAGCCGGGTGGCGGCCTCACCGGCAAAGAAGTGGATGCGCGTGGCGTCGCCCGCGTTCGGCCAGTGCTGCAGGTACTGCTCGTAGTTGGTGAGCGCGAGCCGCCAGCTGGCCGGGTCGTCGTTGTCGCGCGCGCGGCGGTGGTGGTAGGCCGCGTTAGCGCGCAACGCACCCTGCGCGAACGCCTCGCCGGCGGCTCGGGTGGCGGGGTCGGTGTTCGCCTGGTACCACGGGCTGCCGGGCAGGAAGCGCTGCGCCTGCGCGAGGCGTGCCTCGCGCGCCAGGTCGGGTTTGCTGGAGCGCCGATAGGTCTCCACCATGCGCTCCGCAATCTCCAGCGCGCGCGGGTCCCTTGGATAGCGGGCGAGCCACAGCTCGTCGCAGGCGATGGCGTCCTCGTACAGACTCACGCTGCGCATCAGGTGGCCCAGCGAGAGCAGGATGTCGGACTCGTAGTCGCGCGGGCCCAGCGAATCGAAGTAGCGCTGGAAGGCGCTGGCGCCGCCGGCGCGGGCCAGCGAGTGCACCAGGTACTCGCGCGCCTCGTCGCGCAGGTCCATGCTGCGCGCGATGTCGCCGTGGGCCGCGTAGTGATCCATCAGGCGACGGAACGAATCGGTCGACTGCTCGAAGCGGTCGCGCGCGAACTCCGCCCAGCCCAGCTTGTAGAGGGCGATGGCGGTGAACGACGGGTCGCTTCCCGCCGCCGCCTGCTCGAAGTAGGGCACGCAGTCGCTGTACTCCTTGCGGTCGAAGCGGTCGCTGCCCATGCGCAGCCAGGCCTCCTGCGCGTCGGGCGCCTGCGGGTGGTCGCGCACCAGCCGCGCGAGGTACTGGTCGGCCTCCGGGCGGCCGTCGTCGGAGAGGATCATGCCCAGGTTGAAGAGCACAGCATCCGTGTGCGGGAACTCCGGGTCCTCGTCCAGGATGGCCTGGTACAGCGCAATGGCGGGCTCGTAGTTCATGAAGGGCGCGAGCGCGCGGTTGCCGAGGTCCTCCGACGCCGGCCTGTCGCCGAGAAAGTCGCGCATCCTGATCTGGAACTCATCGCGGGCGGCGAGCAGTTGCATGTCGGCCAGCCGGAAGCGCGCCTCGCCGCGCGCGATGCTTTGCGGGTGGTGCTCGAGGAACGCCTCGAGGTACGCGATGGAACGGTTGCGGAGCGGCCTCACCAGTTCGGCGTTGCGGTTGGTGACGGTGTCGGTTGCGGTCGCGACGGTGAGTTCGTAGGCCGCGTCCGCAATATGGTAGTCGATTCTCTCCCGCTCGGTGGCGAGCAGCACCCGCCCGCGCGCGGCCACGGTTTGTGCGATGACGCGGCGCATGCCTCGTTCCACGGCGTCCAGGGAGTCCGCGCTGGCGGCCATGTGGTCGCGGCGAGCGAGCTCGGCCATCAGCACCGGGTCGGTTGCGAACGCCGCCACGGTGGAGTCGATACCGGCGCGAATACCGCGGGCGTGGGCCAGTTCGATGCGCAGGTCGCCCAGCAGGCCCTCGACATCCACCATCAGGCGGGGCCGCCAGTACTCATCGAAGGACCGGTTGATGATGTCCGGGTAGCGGCGCGCGAACTCGGTGATGAAGGCGCTGGACTCGTGTGACAGGGAGTCCTCGCGCGCGAGCAGCTCCGCGGCGGGGGGGACGCCGTCGGGCAGCTTCTCCGGCCGCTCCAGGTTGGGGCCGTCGACGTGGAAGTGGCGCACGGCGCGCATGAACAGGAGGTCGCGCTCGAGCCCCGTCAGCATGTCACGCGTGCGCCGGCTGATCTGCACCAGCATGCTGTCGCGCACCGCGTCGAGTTGCCGGCGGGACGCGTCCAGACCGGCGAGTATCGCCTCCAGACGGATCACCGCGCGCGACAGTTGCACCGCGTTGGAATCGGCCTTGATCGCGCCGATATCGAGGTAGCTGATCCGGCGTGCGATTTCCTCGCGTCGCCTGGCAATCACGTGATCCTGCAGCGCCAGCCGTGCGCGCGCGTCCTGCTGCTGTGCCTGCAGGGCGCGCAACGTGGCCCACTCCGGCGCGGAGGGCGCGTGGCGGGCCAGTGCGCCCGAGCTGTCCCACGCGGCGGTGGCGGGCGCGGAGAGGCCGGCCGGCCACAGCGTTCGCGCCAGATCCTTGGCCGGATCCAGTGAGACCTGGCCGTGCAGGTCGAGCGACGCACCGGCAAGGCCGTCGATGACGCCCAGCAGGATTTCGGGAGAGAGACGGATCTCCTCGCGCCAACGCTGGTTTTCGCCCCACGCGTTCCAGGCATCGTCGACGTTGTCCGGCAGCGCGATGCGCGCCAGCGAACGCTGTTCGTCCTGCCAGGAGTCTTCCGCCGATTCGAAGTAGCGCAGCGCAGCGTGCCAGTGATGACGCGCCATGGACACGCCGCCCATGGCCAGCTTCACGTCGCGGATGTCCTCGTACTCCGGGTGTTCGTCCACCAGGCGCGAAAGAATGCGCCCCGCGGTGGCGGTGTCGCCCGCCTCCACGGCCATGACACCACGCATGTGCGCGGCGCGCAGGGCATAGCGGCTGTTGTCCGGCACACGCTCCAGCGCACTCGCGGCGGCGTCGGTATCGCCTGCGTCCATGCGGGCCAGCGCAAAGCGAATGCCGGCGGCGCCCACGAGTTCCGCCTCCAGCGGACCGGACGGTTTGCGCCGCGCAATCTCGCCCCAGTTTGCGGTGGCGTCGGCGCCGGTGGCCTCACGCGCCAGCGCGCGCAGGCAGAGTTGCACCGAGGCGAGGGGGCCGGCCGCCGGGTTGCGGTCCAGCAGGTCGAGTGCGTCGTTGGCCCGGTCCGCGTCGAGCAGGAGTGCGGCAGCGAGCACATCGGCGCCTGGGAAGGACTCGGGCACGTCGTTTACCGGACCGGAAGCACCCGGGTTGGCGTTGGCGCGCAACAGTTCGGCGTAGCGGATCCAGCGCCGGTAGGGCGTGCCGTTCCCGTCACCGGCCAGGGACGCGACACGCGCGAACCCGCCGGCGTTCCCGGTGCGCAGGTATGCGTCGGCCAGCAGAAACGCGGCGCGGTCCGCAAAGGGAAACGGGGAACCGGGTCCGATGTCGATGGTTTCCAGCAGCGCGCTGGCGCCGTAGAGATCGCCTTTGAGCCACAGGTCGACGGCGCGGCCGAGGCTGGTGGCGTCGCGCTCCGAAGCGTCGGGCTCGTGCGGAAGCGGCGCCTGTACCGCCGGCGCCACCGGGGGCGTTGGCCTGGCGGCATGGACCAGGGGCGCGACCGCAGTCAATGCGGCCACGATCCCGCAGGCGATGCGTGCGCGAGTCAGCATGAAACCCCCCGGCCGGTCACCGGTACCAGACGCTGGTGGTCAGTCCCGACGCGATTTCGCCGCGATCGAGGCGGCTGGCGTCGAGCTCCAGGAAGGTGAGGCGGTCTCGCGGGGTTTCGATGGTGACGCTGACCGGCGGTGCGTCGATCCAGGACGCGCCGGCGAAGGACACCTGGAAGACGTGTTCGCGCGGCTCGACGAACTCGTGGTAGAGCTGCGCGACGCCGCCCTGTTCCAGCGAGGCGCGCTGTTCGGGCGTGAGTTCGATGCGGACCACGTCGTCGTCTTCGCCCAGCAGGATGGCCTCGGGCGCGTTGCCGCCGCCCAGACCGCGCAGCAGGATGACCAGCGATGTCTCCTGCCGGCCGAGGAAGTCCTGTTCCAGCACCAGCAGCCGTTCGCGGTGATCCACCAGCAACTGTTCCATCAGGGCCAGCTCCGCCACCAGGTCGCCGAGATCGGTGACGTTCTCCAGAATTGTGCGCTCGGCCAGGGCCGCATCGCGGTCGCCCACGGTGTCGCGTGCGGCGGCGATGGCGTTGGAGAGTTCCTGCAGGCGCAGCAGGCGCTCGTCGAGCGTCTGTGCGTCGTTGGACACGGTCTGCCGGGTCTGCCGTAGACGGTCGAGCTGCGAACGCAGGAAGGTCCGGTTGTCGCGCAAGAACTGCAGGCTCGGATGCCTGGGCTCTTTGGTCTCGGCGCGCTTGACCTCGATGATCTCGATGGTGCCCTCGTCGCCCTGCGCGGGCGGTTCGTTGGCCGCGGCCATGCTGGCCAGCACCACCGCCAGCAGCACGCCCAGCGCCAGCAGGGCGCGGAACCAGATGGAATTCATGCGCTGCGTCATCCCCGCCATGTCCTCACAACCTTTCCCTGGGTCGCGTCCACGACCACGAAGAGCGCGGGCTCCGTTTCCGATGTGTAGACCAGTGCCCACGTGCTGGCGTCGGGTTCGCGCTCGTAGAAGGCGCCACGAACCAGCAGCATCGACGAAAGGCTGCCGCCGTGTTCGAGACAGAACTTCGCGCCGGCCTTCTCCTGCGCCGCCGCAAGGGCGGTGGCGCTGTCGACCCATGTGTCGGGCAGCGGCGGCGCGTCGAAGTCGAAGCCGAGATCGAAGGCTTCGATGATCTTTCCGTCGCGCACGGAGTAGCCGCGTGCCTTGCCGCGGTTCTGCGAGTGAAACAGGTAGCCCCAGCGCACCGCGGTGCCCTCGGTGGAAACCGGCTCGTCGTTCTCCACGTAGATCAGCCGCGCGTCCGCGGCCCAGCTGAGCGCGGCGTCGCGTGCGGTGTCGAGCCCGCTGCGGGCGGAGAAGGGGGGTTTGTCGCCGGCGTGTGTGGGCGCGGTGGCGCCGGCCAGCAGCAATGCCGCCAGCAGGACGGTGAGCAACCGGATGCAGCGCCGTGGTGCCATGTGTGATGTGCCGTTCATGTTGCGACCTCTACAGGAAGAGCGTGGCGCCCACGCTGAATTCGAAGTTCGATGCCTCGGTGCGCGAATCCGCGGTGCCGTAGTCGAAGCGGTAGTTACGGAACTCAAAGCGAACCGCCACCGTCTTCTGCACGAACACATCGGCCCCGATGCCGAAGTTCCAGCTGTTCTCGGTGTCGCCCTCGCTGATGGAACTGCCCACCCCGCCGGTGAGGAAGGGGACCAGCTGCCGGCCGGGAAGAAGGATGACGTTGGCGTTCATGGCGTAGAACACCATTTCGAAGTCCTCTTCCTCCAGGGCGAGGTCGAACAACGATTCCACGATTTCGGCGGGACGGTTGATGTGCGTCCAGCCCACGCTGCCCTCGATCTCCAGGAACTCGAACACGTAGTAGCCCACGCGGCCGCCGAGCACGAGCGAGTTGGACTTCTCGTCGAACGCGTAGCCGCCGGTGTACCCGGTGAGGGTGAAGCTGCCGATGCGCGAGAAGAGCTTCGGGTTGGGACGGAACTCGAGGTCGGACATGTCGTCGAGTTCCTTGCACAACGATGCGTGCACCCAGCCGGTGTTGGTGTCGGACAGATGGACGTTGTACCACTCGCCACGTTTGGCAATCACGGGGAACTCGGCGCCCTTGGAGTACACGCCGACGATTGCGAAGGTATCGCCGGGTCCGCTGCGGACCACGTTGTCACTGCCACCGATGAGGCGGACCTTCTTCTCACTGAGCGTGGGGCGGGCGTTGAGTTGCGGCTGCGGAGGCGGGTCACCCTCGCCGGCGGCGGCCGGAGCGGCTACCGCAGCCAGCAGTACGGCAAGTATTGCCGTCAGCCAGACGTGCGCTTTCATGGCGTCATCCTTCCGGCGCTGCGGTAACGCATTCGCCGTTCCTTATTTTGCGAGAACCTGCTTGCTCTGCCTGCTAGTTCAAACCGAAAACCCAGGAGACCTGCGCGCGCAGATCCCACGTGGTGAAGCGCTCGCGCGCCTCCACGATTTCGTTGCCGCGCCGGTGCGCGGTATCGAGCGCGAAGCTCGTCAAATCCGCTTGCAAGGCAAGGGCCATGTGCGGCCCCAATTCGCCCCTGAGGGCCGCCCCCACGCCATATTCCCACTCCGAAATCGGCTGGTAGGCCACCGTGACCGGCTGGCCGGCCACGTCGAAGGTGATGGCCTCGGGGTCGTAGCTCAGGAAGAGGCGGCCGCCGTGCGCCGAGCCCCACAACTCGACGCCGCGGACGGATAGCGCCCGTATCTGTCCCGTCATTTCCAGGCCGGTCATGTTGACGCGTGGCGCCATGTCTTCGCCGGGAATGCCGCTCGCCTGGGTGGTGGCAGAGCGCCAGAAGCGCAAGCCCGCGCCCATGCGGCCGCGCAGAACCGTGGCGTGCGCGCCGGATTGCAGCGCCGGCGCCGTATCCCAGCGGTAGTCCTGCAGGTGGGGGTCGAGCGCGATGCCGCCGATGACCACGCCGATCTCCATCCGCGTCGGGGTGGCGGGTGCGGCCTCTTCACCGGCACCGCCCGCGGCCAGTGCGGGTGCGGCCAGCGCGAGTGACACGCACAGCGCGGCCGAAGCGGCGCCGGCGGTGATCACGGTGTTCCCGCCGAGAGATTCAGTGTGTAGCCGGTGTGCAGGATCTCTTCGCTGGTCGAGACGAACGGCGTTACCACCAGCGAGTCGGTCCCGTTCTGGAGCCGGATTTCCTCGCCCTCGCCCATGTAGAGAACCAGGTAGAGCCCCCCGGGTGCCCCCGGGGTGGTGAGGGCGGCCGGGACCTGGGCGGTGAAATTGAGATTGAGATCCTGCATGAGATGGTCGAAGCCGGTGACCGCGCGCGTGGCGCGCCCGGTGCTGACCGAGTTGGCGAGGATGCGGTCCACGTCCTGCGCAATCTCCAGCGTGTGTTCGTCGGTGGCAAGCGACACATTCTGGGGAGATATGGTGGCGCTGTAACGCACCTCTGCAACCAGGAAACCGGTCACGATGCGCCGGTAGGTGATCCGGCCCTTTACGCTCACGCTGATGGGCTGGGTGGCGTTGACGCTCTGCTGCGGAGTGGGGTTCATGGACAGGAACTCCACCAGTGTCCAGCGCTCGTCGATGGTGGGCTCGTCGAGGACGCAGCCGAACGCGAACAGCGCGGCCAGTACGGCCGGCAGCGTCGCTGCCGGCCGCATGGCGCGACCCATTCCTCGCAGGGTGTTCTTCATGGCCGTGACTCCTACTTGAGCAGCGCCATCTTGCCGGTCAGGCTCTCGCCGCCGACCGCGACGCGATACAGGTAGACGCCCGAGCTCACGCCCGCGCCGCGCCCGTCGCGGCCGTCCCAGCGCACCTCGTGCGTACCGCCGCCAATCTGGCCGCTGCCGAGCTCGCGCACCAGCGCACCGCGCACGTCGTAGATGCGCAGGCTGTAGGGGCGCGGCGAGCCAGCGGGCACGGAGAAGCGAATCGTCGTGCTCGGGTTGAAGGGGTTGGGCGTGTTGCCGTGCAGCGTGAGGCGCGACGGCAACGCCGGGCCACCGGCGCCGTTGAGCGACACCGGAACCTCCACCGAACCCACCAGGCCACCGTCATAGGTGGACGTTGCCTGCACGCTGATGCGGTAATTCCCGCTGCTCCACGCGGCGATGTAGTCGTCGTTGTCGAAGCGAATCGTCTGCGGTCCGGCCGTCATGAGGCCGGCGTCGTGGCGCGCGACCACCTGGCCGTTACGCGCATCGACGATCTCCGCGGTGACGGCGGCGTGATCGGTGAGCGTCATGCTGACCGACGCGCCGTTGGCGCCGCTGGCGCTGGCATCCTTCAGTTCCACGCCCAGGCCCACCATGCGCAGGCCGCTGCTGCCGCCCCACTCCTCCACCAGCACGCCGCTGCCCTGGCCGGAACGGCGGGTGGTGCCGTTGCGATGGTCGGTCACGTTGGCGAATACGGCGTGGAAACTCCGCGGGTGCTCGATGCCGCCGGCGAGGCTGGCCACGGAGAGGAGCGACGCGGTGAACTTGGCCACGCGGCCCGCCTGCGGCGCGGCCGCATAGACGTTGCCCCAGTGGTCGGTGTCGAGCGATGTGACGGTTCCAAGCCCGTGCTTGACCGCGCCGTTCCAGGCCAGTGACGAACCGGTGTCGCGCAGCCGCACGATACGGCCGTTGTGTGCGTCGGCCACGTAGATGTCGTCGCAGTTCACACCGTCACGGCGGCCGGTCGCGATGGCCATGGGACCGGCAAAGAAACCATCGCCGCTGCCCAGTTCGCCGATGGCGGCGGTGAACGTCGCCCCGGTGTTGCCGAGCGTGTAGCGGCGAACCTCGTTGCGGCCGGTGTTGGCCACGTACAGGAGATCGTCGGCGTTGTCAAAGGGCGTGCCACCGTCGGAGTAGGCCACGCCGTACGGCTTGCTCAGGCCGTCGATGGCGTACACCGGCTCCAGCGTAATGCGCTCGAACTCGGTGACGGTCCGGAAGACCAGCACCCGGTCGTTGCCGGTGTCGGCCACGTAGACGCGGCCGCGACCGTCGCTCGACAACCCGCGCGGGGCGGACAGATGTCCGAACGCGTCGCCGGTGCCGTCGTGTGCGAACAGGCCCTGGCCGACTTCACCCATCAGCAGGCGGTTCCACTGCGGGTCGGAGACGACCTGGAAGTAGCGCGCCTCGATGTACGGGAAGCGGTCGTACACATCGACGTTGCCGACCACGACGGTCGCGTACGGATCGCCGAACAGGTTCTTGCCGAACTGCTGGTTGGCGACGCTGCGCGTAAGCACGCTCACGCCCGCCTCCGGCAGGTAGGGCTTCTGGTTGAAGGTCTCGGCTCCCGCGCTGGTGGCGCCAAGAAGCAGGATGGTGATGATCAACGTTGTCCGGCTCATACCCGGCTCCTTTGTTTGGCCCGCTAGAATGCGATCAGCAGACCGGTTTCGATGATGTTGGCCGAGAAATTATTGCTGTTGAAATACCGTTCATAACTGAACATGACTTCGGCGCCGGCCATGAAGCCCGGCCCCCCCAGGGAAGGCCAGGGACGCCACAGGACGCGCCCGCCAAACAGGTGCGATCCAAAGTCGCCCAGCCGATAGTCATTGGTCTGGAAGCCGTCGACGCCGCCGGCTTCCGTGTATTCGTCGCGATAGAACGTGGCCGCACCTTGTCCGTAGTACCGGTAGCGGTAACGGACGGTGAAGGCGTCGGTGACGTATTGATTGAGCTTCACGCCCATGGTGTGGGAGGAGATGCCCCAATCGTCGCTGTAGTACCGGTACTCGATATTGACGCTCGAGCGGTTGTAGAAGTACTGGTTCAGGCCCATGAAGAGGTCGCGCCGCAGGCGACTATCCGGGTGATTCTCCGGGACGTTGACGCCGGCCACATACACGTTGCGGTACGGGTCGTGCTGCAGGCCGCTCACCGTGTTCATTTCCACGCCCACCCGCGCCACCGTGGTACGCGTCAGGATCTGCGTGGCCACCACGTTCCAGTGCGTGGTGCGCCGGTAGTCCGGTGCACCCTGTGTGTCCGCGTCGGTCAGCGGTGTGATGTGGTCCCAGCTGTAACTGGCACCCACGCTGATGTTGAGATTGTCGTTCATGACGTCGTGGTTGTAGCTGCCGGACAGCATCTGCGCAAAGTAGTCCGACTCCCGCGATGCGTAGTAGCCCGCACTCGCGCCGCGATAGCTGGCGTAGCCCTCCAGCGAGTTGCGCACCTTGACATAGTCGGTGTAGGCGCTGCCCGCGGTGGCGATGGGGCGGCTGGCGCTGGTGATGGCGTCGGCCGCCTCCTGCGTCCCGGGCGGTGCATCGATGGCGGGGAAGTGAACCACGTCGTGCACCCACTGCAGGGTGAGGTTCGCCTCCCGCGTCAGCTTCACGTTGGTGTTTGCGTACTGGCTGTGCACATTGACACCCTGGACATCGGAATACAGGTTGAAGGTGTACGACGCCGCGGGGTCCATGAAGAGGTCCGCGGCGGCCGCTGGCGCCGGGCACACCGCGAGCGCAACGCCCGCCAGCGCCGATACCGCACCGAGTATGCCGCCTACTTGCAGGCGCATCCCCCACCCGCGCCACCGGCGCCGCCCGTCGACCCTTCGCGGGCCTCGAGCCACTTGAGTTCACGCAGTGCCTCTTCCTGCGACTGCGTCATGATGGGGTCGGCCAGGTGCTCCTTCTCATAGGGACGCACCGACGCGCACCCGATGGCCGCGTTCAACAGCAGAACCCCAAAGGTGATGCGGACCAGGCGGTTCACTGCGAACCCCCCATGCCCGCGCTCTGCACGCCCGGGTTGGCGGGGTGGCTCAGCAGCTTCTCGGCTTCCTTGTGGAGGGCCTCCAGGCTTTCCTGTGAGCTGCTGCGCACCACCGTGACCACGCGCCCGTTGCGATCCAGGAGGAAGGTGCAGGGCAGCGAGGGAATGTCGATGGCGCGCGCGAGCCCGTCGGGACCGTCGTGCAGCACGGTGAGCGTCAGCTTCTCGTCACTGGCGAAGCGGCGCGCCTTGCGCACGTCCTTGTCCACCGAGATGGCGACCACGCGGCCGCCGCGCGATGTCCACGCGTCGTTCCACTGGTTCATCACCGGCAGCTCCTTGCGGCACGGTGCGCACCAGCTGGCCCAGAAGTTGACGACGACCACCTCGCCGCGGTACGCGGCCAGGGTTGTTTCGGTGCCGTCCAGCGTGGACAACTGGTGGCTGGCCAGCGTGGCGCTCGCATCGCCACCGGCGCGGGCCGGGTTTGCACCCGGCTGCGCCATGGCGAATGCGGCCATTACCAGAGCGGCCCTGAGTGTGGTTGCAGCGTTCACTTTCGGTTCCTCTTTCGTTTACCGGTACTGCGCGCCCAGCGTGACCCACAGGTTGAACAGTTCCTGCTCCGTCGGGGTGAGTGCGTCCGCGCCCTGGGGGTGAGGCCCCTGTCCTGCCGCCGCGCCCACGCCCAGCACGTAGTCGATCAGAATCGAACGACGGCCGAAGGCGGGGACGGTGACGTTGCGCGGACCCATCTCCGACTCGCCCGACAGGTTGATGTAGGCGCGCGGGAAGATGCGGTTCTCCATGGTGGTGTCAGGAACCGCCGTGAGATCCAGACCGCCGGCCGGCGGGATGGAGTCGGGCGGAATCGCGGACACGTGACACGAGACACACTTGGCCTCCACGATGGGGCCAATGTCGTCGCGATAGGTGATGTGCGTGTAGCTCGATGCCGGGATGTTCAGATCCGTCGGCGCCATGGAGGCCGCCGCCGGGTTCGGGTTCGTCGAGAACAGCGCCGTGGAACGGTCCTCGTGGCAACCCACGCAGTTGGTGATCTCCTCACCCGGCTGCACGTAGAGCCACGTGCGCTTGTTGATGAACGCGCGGCGCAGGTTGTCGAGCGGCGCAAAGGTGACCGGCGTGTTGGCCGGCACCCTGATGCGGAACGAACCGTCCGGCTGCACCGGCGCGAAGCCGAGCAGCGCGCGCTTCTCGAACTCGTTGGCCGAGAAGTCGTTCATCTCGCCCTGCACGGTGGGGATACCCACGATGACGGCGATCTCGGTGACGGGATCGACGCCCTTGACCGGCACTTCCTGACCGTCACCCACCACGGAGCGGTTGAAGATGTCCTCGGCCAGGATCACGCCGGAGTCGCCGGTGGGCGTGATGGTCGGAATGACCGGCGGCTTGGGATGCGCGGCCAGCAGCTGCGCGTCGTACTCGTTCCAGGCCGGGTCGTTGTACAGGAACGTCAGATCCTCGATGGTGATGGTCGCGGGGTCGGCCAGCGTTCCCGCGCCCGTCTGCTTGAGGGTGAAGGTGTACAGGCCGTAGTCCACGTCGGACTCCTGCGCGGCCGGAAGCGTGTACGACGCCATGTACTTGTTGCCACCCAGCGGGAACGGGTACTTGAACGCGCCGTAGGCCCACGGGGCGCCGTCGTTGTTCACCTGCGGGGTGAGCACGTCCCAGTGCAGGCTGTTGCCGCCCAGGGTCGGGTCCGCCGGCCCCTGCTCGAGCTTGAGCACCGCGATGGGACCCGCGTCCTCGTTGATCATGGTGGACTCGATGGCGATCAGGCGGCCGTCCGGGGTCGGCTGCGCGTGGAAGAAGTTCCGGTTGTGCGGGCCGAACTCATGGAAGAACTGCGATCCATCCGGATGGGCGAAGAACAGCGGGAAGCGGTTGAACGTCCCGAAGTGATCCCAGCGCGTGTAGACCACGCGTCCGTCCGGAAGCAGGGTCGGGTCGAAGTCGTCACTCATATTGAAGCTGACGCGCCGCAGGTTGGACCCGTCCGCATTGCAGCAGTACAGGTTCTCGGCGGGCGAGTGGTTGTACTCGTCCATGTGACCGGCGCGCGAGCTGGTGAACATGATGTTGCCGTCGGGCAGGTACAGCGGGTCGAAGTCGTGCCCGCCGCCGGTGGTGACCTGGCGCAGCCCGGTTCCATCGGCGTTGATCTCATAGATGTTGCGGTTGCCGCCGCCGGGCGGGCGCATGGAGAACAGGATCTTCTTGCCGTCGTAGGAAACGCACGGGTCGCTGATGCTGGCCCCGGTGAAGTTGGTGATGGGTGTCACCACGCCGTTGGGCGAGATGGGCGAGAGCTTGTATAGGTTGCCCTCGGCCCAGCTGCGGTTCAGCGTCTCCTCGCCCTTCGTCTTCACGAAGACGATGGCGTCGGTGCTTTCCTCCTGGACGATGACGTCGTCCGGAGCGCTGTCACGGCAGCCGCCGATCAGCAACAGCGGAAGGGCGAGAAGACCGCCCAGCATCGCCACGATGCCGCTGTGGAAGATGTCTCTTCGATTGGTTGCCTGTCGCATGATGCTCTCCTTGTCGTCTCCCCGTCGCGCGCCGCCACCCGGCGGTGCGTCCCGGGAAGCGTGGGCTAGCTTCCCAGACTCCTGTAGAAGGCAAAGCCGATGGTGTACTCACGGTAGTCGTAGGCCACCGTGCCGTCCCTGCCGAGCTCCTGCCCGAGGACGGTTGCCCCGCGAATCTCTCCGCGCAGGGCGACGTCATTTCTGATGTAGAACTCGAGACCGCCACCGTAAGTGAGCGTGTTCTTGGTGACCGGGTCGGCGTTGATGGCCTGTCCCGGATAGACCGTCTCCATTCCGTAGCCCACCGTTCCGTAGGGCTGCAGGCGCCACGGCAGCGGGTAACGCAGTTGCACGCTGAAGGTGTGCATGAGCGCGTGCAGGCCCTCGGCCGGGTTGTGGCCGAACGCCACCTCGTACGCCAGCCAGGTGTTGGGGCTGTACGATGCACGGAACGAAAAGAGATCGTTGGTGCCCAGCTTGCCCACCCCGGGGCTGAAGGCGATGCGGTGCTTGAAGCGATCCCGATCGTCGCTGACCGTGTAGCGCTCCGTCTGCAGCTCGGGCACCAGGTAGACGAGCCCGTCGCCGGTGGCGGGTGCGGTGGGCGGTGTGACCGCCGATCCCGAAGCGCCGGCGGCCGCGACTTGCGTCGAATCCGGCTCGGCGCCGTTGACGGAAGCCGCGGTGATCGCCAGCGCGAAACTCGCGAGAAGAAGTGAATGTGCCACGTGCCGCTTCATCGGTATTCCCCCGCCTCGATCCACGCGAGCAATGCCTGGTAGTCCGGATCGTCGGTCGACGAGAATGCGTTCCCGCCACCGTGCGCGGCGCCACCGGCGCCCTCCGCGAGCGGCTTCACGAGCAGCGGGCTGGCCGCCGGGTCCGCGCCGTTCACCTGCAGGCGTGACTGCGCGAAGTCGAAGGCCACGTCCTTGTCGTCGAACGGCGAGAGTTCGAAGGTCCCGCGGATGCCGCCGCCGTGGCAGCTGAGGTCGTCGCAGCCACGCGCGGTGAAGACCGGGTCGACCTGGCTCTCGAAGACGGCGAAGTCGAGCACGTAGGTCGTTCCGCCACCCGGCGGCTCCGGGCTGGTGGTGGACGGACGGTCGCACCCGTGTCCCGCGGCGAGCGCTAGTCCGGCGATGCCCGCCACCGTGATGGCGGCCACGGCCCGGATCTTCCACTGCGGGGCGTATGCGGTCGTGCGCGTGTTCATGTCGCCGTGTCGTTTCGTCATGGTCCTCGTGACGCCCCCGTGCTTCGTGCCGTGTGCACAACGACCCCGACGGTGCTTTTTGCGCACCAACCGGGGTTGGCTGTCTCGGAGATCGAGTGTCAAGCGATCCTCTGATGCCGCACTTCTCCGCATGGCGGCGCCTTAGCGCCCAGCGGGGATGTCAGGGAACGTGGTTGTGCAAGGGGCACGCCAGATCGCACATGGACATGCGGTTTGCTCTCGCGCGCGGAAAGAATCGGGAACGTTGGGGTGTGTTGGGGGGCGGCCGGGTACCGGCGGGGCGTGATGCTAGAAATACCGGGTGGTGAATGAGGGCGGCAGTGACGCCTCGCGGTTGAAGCGGCCGCGCAGGGATTCTTCCACCCAAATGATGGTCTTTCCGTCCGCGGCGGGCTCTATGAGGACGGCAAGAATTTCGCTGTTTGCACGGGCGGTCTTTCGCGCCGCCTCCGGTCCCAGGACGAAAAGTGCCGTGGCCCAGGCATCGGCGGTCATGGCGTCGGCGGCGACGATGGTCACCGAGGAGAGGCCACGCGCGGACCATCCGGTGCGCGGGTCCAGGATGTGACCATGGCGCTTTCCATCCGCATCCACGAACTGCTCGTAGTCGCCCGAGGTCGCTACCGCATCATCGTGCAGGACAATCTTGCCCAGCATGGCGTACACGCCGGCCGGATCGCGGATGCCGACGTTCCATCCCGGGTGCGTGGCCGCGTTGCCGATGGCCCGCATGTTTCCGGAAAGGTCCACCAGGGCATCGGTTACGCCGCCGGCGCGGAGCGCGTCGGCAACCCGGTCCGCACCGTACCCCTTGGCGATTCCTCCCAGGTCGATGCGCACGTCGTCACGCGCGAACGAGATGGTGCGCGCGGCGGCGTCGAACACCAGCTTGTCGCTGCCCACCCGCTGCAGTGCACGCTCGATCTCCGCCTGCGGGGGCACGTGCGGGGTGCCGTCGAGGAATCCCCACAGCCGGACCAGAGGTTCCACGGTGATGTCGAAGGCGCCTTCACTCTCGCGCGAGATGCGCACCGCGGTGCCGATCACATCGGCGACCTCGGGGTGAACGGTGGTCGGCGCCCGCCCCGCCTCCCGGTTGATGCGCGCAACTTCGCTCGATTGCGTCCAGTTGCTCATGAGGGAATCGATGCGGTGCAGCACGAGCAGACTCTCGAGGGCCAGGTCGGCCACCGCGGCGGAGTCGGCGGTCACCATGGTGAGCGACGCCCACGTGCCCATGGTCTGGGTCCGGAAGACCACGGGCCTCGCTTCGCCGCCGCAGGCGGGCGAAGTCACTATAATGAGGAGGATGGCGATGACCGCTGCGGGCTTCATGGTGCGGGCCAGTGTAGGGGGGCGTGGCGTACCCGTCAACCGGCACCGTTGACGCCGGGAACGGGCGCGGCGTATAGTGACCCCCGACCCCGCCATATACGATTTGTCGTGGAGGACATAATTATGAAGAAAGTATTGCTCGCCGCAGTCGCGGCCTCGTTGCTCGCCTCTTGCGGGACGCCCACCAGTTTCGTCAGCACGTGGAAGGATCCGGAAGCGAAGCCGCTTGCGTTCACGAAGATCCTGGTGGTTGCGTTCGTGCCCAATGAGGGCCAGCGCCGTTCCGCCGAGGACCAGATGGTCGCCAATATCAAGAAGGCGGAGGCTATTGCGTCGTACCGTATTCTGTCCAAGGAACGGATGAAGGACGCCGACGCTTCCAAGGCTGCCATCGAGAAGCTCAACGTGGACGGCATCATCACCATGCGCTGGCTGGGCAAGGAAGACAAGCTCGAGTACGTGCCGGGCACCTCGTACTACGGCCCCTCGTACTACCAGCCCTTCTGGGGCTACTACGGTTATGCCACACCGATGATGTACGACCCGGGCTACTACACCGAAAGCCAGATCATCACCCTGGAGACGCAGATCTTCTCCTTCCCGGATGAGAAGCTCATCTGGACCGGACACAGCCAGACGACGGATCCGACCTCGCTCAACGACCTCATCGACAGCGTCGCGCTGGCCACAAGCAAGCAGTTGATCCAGGAGGGGCTGTTGCAGTAGCCGCCTGCTGAGATTTGGTTCGGAGGTTTCGGCCCCCGGTGTGTTCACCGGGGGCCGTTTCGTTCACTTGAGGAGAACCATCTTGCGGGTCTGCGAGATGGCTGCACTCTCCAGGCGGTAAAAGTACACGCCCGAGGCGACCCGCGCACCGCGGCGATCGGTCCCGTTCCAGGCGACGCTGTGCAGGCCCGGTGTGCGCACGCCGTCGACCAGGGTGACGACCTCGGCCCCGGACACGTCGTACACCGCCAGCCGCACGCGGCCCGCGGCCGCCAGCTCGAAGCGGATGCTGGTGGTGGGGTTGAACGGGTTGGGAACGTTGGGGAGCAACTGCGTGACGGCCGGCCGGGGAGACCCGCCCGCCGCGGTCGCGCTGCCCGCGCACGCCTCGTCGGAGTAGCCGCTCCCATAGCCGAATGCGTCCACCGCGCTCACGCGGTAGCACAGCGTGTCCGACACGCCGATGGAGAGGAACGTGTCCGGCGCCGCGACAATCGCCAGCAAGTTGCCGGTTCCGGGCGTGAAACCGCTCAGCGTGTCGCAGTACACGGCGTACTGGATGACGTCGGGCTCCGGGTTGGCGTCCCAGCGCAGGGTGGCCGATTCGATGCTCACATTCCTGGGATAAACCGGCTGGTCCATGGCGAACGCGTGCGACCCATAGCGGCCCATGTCGCCGCGCGATCCATCCGGGTCGTTGAAGGCCGGGTCGGGGCGCCCGCGGTCGATACACGGCGAATTGACGGCGAGGTGGTAGTCGCCGCTGCTGGTGTCGGCGAACACGGGGTCCTGCGAGATCGTCCCTGTGCCCGGTGCGCACGCGTCGTAGTCGGCCGCGGTGGAGTTCCACACGTTGTTGCTTCCCATGTACGTTACTGGCGTCCCACTGCACGAGATCCCGATGCCGGTGGAGTTGGCAACGATGTTGTTGAACACCGGCACACTGCAGCTGGAGAGACTCAGTCCGCCCGCGGAACTCGGCGCGCCGTTGCGGTCGAAGGTATTTCCAATCACGGATCCCGATGTAGCTCCGCTCAAGCCGGCCCCGCCGATCACGGCAGACGCGCTGTTTCCAACGAACAGGTTGTGATCCAGGTTGAGCGAGGCCGCGTCGCTCAACAGCCCGCCACCAAAGGCGGCCGTATTCCATGCGATGGTGCACTGGCTGATGGTCCCGCTCGAACCGGTGGTCAACCACACGCCGCCCGCCAGCAGGGCGGTGTTGTGCGCGATGCGCGCCCCGGTGATGCTGCCGGTTGTCGCCTTGAACTGGATTGCACCGCCGCCGGATGCCGCGCTGTTGTGCTGGAACGCGCCGCCGGTGACATTAATGTTTGTACAACTCTCGGCCAGGATCGCGCCGCCGTTCTGGCCGCCCACGCTCCCGCTGATGGTGCAGTTGTCGATGGCGAGGTCGGAGCACCCGACCAGGTACAGCCCCGCGCCCTCGGGATTGGCCGAGCCGGTGACGATACCGATGTTGTCGGTGAACGTCGTGTTGGAAATGACGCCCGTGCAGGCTTCCAGATAGGCGGCGCCGCCGCGCGACGCCGTGTTGTCGTGAATATCACAGTCGTCGATGACGATCGTGGATTGATAGGCGAACAACGCGCCCCCGTATCCGATTTCTGTGGGCGTCTGCGGGGAGCTGTCACGGATCTCGCAGTTGCGCAGGGAGACATTGGAGTTGAGAACACGCACCGCCCCGGCGAAGCGCGCAGTGAAGGGCACCACGTCGAAGCGTCCCTCGCCGTTTTGCAGGATGAAGCCGTCCAGACCCCCGCCGCTGGCGTTCAGGAAGTCCACCATGCCGTTGAGGTCCAGCACCGTCCTGCCCGCCACGAGATCGCGCGTGGTGAAGGCGGGATCCCACGCGCCCTGCAGCACGACACCCTTGTTGATGACGATAGCGAAATTCGAGATGGTCATGCCGGGTACCAATACTGTGTCGCCGCTGGCGGCCGCGCCGATGGCGTCAGCGAGCACGGCGGCTGCCGTGCCCGGTGAGGTGTAGGGGAACTGGTTTCCTCCGCCGGGGGCGTAGTAGTGACGCAGCGTCGGCAGCACCTCGAAGGCGCCGGCGAGGGTTGCCACCTGTCCGTCCGGGTTTCGCACCTGAACGTCCAGCGGGCCGGCCGGCGTGGCGTTGAGCACCGACAGCCACACCGACAACGTGGTGGAATTCACCAGCACCGTCTCGTGCACGAACACGCCGGGTCCGAGGTCCGCCTGCGCACCGGCGACGAAGTTGGCGCCGGTCAGGGTAATGGTGGTTTCGCCACCCACCAGCCCGCCGCCGGGACTGACCATCGACAGGGAAGGGGCGGGAAGCGGCGCCGGAGGCGCCGGGCCGCACGGGGTCACCGCGTCCCAGCCGATCATGCCGCGCGTGTACTGACACAGCGCGTTCTCGTTGCTGCGCATCATGCAGCCGCGTGAGTCGGGATTGCAGGCCTCGCAGTTGGCGTTGGGCGTGTTCTGCAGGTCGCACACCTCGAAACAACTCGAGCAGCCGCCGACGTATTCGTCGCACGCGCCAAAGATATGCCCCGTCTCGTGTGACACCACCACGTCCCGCGTCCATCCCACGGTTCGGAACAGGCTCCAGAAGTAGGGCCCGTACACCCACGCAAAGGCGTATCCGCCGTCGGCGAACGACTGCGGGCCGCCCGGGGGGTTGTAGGCGATGAAGGCGGAGTAGGCGCGGTTGGTCTGGTAGGTGGTGCGTTGCCAGGTGTTGAACGCCGTCACGCGGCTGAAGTGACTGCCCGAGTTGAATCCGAAGTTGCCCATCACGTTGCTCGACCACGTGGACACGAACCCGGCGTTGTGCGTGGACGGTTCCACCCACTGCTGACAGCGGGGATCGAACGCCGAGTGGTAGTTCACCATGAACGTCACGTGGCAGTCCCGGTAGCCGTCCGCGCGTGCCACCCACCACAGGAGTCCGTCGACGCTGGAGTTCACGTACTTCTGCATGTCTTCCAGTGTCCAGGTGAAGAGGTCCGGGTCGGCGCCACTGCCGTCGCTCTCCACCAGGAAGACGGTCAGCGCAACTGTCCCCGTCATGGCGTCGCTGTTGCCCAGGGCTTCCTGCGGCGAGAAGCCCATGCCGGCCAGCGCGTCCTCGTCCAGGCCCGCCGCGCCGAGGTTGGCGAGCACCTCGTGCGTGTCGAGGTCGGGGCGGGTGATCCCGTCGGCAACCCGCGCGACACGCGCGGCGGGCGCCTCGCCGCCGGCTGCTGCTTCTGCACGCCGCGCCTGTTCGTGGCGCCCGCTCACGATGGCGTTGAACGCGTCCAATGCCCGGATGCTGGTCTCGTCGGAAACGCCCAGCTCGGCGGGCGCGCTCTCCGTCCAGCGGATGTCGCGTATGCCGTCCGCGCCCACCAGGGATGCGGCCGCGGTCCCATCCACCCATCCCAGGAGAATCGACGGCGGTAGCATGACGCCCACGGTGCCGCCGTGCGACTCCACCAGGGTGCGCGCCGCGTGCAAGGCCGTGATGTCCGGTGCGTCGACGACGATCAGGGTGAGGCCGTCCAGGTGGGAGGCTGCGTGTGGTGCGGCCGGCGGGACGGCGGTGGATAACGCGCAGGCGCACAACAGGGCGGTGAGCAGTCTCTTCACGGGGTCCTCCTAGACGGTACGGGATGCACGCCAGCTTGCGTAGGTCTCCCGGGACGGGTTGAAGTAGCCGTAACGCAAATGCGGGAAGCGTTCGCTCAGCCGCCGCATGAACGCGCCGATGCCGAAGCCCTCGCGGATGGTGCCCTGCGGCAGGCGCTCGCGGTACAGTTCGGGATCGATATTCAGGTTCCGCATCTGGATGAGATCGATGTCGGCGTCCGCCACGAACGCCGAGATCGCCTCCAGTTCCTCGTCGGTGTCGGTGAGGCCGGGGAACACGAGGTAGTTGATGGAACGGTAGCGGTCGTGCCGTTTCATGACGCGCAGCGTTTCGCGCACGTCGTCGAAGGTGTACTTCTTCGGCCGGTAGTACGCGGTGTAGATGTCGTCGCGCGCGCTGTTCATCGAGACGCGGATTGCGTCGAGCCCCTCACGGCACATCGCGTCCACGACGTCCGGCAGGCTGCCATTGGTGTTCACATTGATGGTGCCGTCGGGCGTGAGTTCACGAATGCGCTTGACCGCGGCGGGCAGCAGTTCCCGCCCCAGCAGCGGCTCGCCCTCGCATCCCTGGCCGAAGCTCACCACGCCCTGCGGCACGCGCGCAATGTGTCCGGCCGCCATCCGGGCGATTTCGTCCGGCGTGGGCGCACGCCGGATGCGGTCGTGGCTGGCGCGGAACTCGCCGTCGGGCTGGAGCGAAATGCAGCCGATGCACTTCGAGTTGCACGCGACACTGGTGGGAATGGGGGCCTCGTGCCTCCCGATGAAGTAGTTCTGCGCGGCGCGGCAGCCGTACTCGAGCGCGCACTTCTCCAGTTGTTGCACCACCAGGTTGTCGCCCATCTCGGAGAGGCGCGTGCGCACCTGGCGCTTGAGACGCCGCGCGTCAAAACGCCAGGGATCCTGGCGGATGTCCTCGTCGACGCGGATCCCCGTCGTCCAGAACTGGCCGTCGGCGAAGCCGACTGCCGCGTAGGCAAAGAGGGGGAGTGGCGGCGCATCCGGGAGCGTACGGTAAGCGGGGTGCAGGAACATGGTCCACGCCGGTGCGAGAAACGCGGCCACCGCGGACACGTCCTCGCCCTCGCCGGTCCACTCTGCGGTGGCACCGCTGGCGGGGTCGACGCCAATGGGGCGGCGCTCCGGCAGCAGAAACAGGTCACTGCCGCGCGGGAGCGGAATGAGTTCGTCGGCGCGGATGGACCTGGGATCGCCACCGCCCACCCCGGCCAGCAGGAGCTGGGGGTGGTCGATGATGGACCCGTCGCCGCGGGCAAAGACCATGCGCACGGGCTCGGTGGGGCGAAGCGGGAGTTCCATGCCACCACTCTAACACACCCACGGTGCACCACACCCGCGGTGCACCACACCCGCGGTTGGGGTTGGCGTTTTTGCATGGTTCGTTCTAGAATGGCCCAGCCCCATCTATCTGGGTCGTCGAGTCGCAAAATGGAGGTCAATAATAATGATGAAACGTATGCTACTGGGTTTCACCTGCGCGTTGCTCATGGCGCCGACAGCGCAGGCCCAGTATTCCGCCAGTCGGACCAGCGCCCCGGCAACGGGTCACAAGGCCGAGCTCATCCTGCTGGGCGGGTACGCCTGGACGATGTCGCAGGATGTCTACGTCGGCGTGACCGGCGGTGAGCTGGACTTCTCCGATGCCGGCTTCTACGGCGCCGCCCTCGACATCAACCTCGCCCGTCCCGGCGCCTACAAGACCGGGCAGGTACGCTTGATGTACCGGCGCTCGGACGGCGAAGTACAGTTCAAACCGTACACGTCGTTGACGGACAGGCAAAGCGTCGATGCCTCCATCGAATACTGGCAGATTGGTGGTCTCGGCGGCGTCAGGCGCGGCAACGCCATGCCCTTCACGGCCATCACCCTGGGCGGTACGCGCCTCAGCGCTGGCGGTACCGATGACTGGAAGTTCTCGATGATCTTCGGACTGGGTGTCAAGGTGTACATGTCGCCCAAGGTTGGCCTCATGATTCAGGGAAACTGGCCCATCACCTTCACCGACTCGTGGGGCGGGGTGACCGTGGGCACGGGTGGCGCGGGGGTTGCCATCGGCGGCACCGGCATCTCGCAGCTCGACGTCGGCGGCGGTCTCATCATCTGCTTCTAGCGGTTCGCGACGCGTTCGCATTCGCCGCCGCGCCCGGTTTCGGGTGCGGCGGTTTGCGTTTCAACTCTCGACCTGACATGCGGTTGCATGCTATTCTGCGCGCCATGGAAGATGCCCGCTATCCCATCGGCCGCTTCGATCCGCCCCGGCCCATTTCCTTTCAGCGCATCCAGCAGGCCGTCGACGCCATCGCGACGCTGCCGTCGGAGCTGCGTGCCGCCGTGGCAGGGCTCGACGAAGCGAAGCTGGACACCCGCTACCGCGACGGTGGCTGGACGGTGCGCCAGGTGGTACACCATCTTGCCGACAGCCACATGAACGCCTATGCGCGCATGCGCCTGGCTGTGACCGAAGACAACCCCACCATCAAACCGTACGACGAGGCGGCGTGGGCCGAACTGGCCGATGCGAAGGCTGCGCCGGTGGACCTGTCGCTCGTGCTGCTCGACTCGCTGCACGCGCGCTGGGTCATGTTTCTTCGCTCGCTCAAGGAGGCCGGTTTCCGCCGTCCCCTCTTTCATCCCGAGAGCGGCGATATGATGCTCGATGTCGTGGTCCTGCTCTACGAGTGGCACGGACGCCACCACGTGGCGCACATTAAATCGCTGCGCGCGCGCAGCGGTTGGTAAACCAAGGAGGTCAGGTATGTTCGGAATTCTGCAGGTTGGTATGCTGGCAATGGTGCTTGCGGGGCCCATGGATGCACCGGTGCTGGTGCAGGCGTCGCAACCGGACTCGGTGGCAACGACGCCGGCTCCGCCACCACTGCCAATGACGGCGCAGCCGAAACAGAAACGCGTGTTCTACGGCGGCAGCATCGGGATGACGTTCGGTAACTACACCCGCTTCAGCGTGCAGCCCCTGGTGGGCTATCAGTTCACGCCGAAGCTCTCCGGCGGCGTCAAAGGCATCTACGAGTACGTGAAGGACAAGCGCTACACGCCGGACCTGACTGCCAGTAACTACGGTGGCAGCCTGTTCAGCCGTCTGCGTTTCATTCCCAACGCTTATGCGCACGCGGAGTTCGCGTACGTCAGCTACGAGTTCCGCACGGCCTCGGGTGGTTCGGAGCGCACCGGGGTTCCGTTTCTGTACCTCGGTGGCGGGCTGGTGCAGCGCCTCTCGCCCAACGCGAGTGCCTACGTCGAAGTGCTCTTCGACGTGCTTCAGGACAGCAACAGCCCCTACGACAACTGGCAGCCGTTCGTGAGTGTCGGCGTGATGGCAGGTTTCTAGCCGGCGCAAGACAGAGGAGTCATCCGGTGAGCATGATCGGCCGCAGCATCGGGCACTACAAGATCACCGGCGCCATCGGCGCGGGCGGCATGGGCGAAGTCTATCGCGGTACCGATTCGCGGCTGGGGCGGGATGTTGCCATCAAGGTGCTGCCGCCGGTGTTCGCGCAGGATGCCGAGCGCATGGCGCGCTTCGAGCGCGAGGCGCGGCTGCTGGCCTCGCTGCAGCACGCCAACATCGCGTCGATCTACGGATTCGAGGAGTTCGACGGCACCCGCGCCATCGCCATGGAACTGGTGGAGGGCCCCACGCTGGCCGACCGCATCGCGCGCGGTGCGGTCCCCGTGGAGGAGGCGCTTCCCATCGCGAAGCAGGTGGCCGATGCGCTGGAGTACGCGCACGAGCGCGGCGTGATCCACCGCGATCTCAAACCCGCCAACATCAAGATCACCGCCGATGGCGCACCCAAGGTGCTGGACTTCGGCCTGGCCAAGGCGCTCGACGACGACCCCAACGCGTCGTCATCCGACATGACCAAGTCGCCTACGCTCACCAGCGCGGGCACCGTGGCCGGCGTGATTCTGGGCACCGCAGCGTACATGTCGCCGGAGCAGGCCAAGGGCAAGGCGGTGGACCGCCGTGCCGACATCTTTTCCTTCGGCGTGGTGTTCTTCGAAATGCTCGCGGGCAGGCAGGCGTTTCGCGGCGAGACGGTCTCCGAGACGCTGGCGTCGGTAATGAAGGACGAGCCGGACTGGAGCGCGCTGCCCTCGTCGACACCGCCGGTGGTGAGGGACCTCGTCCGGCGCTGTCTGCTCAAGGACCCGAAGCAGCGCCTGCGCGACATCGGCGAGGCGCGCATTCTGCTGGAGCGCGTGATCCGCGGCGACAGTTCGCTCTCGGGCATTCATCACGCGGCCGTCGAGGACCGCGCGGTTCCGGCCGCGAAGGCGCGCGTCTCCATCGGGCGGTTGGTCGCGGTGGCGCTGCCGCTCGCCGTCGTGGGTGCGCTGGCCGGGTGGATGCTGCACCGCCCCGAACCCGCGCCGCTGTTCGACGTCAGCCTGGCGCTCCCCGAGGGCATGCAGCTCGATCTGCAGAACGCCTCGCTGTCGCTTTCACCCGACGGACGCACCCTCGCGATCGCCGCGGCGGGGGAGGGGAAGGACCAGCAGATCTGGCTGCGCCACCTGGACGACGCCACCATGACGGCGCTCGCCGGTACCGATGACGGGACTTATCCCACCTGGTCGCCGGACGGGCGCGTGATTGCGTTCTTCGCCAACGGCAAGCTCAAGCGCATTCCGGCGCAGGGTGGCGTGGTGCAGACGCTGGCCGACGCACCGGAGGGGCGCGGCATCGGGTGGAGTCCCAACGGGACCATCGTCTATGCGCCCGGGGCGCTGGAAGGCCTGCACGCGATCTCCGCCTCGGGAGGCGCGCCGCGCGTGCTCACCCGGCTTGAGAAAAAGGGGGCCACCCACCGTCTGCCGCACTTTTTGCCCGACGGCGAACGGCTGCTGTACGTGGTGGGCTCGGTGGAGCTCGATTCCGCGGCGGTCCATGTGGTCGATGTCCGCGACGGCAAGACGCGCCGGGTGTTCGAGTGCCTGAGCGAGGCGCGCTACCTCGACCCGGGTTACATCGCCTACCTGGTGGACCGGAACCTGGTGGTGCAGGCGTTCGATCCGGCCACGCTGCAACGCTCCGGTGAGCCGGTTCCGATTGCCGAGGCGGTGCAGTTCAACCCGTACCGCTACACCGGTGCCTTCGCGCTGGTGGATCGCGGTCCCATGCTGTTCTTCTCCGGAGAGACCTTCGAGTCGTCGCGGCTGGCGTGGTTCGACCTCGATGGCAACGAGGTCGGCCGGCTGGGTGAACCCGGCGCGTTCATCGGCGCCGGCCGGATTTCTCCCGACGGCCAACGCGTGGTGGCCAGCATGCGCGGTGATCGCTTCGACTTGTGGATGTTCGATATCGACAGCGGGGTTCGCACGCGCTTCACGCTGGGACCCGAGCAGGCAGTGTTTCCCCTCTGGGCGCCGGACGGCCGCGAGGTGGCGTACGCCGACGGCTCCGCGCGCATATGGGTGCAGTCCGCGGTCGGTTCCGCCGCGCGCCGCCAGATCCTGGACATGAAGGAAGTCTCCATGCAGCTGATCGACTGGTCCCGCGACGGCCGCGACCTGCTGGTGGATGTACAGCAGACACAGATGGGAAGCGACGTGTGGACGATACCCGTCAGCGGCAGCGACGAGCCCCGCGAGCTGCTCACATCGCAGGCCACCGAGAGGGCGCAGGAGTTCTCCCCCGACGGCCGCTGGGTACTGTTCGTTTCCAACGAATCGGGGATGGATGAACTGTACGCCGCGCTCTACGCGTCACCGGATGCGCGTTTCCAGGTGTCGGATCGCGGCGCGCGCACCGGGCGGTGGATGCCCGATGGCCGCAGCGTCCTGTACGTCGGGTCGGACGGACTGGTGCGGCGTGTCGCAGTGGACGGAAGCGGGGAACGGCTGGTGCTGGGCGCAGCCGAGACCGTGTTCGGCGGCCGGACCATTGCGGGGCCCGCCGACATCGCACCCGACGGACAGCGGTTGCTGGTCTCGGTGCCGGAGGGTGGCGGCAGCACCACGCTGCGCCTGGTCACCGACTGGCGCGCGCTGGTCAGAGCGCGCACGGCGCGCTAGCCGTTCCTTGCCAGCGCGGTTCCGGCCACGAACCCGCTGGACCACGCCCACTGAAAGTTGAAGCCGCCGATGCGGCCGTCCACGTCGCAGATCTCGCCCACCAGGTAGAGCCCCGGACACACGCGTGATTCCATCGTCTCCAGGTGGAGTTCGGAGAGCGGCACACCACCCGCCGTCACTTCCGCAAAGTTGTAGCCGCGCGAACCCGTTACCGGAAGCTTCAACCCGCAGACGGTGGCCACCAGCGCGCGGCGCGTCTCGCGGCGCAGCTGGTCGCCGCGCGCCGACGGGTCCGCGCCGGCATCGTCGCACAACGCGCGCGCGAGCCGTTCCGGCAGCCGCTCGCGCAGCACGCCCGCCACTGATCGTGCGCCCGCGATCAGATCGCGTTCGAGAGTGGCCGCGGTTGTCCCGGGGAGAAAGTTGACGAACAGCGCGGCGCCACTATCCTCCGCCAGTGCGTGCAGGTAGTAACGGCTGATGTCCATCACCGATGGCCCCGAGAGTCCAAAATGGGTGAACAGGGTGGAGTCCGTAAACGCGGCCGTGCGCCCGCCCGTACCCGAGCGCAGTTCGATGGTGGCGGGGATGGTGATGCCCGCGAGTTTGAGGAGAAAATGTCCCCGCGGGAGGGTGAGGGGCACCAGGCCCGGTGTGAGCAGTGGCGTGATCGAGTGGCCGAGACGGCGCGCCAGCTCGTATCCGAAGCCGTCCGACCCGGACTTGGGAACGCTCTTGCCACCGGTCGCGATGACGACGCGCGCGGCGCGCAGCGAGCCCCACTCTCCCGATACATCGAAGGCGTCACCCGCGGGTGCGATGGCGTTCACGCGCCGCGGAAACGCAATCTCCACGCCGCGCCTGCGCGCCTCGGTGAGCAGCGCGTTGAGTACCGAGCGGGCGCTGTCGGTAACGGGGAACAGCTTGCCGGTTGTCTCGCGCTTGAGTTCCACCCCGATCCCGTCGAAGAACGCGATGGTTGCCTGCGCGTCGAAGCGCCGCAGCACCTTGCGGATGGCGTTCCTCGACGAACCGGCGAAGGCGGTTTCGTCCACCACGTCGTGGGTCACGTTGCAACGCCCGCCGCCCGCGATGAGGATCTTGGCGCCGAGCTTGCGGGCGCCGTCCAGCACCAGCACGTCGCGCGCGCCGGCGCGCGCCGCCTGGATGGCGGTCATGAGACCCGCCGCCCCCGCGCCCACGATGATCACCCCGGCCCGTTCGCGCATTCGCGCAGCATGCGGGCATCACGGTGGGGATTGCAAGTGTCCGCAAAAAGAAAAGGCCGGTCGAATCGACCGGCCTCTTCGAAAGTCTCGATGGGGTGTCAGCGATTGATGACGACCCGGGTCACCATGACGTCACCCTCGACGGCCACCCGGTAGAAGTACACGCCGTTGGCGAGCGACTTGCCGTCGTGGCCGCGGCCGCTGAAGCACACCTTCTGCCAGCCGGCCGGCATGTGGACCCGTGCGCTGCACACCATGGCGCCGGACTCGTCGGTGACCTCGATACCCAGGTTCGCCTCATGGGGCAGGCCGATCCGAACCTCGGTGGTGGCGCCGAGCAGCTCCACGCTGGCGGGCAGGGTGACGCGCGTGGGAATCGCGCGGGAGAATTCGTCCGCCTGAAGCGCGGCGTCGGTCGCGGCCGTGACGGATGCCGCCAGGCGGCTCAAATCGAGCGACGCTGCCAGGCGCGGCAGGCTCGTGGCGCGCGCGTTCTGCGCGAACAGCGGAAGGGTAAGGCAAATGGAAAGCACGACAGCCGGGGCAAGCTGGCGACGTATGCGAACTCGCAAGATGCAGTCCTCCAACAAATTACGCCGTCGGGGCTCGTCAACCGGCCACGCGTGTGGGGAGGCCGGGCTCTGAATCAACGGGGACTGTCGGGAATCTTACCAGTTCAACCCCCGTGTTCGCAATGGCTTTTTGTCACGGGGAAAGGATGCGCTCCTGCCAGCGGGCGTCTTCGAAGCGGTACTCGAAGCGCTCGTGCAGACGGTCCTCGCGCCCGTACCAGAACTCGAAGCGGTCGGGGATGAGCCTGAATCCGGACCAGTAGGGCGGGCGGGGGACGTCCTGCCCGGCGAACCGCGCCTCGGCCTCCGCCGCCCGGTCGAGCAGCACCTTGCGGGATTCGAGCGCGTCGCTCTGCTTCGAGGCCCAGGCGCCGATCTGGCTGCCGCGCGGCCGCGACGCGAAGTATGCGTCGGCCTCGGTGGCGTTCACCGGCTTCACCCGGCCGTCCACGTGGATCTGCTCCGCCAGCGGCGCCCACCAGAAGCACAACGACGCCCAGGGGAAACGGGCCAGGTGGCGGCCCTTGCGGCTCTCGAGATTGGTGTAGAAGACGAAGCCGTGCTCGTCGGCGTGCTTGAGCAGCAGGATGCGCGCGGCGGGACGGCCGTGCTCGTCCACCGTGGCCACCGTCATGGCGGTGGGTTCGACGACCCCCGCGGCGCGCGCGCGCTCGATACCTTCGTTGACGCGCTGAACCAGGTCCTGGATGTGAATCATGAATCGGCTCCGCCGGCTGGGATGGGTTCCTGCGGCGAGGATAGGGGTTGCGCGGGAACGCGCGCAAGGAACATCGCACCCGCCACGAAGAACGCGATCATCGCCAGCATCGACAGCCGCGGATTGCCGGTGGCAAGGCTCACCGTTCCCATCACGGCGGGACCCAGCACCGCGGAGAAGCGTCCGATGGTGTTGTAGTAGCCGAAGAACTGCGCGGACTGGTTCTCCGGAATCAGCCGCGAGTAGAACGAGCGGCTAAGGCTGTTGATGCCGCCCTGCACCAGGCCGATTGCCACCGCGAGTGCGTAGAATTCAACCGGGCGCGACAGCAGATAACCCCATATGCATATGCCGATGTACACCGCGATGGCGATGTAGATGCCGGTGCGCGCACCGTAACGGTCGCCGATCTTGCCGAAGAGCAGCGATGCGGGGAAGCCGACAAACTGGATCAGCAGCAGGGACAGGATGAGCGTGCCGGCGGGGAAGCCGAGCGACAGACCGTAGTCCATGCCCATGCGCACGATGGTGTGAACGCCGTCGATGTAGAACCAGTATCCCAGCAGAAACAGCAGCACCGCGCGGTGCCGGCGCAGGTGGCGCAGCGTGTCGGCCATCTCGTGCAACCCGCGCCGGGTCGCGCCGGCGACGCGCCGCTGCACCGCGCGCTCGCGCACGCCGCGGGCGAGCGGAATCGAGAAGAGAGCCCACCATACGGCCACGGTGAGAAACGACCAGCGCGCCGCATCCTCGGGACTCGCGATGCCGAAGGTTGCGGGAGAACGGTACATGAAGATGTTGAGCAGAAACAGGATGCCGCCGCCCAGGTATCCCAGCGCAAACCCGTATGCGGAAACGAAATCCGCCGTGCGGGGGGTGGAAACGTCCACCAGCAGGGCGTCGTAGAAGATCATCGACGCGGAAAAGCCGGCGGTGGCGACAATGAAGACCACCGCGGCAAGCACCCACTGTCCGGCCGGCACGGCGAACAGCGCCGCGGTACCCGCGACGCCCACCCCCGCGGCGATCAGCAGGAACCGTTTGCGCGACTCGCCCGCGTCGGCGACCGCACCCAGCGCGGGTGCGGCCAGCGCCACCACCAGGCCGGCGACCGAACTGGCGAAGCCCAGCCGGGCCGACGACGCGGATACGTCCGCGCCGGCACACCAGTACTGCTTGAACATCACCGGAAAGAAGCCCGCCATGACGGTGGTTGAGAACGCGGAGTTGGCCCAGTCGTACAGGGCCCACGCAAACGCGGGGCGATCGATGCGGCGGGGATGGATCATGCTGCGGCCATTCTTCCAAAAAGGGCGTTGGTTCGGACGCGTTACTCCGATAGACTAGGACAGGCCGTTCGATTTCGACAAGGGAAAGGAGTTTGACTCACATGGCCAGCATCGATCCGCGGCGGTTCGACAGTGTTATGAAGGAGAACCGCCGGTTCAAACCATCGGCCAAGTTTCGTGCCCAGGCGCACATCAAATCTGAAGCTGAATACAAACGACTATACAGGGAGAGTATCAAGAACCCCGCAAAGTTCTGGGGCCGCGTTGCTCAGGACCTGCACTGGTTCAAGAAGTGGACCCGCGTACTCGACGACCGCAAGGCGCCGTTCTTCAAGTGGTACGTGGGTGGCAAGACCAACATATCCTACAACTGTCTCGACCGTCACCTCGACACTCCAGCGCGGCACAAGGCCGCCATCGTGTGGGAGGGGGAGCCCGGCGATCGACGCGTGCTCACCTACGCGGAACTCGCGCGTGACGTGAACAAGTTTGCCAATGCCCTCAAGGAGCTGGGCATCAAGAAGGGCGACCGCGTCGCCGTCTACCTGCCCATGACGCCGGAACTGGTGGTGTCATTGCTGGCGTGCGCGCGCATCGGCGCGGTGCATTCGGTGATCTTCGCCGGATTCTCCGCGGAGTCGATCCGCGACCGCGTGCAGGACTGCCAGGCCAACCTGGTGATCACTGGCGACGGTGGCTGGCGCCGCGGCAAGGCGCTGCTGCTCAAGGACATCGTCGACGAAGCGGTGGAGGACTGCCCCAGCGTCAAGCATGTCATCGTCGTGCGCCGCGGCGAGGCCGACGCATTTCCATGCCGCATGAAGGACGGCCGCGACGTCTGGTACCACGAAATCGTGAAGGACGCGTCGGCGGATTGTCCGCCGGCAAAGATGGACAGCGAAGACATGCTGTTCCTGCTCTACACCAGCGGCACTACCGGCAAGCCCAAGGGCATCATCCATACCACCGGTGGCTACATGGTCTACACCTACCTCACCACGAAGTACGTGTTCGACCTGAAACCGGAGGACATGTTCTGGTGCACGGCCGACATCGGGTGGGTCACCGGGCACAGCTACATCGTTTACGGTCCGCTGCAGAACGGCGTCACCTGTCTGCTCTACGAGGGCGCGCCGGACTGGCCGGACCGGGGCCGCTTCTGGGACATGGTGGAGCGCTATGGCGTGACCGTGTTCTACACCGCGCCCACAGCGATCCGCGCTTTCATGAAATGGGGTGACGAGTGGCCGGCGAAGCACGATCTCTCCTCGCTGCGTTTGCTGGGTACGGTGGGTGAGCCCATCAACCCGGAGGCGTGGATGTGGTACCAGAAGGCGATCGGCGGCAAGCGCTGTCCCATCGTGGATACGTGGTGGCAGACCGAAACCGGTGGCATCATGATCACGCCGCTGCCGGGCATTACCGCCACCATGCCGGGAAGCGCCACCCAGCCCTTCTTCGGCATTGACCCGGTCGTCAACAGCGACGACGGCAAGGCGGCGGAGGTCGGCTACCTCGGCATCCGCAAGCCGTGGCCGGGCATGCTGCGTGGTATCTACGGCGATCCCAAACGCTACCAGGACACCTACTGGGCCAAGTGGCCGGGAACGTACTTTGCGGGCGACGGCGCGCGCAAGGACAAGCATGGCAACTTCTGGATCGTGGGGCGCATCGATGACGTGGTCAACGTGGCCGGTCACCGCATCGGCACCGCGGAGCTGGAGAGCGCGTTCGTGGAGCACAGCAGCGTGGCCGAGTCCGCCGTCATCGGCGTGGCGCACGAACTCAAGGGCCAGGCGCTGGTGGCCTTCGTGAGCCTGCGGGACGGTGTCACCGGCAACGATGGACTGGACAAGGAGCTGAAGGACTGGGTGGCGAAGAAGATCGGCAAGTTTGCCATTCCCGAGCGCATCGTGTTCTCGGCGGATCTTCCCAAGACCCGGTCCGGAAAGATCATGCGTCGGCTGTTGCGCGACGTGGCGGAGGGCCGTGCCCTCGGCAACGTGACCACGCTGGCCGACGCGAGTGTGGTCGAGAACCTCAAAGCGCGTTACGACGAAGACTAGCGTGCCTTGAGGACCGGTTTTCACATCGACGAAGTCTACCTCCGGCACATCACGCCGGAAGGTCATCCCGAGCGCGTCGCGCGCATGGAGCAACTGCTCCGGCTGGCGGCGCGCTCGGACCGTCTCGGCGTGAGCGTGCTTCCCGCAACGCGCCGCGCCACCCACGACGAACTCGCGCGCGTGCACGATCCCTTCTACGTGAACATCCTGGAGGGCGCCGCCGGGCGTTCGCTGATGCTCGACCCCGACACCTTCATGTCGCCGGATTCCTACGACGTGGCCTGCCGGGCGGCGGGCGGTGTGCTGGACCTCGTCGACCGCGTGATGGCGGGCGATCTCGACAACGGTTTCGCGGCCGTGCGCCCGCCGGGTCACCACGCGGAGTCCGACCACGCCATGGGCTTCTGCCTGTTCAACAACATCGCGGTGGCGGCGGCGCACGCCATGGAGAAGCACGGGCTCGAGCGCGTCCTGGTGCTGGACTGGGATGTGCACCACTGCAACGGGACCCAGCAGATGTTCTGGGACGAGTCGCGCGTGCTGCTGGTGTCGCTGCACCAGTTTCCGTTCTATCCAGGTACCGGCGCCGCGGAGGAGACCGGCGGCAGGGACGCGGCGGGGCACACGGTGAACATCCCCATGAGCGGTGGCTGGGGGGACGACGAATACGCCGCAGCATTTCATCACGTCGTGCGTCCGGTGGCGGAGGCGTTCGCGCCCCAACTGGTGCTGGTGTCGGCGGGGTTCGACGCGCACGCGGACGATCCTCTGGGCGGCATGCGCGTGAGCGACGCGGGTTTCGATGCCATGGCGGGCGCGGTGCTCGACATCGCCGCGCGCTTCGCCGGTGGCCGCTGCGTGGCGGTGCTGGAGGGCGGTTACGACCTGGCCGCGCTGGAGCGTTGCACGGAGATCGTGCTCAAACGAATGCAGTCGCCGCGGGCCGCCGTGGCGGTGCACAATGGTGCGGCGGGGAGGTTCGCCCCCACTCTGGCCGCGATCCGAGCGGCCCAGGCCGGCCACTGGAACCTGTGACAGCGAGGAGACGCCACCATGCATCCCTGGTTTTTGATTGGTGCCATGCTGATGTCCACGACCGCGGGGGACCCCGCCATGCCACCGCCAGTCGCTTCGCTGGTGGAAGCTGAACGCGCCTTCGCGAAGATGGCGGAGACGGTGTCGGTGCGCGACGCGTTTCTCGCCAACCTCGCCGACGGGGCGTTGCTGTTCAACCCCGGGCCGGTGGATGGACGCGCCCTGTACGAAGGGCGCGCGCCGTCCGCGGTTCTGCTCGCGTGGCAGCCGGTCTACGCGGAGATCGCTGCGTCTGCAGACTTCGGTTTCACCACCGGGCCGTGGTCGTTCAGCCCCGACCGGGAGTCGGATCCGGTGGCCTTCGGACACTTCGTGTCGGTGTGGAAGAAGCCGGCCGGCGGGAGCTGGAAGGTGGCCGTCGACATCGGCATCGGTCACGAGCGCATGCCGGCGACTCCCGCGCTGACGTTTCGCACCTCCGACGATCCCGACCCGTGGCCGCGCGACGCGGCGGGCATGGCGGAGAAGCGTGCCGGCCTGCTGGCGGCGGACGCCGCGTTCGCGGAGGCGTTTGCGCGTGGTGCGGCCGGCGCCTTCGGCGCCTGGGGGGCCCCGGATGTGCGGCGCTACCGGGACGGCGCGGCGCCGGTTCTGGGCAGGGCGGCGGTCATGGCGGCGGCGGGGGCGGGTGGTGGCGGCGTGATGCGCGCGACCGACGCCGACGTTGCTCCCTCCGGCGATCTCGGTTACACCGCCGGGTACCGCGGTGCACCGGTTGCGGCGTACTACGTGCGCATCTGGCGCCTGGAGGAGAACCGCGTCTGGAAGGTCGTGCTGGACATCGAGAGTGCCGTGCCCGAGGGCGACTGATCAGGACAGCGCCGCGATCGATTCCAGGATGAGGTCGGGTATCACGCCCGAGGCGGCGAAGGTTTCGTCGCGGTACTTGCCGGTCTTCACCAGCACGCCTCGAATGCCGGCGCGCTGTGCGCCCGCCACGTCCATGTCGGCGTCGTCTCCCACCATCACCACGTCGCGCGCCTCCATGCCGATGCTCTCCAGCGCGGTGCGAAACATCTCCGCCGATGGCTTGCCGATTACCGTCGCCGTCTGGCCGGTGGTGTATTCCAGCCCCGCGATGAACGCGCCGATGTCCATGCGCAGCCCGTCCGCCACCTGCCAGTAGCGTCCCTTGTGCATGGCGATCATGCGCGCACCGTTCATGATGGTGCGGAAGAGATCCTGCATGAGGTCCCAGTTCCACGCCTCGCCCACGTCGCCGATGACCACCGCCTCGGGGCGCGCGGATTCGGTGAAGCCGTCGAACGCGCCGCGCACCGCGTCCGCCACCACCAGCCGCACCGAGGATATCCCCTGGGCGCGCAGGTAGCGTGCGGTCGCGGCCGGCGTGGTGACGAACTCGTCCGCCGGAACGTCGAGGCCCATGGCGCGCATCTTCGCCGAGAGTTGTGCGGGAGTGCGGGTGGTGGTGTTGGTGACGAAGCGCATCGGCAGGCCGCGTGAGCGCAGGCGTGCCAGTGCTTCTGCGGCGCCGGGAACCGCCGTGTTTCCCACTAACCACACGCCATCCATGTCGGTCAGAAGGCCGCGAATGCTCTTGAGGTCGTTCGGTTTCATCCGTCTCCCGTGTTGGTGATGAGCCGCGCGCCGCGTTTGCGGGTGACGTAGCCGAACGCCCACTGCATCAGCACCATTACTTTGTTGTCGAATTCGATGAGATACATGATGTGTACGAATACCCACACCAGCCACGCGGGGAATCCCGTGAATCGCACCCGCCCGAAGTCAGCCACCGCGCGGTTGCGCCCGATCACTGCCAGTTGTCCCTTGTTGCGGTAGCGGAAGGGACGCCCTGCGGGAATTCGTCCCAGGATGTGCTTCGCCACGAACTCGCCCTGCTGCATCGCCACCGGGGCCAGGCCGGGGAGCGGATTCCCGTCGGGGCCCGAAGCGTGCGCGAGGTCGCCGATGACGTACACGCGGGGGTGTCCGGCAATGGTGAGGTCGCCGCCCACCATGATGCGTCCCTGCCTGTCCCGTGCGGCGGCGAAACGTCCCGCCACCATGTCGCCGAAGGGCGCCACCTTCACCCCCGCCGCCCACAGCGGCGTGGCGGTGGGGATGGTGCCCGCGGCGTCCCCGTGTTTGGTGGCCACGGCATCGTCTCCCACCGCGGTCACCGTGACGCCGGTGCGCACCTCCACGCGCAGGGCCTGGAGCGCGCGCGCGGCGTAACGCGACAGGGGCTCGGGAAACGCGGGGAGGATGCGCGGGCCCGCCTCGACCAGGATCACGCGTGTGTCGTGCGGATCGAAGGAGCGGAAGTCACGCACCATGGTCTTGTGCGCCAGCTCCGCGATGGCGCCGGCCAGTTCGACACCGGTGGGACCGCCGCCCACCACCACAAAGGTGAGCAGCGCCTGGCGCCGCGCCGCGTCCGGCTCCAGTTCCGCGCGCTCGAAGGCGACCAGCACGCGCTGGCGGATATCGAGCGCGTCCTCCACGCTCTTCAGGCCGGCGGCGCGCACCGCCCAGTCGTCGTGACCGAAGTACGAGGTGCGCGATCCGGTGGAGACGATGAGGGCGTCGTAGTGTTGCGCCGGGGCATCGGCGAACACGACCTCACGCGCCCCGGGGCGGATGTCGATCGCGTCGGCCTGGATCACGCGTGCGCTGGGATAGCGGTTGAGGACCGCGCGGATGGGGTAGGTGACGTCACCGGGCGAGAGCCCGCCGGTCGCGACCTGGTAGAGGAGCGGCTGGAAGAGGTGGAAGTTGCGCCGGTCGGCGACCGTCACGCGTACGCCGGCCGCGCCCAGGGTTCGCGCCGCGTAGAGCCCACCGAAGCCGCCGCCCAGTACGAGCACATGCGGGTCCGCTGCGGGCGCAGGCATCTAGCCGATGCCCTCCGACCAGCCCGCGTCGGCGTCCAGCGGCAGCCGCCGCACCGCCCGCGACCACACGTCCAGCATCAGCGCGCCGAGCAGGATGAAGAGGGCCAGCAGGTACATCCAGGTGAGGAAGAGCGCGCCGCCGGCCAGCGCACCGTACACGGCGTGCCGCCGGGAGATGTAGATGGTCACGGTGGCGCCCAGCTTCTGCAGCAGCGCCCAGCCCGCCGCCACCAGCACCGCCACGATCACCGCGCGCAGCAACTGCGGCCGCCGCGCCGGAATCGAGAGGTAGAGGATCAGCAGAAACACCGTGAAGGAGCCGGTCGAGAACGCACGCCGCGGGACGTGGATGAGCGACGTCAGTTCCTGCAGGCCGGGGGCGGCCAGCAGCAGTTGGAACGCGTAGTCGCCGACCGCCGCCACGGAGAAAAACAGCATGGCCCCCATCACGTAGGCCAGGGTGAGCAGGCGGCGATGCGGAAGCCGACCTTGCGCCGCGAGCCCATCGCACCGTTGATGCTCCACTCCAGCGACTCGAACAGACCCGCCGCCACGAAGAACAGCGACACCAGGCCCAGCACGCCGAAGCCCTCCCAGCTCTGCACCAGCGAGGTGATGTTCCCCAGCACCGCCTCGCCCGCGCCGGGCGGCAGCAGGCCGAGCAGGGTGTCGTAGAGATTGCTCTCGGTGATGGGCTGGTTCTGGAAGAAGAAACCGGCGGCCGCGGTGGTGATGAACAGGAACGGGATCAGGCCGAGCAGCAGATGGAAAGCGAGCCCGGCGGCCATGAGCGGAACGAGCCGCTGGCCGAACAGAACCCGGATCTCGTGGATGACCCGGCCGGTGGTGATGAGTACCTGGAGCAGCGTGATACCTCGGGGGTGCCGAACCGGTTCAAGAGTATCGCGCAAGCGGCGCGGTAGCAACGAGAAGTTCGGCGCGCAACGAAAACGCCCCACCGGCGGTCCGGCGGGGCGCCTTCCGGCTCCCGGTTGCCGCGGGGGGCCTATTCCTCCCAGCTGAGCACGCCGCTCTGGTACTCCGTCACCCGGGTTTCGAAGAAGTTCTTCTCCTTCTTGAGATCGATGACTTCGCTCATCCACGGGAACGGGTTGGCCACGTTGTACTGTTTGGGCAGGTTGATGCGCTCCAGGCGGCGGTCGGCGATGTGGCGCACGTACTGACCGATGGCCTCCGCGTTCAGCCCCAGGATGCCGCGGGGGAGGCAGTCGTTGGCGTAGGCAATCTCGAGATCCACCGAGCGTTTGATGTTCTCCACCAGGCCGGCCTTGAAAGCATCCGTCCAGATCTCCGGATTTTCCATGACCACCGTGTTGATGAGGTCGGTTCCGAAGGCCAGGTGCACGGATTCGTCGCGCAGGATGAACTGAAACTGCTCGCCCACACCCACCATCTTGTTCTGGCGCAGGAAGGAGAGCATCATCACGAAGCCGGCGTAGAAGAAGATGCCCTCCATGATGACGTAGTAGCCCACCAGGTCGTGCACGAAACGCTGTGTGTTCTCGCGGCCCTCGGTGGTGAAGGCCGGATCGAGGATCGACTTGGTGATGTCGATGACGAAGTCGTCCTTCTGCTTGATGCTCGGGATGGTGAGGTACATGTTGTACACCTCGTCCGGGTCCAGGCCGAGTGTGTCGCAGCAGTAGATGAAAGTGTCGGTGTGGATGGCCTCTTCGTATGCCTGGCGCAGCAGATACTGGCGACACTCGGGATTGGTGACGTGCTTGTACACGTTCAGCACGATGTTGTTGGCGGTGAGGCTTTCCGCCGTCGAGAAGAATCCCATGTTCCACAGGACCAGACGGCGCTCATCGTCGGTGAGGGCGTCCGGGCTGCGCCACATCTCAACGTCCTTCTGCATGTTCACTTCTTCGGGTGTCCAGTTGTTGGCCACGCCGTCCTTGTAGTGCTTGCGCGCCCACTGGTACTTCATGGGGAGGATTTTGTTGGGATCCGTCGACGAACAGTTGAGGATTCTTTTCTCGTTCGGGGTCCTGGTTTCCATGGTGCTTTACCTTTCGTTCCTTACTGGCACGCCTCACACGACGGGTCCATGATCGAGCACGCACTCTTCACCTGCGACGCGGGCACCGTTTCCGTCTCCGCCACGTGGGCGGCGCCGGTCGCGAACTTCTTGTTCTTCGAATCGAGCGTCGACTTCTCGATGGACGACGCACCCAGCGTTCGCAGGTAGTAGGTCGTCTTCAGTCCCATTCTCCATGCCGCCATGTAGATGTCGGAAATCTGCTTGCCGGACTTGGTGGTGGTGAAGATGTTGACCGACTGACTCTGGTCGATCCACTTGCCGCGATGGGACGCGTGCTGGACAATCCAGTCGGAATCGATCTCAAAGACTTCCTGGTAACGCGCGCGCATTTCCTCCGGAATGGAGTCGATGCGCTGCACGCTGCCGTCGTAGTACTTGATCTTCTCCATCATGTCCTCGTCCCACAGCCCGGCCTCTTTGAGGTCGATGACCAGGAACTTGTTGATGATGGTGAATTCGCCGCTGAAGTTCGACTTCACGTACATGTTCTTGTAGATCGGCTCAATGGACGGAACACAGCCGGCGATGTTGGCGATGGTCGCGGTGGGCGCAATCGCCATGGTGTTGGAGTTGCGCATTCCGTGCTGCTTCACGTGCGCGCGTACCGGTTTCCAATCCAGGTGTGAACGGCGATCCACACCCGTGGCCAGACCGCGTTCCTGCTCCAGCAGATCGAGGGTGTCGACCGGGAAGATGCCGCGGTCCCACTTGGAGCCCGCGAAGGTCGGGTAGGGGCCCTTCTCGGCGGCGAGCTCCGACGACGCCAGAATGGCGTGGTAGGAGATGAACTCCTGGATCTCATCCGAGAAGCGCACCGCATCCTCGCTTCCGAAGGCCAGGTTGGACATATACAACGCGTCCTGCAGTCCCATCACGCCCAGGCCGATGGGACGGTGGCGCAGGTTGGCGTGGCGCGACTCCGGCGTCGGGTAGAAGTTGAGATCGATGACGTTGTCGAGCATCCGCACCGCCATCTTGATGGTGTACTGCAGACGCTCGTGGTTGATCTTGCCGTCGTCGATGTGGCACGAGAGGTTTATCGAACCCAGGTTGCACACCGCCGTCTCGTCCATCGAGGTGTTGAGCGTGATCTCGGTGCACAGGTTGGAGCTGTGCACCACGCCCACGTGATCCTGGGGGGAGCGGACGTTGCACGGATCCTTGAAGGTGATCCACGGGTGCCCGGTTTCGTAGAGCATGGTGATCATCTTGCGCCACAGGTCCACGGCCCGCGTGCGGCGGAACAGACGGATCTCACCGCGGTCGGCCATGCGCTCGTACTCTTCGTAGCGCTCCTCGAACGCGCGACCGAACAGGTCGTGCAGGTCCGGGGTCTCGTCCGGCGAGAACAGCGTCCACGGGCCATCGGCCAGCACGCGCTTCATGAACAGATCCGGGATCCAGTTTGCGGTGTTGGTGTCGTGCGTGCGGCGGCGCTCGTCGCCCGTGTTCTTGCGCAGCTCGAGGAAGTCCTCGATGTCGTAGTGCCACGTCTCCAGGTACACGCAGGTCGCACCCCGGCGCTTGCCGCTGCGGTTGATGGCCGCGGTGGTGGCGTCGACGATCTTGAGAAACGGTACCACGCCCTGGCTGCCCACGTTGGTGCTCTTGATCATGGCGCCGGTGCCGCGGATGCTGGTCCAGTCGTTGCCCAGGCCGCCCGACCACTTGGAGAGCTGCGCGTTGTCGCCGATGCTCTTGAGGATGTGCGACAGGTCGTCCTTCACCGTGGTTAGGTAGCACGAACTCATCTGCGGGTGATTGGTGCCCGAGTGGAAGAGCGTTGGCGTTGACGGCACGTAGTGCAGCGACGAGATCACGTCATAGAAACGCAGCGCATGCGCCTCGCGATCGGCGGCCTCGTTGAGCGCGAGGCCCATCGCGATGCGCATCCAGAAGTACTGCGGCGTTTCCATGATCTCCTGTTGCAGGTTCTTCAGGAAGTAGCGGTCGTACAGCACCTGCGCGCCCAGGTAGGTGAACAGGCGGTCGCGCTCCGGGCGCAGCTCGCCGCCCAGGCGGGCCAGGTCGAACTCCAGCAGGCGCGGATCCAGCCGGCCCGCATCCACGCCCTGCTTGATGCGCTGCATGAAGCCGCTGCGGTGCGCGTCGGCGAAGGTGTCCGAGAACTCGTCGACAGCTAGCACGGCCTTGTACAGGTCGTTGAACAGGAAGCGCGCGGCCAGCGTCGAGTACACCGGATCGCGCTCGATGCGCGCGCGGATGGCCATGATGACGGCCTGGTTGATCTGCGACGTCTGGATGCCGTCGTAGAGGCCCAGCTTGGTGTCGCGCAGGATGCCGATGATGTCGATGGTTCCGTCGAGACCTTCGCAGCAGTTGGTGATGGCGCGCTCGATCTCGCCGATGTTGAACTCCACCACGTCGCCGCTGCGCTTGACCACCTTGATCTCACGGCGGTCGATCTTCTCCAGCAGCTCGTCCTGCTTGTGGCGGCGGAAGTCCTCGCGCTCCTTGCGGTAGAGGATGTACGCCTTGGCGACCTCGAACAGACCGCGCTCGGCGAGCATCATCTCGACGACGTCCTGGATGTCCTCCACGCCCGGGATGCGCTCTTCGAACTTCTCTTCGATGACCGCGGTGACATCGTCCGTCACCAGCGAGTAGAACTCCGACGAGACCGCGACGTCGGTGGCGGTGCACGCCTTCTCGATCGCGCGCTCGATGCGGATTCGATCGAAGTCGACGACGGAACCGTTGCGCTTCTTGACCTTCGTGATCTCCATGGCTCTCCTGCCGGTGCTTTGCCGTAACTCGTTTACCAGTAGTTATTTAAGGGTCAACCGAGGAGCGGCGGCCTGGGAGGCCCGGCGGCCGACCGACGTAACCTGTTGTGGTCATTGACCCAACATGTTGGGGGCGTCGATCCCACCACCCCTACCGATTGAGGTTCGGCCATAGTACGGACCGGCCACAGGGCCGTCAAGCCTTTCTCCGTGTTGTGAAATCATTATCAAGTAATGCTGTATCTCCTTATTAATATATAAGATAAGCAAATGGCCGCGGGCCTGCAATGTGGATTGGCGGTGGATAGACGGTGGATGGTTTTCAACACCGCGCGGCGCGGGATTGCGGTGGTCAATCGCCGCCGGACGGGTCTAGATTGACAGTCCAATGAACAGCGCACACACCCACATTGCGGCCAACGTGGCGCGCGTCCGCGAGCGCGTCGCCGCCGCCGCAAGCCGGGCCGGACGGCCCGCGGAGGCGGTGACCATCGTCGCCGTCACCAAGACCTTTGGACCCGACATGGTGGAGGCGATCGCGCGTGCGGGAATCGGTGACATCGGTGAGAACCGGGTGCAGGAGCTGCTGACGAAGCTGGACGCGGTCCGGGAGCCGTGCCGCTGGCACCTGGTGGGACCGCTGCAGCGCAACAAGGCGGGAAAGGTGGTGGGGCGCGTGCATCTGCTGCAGGCCATCGACGGTGTGCGCATCGCTGAAACCGTGGACCGCATCGCGGGTGAGCGCGGGGTGCGCGCGGCGGTGCTGCTGGAGGTGAACACCTCCGGCGAGGCGAGCAAGCACGGGGTCGCTCCTGGTGAGACGGTGGCCGCCGGCGAAGCGCTCGCCGGTCTCGCGCATCTCGACTTCCGCGGGCTGATGACCATCGGTCCGCTGACGGGCGGCCCCGACGACACACGGCGCTGTTTTCGGCAACTCCACGCCCTGGCGGAGGAGACCCGCCGCGCCACGGGTCTCGCGCTGCCCGAGCTGAGCATGGGGATGAGCGGCGATTTCGAGGCCGCCATCGAGGAGGGGGCCACCATCATCCGGGTGGGCCGGGTGATCACGGGGGACCGGCCGGAACCAGTCGGCTGAGAAATTTCTTACCACCTGGCGGACCCTCATTGTATGCTGCCCGCTCAAACCGGCCTTGCGCCGCGCCGGATCGACGGGTACTTTGTTGTAGCACAACGGGTTGCCGACCCGGACAGGATTGCCGGGCGGATGTGCTTCCCGGCGCGTGGCTTGCACAGGGGAATCCGGGCCACAGAAGCCCGCGAGCGCCAATGGACCCGGCCTCGCAGGAGGATTGACGATGCGTATTACGCCGCTGGATGTTCGCAAACAGGAATTCCGCAGGATCATGCGTGGCCTCGACTCGGACGAGGTCTATGCGTTTCTCGCCACCGTCGCCGACGAGTACGAGGCCGTGCTCAACGACAACAAGGCGCTGCGCGAGCGGCTGCTCGAGCTCGACGACAAGGTGCAGGAGTACAAGTCCATCGAGCGCACGCTGCGGGACACGCTGCTCACCGCCGAACGCGTCACGGTGGAGTCCAAGGACAACGCGCGCCGCGAGGCGAGTCTGATCGTCAAGGAGGCGCAGCTCGAGGCGGAGCGCGCCCTGCGCAACATCACCGGCGAAGCCGCGCGGCTGCGCCAGGAAGTGCAGCGTCTGCGCTCGCAGCGCGACGGCTACCTGGCCAAGATGAAGGTGGTGGCCGAGTCGCACGTCAAGTTCATCGAGTCGGCGGAGAACGATTTCCGGGCCGAGGACGAGGCCCTGCCGGAAGAGCCGCAGCGTTCGTCGGCACGCCCCGCGGCGCCCGCGCCGCGGCCCAAGACGCTCTTTGAGAAACCGCGCGCGGCGCAGGCGGCGCCCGCGCCCCGTCCGGCACCGGCCGAGCGGCCCGCACCGGCCCCGCGGCCCAGAGCAGAGACACGGCCGCAGCCGGAGGCTTCGGACGACGAGCAGATTGCCGGCATCGGGGACATCCTCGAGCGCCTCTCGCAGAGCCAGCGCGATACCATCGCGCCGGAACCACTGGAGACCGAGTCCGGTTTCACGCCGGAGCACCGGGCCGCATCCATTCCGCCGCGCTCTCCCGAGCCCATTGTCCATGCGGAGCCGTCCGAATCGGAATTGAATATCGAGCAGATCCGGCGCGACCTGCAGCGGCTGGCGTCCGCGCCGCGTCCCCCCGACGGTCCCAACGCGTCGTAGCAACCTCCATCTCGTTGACGCAGGTGCGGCCCGCGGGGAATCCCGCGGGCCGCGCCCGTTTTCGGCGTTTTCCCCGTCATGGGCATCTGATAAAATGCGCCGTTCACAGAACGGACCGGAACCAGGGCGCGGCCAGGCGCGGGTGCGCGCGGCCGGGGAGCAACGCATGCACGGACTCTACGATCGAATCCAGGACGCCGCCGCGGCGGTTGCCAAACGCAGCAGGTTGAAGCCACGCACCGGCATCGTGCTGGGCACGGGTCTCGGTGACCTCGCCGACGCCATGCTGGTCGACACCGTGGTTCCGTACGAAGAGATTCCCCACTTCGTCAAGTCCACCACCATCGGCCACAAGGGCAACTTCGTGATGGGCACGCTGAGCGGCCAGCCGGTCATCACCATGCAGGGACGTCTTCATTATTATGAGGGCTATTCCATGCAGGAGATCACGTTCCCGATACGGGTGATGCGCGCGCTCGGGGTGGAGGACCTGCTGGTGTTCAACGCGGTGGGCGGCATGAACCCGCACCTCGATCTCGGCGACCTCGTGGCCGTGACCGACCACATCAATCTGATGGGCGACAACCCGTTGATCGGCTGGAACGACGACCGGCTGGGGGAACGTTTCCCCGACATGTCGCAGCCGTACTCGCGCGAGCTGCGCGCCCGCATGGAAGCCGTCGCACTGGAAACCGGCACCCCGTTGCGCCGTGGCGTGCTGGTGGCCGTGGCCGGGCCCAACCTGGAGACGGCGGCCGAGTACCGCTTCCTGCGTCGCATGGGCGCGGATGTGGTGGGAATGTCGCTGGTGCCGGAGAACCTGGTGGCCGTGCACGCGGGCATGAAGGTGCTGGGCATCTGCGTGGTCACCGACCTGTGCAAACCGGACGCGCTCGAACCGGCGGATTTAAAGCGCATCATCGCCACCGCCAACGCCGCCGAACCGAAGTTGCGGCGCCTGGTCGTCGAATACCTCAAGCGGGCGTGACGCGCGTCGCACCCGGTCAGGAACGCATGAGCGATACCCGTTTCCCTAGGCTGGCCTCGTCGCAAGCCGTGCCCGCCGCCGAAGAGGCGATGTCCGCGTACTGGGAGCGCGAGGGCATCTTCCAGCGCAGCGTCGACGAGCGCCCCGCGGACAACCCCTACGTGTTCTACGAGGGCCCGCCCACCGCCAACGGCCGGCCCGGCGTGCACCACGTGATCGCACGCCTGTGCAAGGATCTCGTGTGCCGCTACAAGACCATGCGCGGGCACCGGGTGGTGCGCAAGGCGGGCTGGGACACGCACGGACTGCCGGTTGAGATCGAGGTGGAGCGCTCACTCGGCTTCGACCGCAAGGAGCAGATCGAGGCGTACGGCATCGCCGAGTTCAACCGCAAGTGCCGGGAGAGCGTGTTCAAGTACGAGAAGGACTGGGTGACGTTCACGCGCCGCATCGCGTTCTGGGTGGACATGGACCACCCCTACGTCACCTACGACAACCGCTACATCGAGACGGTGTGGTGGATTCTCAAGGAGTTCTGGAAGCAGGGGCTGATCTACCAGGGGTACAAGAGCGTCCCGTTCTGCCCGCGCTGCCAGACCTCGCTCTCCAGCCACGAGGTCAGCCAGGGCTACAAGGACGTCACCGACCCCAGCGTGTACATCAAATTCAAGCGCAGCGGCGCCGACGAGTTCTTCCTGGCGTGGACCACCACCCCGTGGACGCTCACCTGCAACGCCGCGCTGGCGGTGGCGGCGAAGGAGACCTACGCGCGCGTGTCGCACAACGGTGAGGTGCTGGTGCTGGCCGAGGCGCTGCTCGGTGTGCTGGACGGGGAGGTCGAGGTGCTCGATCGCGTGAAGGGTGCGGACCTGGTGGGTGCCTCCTACCAGCCGCTGTTCGACTACTACAAGGACACCGAGGGTGCCTTCCGCGTGATCGCGGGCGACTTCGTGAGCCTGGAGGACGGCACCGGCATCGTGCACATCGCACCCGCCTTCGGCGCGGACGACTTCCGCATGCACCAGGAGTTCGGGATCCCTCTCATCCAGGGTGTGCGGACCGACGGCACCTTCGAGGACGCGGTCACCGACTGGGCGGGCCAGTTCATCAAGGACGCCGATCCCCTCATCATCAAGTGGCTCAAGCAACACGGCAAGCTGTACAAGAGCGCCCGCGTCACCCACTCGTACCCGTTCTGCTGGCGCTGCTCGACCCCGCTGATGTACTACGCGCGGCAGTCGTGGTACATCCGCACCACATCGTACAAGGACAAGATGATCGAGGCCAACGCCCGCGTGAACTGGATCCCGAAAGACGTGGGGGAGTCCCGCTTCGGCAACTGGCTCGAGAACAACGTGGACTGGTCGCTGTCGCGCGAACGCTACTGGGGGACGCCGCTCAACATCTGGACCTGCGACGCGTGCGGCGAGCGCGACGCGGTGGGGAGCATCGAGGAACTGCGCGAGCGCGCTACCAACCTGGCCGCCGACGAGGCGTCGCTGGACCTGCACCGGCCGTTCGTGGACGACGTGGAACTCGCGTGCGCGTGCGGTGGCGTGATGCGGCGCGTGAAGGACGTCATCGACGTGTGGTTCGACTCCGGGGCCATGCCCTTTGCGCAGTACCACTACCCGTGGGACGAAAGCGGCATGTTCGCGCGGCAGTTTCCCGCCGACTACATCTCCGAGGGCATCGACCAGTCGCGCGGCTGGTTCTACTCGCTGCTGGCGATCTCGGTGTTCCTTCGGGGCGAGAGTCCGTTCCGCAACTGCCTGACCACCGGGCACATCCTGGACAAGCACGGGCAGAAGATGTCCAAGAGCAAGCGCAACACCGTGGACCCCGGGGACGTGCTCGACGACGACGGTGCCGATGCGCTGCGCTGGTACCTTTGCACCACCAGCCCGCCATGGACGCCCACCCGCTTCGACCGCGACGGTGTGAAGGACACCGCGCGCAAGCTGCTGGAGAACCTGCGCAACGTATACGCCTTCTTCGCCATGTACGCGTCCATCGACGGTTACCGCCACGGCAAGGAAGCAGGGGAGCCTTCGCTGCTCGACCGCTGGATCCTGTCGCGCTACAACACCACCGTGTCGCGCGTGGCCGGCGGGCTGGACGAGTATGACCTCACACGCGCCGCGCGTACCATCGAGCGCTTCGTCCTCGACGAACTCTCCAACTGGTACGTGCGCCGGTCGCGCCGCCGCTTCTGGAAGGGCGAGATGGGCCCGGACAAGCTGGCGGCCTACAACACGCTGTACACGGTGCTGGATGGCATGGCGCGCCTGCTCGCACCTTTCGTCCCCTATCTCTCTGACGAGATCCACCTGGCGCTGCGCGGCCGCACCGCGACCGACGGCGACGGCAGCAGCGTGCACCTGGAGTCGTTCCCGGTGTCGGACGCCGGCGCCATCGACGAGGCGCTGGAGGCAAAGATGGCCGTTGCGCTCGCGGTGGTGTCGCTGGGGCGCACGGTGCGCAACGACGCGGGTGTCCGCGTGCGCCAGCCGCTCTCCGAGATACTGGTTCATTCCAATGACGGCGCGTCGCTGGATCGTTTCATCGATGACAGCGAGATCTCCGGCCTGGTGCTCGACGAGTTGAACGTGCGCGCGGTGCGAAGGGTGGACAAACTGGGCGACCTGGTCCGTCTCTCCGCCACGCCCGCGTTCCCGGTGCTGGGCAGGAAGTACGGCAAGCGCGTGCCGCGCATCGCCGCGGCCATCAAGTCCGCGCCCCAGGAGAAACTGGCCGCCTTCATGAAGACCGGCGCGCTCACGCTCGAAGTAGACGGTGAGGCGGTTGCCATCACCCGCGAAGACGCCGGCGTGCAGGTGGCCGCGGCCGAGGGGTATGGCGCCGCCGAGGAACGCGGTATCACCGTGATCGTGAATCTCACCCTCGACGACGAGCTGCGCCTGGAGGGCGCGGCGCGCGAGGTTGTCAATCGCCTGCAGAATCTCCGTAAGAACTCGGGATTCGAGGTGACCGATCGCATCCGCCTGCGCTACCAGGGCGGCGAGGCCACCGCGCGCGTCTTCGATGCCGCCGGCAAACTGATCGCCGCCGAGACGCTGGCCGACGACATCGCGCGCGGCGAGGTGGACTGGGAGCACCGCACGGAACTGGATCTGGATGGCGAGCGCGTCACGTTGTGGGTGCAGAAATGTCGTTGACACTCCCCGGGAGCGGTACTATCTTTCGGTCGCTCCAGTGGCGTGGCTGTTGCTGTAAAGTGTTCTAATACAAGAGGTTGTGCAGGATGAACAAGAGAGAACTGCAGCGTTTCAGGACACTCGTCGAAGCGGAACGGCAGCGCGTCCTCCAGCGGCTGGGCATGATCGAGGAGGAGATCCAGGGTATGGCGGCGAGCCAGTCCGGGAACCAGAGCTACTCCAACCACATGGCCGACATAGGCTCCGACGTGATCGAACAGGAGCAGGCGTTCCTGCACGCCAGCCAGGGCACCGACTACGTGATCGCACTCGAGGCTGCCCTGCGCCGCATCGACAAGGGCACCTACGGTGTGTGCGAGGAGTGCAGCGAGAAGATTCCGCCGCGGCGTCTCGAGGCGTTTCTCGCCGCGCGGCTGTGCATCAAGTGCCAGTCCCGCGCTGAAAAGATGCAGAGGAGCTAGCGTGCGGTTTCTTGTTCCCGCCGCACTTGTCGTCGTCATCGACCAGCTCACCAAACAGCTCATCTGGCGAAACGGACAGAACTACGAGATCGTTGCCGGCTTTCTGAACATCACGCTCGTCAAGAACGCGGGCGCGGCGTTCGGTATCTTCCAGGGTGGCCGCCTGTTCTTCATCGTCGCCAGCGTGGTGGCGCTGGTGTTGATCTCGCTGGTGGCGTTTCGTCTGCCGCGCGCAGAGAAGTTCCGCCGCCTGTGCCTGGGCCTTGTCCTCGGCGGGGCCATCGGCAACCTCGTCGATCGCGTCCTGCACGGAGAGGTCATCGACTTCATCCAGATCGGTTTCACCGGTCACTACTGGCCCGTGTTCAACGTTGCGGACATGGCGGTGACGATCGGCGCGGCGCTGCTGGTGCTGGTTGCGCTGCGCACGAAGGAAACGCATGTCGACGCGCCCGCCACCGACGGCGCCCTGGTTGCCCCGCGCGACCAGCGCGCGCCGGAGCGTTAGCAGGGCACGGCCATGGGCGACGCACGTCTGACAGTTGTCGTCGCCGAAAGCGGCGCCGGGCAGCGCCTCGACCGCTACTGCGCCGCCACGCTTCCCGCTTACTCGCGGACCCGGATCCAATCCCTCAATGCGGCGGGCGCCGTGCGTGTCAACGGACGCGCGCGGCCGGACAGCCATTTGCTGGCGGCGGGTGACACCATCGAGATAGAAGCCGGCGCCGTGGCGCAGCCCGCTGCGACCCGCGCCGTCCCCGCGCCGCAATCAATCGATATTGCGGTGGTGTATGAGGACGAGTCGCTGGTGGTGGTGAACAAGCCCGCCGGACTCGTGGTTCACCCCGCGCACGGCAACTGGGACGGGACGCTGGTGAACGCGCTGCTGGGGCGCGGCACCACGCTGGCTGGACTGGGGGGTGGCGACCGCCCGGGCGTGGTGCACCGGCTGGACAAGGATACCTCCGGCGTGATGGTGCTGGCCAAGACCGACGCGAGTTACCGGGCGCTAACCGCCGAGATCAAGGAGAGGCGCTTCGACAAGACCTACCACGCGATCGTCTTCGGCAACCTGCGCGCGCCGCGCGTGACCGTCGACGAGCCGGTTGCGCGCCACCGGGTGCACCGCCAGCGCATGGCGGTCGTGCCGGGGGGACGCCCCGCGGCCACCGAGGTGATCGTGGTGGACACCTACTACCATTTCGACTATATTCGCGCGACCACCCGGACGGGACGGACGCATCAGATTCGCGTCCACCTTGCTCATATCGACAACCCGCTCCTGGGGGACTCCGTTTACGGTGGCCGGAGGCAGAGGATCAGAACGGGACGTGCGCGCTCGCGGGAGACGATCGAACGCCTGCTCAAGATCATGCGACGACACGCGCTGCACGCGTCGGTGTTGTCGTTCACGCACCCGGAAACCGCGCGGCGGATGACATTCACGACGGCGCTGCCCGCCGACATGCGACTCGCCCTGGAAACCCTGTACCGGGAAGACCGGGCGAAGGAGGTCTAGCTTGAAGATCACGCAGAGAGAAGTTGGGAACGCGGTTATTCTTGACCTGAACGGGAAGCTGACCGGCGGCCCGGATGCGGAAGTTTTCCGCGACGTGTTCAAGTCCCTCATCGACCAGGGCAAGAAGAACGTGGTCGTGAACCTGGAGAAGGTCTCGTGGATCAACTCCACCGGTCTCGGCATCCTCATCAGCGGCTACACGTCGGTTCGGCGCGCGGGCGGCGACCTGGTCGTCATGCACGCGTCGGATCGCATCGAGAGTATCCTCTACGTCACCAAGCTCAATCTCCTCTTCAAGTCCTTCGAGGCGGAAGAGGATGCGTTGAAAGCTTTCACGCCCGCCAGCTAGCGTCTCGATCAACGGCGACAGCGGAAGCGGCGTATGGGCGGCAACGTCGAGCAAATGATCCTGAACATCCCGAGCGACCTCAAGTACCTCGGCGCGGTGGATGCTGCCATCCAGGACCTGGCACGGGAGTTCTCGTTCTCCCTGGATGCGATCAATGACGTCAGTACCGCGTTGATCGAGGCGTGCAGCAATGCCATTGAGCACGGGAACCGGTTCGATCCGAACAAGCGGGTGGTCGTGACGTTGTGCTTCAACGGGCAGTCTTTTGCTGCCAGCGTCAAGGATGAGGGCAGCGGCTTCAATTTCCAGAAGGCCCTTGACGAAGACTCGCCGCCGGACCCGATGAGCGAGCGCGGCCGGGGTCTGATGATCATGAAGGCCTTCACCGACAGGCTTTCGTTCCGTTACGCCGACGGCGGTCTGTACGTCGAACTCGCCAAGAATCGCGGAGACGACGGGCCGGAGGAATGATCCCGCCTCAAGCCGCGATACCCACCGGAACCGTGCGCGGCGGACATACGTAGAAGGGGAAACCGCAGCCGTGCGTAGCGGCCGTCCCCGGAGCGGCTTCCAATGACCGGTCCCTTTACCGTCGTCATATCGCTGGTCTACCTCGTCGTCGGGGTATCCGGCTTCCTGCTCGCCCTCACCCTGCTGCGCGTGGGCCGCAACAGCGCCCCCACCCGCGCCGCCGCGTTGATGCTGTTCTTCGCCAGCGTGGGACCGCTGCTCTCCGCGTCCGGCATCATCCTGGAGCGTTCGTTGCGCGACGGGGCTGTGCTCTATACCAGCATGGTGGTCAACTTCGAGTACCTGTGGGAGTTCTACTTTCCGTCCCTGCTGCTCTTCGCGCTCAGTTTTCCCACCGAGAACCGCGTTCTGAACCGCTACCCGGCCCTGGGACTGGTCATTTTTCTGCCCTACATCTTCCACCTCGCCGCCATGATGTTCGGCGACCGCATGCTCGATCAACTCTCCCGCATGCCCGACAGCATCGCCACCGAGGGCGAGTTCGGCGTGGGGCCGCGCGAACTCACGCTGACGGGATTCGACGCCGTGCTGGGCGCGCTGGTGCGCATGCTGGAGCGCGTGCACCGCAACCTGTTTGCCGTCGTCAACATCGTCTACTCGCTGGTCGCGCTCGAGATTCTCAACCGCAGCCAGAACGGGCCGGTGAACGCGCGCCTGTCGCGCCAGTTGCGCGTGGTGGCGCTGGGTGTGCTGGCCAGCGTTATCTTCTATACCTTCGCCAAGGTGGCGCTGCTGGCCCGCATCCCCGCGATCCCGGACAACACCGGTCTCGCGCTGCTAAACCTGTCCCTGGTGGCCAGCGGCGGGGCGATCGCCTACGCGGTCATTCGTCACCAGTTTCTCGGCGTACGCAACGTGCTGGAGCGCTCGCTGCTGTACGGCGTGGTGGCCGCGCTCTTCGCGGGCATCTACCTGCTGCTGGTGCGCCCTATCGCCATATTCTTCGGCCAGTACAGCGCGGGTGGCCGTGAAGCTTTCGAAGCCGGCTTCGTGATGCTGGTGGTTATTGCGTTTCAACCCGCCATCGAACGCGCGGAATCGGTTCTCGAGCACGCACTGGCGCGTGGGCGCGGTGGATTGGCGCAGCGTTTCAAGCGCGTGGGCGACGGGGTGGCCGCGGCCACGACACGCGAAGACCTCGATCTTACCGTCACCCGGGGGCTGCGCGAGGTGCTCGACGCGTCCGACGCGCGGCTGGTGCTGGTTTCCAACGGCAGCGACCCGGTGGCGGCGGCGCTGCTCAAGATCGGAGAGCCGGTGCGGCGCCGCGACCTTCTCGCACCCGCGGAGCCACGCCGCCGGCCGTGGCGTCGCCGCCCGCGCAAGCGGCGCGAGGATGGCGACGCGCCGCCCACGCTCAGGCCCGATCTGCTGCCGGCCGGTATCGACGTGTTCGTACCCATCATCCAGGGCCGCACCTGCGTGGCCTACGTGACCCTGGCGGAGAAGGTCTACGGCCTGACCTACGGCGCCGAGGAACTCGGCCACCTGGCGCTGCTGTCCACACAGATCGGCGCCGCCTTCCAGAACATCCGGCTGCTGGCCGAGAGCGTGGAACGCAAGGTGTTCGAAGAGGAGTTGAAGATCGCGCGCAAGATCCAGATGCAGATGCTGCCCAGCGCGCCGCCATCGCTGCCGGGGTTCGACCTGTTCGGTGTCACCGTTCCCAGCCGGCAGGTGGGCGGTGATTATTACGACTTTGTGCTCGTCGACGGGCGCTGGCTCGTGGTAGTGGTGGCCGACGTTTCCGGCAAGGGTATCCCGGCGTCGATCCTGACCGCCACGCTGCAGGCCACGGTGAGAACCAACACCGATGCGCAGACGCAACCGCGCGACATGATGGCGCGTCTGAACCGGCTGCTGTACCGCAACACCAGTGCCGCGGAGTTCGCCACCGTGTTCTACGCGGTTCTGGACATGGAGAGCGGTGCGGTGCGCTTCAGCAACGCGGGGCACGAGTTTCCCTTCCTCGTCACCGGCGCCGGCGCCCGCATGATCGAGGAGAGCGGCATGGTGCTGGGGTGTCTGGAGGAGTTCGACTATCTCGAATGCGACTGTCACGTGCCCGCGGGTGGTTCACTGGTGGTGTACACGGATGGCGTCACGGATTCCGAGGCGCGTAACGGCGATTACTACGGCGCGCCCCGGTTGCGCTCGGTGCTGGAACGCAACGGTGACATGAGTGCGCGCGACGTGTGCCGGCGCGTGATCGAGGACGTGCGTGCCTTCGGCGACGGCGAGAACCAGGACGACCTCACCGTCGTGGTCCTGAAGAGGAACCCGTGACGCGGGCCGCCGGAGAACGGCGCATCCTGGGCCTGGACCCGGGCGAGCGGCGTGTCGGGCTGGCGGTGAGCGATCCGCTTGGCATTACCGCGCAGGGCCTGGAGACGTTCGACCGTCGCCGGGACGGCGACCTGCTGGACCGCGTGCGCGCGCTGCTGGTCGAGTACGACGTCGAGCGCATCGTGGTGGGCTACCCGTTGGCGCTCAGCGGGCGGGAAACGGATTCTTCGCGGCTCGCCACCGAACTGGCCGGCGCGCTGCGCAAGACCTTTGACGTTCCCGTCGACCTGTGGGACGAGCGCCTGTCGAGCGTGGAGGCGGAACGCACCCTGCGCGGGGAGCGCGCTGAGAAGGGGGCGGTGGACCGGGTGGCGGCGGTGCTGATCCTGCAGGGATACCTGGATGCGCACCGTCACCGGGACGTGCGACCATGAGGAAACGATGAAACATATGCAGACCGTGTTCAAGGTACTCATCGCACTGGCGATCGCCGGGGCGGTGTTCATCGTCTTCGTGGTGTCGGACGTGACCCGGCGTACCGCCCGCGGCGGAGATCCCGTGCGCATCATCGTGGCCGAGGGCGACGGCTTCGGCACGGTGCTGGCCGAACTGCAGGCGAACGGCCTGGTGCGGCGCGGTTGGACGTTCACGTTCTTCGCGCGCGTGCTGGGCCACGATCGCGACATCCGGCGCGGTACCTATGAATTCATTCCCGGGACCCCGCCGGTGGATGTCCTGCGCGCGCTGGTGCGCGGCGACGTGCTTTCCATGCGGGTCACGGTTCCCGAGGGGTTCAACCGCTGGCAGATCGCCCGGGCGTTCGGGCCGGCGGGTGTGGATTCGCTGGCGATGGCCGCGGAGATCCGGAATCCGGAACTCCTGGCCGCGCTTCGGG
>Ga0224510_10000054_pt1 | contig 94483 bp, 72 predicted proteins | sample SF_May12_sed_USG_FD_170161 | JGI IMG/M metagenome (GOLD analysis project Ga0224510, IMG submission 170161) | Sediment microbial communities from San Francisco Bay, California, United States - SF_May12_sed_USGS_4_1 | ecosystem: Environmental > Aquatic > Marine > Sediment | place: USA: California... | reverse complement strand
GGCCGATGCGATTCATCTCCGCATTCGTCCCCCTGTTCGTCCTCGCTGTGCTGGCCTTCCTGTTCGGCGTTGCTGTGGTGGACCGCGCTGCCAACCGGACCCGGGTCGCGCGCGGCGGTGTCCCCCCCACGACACTGCCGGTGGTCGATCTGCACAGCGACGCGCTCCTGTGGAACCGTCCCCTGCTGGAACGCTCCCGCCGCGGCCACGTGGATCTGCCGCGGCTACGTGACGGGGGCGTGGTCATTCAGGTCTTCTCCGCCACCAACGCGTTCCCCCTCGGCGCCAACTACCGGCGCACGCCGCAGGGCCCGGACCTGGTCACCCTGGTGGCCGTGTGCAACCGCTGGCCCGAGGCCGCATGGCGCTCCCCGGTGGAGCGCGCCCTCGCCCAGGCGGAGACGTTCCACCGCACCGCACTGGCGTCCGGTGGCCGGCTGGTCCCCGTGCTGCGCGCATCAGACGTGCAAATGATCCGTGAGGAAAGAATGTCGGGGACAACCGGCGGGGTTCTTCTCGTCGAGGGCCTGCACGGCCTCCACGGCGATCTCTTCGCCATCGACCGGCTCTTTGCCGCCGGTTTCCGCGTCTTCGGACTGGTGCACATGACCGATACCGCGCTGGCCGGTTCCGCGCACGGCTGGCACAAGGGAGGACTCACCACGCTGGGGCGGCGCGCGGTGGCGCGCATCGATTCCCTGGGCGGCATCGTGGACCTCGCCCACGCATCATCCGCGACCATCGGCGATGTGCTCGCAGGCGGTGTCCGCCGGGTGATGGTTTCGCACGCCGGTGTGGACGGCACCTGCCCGGGCAACCGCAACCTCTCCGATGACGAACTGCGCGGCATTGCGGCCGCGGGTGGAATCGTGGGAATCGGCTTCTGGGATGGGGCGGTGTGTGGTGACGACGCGGCGGCCGTCGCCCGCGCCATCCGTCACGCGGCGGACGTGGCGGGTGTCGATCACGTGGCACTCGGTTCCGACTTTGACGGCGCCGTCGCCATGCCCTTCGACGCGTCCGGCGTTCAGCGCCTGGTTCCCGCGCTGGAAGCGGCCGGCTTCAGTGACGGTGAGATTGGTTCGATCCTCGGCGGAAACGCCCTGCGCTTCCTCGCGGAGTCGCTGCCCCGCGGCTAATCGCGCGCGGCGGCGGGCTTCACACCCTCGGCCCAGAAGGTGCAGTACCAGAAGGCGGCGCCGCGTTGGACGCGCCACGCGTCGTAGTCGCAAAGGCCGGTGTCGAAGGCCTCCTCGCTGATTCCACACGCGCGGATCGCCTCGCGCGCGCCGGTCACGATGGCCCGGCAGTTATCCACGATGATATCCCAGTCCTCCCCACCCTGACACGCGCCGAAGAAGGGCCAGTCGCAGCGCACGGGGTTCGCGCCCGCGCGCGCCAGCAGTTCGGGAAGCCGCCGGCCGATGCGCGGATCGCGCCCGCCGGCCTGGTAGCTGCGCATATACGCGCGCCAGATCTCCTCGAACGCCGGAACCGCGGGATACAGTCGCAGCAGATCGTGGTCGTCGTCCTCGAGCACGACGCGTCCCCCGGGACGGGCCGCGCGCACCATGGCGTCCACCACGCGCTGCGGTTGCGGGAGATGCTCCAGGAGAAAGCGCGTGTGAACCACGTCGAAGGTGCCCCACTCGTCGTCGCGCAGCGGAAGTGCCATTGCGTCCCCCTGGCGGATCTCGGCGGCGCTGGCCGCGCTCCCCGCCTGGCGCACGCCCTCGGCAATCTGCTCCGCGCTGCGTTCCACGCCGGTCACCACACCCCCGGCCGCGGCGATGGCGCGCGTCAACTGCCCCATGCCGCACCCCACGTCGAGCACGCGTTCGCCACGGGTGATGCGCAGGCGTTCCAGCGACTGGCGGTTGATGAGTTCGTTGAGACGCGAAAGACGGCGCTGCTCGTCGGGCGCCGTACCGTGGATGTATTCGTCGCGGCCGCGGGTCACGGTCAGCCCTTGAACATGGCCTTGAGCACGTAGCCGGCAAGCGCCGGGTTCTTGCGCAGGCGCCGCACCGAATAGGCGTACCAGTGCGGGCCGTACGGTACCGCCACCCGCAAGCGGTGTCCGCGCGCGCGAATCTGGGTGCGCAGCGGCTCCAGCACCCCGAGCAGCATCTGGAATTCATAGGCGTTGCGCTGAATGCCCATGCGATCGATGAGCCGCTCGGACTCGAATACCAGGCGTTCGTCGTGGGTGGCGATGGCGGTGTAGCACCCCGCACCCAGCAACTCCTCCACCAGCACCATGAAATTGCGGCTGATCAGTTCCGGATCGGTGAAGGCGATGGCGTAGGGCTCGACGTAGATCCCCTTGCACACCCGCACGTTTGCCTTCACCGCGGCCAGCGCGCGCACGTCGTCGAGGCTGCGGCGCATGCGCGACTGGATCACGACGCCGACGTTGTCGAACTCGCCGCGCACCGCGTGGTACACCTTCAGCGTGCCGTCGGTGCAGGGGGAGTCCTCCATGTCGAGGCGCACGAACAGGCCCAGTGGCTTCGCGAACCCCAGCACCGCGCGCACGTTCTGAACGCAGAGATCGTGGTCGATAGTCAGCCCCAGGTGGGTGGGTTTGACGTGGATGTAGGCGTCCACCTGGTGCTCGCTCAGGCTCTTCAGGAGGCCCTGATACTCGCGCACCGCCTCGTCCGCCTCCTCACGCCGCGAGACGAACTCACCGAGGATCGCGGCGGCCACCATGTAGCCGTCCGCGTTCATCTCCCTGGACACGCGCAACAGGTCGTCGATGGTCTCACCCGCGATGTACGGATCCGCCACCCTGCGGACGATGGGTCTGGGGACGAGCGGCAGCGAGGATGCAACGACACGGTCGACAATGCTCATGGTGTAAGACGCTTCCTTCCAGGTGATAAGATTGATGCGCAATTATACGTGCCCGGGGCCCCGCGCCGGAAGTCCGGGTTGCGGACGCTACGGGAGCGAATCGCTCCGCCACAACGCCATGCTCTGCCCCACTTCCAGAATCCTCAGCCGTTCCCCCATCGCGCGCCGCATCATGTCCTCGTCGCGCGGACGGTTGTTGCCCCCGAAGATCCAGTACGGGTACGTCCCCCAGTGCATTGGCACCACCACCCGCGCCTGCGTGGCCCACGCCGCGCGCAGCGCGTCGGCGCCGACCAGGTGGCCGTTGACGTTGATCAGGAGAACGTCGGGGTCGTACGTCCAGCCCACCTCCGCAAAGCCGGAGAAGTAGTTGGAATCGCCGGTGTAGAAGATGGTTCCGGCAGGGGTTTCGATCACATACCCCAGCGCGCGCCCGTCGGTGGCGGCGCGCACGCCCCAGCGGCTGCCCATGTGCTGCATGGCGATGGCGGTGATGGTGCCGCCTGCAAACAGGTAGACCTCGCCCGCGCGCATCACGTGCACCTCGTGTCCCGCGTCCTCGAGGTACTTTGCGGATGGTTCCGGACACAGGATCACCGCCGCATCCGGGAAGGTGCGCAACGAGGGCGGATCCAGGTGGTCGGGGTGGGCGTGCGATATCAGGATAACGCGGGCACCTGCGTACGACGACGGCGGCGGCACGGGGCCGCGGTGGTGGCGCGAGATCAGCGTGGAACGAAACACCGGGTCGGTGACCACGCCCACGCCCTCGATGTCGATATAGCTGCAGGCGTGGCCCCAGAAGGTGATGGTGTTGCGCTCCGGGGGCGGAAAGACCCCGCCGTCGGTGCGCGCGAGCCCGCTGCAACCCGCCGCCAGCAGGCACACCGCCGCAACCACGGCGCCAAAGGAGTGCTGCCGCAAGGAGCGTCTCAAGCCGGGCACGGGAATGGGGTGGCGCTGGGGTCAGTCATGTTTGTGCGCGTGGCGGCAGGGCCTACTTTAGGGAGACGGCCGCGCAGGCGCAAGAAATTCCACCCGCCACGCGGCCTGCGTGCTACCGTTGGATGGGTACGGCCGTCGCCCCGGGCCGTCCGGACCGATGAGAGCCATCCCGACACGATCCCACCCCCCCACCCTGGCGGCGATCCTCCTCCTGCTGACGTTCGCCTGCGCCGACGACGGCATGCATCCGGACCCGCTCCCGGCACCCGGCGATACGGCCTTCTACCCGCTGGACGTCGGCACCACCTGGACCTACGACGCGCAACGCATGGTCCGCTACATCGCCGAGGACGGCAGCGACGCCCTGCCACCCGTCGATCAGAGCGCGACGGTGGTGCGCGAAATCGTGGCCGATGAGTTGATCGACGGCACGGTATGGGCGCTGGAGGAGGAGCGCTTCATGCTCTCCGGAGCGCCCGACACGACGTATTCCTGGCGGCGCTACCGCCAGGACGCCAGCGGCCTCTACCGGGCCGATCTCCCCGTGCGGCTGCCGCCGGGCGCGGCCGCCGGCCTGGACAGCGTCACCGCCGCGCGCAGGCTGGCCTATCCCCTCTCGCCGGGCGCGTCCTGGCTCCTGCACGACGGGAACCCGGCCGAGGACGCGACGGTGGCCTTCCTGGACACCCTGACGACGCCCGGCAGGACCGAGACCGCCTTTGCCGTGGTCTATCAGCTGGAGGGTGACAACCCTCCGGATAGACGTCTCTTCTGGTACTCGGAGCGTGGCCTCGTCGCCAGCGAGGTCTACCGGGAGGTGGTGGCGATCGACGCCGGAACCGGCAAGAAGATCGTCATCCAGAACACCGAGACGAACGCCCTGCGCGAAGCGACGTTCCCGTCGATCCGGCCGGGGTACTCCCAAAAGCCACCCGGCGCGGCCGCTGGACCGAAGCGCGCCCCGCTTCCGTCCGACGGTGATCGCGCCGGGAGTCACTTCACCGCGACCCCGGGGGCCGTGGCTCGCTAAGCGTGAGTGAGCCTTGATTGTACCAGACCGGGCCCAGCGCGGACACTTCCAACATGATCCGCCCCAACGAGTTAACTTGATACTTGAAGGTTGCTTCGAGAGCCCCGGGCGCGCAGCCGGCGCGTTGCGCTTTCGTCACATTCCCCTTCGGCAGTAACACGACGCCTTGATGGTGATGTCGGATCGCGACCACGCCGTCTTGAAGCGTGAATCCACCTGCGCGGCTTCGTCCGCTTTGCCCGTCATGCGCAGGCACTCGGCGAGGCCGTACAGCGCCCATCCGTTGTTCGGGTGGATGGCCAGGTCCGCCCGGTAGACTGCTTCGGCCTCTTCATAATGCGCCTGTTCGACTAGCAGCGCGCCCAGCGAGTGCGACACCGGCATCATCCAGCCCCACGGCTCGTCGTACTTGAGCGCCACGTCCCGCGCCACCGCGGTGCGCAGCAGTTCAAAGGCGCGCTCAACGTTCCCCCTGCGGTACTCGAGCTCTCCCTCGGCCATGGGCAGCCCCACATCCAGTACGGTGAGTGCCGTGTTGTTGCCGATCAGCCGGCTCTCCGGCACCGCCGCCACCGCCTTCTGGAAGGCCGCGAATTCGCGCGTCCCTTCCTCGACACGGCCCAGGGCCGCGTACGCCACCGTGCGCCCGTAGTGCCAGAAGGCCACGGTGACCACGAGATCCTCCGGCGGTGCCGGCTCCGACAGCAGTTCGTTCCACATGCCGAAGCGCACCAGCACGTGCGTGGGCACGGCCATGAACCCGTCGAGGAAGTCCGGATACGCGCGCACCACCTCCAGCGGAATCTGTTCAATCATCTCGCGCGCCGCCGCCACCGCAATGTCGCGTTGGCCGTCGAACATGGCGGCGTAGGCGAGGAAGTGAAAGTTGTGTGCGCGGTACAGCGTGTAGAAACCACCCTGCGCCGCCCACGACCGGTCCACCTCGATGGCCTTCTGGTTGGCGGTCATGGCGTCCTGATAATGGCCAAGGCGGATGTCGATGTGCCCGGGCATGTGCACCAGGTGGCCGGCGCCGGGGACGCGGTCGCGCAGCACGTTGGCCGACGGCAGCGCCTTCTCCGGCATCGGCGACGCCTCCATGGTGTGGATGTAGAGGTGGTTGGCCATGGGGTGGGTCGGGTTCATGGCCAGCACTGCTTCCAGGATCGCCATGATCTCCAGCGTCTCCGGGCGTGGCTCGCCGTCCATCGACCACAGGTCCCACGGGTAGAGGTTCATGACCGCGTCTGCGCACAGCGCGCCCACGTCGGCGTCCTGCGGGAACGCCTCCCAGACATCCTGCATGGCCTTTGCGTAAGCCACGTCGAGCGCACGGCGGTCTTCCGGCTGCGGCCAGGCGTAGCGGGTGGCGATGGCACGGATGAGCGCCTGCTCCACCGGTGAGGCGGTGGCAATCAACGCGAGCGCCCGCTGCGCGGACGCGTACGCGGCCTGCGCGGCGGCGTCATCCATGTGCGGGTTGTTGATGTTGGGGCCGGCGGAAATTGCCTGTCCCCACCACGCCATGGCGAGCGTGGGGTCCAGTTCGCCGGCGTACGCGAAGCACGCGATGGCGGCCTCGTGGTTGAAACCGTAGTGGAGCACCACCCCCTGGTCGAAGTAGCGCTGCGCCTCCTTCGACTGCGTGGACACGGAACGGCCGTACACATCCAGATCGGCGCGGAGCACCGGCGCATCCGCGGCGCGGGTGGGCGCGGACGCAAACGTGCACACGGCCGCGAGGAAGATCAAACACAACGTGCGGCGCATTGCAGAGACCTCCTTGGTCAGTGTTGAGAGAGACCCATGGGAACAAGAAAGAAATGGTGGCCCCGAGACGATTCGAACGTCCGACACGCGGTTTAGGAAACCGCTGCTCTATCCATCTGAGCTACGGGGCCACCGGATCCGGATGCATCGCGCCCGGCGGGCGCTAATCGTAACGGATCATCGCATAAACGGGAACCCCGTCGATGCGGCTCCGCCCACCGAGAAAGGCGAGCTCCACCAGGAAGGCCAGCTCGACCACGCTTCCGCCCGTCTTCTCGATCAGCTTGATCGCGGCGACCGCGGTTCCCCCGGTGGCCAGCAGGTCGTCCACCACCAGCACCTTCTCGCCGGGACGCACCGCGTCGGTGTGGATCTCGAGCGTCTCGGTACCGTACTCCAGGTCGAAGGTCTCTGCCACGGTGGTGTGCGGCAGTTTGCCGAACTTGCGTAGCGGTACGAAGCCCGCTCCGAGGCGTGTCGCCAGCGGTGCGCCGAAGATGAACCCGCGCGACTCCATGGCCGCCACGCGGTCGATGCCCATGGGCCGGTACCGCGCCACCAGCGCGTCCACGATGCCGCCGAACAGCGCCGGGTCGTTCAGCACCGGGGTGATGTCCTTGAACAGAATGCCCGGCTTGGGAAAGTCCGGCACGTCGCGGATGGCGGCGCGAATGCGTTCGATCATCTCCGTCTCCATGGATGCTAGTTGTCCGCGGCGCGGCGCTTGCCCGAGAGCACCAGGTTTAGCTTCTGCAGGGCGCGCTTCTCGATCTGACGCACGCGCTCGCGTGAGACACCCACCTGCCGCCCCGCCTCGCCCAGCGTCTTGGGTTCGCCGTCATCCAGGCCAAAGCGCAGCGTCAGCACTTCCTGTTCGCGCGCGTTGAGGCAACGGTCGAAGAGGTTGGACATCTCCTCGTTCTCCAGTTGCATGGTGACCATCGATTCCGGCGAGCCGTGCCCGCGGTTCTGCGGGTCCGCGGCCAGGCGTTGCAACGCGTCGGCGCTCGCCCCCGGGTCCGCGTCGCGGATGCCGACGATCAGCGTGCGCACCAGCTTCACCCGCCGCACGCTCACGTCCAGCGCCTCGGACATCGCCTCGTCGTCGGTCGGCTTGCCGTCCTTGCGCAGTGCCTCCTCCGCGCGGATGTAGCGGTTGATCAGGTGGTAGATGTGCACCGGGATGCGGATGGCGCGCGACTGGCTCGCGATACCGCGCTTGATCGACTGCTTGATCCAGTACGAGGCGTAGGTGCTGAAACGAAAACCCTTGCGATAGTCGAACTTTGCCGCGGCGCGGATCAATCCCAGGTTGCCGTCCTCGATGAGGTCCAGCAGCGTCTGGCTGCCGCGCGAGTAGCGCTTGGCGATGGTGACCACCAGGCGCAGGTTACAGATGACCAGGCGGCGCTTGGCCTCCTCGTCGCCCTCGGCAAGGCGGCGGCCCAGCTCGATCTCCTCTTCGGGAGTGAGCAATGGGTAGCGGCCGATCTCCGCGAGGTACCGCGCCTGGATGTCGTAAGACGGCTCGGCGCGCTCGTCGTCGAACGGTGCCGGATTCACGCGTTCGTCGCTCATGGGTGGGAAGAAGAAATGGTCGGGGCGAGAGGATTTGAACCTCCGACCTCCTGCTCCCGAAGCAGGCGCGCTAACCGGGCTGCGCTACGCCCCGACACGTTGCCGGTGGCCGCCCGGGGCGCTCCCGGGTCAACCTAAGTGGGGCCATACTAACACGTTTTGTGGGTGAATCAATACAATACTTCCCCGTCTCACGGAGCCGCCGGGGCGTGCACCCCGACGAAGCTGATGGCCCCGTTCACCACGAGGGTCACGATGGTCCCCGCGATCAGAATGCCGGCGGCAATGGCCGGAATCGCCAGGCGCGGGCGCACGCCAAAGACGAACGCCGCCGCCGCGCCTGTCCAGGCGCCGGTCATGGGCAGTGGAATGGCCACGAAGAGGCACACCCCGACGGCCTCGAAGCGCTCTATCATCTTCCCCTTGCGGCGCGTCCGCTCGAAGAGCCAGGTGAAGAAGCGATCGAAGGCGGGCCAGCGCCGCGTCCACTCCGAAACGGGCCCGATGAGCAGGAGAATGGGAATGACCGGCACGAAGTTGCCGATCACCGAGATCACGAACGCCTCCTGCCAGGACATCCCCCCCACCGTCATCGCATAGGGAATCGCGCCCCGCAGCTCCGAGACGGGCAGCATGGCCAGGACGAAGGTGGTGAGGACGTGCGGGGACCCGGAGAGCGTCGCGAGGAGTTTATCCACGCGCCTCCCCTTCGACGGCGGACCGCTCCCGCATGCTGCCCGACGGTGCGCGGGCGCTGCGCACCAGCGGCACGAACGAGCACTCGATGAGGCGCTCCACCGAGAAGCGGGTGCCTTCGCGCGTCAGGCGCACGATTTCCTGGGTGCCGTCGCCGCGGGCCACCGGGCCCAGCAGGAATCCCCCGTCGGCCAGCTGCGCAAGCAGGGCCTTGGGCACGCTGGCCGCGGCGGCGGTCAGCAGCACGCGGTCGAAGGGTGCGGCATCGGGCCAGCCGTCGGCGCCGTCACCCACGCGGATGTGTGCGTTCTGGAACAGCAGGTCGCGCAGTGCAAACGAGGCGCGCTCGGCCAGGTCGGGGACGCGTTCGACGCTGTACACGTCGGCGCACAGGCTGGCGAGCACCGCGCAGTGGTAACCGGAACCGGTGCCCACCTCGAGCACGCGTTCCTCGCCTTCCAGGCGGAGATTCTCGGTGAGGTAGGCCACCATGTAGGGCTGTGACATCGTCTGCTGGAAGCCGATGGGGTAGGAGTGGTTGGCGTAGGCCTCGCTGCCCGCGTCCTTGTCGATGAACAGGTGCCGCGGCACGCGCAGCATCGCCTCCAGCACGCGCGGGTCGCGGATCCCACGGCCATAGACGTGCTCCCTCACCATACGTTCCCGGGCGATTCGATACTGGCGCCACCTCATAGCTCGAACCTCCAGCGTTCCATCTCCACGATGGCCTTGTAGTGGGTGAGATCGAGGTGCAGCGGTGTTATGGACACGAACCCCATTCGCACCGCTGCGATATCCGTCCCGTCATCCGCCCGCCACACCGGGTCGCGGCCGCCGATGGTGTACTGCGTCTTGAGTTCGGCCGTGATCGGTTCGATGAAGTTTTCGTAGTGCCGCGAGCCCAGCTTGGTGAAACGCAGCCCCTTCACCGGGGACTTCTCCGGGTTGGGGATGTTCACGTTGAGCAGCGCTCCGGCCGGGACCCCGTACTCGAGCGCGCGCTCCACCACGCGCCGCGCCACCCGGCCATTGACGTCCTCGTCCTCGACGCTGCGCTGCAGCGCCGAGATGGCCACCGACGGCACGCCCAGAATGGTGCCCTCGAACGCCACCGCCACGGTTCCGCTGTAGGTCACGTCCTCGCCCATGTTGGGGCCGTGATTGATGCCCGAGACGATGAGATCCGGCGGGCGGTCCAGGATCACCTGCAGCGCGAGCACCACGCAATCGGTGGGCGTGCCGACGACGCGGTAGTGATGATCGTCCACCCGCTTGACATCGATGGGCCGCCGGATGGTGAGCGAATGGCTGCTCGCGCTCTGCTCACTGTCCGGCGCCACCACGAACACGTCTCCCAGTGGCTGCAGCGCACGCTCCAGCACCTGGATGCCGCGCGCGTCAAAACCGTCGTCGTTCGAAATGAGGATTCGCTTGTGCATCGTGACATCGGCCGTACCCCGGGCGGCCGTGCTCGATTCTCGTCTTCGGAGACCGCAGTCTACCAGAACACCGACTTGACGACCATCCGCAAAAACCGTCCCGTGTCGATAAACGGATTGATGAAACTCTTCTCCGCCCCGTAGATGGTCTGCACCGGCACCGAGGCAATCTTGCCCCCGGCGCGGCCGGCGCGGATGATCATTTCCGACTCGATCTCGTAGCGCGAGGTGGTGAGCGGGATGCGGGCGAAGAGCGCCAGGCGGATGAGGCGGTAGCCGTTCTGGGAATCCGGCACCTTCTGTCCCGCGAGGGCCGACACCACCGCGCTGGTCACGTGGTTGGTGACCAGGCGCAGCCAGGGCATGTTGCCGGTATCCACCAGCCGGTTCCCCACCACCATGTCGGCGCCGGTCTCGCGCGCCCGGGCCACGAAGGCGGGAATCTGGTCGGGGTTGTGCTGCCCGTCGGCGTCGAGCAGGATGGCGTAGGTCACGCCCAGCGTGGCGGCACGCGCAATACCGCTGCGAATGGCCGCGCCCTTGCCGCGGTTCTGCGGGTGCACCTCCACCACCACGCCCGCGCGCTGTGCCACCGCGCGGGTGTCGTCGGAAGAGCCGTCATCGACCACCACGATGCGTCCGCGCGGCACGTAGCGCGACACCGTGTCGATCACGGCGGCGAGATGCGCGCCCGCGTTGTAGGCCGGGATGATGGCGGCGAGGTCGTCGAGGGGTGCGGCGCTATCCACTGCTTTCCGTTCGCTCCAGCGGGATGAAGTGGAACCACTGATCGGTGTAGTCGCGAATGATCCGCTCCAGATCGCGCAGACACCGCTCCTGCAGGCGTTCGAGCTTCTCGAACTCGTCTTCGTTGTCCTCGGGGAGGTGTGTGCCGCCGTGAACGTACTTGAAGCGGTCACGCCCGTCAAACACAAGCGCGCCCGTGATCACCGGTGCGTTGCATCGCGCCGACAGCACCAGGTGCCCCAGGGGAAACTCGCTCTCCACCCCGAAAATGGCAAAGCGCTTCTTGGCCTTCCCGTAGGATCGGTCCACCAGCAGTGCGACGGATTCCCCGCGGTCCATCGCCTCCTTGAGGGTCATGAACGACTCACCCATGGGGTGCGCGTGGATACCCAGGTACTCGCGGCGTGCGCTGTAGAAGTCGGTCACCTGCCGCGTGGGGTGGTCCAGCGCCACGGTGTGCACCGCATGCCCCATGCGCGCCAGGCAGTAGCCCCCCAACTCCCACGGCCCCACGTGCGCGGACGCCACGATGAAGGGCCGGTCGCCCCCGAGCCGGTCGATCTCCGCGCGCAGCGCGCTCACGTCGCAACGGGCGAACAGCGCGTCCGGATCCAGGAACGGCATCTGCAGGAAGAGGCGGATGCTCTGCGCGAAGTGGTGCACGGTGCGCCGCCCCGCCCGCCGGCGCTGGGCCGCCGTCCATTCCGGGTGGATGATGCGGAAATTCTCGTCCAGCAGGCGCCGCGTCCGGGGACGAAGCAGCCAGTTGGCCTCACCCAGCGTCCAGGCGATGGCCCGGCTGATGGCGTCGGGCAGGAAACGCGCGAAGAACGCGCCCAGATGGTAAGGAATGGCCTGGATCATGGGTCCGTGACGGAAGGAGCCCCACCACATTACCCGCCCCGGGCCGGGGGAACAAGCACCCGTTCTTGACGGGCCGCCACCGGCCCCCTAGAATAGATGGCACGGACCCTGCTGGTCCCAACCGAGGTAATGCATTCGATCCGAATATCCACCGCGTGACATTCTCCCCCACCGCCCAGGGAACGGCCGCTCCGGCGCGCGACCGCACCGCTGAACTCGATTCCATACTGTCCCGGCGCATCATGGTGCTCGACGGTGCCATGGGTACCATGGTGCAGAGCTATGGCCTGGACGAGGCCGCCTTCCGCGGCGCTCGTTTCCGCGATCATCATAGCGACCTCAAGGGCGACAACGACATCCTGTGCCTGACCCAGCCGGCCATCGTGGCCGAGATCCACCGCCGCTTCCTCGAGGCCGGTGCGGACATCCTCACCACCAACACCTTCAACGCCACGCCGGTCTCACAGCACGAGTACGGGCTGTCGCACCTCGCCTACGAGATCTCCCGCGAGGCGGCGCGCGTTGCGCGCATCGAGGCGGACGCCTTCACCGCGCGCGACCCGTCCCGGCCGCGCTTCGTGGCGGGGTCGCTGCCGCCCACCAACCGCACGCTGTCGATATCGCCCGAGGTCAACGACCCCGGCTTTCGCAATGTGACCTTCGACGAGATGCGCGCCGGATACCGCGAGAACGCGCGGGGCCTGATAGACGGCGGCGCCGACATCCTGCTGGTCGAAACCGTCTTCGACACGCTCAACGCCAAGGCGGCGCTGTTCGCCATCGCGGAAGAGTTCGAGGCGCGCGGGATGCGCCTGCCGGTCATCTGTTCGGGCACCGTCACCGACCTGAGCGGGCGCACACTCTCCGGACAGACACCGGAGGCGTTCTACGCGTCGGTTTCGCACATCCCGCTCTTGGCGGTGGGCCTGAACTGCGCGCTGGGCAGCACGCAGATGAAACCGTTCCTGGCCGCGCTCTCCTCAATTTCGCGCTTCCCGGTGAGCGTGTATCCCAACGCGGGGCTGCCCAACGCCTTCGGCGGCTACGACGAGTCCCCCGAGGCCATGGCCGCCGCCATCCGCGACATGGCCGACGACGGCCTCGCCAACCTGGTCGGCTCGTGCTGCGGCTCGACCCCGGCACACACGCGCGCCATCGTGGAGGCGGTGCACGGTCTCCCGCCACGCAGGCTCCCGGAGAGCCGCGGCTACACCATTCTCTCGGGGCTCGAGGCCATCCAGATCCGCCCGGACTCGAATTTCATCAATGTGGGCGAACGCACCAACGTCACCGGCTCGGCGCGCTTCCGCAAGCTCATCCAGTCCGACGACTACGAGGCGGCGCTGGGGGTGGCGCGCCAGCAGGTGGAGGACGGCGCCCAGATCATCGACGTGAACATGGACGAGGGCATGCTCGACTCGGTGGGTGCGATGCGGCGCTTTCTCAACCTGATTGCCACCGAACCAGATATCGCGCGCGTCCCCATCATGATCGACAGTTCGAAGTTCGAGGTCATCGAGGCCGGTCTGCAGTGCGCCCAGGGCAAGTGCGTGGTCAATTCCATCTCGCTCAAGGAAGGCGAGGACGCCTTCCTCGACCACGCGCGGCGTGTGCGCCGCTACGGCGCCGCGGTGATCGTGATGGCCTTCGACGAACAGGGCCAGGCGGACACGGTGGCGCGCAAGGTGGACATCTGCGACCGTTCCTTCCGCCTGCTCACGGAGAGGATCGGCTTCCCGCCCGAGGACATCATCTTCGACCCCAACGTGTTCGCCATCGCCACCGGCATCGAGGAGCACAACGCCTACGCGCTCGACTTCATCGAGGCCTGCCGCGAACTGAAGCAGCGCTTCCCGCGCTCGCACGTGAGCGGCGGGGTGAGCAACGTGTCGTTCTCATTTCGCGGAAACGAACCGGTGCGCCAGGCCATCCACGCGGTGTTCCTGTACCACGCCATCCGCGCCGGCATGGACATGGGCATCGTCAACGCCGGCCAGCTCATGGTCTACGGGGACATCCCGGCCGATCTCCTCGCGCGCGTGGAGGACGTGGTGCTCAACCGCCGCGCGGACGCCACCGAGCGCCTGCTGGAGGTGGCGGAGTCCATGCGGGCGGGCGGCGCGAAGAAGGCGGCGACGGACGTGGCGTGGCGCGCGTTGCCGGTGCGCGAGCGCATCGAGCACGCGCTGGTGCACGGGCTGGACGCGCACATCGTGGACGACGTCGAACTGGCGCGCCAGGAGGCCGAGCGCCCCATCCACGTCATCGAGGGGCCGCTCATGGACGGCATGAACGTGGTGGGCGACCTGTTCGGGTCCGGCAAGATGTTCCTGCCTCAGGTGGTCAAGAGCGCGCGCGTCATGAAGAAGGCGGTGGCGCACCTGGTGCCGTTCATCGAAGCGGAGCAGTCCGCCGCGGGCGCTGTGCGCGCCCGGGGCAAGATCGTGCTGGCCACGGTGAAGGGCGACGTGCACGACATCGGCAAGAACATCGTGGGCGTGGTGCTGCGCTGCAACAACTACGATGTCGTAGATCTCGGAGTGATGGTTTCCTTCCAGACCATCCTCGACACCGCGAAGAGCGAGAACGCGGACGTCATCGGGCTGTCGGGGTTGATTACGCCTTCGCTGGACGAGATGGTCACGGTGGCGCGCGAAATGAAACGCCAGGGCTTCACCACCCCGCTCCTGATCGGCGGCGCCACCACCTCGGTGGCGCACACCGCGGTAAAGATCGACCCCGAGTACGATCACGGGGTGGTGCACGTGCTGGACGCGTCGCGCGCGGTGGGTGTGGTGAATCAGCTGCTGGGCGATGATACCCGCGCGCCTTTTGAGTCGCGCACGCGCGACGAGTACCGGACCATCCGCGTTGCGCGCGAGTCCTCGCAGGGCGAGGCGCGCCTGCTCCCCCTCGAGGATGCGCGCGGACGGCGCGAGCGGCTGGACACCGCGCAGGCCGCACCGGTGCCGACCTTCCTGGGCACGCGCATCTTCGATGACTATCCGCTGGCGGAACTGGTGGAGCGCATCGACTGGACGCCGTTCTTCCAGACCTGGGAATTGCGCGGGCGCTATCCGGCCATTCTCGACGACGAGGTGGTGGGCGAGCAGGCGCGCTCGCTCTTCGACGACGCCCGCCTCATGCTGAACGATTTCGTGCGCGAACAAAGTCTGAAAACGCGCGCCGTGATCGGCTTCTTCCCCGCCGCCAGCCGCGGCGACGACGTGGTGCTGGACGTGAACGGCACGCCGCGCACGCTACACTTCCTGCGCCAGCAGGCGGCCAAGACCGACTCGCGCCCCAACTTCTGCCTGGCGGACTTCGTGGCGCCGCAGGGTTCGGCAACGCCCGACCACGTGGGCGCGTTCATCGTCACCGCGGGTATCGGCCTCGACGAGATCGTGGCGCGCTACGAGCGGGAGCACGACGACTACCGCGCCATTCTGGCCAAGGCGCTCGCGGATCGTCTCGCGGAAGCGCTGGCCGAGCGCATGCACGAGCGGGTGCGCCGCGAGTTCTGGGGCTACGCGCCCGACGAGTCGCTCTCCAACAACGACATCATCCGCGAGGGTTACCGCGGCATCCGTCCCGCGCCGGGCTACCCCGCCTGCCCCGACCACACCGAGAAACGCACGCTGTTCGACCTTCTCGACGGCGAGCGCGCGGCCGGCGTCACCCTGACCGAGTCGTTCGCCATGTGGCCGGCCGCCTCGGTGAGCGGCTGGTACTTTGCGCATCCGGATGCGCACTACTTCGGTGTCGGCCGCATCGGCAAGGACCAGGTGGAGGACTACGCGCGCAGGAAGGGCATCACCCTGGCCGAAGCGGAGCGCTGGCTCGGTTCCAGCCTCGCCTACCGCACCTGATTCCGCGCTTCACACCCACCCGCAACGGGTGTACAATTCTTCCAGCCGACCGAGCGCCGCGCAACCAGCCGACCTGGAGGTGTGCCATGAAAAAGACAGCATGGCTCCTGGTGGCCGCTCTTCTACTGCCCGCGGCGGCTCTCGCGCGCAGGCCGTCTCCACCACCCCTTCCAACCCGATCCAGCGCTCCACCGCTGGCACCCTACACCAGCGACCGTTCACCCGATCTGCCGCCCTTCCGGCCCGCAGCGGCGTCCACCACCTACCTGTATACCGCCACCTTCGACGGTCCGGGCGGATGTACCTCGCAGGGCTGGACCGCCGTCGACATGACCGCCCAGACCGGCGAGTACTTCCACGTGGACGACTATGCGGGGCTGTTTTTCGGGCCGCTTGCCGGCAGCAAGTCGCTGTGGTGCGGTGCGCGTCCCGCGTCGACGGGGCCACTCTGCTCGTACCAGACGCTCCCCGGCTACGGAAACAACTGGGTCCAGGCCTGGTGCACGAAGACGTGCATCCCCGTGAGCGGCGATCTCGATGTGTCCTTCCAGATGCGCCTCGACACCGAGCCGTCCTACGACGCGGTGCTCCTCCACTACACCACCGACTGCAACAACGACGCGGGGTGGGTGCACCTGGATGGCGGCATCCAGGTGTGGGACGGCACTGAGAGCCTGTCCATCAACCAGGCCTATGACGTGGGTGGCGCGTCGAGTGTGCGCGTGCGCCTGAGCTTCTGGTCGGACGGCGCCTGGTCCGACGAGGACGGCCTGTGGGACACCGAGGGTGCCGTGCACATCGACAGCCTGGACGTTGAGGGCCTCGCACTGGAGGACTTCGAGGACGAGGCGGTGGGCGCCACATCGTCCGATGACTGGATCTCCTGCAATTCCGCCTACGGGCTGTTCGCCAGCCTGGTAAGTGGCGCCGGCGTCCTGCAGAACCAGGGCGACGGCTGCACGCTCGACGTGAGCTGCATGTGGGCGTTCTTCGTGGGGTCCACGTCCGACTACAGTTGCGCGGGGTTCCCGTCGCAGAAGACCATTCCCTATGTCAACGCGGCCGGTCAGTACTTCCACAACGAGATCTGGTCGCCGCCCATCGATCTGTCTCAATCCGGCAGTACGCTGATCCTCGAATACCTGCAGTACAACGACTTCCCCGGTGAGGCGCTGGTGTTTCCCACCTGGTCGGTGCGTCCCATCGTGGAGGGATGTCCGCGGCCCTGGATCGATCCCATTGTGTATTTCTATTACCCGAGCGGGTGGACGCGTCAGATTGAGTTCATTGCGCCCTTCGTCAATACCGGCACCGCCACCGAGATGCAGGTCTCACTGGGTGCGGTCGACATGTGCCGGGTGTGGTGCGGCACCTTTGGCTCGGGCCAGTGCCACTCGCACGCGCCGCTCTACGACAACGTCAAGGTGTACCGCGTGGACAGCAACGGCCCGCAGTGGAGTATTCGCGACATCGACCAGTTCCAGGATGCTTTCGAGGAGATCGTGGGACCCGGCGCCGGGCGCGCGCGCGCCGACATGGCCAACGACATCGCGCCCGGCAACCACGTGAACAGCATCATCCCCGGCGACTCCTCGGTGGTGACGGTGTATGACCTGACCCACGGCATGGGGCTCGATGCGGGAGCGGGCGGCCCGGCGGTGTACTGCTACGTCTCGGTGTTTCCGCAGGGGCAATCCGCCAAGGTCGGCGCGGGCCTCACGCAGAACAGCACGCGCTGGCCGGTGGTGGGTTCATGGACGGACGGCAAGGGGACGCCATGGACATGCGTGCGCCTGGACTCCTGCCGCGTGAATGGTGACCCGGCGCCCGACCGCTACTGCGTCGATCTCAACGACAACCTCTTCGAGTCCGGCGACACGATATTCTTCTTCTACTCGGCAAAGAATGCCATCGGCCAGGAGACGGTGGCGTTCGGCTCCAACCTGGCGCTCGCCAGCGATGACCGCAACCAGGCGGCGGCGGACCCCTCCGAGTTCACCATTCTCCCCGCCGGCGGGGTGGCGAACGGCGGCGACATCCTCTACGTGGACGGAATGGACGGCCGCGGCGCGCAACCCTACTGGGAGACCGCGTTCGCCGCCATGCACATCGGCCGGCAGATCGACCGCTACGACATCCGCGGGCCCACCTCGCAGGTATCCAACCGGCCGGCCGGGCGCGTGAGAGACATTTCCCAGCTGGTTCCCTCCTACCGGATCATCCTGTGGGATTGCGGTGATCTCCCGACCACACTCGGCGACGGAAGCGGTTTCCCGGAGAAGACCAACGACTACCGGTTGATCAATTTGTTCCTCGCCAATCTAACGCCCAACGGCGGGATGTACCTGTGCGGCGACGATGTCCCATCGCAGCTTTCCGGCTACAGCGGTGGCGATGCGATGACGTTCCGTGGCACTTACCTGCCCTTCAACCTCACCACCGGCAACCACTGGCCGTCCTATGGCATCTCGCCCGTGGGAAGCGCGGTGGCGGGCGCGTGGGGTGGCGGCGGCGCCAGCGACCCCACATTCGTCATCCACGGTAGCTGTCCGCTCCTGAACGACTTCGACGTGATGGCGCCCCAGGGCACCACCGTGAACGAAATTACCTATGGTGCCGGCACCGCCGCGTCGGCCAACGGCGCCCTGCTGCGCAATATCGTGGGCAATGCCCGCGTGACGATGAGCGGCTTCAGCTTCATCTACGTGCGCGACGACGACAACGACGGGGTCTCCGACCGGGCGGACCTGCTCTACGACATCCTCAGCCAGTTCGGAGCGGTGGGCGCTCCCACGCCGGCCAGCGGTGCTCCCCGGGTCACGCGCCTGGATGCGAACGTCCCCAACCCTTTCAACCCGCAGACCAGCATTGCGTTTTCGCTGGCGCAACGCGGGGCGACGACGCTGGCGGTCTACGACGTGGCCGGCCGCCTCGTGCGTACACTGCTGGACGAGACGCGCGAGGCCGGCGCGCACACCGTCACCTGGGACGGACGCGCCCAGAGCGGCGCGCGCGTTGCGAGCGGCGTGTATTTCTACAAGCTCGTTACGGGCGGCGTCGCCCGGACGCGCAAGATGGTTCTCCTCAAGTAACCACCACCCGCAACGACTCGGCACAGAAAGCCGCGGATGCATTCAAACGTCTGCGGCTTTCCTTTTTTGCATCGCACTATTAACTTTCCTTCGCGCACGGGAATGGAACAGGGGCGCAGGTTTCGCCGTACACCTCACAACGGGCGAAACCAGACAGTAAACAAGCGTATACATGCCGGTGGGCGCCCGACTACACACGGCAACGACGCGACACGATGGAGTGAGGACGTGAACCGGTACCATGTGTTCTTCCTGGCAGCACTGATCCTGCTGCCGGCGTGCGCATCGCAGAACCTCGAAGGCGACCTGCTGGAGAACCAGCCGCCGCAGGTGTGGCTCTCGGCCGCACCCCCGGAGGGATCCACCAGCAAGTACACCGTCCATCTATACTGGGGTGGCTGGGATCCGGACGGCGAGATATCCCACTACGAGTACCTCGTGACCGACAACGAGACCGGCGTCTTCGTCCCCGCCGACACGGTGGGGGCGGACTGGAGCCGCGTGCTGTCCAACGACTCCACCTTCACCTTCACGGCCGACATCCTGGCCGACACCAATACCACCGATCAGGTAACGGTCTTTACCCGCTCCCACACCTTCTTTGTGCGTGCGGTGGACGAGTTCGGCAAGCGTTCTTTGCAGCCGGCATACCGGTCGTTCACCTCGCGCACGCTTTCCCCGTCGGTGTCGGTGTTGATTCCGGTCCGCAACCAGCTCAACCCGGCCGACTTTCCGCCCATCGCCACCTTCAAGTGGAAGGCCACGGACTATATTGACGACCGCATGACCTCGCAGGAACCGGAGTCCGTGCAGTACGCGCTTACCAGCACCGCTCCGTTCGGGGGCGACTTCAGCAGGACCATCGACTACATGGGTTCCGTCGCGGGGGCAAAGGAATGGCGGCCGTGGGTGTACTACAAGGCGCGCGGCGACAGTGGCACCACCTGGACCACCCCGCCGCAGGAGTTCGGCACCTACGTGTTCGCGGTGCGCGCCAAGGACGAAGCCGGCGCGGTTACCCCGGTGCTCGATGAGATCTCCAACGTGCGCCGCGTCCGCGTGTCGCGACGCAGCACCGGTCCCCTGTTCGTGGTGCGCAACGCGTACATGGGCCAGGTCATCACCAGTTCGTGCAGCAGCCCCATCACCATCCTCGACCTCCCGGCCGGCATTCCCATCGAGTTCGCCCTGAGCGCCCGGGCCGATCACTACGGGGGCACGGTCTCCGGCTACCGGTACGGATGGGACATCGTGGACCTGAACGACCCCGAGCAATGGGAGATCGACTTCACCCCGTTTGTGGCCAGCGAGGCCAAGACGACATCGCGCCGCTTCTTCTTTGGAACGCACACCCTTACCACCGAGGTGATCGACAACTCGGGTTTCTGCAGCCGGGTGGAGGTGAAGGTGAACATCGTCCAGTTCACCCTGGAGCACAACCTGCTCATCGTGGATGACTTCAAGGCGGACGAGAGCGTGCAGGCCGGGTGGAAGAACGCGCTGGGCAAGGGTTCGCTGCCCAACGACGCCGAGCACGATGCGTTCTGGCTGGACATGGCGTCCAACGTGGCCGGGTTCGATCCGCAGCGCGACGTCCTGGTTACCTCTCCGGGGGGATCGATTCCGCTCAGTGTGATCGCGCGTTACAAGTCCATCATCTGGAGCGCCTACGGCGACGTGGGCACGCCCAACGGCGGCACCTTCCCGCAGCTCTACGCGTTCATCCAGCACCGCGCCAAGAACCCGCAGAGCACGTCCACCAGTGGCAAGGTAACGCCCAACCTGATCGCCCTGGCGATGGCGGCGGGAAGCCACGTGCTCATCACCGGCGCGCAGCCGGTGCAGAACGTCGTCAACCGACAGTTCGCGTCCAACGTGCGCTACCCGTTGATCTTCAAATACGACCTCGAGGGCTCGCAGACGGCCGAACCCGACCCGGCCGCGCCCGTGGGCGACGAGTCGTTCGCCTACCGCGAACTGTGCCTGGAAACCATCGACTTCGCACTCACCAGCAACCAGCGCCGCCGCGGCAACGACCGCTACTGCTCGGTCACCGCCGTCCGCCGCCCCAACAACCTCTCGCTGCGCGACGACACCATGCGCGAGGCCATTCCCCTCGACCCGGCGTTCCCGCCGCTGACCCTGCGCGTGGAGGCCGCCGCGCCGGGCGCCTTCTTCGAGGAGTCCTTGCGCGGTCTCGATGTGGAGGTCTACAACCCGCAGTACTTCGGCGAGCGCTGCAACTTCGTGCCACGAAACCCGCGCACCTGTTTCCAGCCCATCTACGGGGTGGGCTGCAAGGACACCGGCGAGGCCACCTACGCGCAGCCCGCCGCCTTCTGGACCAGCGTCTTCGCAGACCGGGTGGCCGACGTTCCCGGGGCGGTGGCGGCACGCAGTGCGGTGTTCGGGTTCGCGCCGGTCTTCTTCGACCCGGTCAAGGTGAAACCCGCCATCGAGCACATCATGTTCGACGAGTGGCAGCTGCCGCAGAAGGTGTCTGCATTAAGCGCCCGGGCTTCTGAGTAACGCGGCGGCTTGTGCGCGTGGCTACATGCTAAAAAACGGGGCCCTTTTGGGCCCCGTTTTTCGTGAGAGATGGTCGGGGCGACTGGATTTGAACCAGCGACCACTTGCACCCCATGCAAGTGCGCTACCGGACTGCGCCACGCCCCGACCGAAAGAGTACAGTAGATTAACAGAAGGAAGCGGGTGCGTTCAAGCGCTCTCGCCGGCCACCTCGTCCGGAACGTCGTCCAGAAGGGCCCGGATCTCCTCGAGTTCCTTGCGCACGGTGAGCAGGACGTGGCGCGCCTGCGGATCGCTGAACGGGATCTGCATCTGCTTGATGATGGGATCCGGGTTGCCGAAATTCTCCTGCAGCTTCTTGCGCGCGCCGTTGATGGTGAACTTCTCCTTGTAGAGAAGGTCGCGGATGGCGAGGATGGCCTTGATATCGCGCGGGCGGTAGCTGCGGTTGCCGGCGCTGTTCTTCTTGGGACGCAGGCTGGGGAACTCCGTTTCCCAGTAGCGCAGCACGTGGGCCTTCACCCCGGTGACCTCACTGACTTCACCGATGGTGTAGTACATCTTGCCGGTGGTCGTCTTGTACCTCATGCGCGTCCTCCCTTCGCACTGTCCGTGGACCCGCGCGGCGCTTCCGAACGCGGCGGGCGCATCATCAGCATCTGCACGGCTTCGCGCGGATCGTGGCCCTCGAACAGCACCGCGTGGACCATCTCGATGATGGGCAGTTCGACGCCGTGGCGCCGGCCCATCTCGACGGCCGCCCGGGTGGTGCGAACGCCCTCCGCCACCATGACCATGCCGGAGAGAGCCTCCTCCAGCGACTGACCGCGGCCGATCGCGTCCCCGACGCGCCGGTTGCGGCTGTGACGGCTCAAACAGGTAACCACGAGGTCCCCCACCCCCGCAAGGCCCGAAAACGTATCCGCGGAGGCCCCCATCGCCTGCCCCAGCCGTGCGATCTCGGCGAGCCCACGCGTGACGAGCGCCGCCTTGGTGTTGTCGCCACAACCGAGTCCGTCCAGGATGCCCGCGGCGATGGCGATGGGATTCTTGAGCCCGGTGGCAAGCTCGACGCCGAGCACGTCCGGGTTGGTGTACACGCGCAGGTAGGGGCGCACGAACGCCTCCTGCACCAGGTCGCACGCCTCGACCCCGCTCCCGGCTGCAACCACGGAGGTGGGAACGTGGCGGCTCACCTCTTCCGCGTGGCTGGGACCGGCCAGCACCACCACGCGTCCCGGGCCCACCCCCAGTTCCTGCGCAAGCACTTCGCTCATGCGCGCCAGCGACCCCTCTTCGAACCCCTTGCTCGCCGTCACCACGACCGCGTCGGCGCACAACCTCCCCGTTGCCTTCACCGCGCGCGCCGTCTCGCGCGCCACGTGCGACGGGGTGACGAAGACGATCAGTCCGGCGCCGTCAATGCTCTCTTCCAGCTGATGCGTAATCCGTACCGCATCGGGAATCGCCACCCCGGGCAGAAAGGTGGCGTTCTCGCGGGTGACACCCATGGCGTCGGCGCGCGCTTGCCGGCGGTCGAACAGGGCGACATCGTGGCCGTTCTCGGCCAGGACGATGGCCAGGGTCGTCCCCCAGCTCCCCGCGCCCAGCACGGCCGCCCTCACGAACTTCCCTCCCTGCGCCGCGCCAGGGCCGGCTCGGTTCCCGCCGCCAGGCGGCGGATGTTTCCGCGGTGCTTAACCACGACGGCCAGCATCACCGCAACCGTCACCCAGAGCACCGCGGGGTGCTGTGGTGCAACGCCCAGACGTCCCAGGGCGTAGACCGCGGCCGGCAGGGTGACCGCGGCGGAGAGGCTCGCGAGCGATACGATGCGCCGTGAGGCGAATACCAGCGCAAACACGGCCAGGGCGCACGCGAACGGCAGCGGCGCCAGGCCGGCGAACGCCCCCGCAGAGGTGGCAATCCCCTTGCCGCCGGAGAAACCCAGGTAGGGCGAGAACAGGTGCCCCAGGATGGCCCCGGCGGTGGCGGCCAGCGCGTGAAGCGGTGCGGCACCGGGCGTGTCGAAACGCGACGCCACCAGCACCGGCGCCAGCCCCTTGGCTACATCCAGCAACAGCACCACCAGCGCCATGCGGGCGCCGAGGATGCGGTAGGTATTGGAGGCACCCAGGTTGCCGCTGCCGTGTTCGCGCAGATCGATGCCGCGCGCCAGGCGTCCGGCGATATAGCTGAACGGAATGCCGCCGGTCAGATAGGCGCCGATCCCGGCCGCGGCCACCCCCATCATGGTGCCACCTTCTTGCTCTTGCGCTTCATGCGCGCACGGCGCGTGGGCCGCACCTTGAGCGAGTCCTTGCGGGCGTTGCGCCGCTCGGTGAGTTCGATGCGGATCAGGCTGCCCTCGAAGCCGAACTTCTCGCGCAGGCGATTGTTGAGAAAGCGCAGGTAGTAGCGCCCGAAGTGCGTCGCGCGGTTCACAAACAGCGTAAAGGTGGGTGGCGACACGTCGACCTGCGTCCCGTAGAAGATCTTCCCGTTGCCGCCGCCGTAGAAAGGCGGCGGGTTTTTCTGCACCAGCACGGCGAGGAACTTGTTCAACTCCGCCGTGGAAACACGCCGCTCGCGCTCCTCCTTGACCCGCCACGCCGTCTCCAGCACCTTCGCCACGCGTTGGTTTTCCTGCACCGAGATGAACAGCACCGGCGCATAAGCCAGAAACCCGCACCGGCGGCGGAACTCCTTCTCCATCTCGGCCGAGGTGAGCGTTTTGCGCGCCACCAGGTCCCACTTGTTGAAGCACACCACCACCCCGCGCGCGGCGCGGTGCGCGTAGCTCGCCACCTTGATATCCTGGTTGGAGATCTCGCGCGAGGCGTCCAGCATCACCACCGCCACGTCGCAGCGGTCGATGGCATCGATACTCTTGATGGTGCTGAGCACGTCGAGTTCCTCGGTGGTCTTCGCCTTGCGGCGGATACCCGCCGTATCCACCAGCGTCACGCGCCGCTTGCGCCACGTGACCGACGCGTCGATGCTGTCGCGGGTGGTGCCGGGCCGTGAATCGACGATCTGCGTCTCCTGGCCGAGGATGGCGTTGACCAGGCTCGACTTGCCCACGTTGGGCACGCCCGAGATGGCCAGGCGCAGATCGGTGTGTATCTCACGCTGCGCGGAGCGCGGCAGGAGCTTGACCACGTCGTCGAGCAGGTCGCCGGTGCCATCGCCGTGCAGCGCACTCACCTCGTACACCGCGTCGAAGCCCAGGCGATGAAAGTCGGAGGCGTCGCGGCGCCGGGCGTCGCGCTCCGCCTTGTTGGCCACCAGCAGCACGGGCAGGTTGGTGTCGCGCACCCGTTTGGCCACGTCGTAGTCGGACGGAAGGAGGCCGGCGGCGGCGTCGACCACGAACAGAATCACGTCCGCCTCGCTCATCTCGCGGATGGCGATGGCCTCCACGCGATCCACCAGCGGATCGTCGATGCCGGAGAACAGTCCCCCGGTGTCGATCAGCTCGAAGGACGCGCCGGTCCATTCCGCGACGCCGCGCTGCACGTCGCGCGTAACACCCGGTGTGGCGTGCACGATGGCGCGCCGCCCCCGGGCGATGCGGTTGAACAGCGTGGACTTGCCCACGTTGGGGCGCCCCACGATGGCGACACAGGGCGGGCGTTTCATTTGCGGGCCGACCCCGAGGCGGCGTGGTCGCACAGCGCCTGCACGAAGGAGTCGCCCGGTGCAACCACCGGTGCGCCCATTTCGCGCGCCATATCGTCGATGGACATCTCGTCGATGGTGACGTCCTCGTAGTTGAGGCAGTTGGGCGGGATGAACGTCGTTGCGGGCTCGCCGGCCGCGCGCACCGCGCGCACGATGTCCGCCCCCACCAGCAGCCCCGAGCAGGTGACGCCCTCGCCGAAGAACGCATTGTCCACGTTCGTCAGTTCGGGCACGACGCGCATTCCCGCCGCGCGCAGCCTCGGGAATACGTAGCGCTCGAAGACGCGCGCGCCCAGCGAACCGGTGGCGATGCGGATCATGCCCGCATCCTCCGGAAGATCGCAGCCGTCCAGGTCCGCCTCGATCTCGGAGAGGAAGTGGCGGATGGAGCCCACCCCGTTGTCCAGTTGCGGGAAGCCCTCGTACGCCTCCATCGCGGGCACCTCGCGCGCGGCGCCCACGTACCACTCGTCGCTGGCAAACACGAAACGGCTGCCGCGCGACACCAGGAAACGCTCCCGGAACGGCTCCACCAGGTCGAGGACCGCGCCCATCTCCTCGTCGCGGTAGGAGCGGATGCTCGCCAGGCCCGCACGGTGCCGGGTGAGCCCGACCGGCACCACCGCCAGCGTCGCGATGTTGGGGTGAATCCCCTCCAGCGTTTCGATGGTCTCGCGCAGGTAGTCACCGTCGTTCTTTCCCGGCACGATGACCGCCTGGGTGTGCACGGTGATGCCACCCGCGGCCAGGGTGCGAAGCGTGTCGGTGATGCGGCGCTTCATCGGCCGCCCGAAGATGAAGCGGCGCATGCCCTCTTCGATCACGTGCACCGACACCCACTGCGGCGAGTTGCGCTGCTCGATGATCTTGGCCAGCTCGGCGTCGGTCATGTCGTTCATGGTGGTGAAGTTGCCGTAGAGGAAACTCAGGCGGAAGTCCTCGTCCTTCACGTACAGCGTCTCGCGCCTGCCCGCGGGCATCTGGTCGACGAAACAGAACGGGCACTTGCAGCGGCAGCGCCGGAAGTCCATCGCCTCGAACCAGATCTCCAGCCCGGCCACGGTGGCGGTGGGCAGCGCAATGTTCTCCACCCGCCCGTCCTTGCGCTGCACGCGGATGCTCACCGTCTTGCCGCGCGAGGTGTGAAAGTGAAAGTCGATCTGATCCTCGGCCGGCTTGCCCGCCACCTCGAGAATGCGGTCGCCCACCGCGAGCACGTCGGGCGCCAGCCCGAATTCCGCGGGGTCTTTCATTGAGACGATTTCCAGCGCCTTATCGGCCATTCTTTTCCTTCAGCGCGCGCACGCGCTCCAGCACCGCCATCGCATCGCTGCCCGATACGGGCTCGGGATCGTTCATCGCCCGCCGGTAACCGCCCGGCATGACTTGGTCGGCGCGTTCCGGCAGACCCGCTCCCGCCAGCACCCGCCCCACGAACGCGTACAGCGCGGCGCGCGTCACCGGCGCGTCCGCATGCACCCCGCCGTCGGGCAGCGCCGGAAACCAGCCCCGCTTCTCCGCCAGTTCGATCGGCGTGGGCCCGCCCGGGTCGAGCGGCCTGCCGTCGCCCAGCACCCGCACCGCGGCTCCCGCCAGTTCCCCGCGGGTGATCGTCGCCAGGATGTGCAGCCCCTCCGGCGAGCCCTCCTGGTAGCGCTTGAGCACCTCCAGGTACTCCACGCACGGCCCCCGGTCGCCGTACTCCACCCCGAGCGAAAACGCGTCGATGGCGGCCTGGGTGTCGCCCAGCGCGATGTACGAACGCCCCAGGTAGGTGTACGCCTCGCGCCGGGTGGCATCGTCCGGCGCGCTGCGGGCGATGTTCTGCAGGCGGTCCACCGCGCCGCGGTAATCGCCGGTCACGTACAGCGCCACCGCCCGGTCCAGGTCGCTCCGCTTGTCCACGCTGGCGGACGGCGAGCACGCCAATGCCACGGCCGCCAGGACGATGATCCAGCGAACCGGTGAGTTGCGGTGGCCAGGATTCATGGGGAGTTTATGAATGGAGCGGGCAACGGGGCTCGAACCCGCGACCTTCAGCTTGGGAAGCTGATACTCTACCAACTGAGTTATGCCCGCCCCCCTAACAGATTGGGATGTAAACACCTTAGGCCACCAGTGTCAAGTTGTTATTGAGGCCCGGACGCGCCGCTCTGCGCCGCCAGGAACGCGGCAACCAGGCCCCGCGCACGGCTCGGGGCGCCCGCGTTGGACACGTCCAGCCAGAACGCATCGCGCTCGCGGCGGAAGAACGTCTCCTGGCGTTTCGCGTACTGGCGGGTGCGGGTGATCACCTCGTCGAGCCGCGATATCGGGTCTGCTCCCGCCACGATGGCGGCGGCGAGCTCCCCGTAACCCAGACTCCGCATGGCGGGGGCATCCGGCGCGACACCCGCGCGCATCAGCCGGTCCACCTCCTCCGGCCAACCGGCCGAAAACAGCGCGTGCGTTCTCTCCGCGATGCGAAAGCGAAGGGCGCCGCGCGGCATGGTCAGCACGAGCTTCAGATAGACCGCAACTTCCGGGTTCCCGTTGGACTGGCGCAGGGCCTCGCTGGCCGGACGCCCCGTGAACGCAATGATCTCCAGGGCGCGTGCGATACGAACCCGGTCATTGCGGGAAAGCGCGCTGGCACGCTCGGGGTCGCGCGCCTGCAACTCCGCGTACATGTCTTCGGTCGCGCGGCCCGCGAAGCCCGCGCGGATACGCTGTTGCTCCTCGCGCGGAATCGCCACCGGACCCAGGCCGTGGAACAGTGCGCGGAAATAAAGTCCGGTCCCCCCCACCAGAAACGGCACGTGCCCGCGCGCGACGATCTCCGGCAGCAACGCGCGCACCGCGTCCGCGTGGCGCCCCGCGCTGGAGACCAGGTGCGGTTCGAGGGTATCGACGAGGTGGTGAGGTATGCGCTCGCGCTCCGCCGGGGTGGGCTTCGCGGTGCCGATGTCGAAACCGCGGTACACCTGGCGCGAGTCCATGGAGATGATCTCGCCGCGGAACTCCGCCGCGAGCTGCATGGCGAGCGCGCTCTTGCCGGTGGCGGTCGCGCCCATCACGGCGACGCAGCGCACGGCCGCGGGTGGGCTTACCGGCGGTGGAACCATCTCTCGATCTCTTCGAGCGAGAGGCGATGGATGGTGGGGCGCCCGTGGGGGCACGAGTAGGGGTTCTCGACGGCGAACAGCTGGTCGGCGAGCAACTTCATCTCCTCCACCGACATGCGCTGCCCGGCCTTGATGGCACTGCGGCAGGCATAACTCGCCACCAGCTTCTCCGTGTGGGTATTGCCGGGTGCGCGGTCGGCGAGGATATCGTCGAAGATCTGCAGCAGCAGACGACCATCCGCCCAGTTACGGATCCCCTGCGGGTAGCCGCGCACCAGGATGTTCGTCCCCCCGAACGGTTCCAGGGTGAAGCCCAGCTTCTGGAATACCTCGCGCGAGGAGCGAAACACCTCCAGTTCGCGCAGCGACAGGTCGATGGGAATGCTGAACAGAATCTGCTGCGAGGGCGAGGCGGCATCCTCCAGCAGGCGCATACCGCGATCGAAGATGATCCGCTCGTGCGCCGCGTGCTGGTCGATCACCACCACACCGCCCCGCACCTGGATGAAGATGAATGTGTTGTTGAACTGCCAGAACAGCGCGTCGTCGGTGGGGGCGATGCGCGCCACCTCGTCGGCACCGGCGGCCTGCGTCGGAAACGGCAGCGGTGCGGTCGCGCCGGCCAGCGGAGGCTTGCGGGTCAGGTAGTCCTCGAAGGCGTCACGGATGCTGGCACCGCCCGCGGCCGGCCCCATCCCGGTGCCGTTGCCCGGTGCACCCGCCGGCCACGCCGGTTGGGCGCCCGCTGCCGCCTCTTCCGCCTCACGCGAATAGCCCGCGCCCACCGCCATGGCGGGTTCGCTGCGCGCGGACAGGGCGGACTTGATGGCGTTGCGCACCGTGCCGAACACGACGCGCTCGTTGCGCACGCGCACCTCGAGCTTGCTGGGATGCACGTTCACATCCACTTCGTCGGCGGGCATCGACACGGAAAGTACCGCCACCGGATAGCGTTTGTATGGAATCACGTTGCGGTTGGCGTCCTGCACCGCGTGCACCAGGGTGCGTTCGCGCACGGCACGGTTGTTGACGAAGAAAAACTGACTGAAACGGTTGCCACGGGTGTGCGAGGGCAGGCTCACGAATCCCGTCACGCGCATGGGACCGGACTGCGCGTCCACGTCCACCATGTGCCGCATCACGTCCGCGCCGACCACCGCCGCCACACGCTCGCGCCAGCTCGGGGCCGGCAGCAGATCCAGCACGTGGCGCCCGTCATCGACGAAGTGCATCTCCACCTCGGGCAGAATCAACGCGAAGGACAGGATGGTCTCCAGGATCCGCTTGCGCTCGGTGACGGTCGACTTGAGGAAGCGCTTGCGCGCCGGCGTATTGAAGAACAGGTCGCGCACGCGCACCGTGGTGCCGCGATCGTGGGCGGCCGGCTCGCTGCTGACGATCGACTTGCCCTCCACCCGCACGCGCCAACCTTCCCCGCCCGCCCGGTCACTCGAGGTCAGTTCGAAGCGCGACACCGCCGAGATGCTCGCCAGCGCCTCGCCGCGGAAGCCGTAGGTGGTGATCCGGTGCAGGTCGTCGACGTCGTGGATCTTGCTGGTGGAGAAGTTGCGCGGCGCGAGTTCCACGTCTTCGCGGCCCATTCCGGCCCCGTCGTCGTGAACCTCGATCAGCGCCTCGCCCGCCCCGACCGTCACCACGGTGATGCTGCGCGCGCCCGCGTCGACGGCGTTCTCAACCAGTTCCTTGACCACCGAGGCGGGCCGCTCGACCACCTCTCCGGCGGCGATGCGGCGCGCGACGTCATCTGGAAGTGTTCTAATGACAGGCATTTGCGGTCCTCATTGCGGGTTATCGGGGAAGACCTTAGCACGCGCCCCGCGGGCGGGCAACGAAAGCTTCCTGGTGCGGCGGTGATTTGTGGGGATAACCGTGCGCAGACGCCGGCGGCGGCGGGAGCGCCCAGGGCGCTACTCGGCGGGTTTGGCGCGCGAGACGCGCTCCGCTTCCTCGAGAAGGGCCTCGGCGGTACGCGAGGAGCCCGGGTAGGTGGCGACACCCACCGCGACCTCCACCGCCTCCCCGGCGATGCCGGCGGCGGCGACGTCCTTCTGCAGGTAGGCCACCAGCCGTGAGATGAGGAACTTGATGCGGCGCGTGCCTTCCAGGGAGAGCAGTGCATACGCGTCGCGCCGGATCCAGCAGCCGAAGTCGCTGTTGCGCGTTCGGGTACGGAAACCGCGCTGGATCTCCTCGGCGACGCGCATGGCAGCCGGCTCGTCGCTCGCAAAGAGCCCCTCCAGGGCGGGCACGCGGATGAAGAGCAACGAGAACGGCAGGTGGTAGCGGTCCGCGCGCGCCGTCTCCGCGTCGATCATGCGCGCCATGCGATGGGCATTGCCCGCCAGCACGTCGTCGTATGAAGGCCGCGCGCCCTTGCCCGGCGTCACCAGCGCTTTCACCACCGGCCGCGCCATGGCCAGCGCCTGTTCCACCACCGACTCGTCATGCGGCGAGAACGAGGTCTCTTCCACCGCGGTTCCGGGCCGCTTGTCGTAGGCAAGGATGCCGCCGACCAGTTCCCCGCCCTCGCGCACGGGTACCGCGAGCATGGAGCGCGTGGCGCGGCCGCCGGGCGTCAATGGGCCGAAGTCGACGAAGGCCATCTGGAACGACTCGCGACGGCGCTCGAGGCGCGCAAAACGCTCCTCGTCCTCCGCCGGCCACGCCGTGTCCGGTTTTCCCGCCGCGTCGTAGCGGAACGGCGTCCACGGCGCATCCTTGCCGGGCCGCAGCCGCACCGACACGCGCTCGCAGCCCAGCGCGTCGGCAATCACCCGCGCGAGCGTTTCCGACAATTCCTCGAGCGAGCGGCACGAGATGACCGCCGGGACGGCCTCCGAGATCTTGGCCAGCGACGCGAGTTCCGCGCGCAGCCTGCGTTCACGCCGCTCCGAAGAAATGAAGCGCGACAGCTCCAGTGTGATGGAGTTCCTGGCGGCCATGAATTCGTCCAGGCGGTGGCGCTCCGCGAACTCGAATACCGCCACACCCAGCACCTCCGACATCACCAGCGGAACGAATGCAAAGGACGAGGCAATCTGCTCGCTCTGCGGATCAACCGGCTCGGTGAGGATGATGGTGCGCCGCTCCAGGTAGGCCCGCGACAGTGCACCCCGTCCCACGCGCACCACGTCCGGTTCCACTGCCACCCGGTAGCTCGATCCACCCAGCACCAGCCATTCACCACCGGTGGTGCTGACGAACACCTCCACCGACTCCGCACCCGTCATTTCGCACACCAGCGACGTGAGCAGCGAAAACCGCTCCGCGGTGGAGCCGGGCTTGTCGGCCAGTTCCCCCACCGACTGGCGCAGTTCCATTTCCCCCGCCCGCACCTGCAGCTCCTGCAGGCGGATGGACTCGGAGAGTACGCGCGCGATGCGGCGGCTCAGGCGCTCCAGCGTGTGCAGGTCGGGCATGGTGAGCTCGCGGCCGGTGGGCATGGAAGAGACGTTCAGCACGCCGAGCAGGCGCTCTCCATCCAGGAGCGGCACCGAACATGCCGAACCGATGTTGACGCGATCGAGCTGCGAGGAATACGAGCGCCCCACCGCGGCCTGGCGGATCAGCTTGCCCTTGCGCTCCGCGGCCACCGATCCCGAGATGCCCTCGCCCAGCTTCTGGCGCGTGTTGCGGATGACGCGCTCGCTGAGCCCGGTGGCGTGGGCGATGAACAGCTCGCGCGCCTCCGGCGAGTAGAGCATGATGGACCCGTTGGAGGCGGCGGTGGTTTCGACCGCCACATCGAGCAGGAAGCGGAGCAGGCGCGCCCGGTCGAACAGGCGCTCGAAGCCCTCGATGGCATCGTCGATTGTGTAGGGAACATCGTCGGGTGGCGCGGGCGGGGCGGCGGGCACTTCGCGCCGGCACAGGCGCGACAGCGCCACGCTGTGATCCAGCACCTCCGCCTTGCCCAGCTTCTCGATCTCGCGCTCGAATCGATCGCGCGGCTCGCCCGCGATGGCGAGGTCCACGGGCAGGTGATCGGCGATCCCCTCCGGACTGGTCACGCGGGGAATGCCGAGGATCTCCGCTATCTCTACCGCCACGGCCGCCGGGTAGCGGTCGTAGACGAATGCGATCTCCACGTCGCGTTGCTTGTGCAACTCGCCCATGACGTAGAGGTCCGCCTCGCCGCCGCCCAGGATGGCAACTCGTATCTTTTTCTTTTTCATCTGATTACAGCGATCACTGCAGGCACTGCAAAAGCTGCAGCCCGCGCCCGCAGCACCCGCAGGCGGGTAAGCAATTCGCGGACCACGGTTTCCGGTTCGGTCGAATGAGGGCGGATACGGCCTCGGCCGACGGCCGGGGCGTCAGCGGGGGCGGTTCTTCAGATCGCGGATGAACTGCAGCGCGTCGAGGGGGGTGGAGTTGTCCACGTCGAAGGCGTCGATGCGGTCGTGGAGTTCCGACCCGTCGCCGGGCCCCGCGGCCGGGGGCGTGAAGAGACTCATCTGGTCGCGCGACTCGGCCAGGTCGAACCCCTTTGCCACCAGGTTGCGGCGCAACTCCAGCGACTCCAGGATCTCCTCGGCGCGGCGGATCACCGACGGCGGCAGCCCCGCCACCCGCGCGGCGTGGATGCCGAAGCTGCGGTCGCTGGTACCCGGGACGATCTTGCGCAGGAACACGATGCCGCCCTCCCACTCGCGGATGGCAATCTTCAGGTTGACGAGGCGCGGGTACGAACTGCGCAACTGCGTCAGTTCGTGGAAATGCGTGGCGAAGAGCGTGCGCGGCCGCGCCACGCCTCCCTGCAGGAGGTGTTCGGTCACCGCCCAGGCAATGGAGAGGCCGTCGTACGTCGACGTACCGCGGCCGATCTCGTCCAGGATGACCAGGCTGTGGTTGGTCACGTGGCGCAGGATGGCCGCGGTTTCGTTCATCTCCACCAGGAAGGTTGACTCGCCCCGCGACAGCCGGTCGGCGGCACCCACGCGGGTGAAGATGCGGTCCACCACCCCCACGCGCGCGCGCTCCGCGGGGACGAACGAGCCCAGTTGCGCCATCAGCGCGATAAGCGCCGTCTGGCGCAGGAACGTGCTCTTGCCCGACATGTTGGGTCCGGTGATCAGCGCGAATTGTCGGCGCTCCACGTCCAGATCGAGGTCATTGGGAACGAACGCCTCGGACACCACCCGCTCTAGCACCGGGTGGCGCCCGCCCACGATCTCCAGGGCGAGCGAATCGTCCACCATGGGACGGCGGTAACCGTGGGCACGCGCCGTCATGGCCAGCGACTGGACGGCGTCGATGGTGGCCATCGCCTGCGCGGTGCGCTGCAGTGCTGCCGCGCGTGTGGCGATGGAAGCGCACAGCCCGTCGAACACGCGCTGCTCTTCGCGCACACGCCGCTCCTCCGTGCTCAGGATAAGATCCTCCTTCTCCTTGAGCTCGGAAGTGAAGAACCGCTGGGCGTTGACGAGGGTCTGCTTGCCGACGTAGTCCGCGGGGACCGCCTTCGCGTGGGCGTTGGACACCTCGATGTAATAGCCGAATACCTTGTTGTAGCCCACCTTGAGCGACGCGATGCCGCTGCGATCGCGCTCGCGCGCCTCCAGGCTGGCAATCCACTTCCTGGCGGACTCGCTCTCATCGATGAGCCGGTCGAGGTCGGCGTCGAACCCACGGCGGATGACGCCCCCTTCCCGCAGATGCGAGGGGGGCTCCACCACGATGGCCCGTTCGATCTCGCCGCACAACGCGGCGTGCTCACCCAGCATTGTGCCCGCCGATTCCAGCAGCGGGGTGCCGCAGGTTCCCACCACCCCGGCCAGCCCGGGGATCTTCTCCAGGGATTCGCGCAACGCGTGCAGCTCGCGCGGGATCGCCTTGCGCGACGCGATGCGCGCCGAAAGGCGCTGCACGTCGGCCACCCCCTTGAGCGCGCGCACCAGCAGTTCGGCCATCCCGGCGTCGCTGTGCACGCGCGCCACCGCGTCCAGGCGCTCGTCGATTCGCGCCACGTCGCACAGCGGCCGCTGGATCCAGTGGCGCAGCGCCCGCGCCCCCATCGGTGTGAGGGTCCGGTCCAGCGTGCGCAGCAGGGTGGCACTCTGCACTCCACCCCGCAACGGTTCGAACAACTCGAGGTTGGCGATGGTCTCCTCGTCCAGCGACAGGAACGGCGCCGCGCCCAGCCGGGTCACCGTGACCACCTGGGGCAGAACCCCGCCGCGCAGGCGCAGGCAATGGCGCACCAGAGCGCCGGTGACCGCGGCCTCCCCCGCGGTGAGTGCGCCCACGAGCGCTTCCGCTCCGTCGCCAAAGTGCGCGGCCAACGCGGCACGCGCCGGCGCCAGGTCGAATTCATCGTCGGAGAGCGCGGTCAGGAACGGATTGCCCAGATGCGGCGCGAGCGACGTGCGCAACTCGTCCGCCGCCGCCGCGGGCACCACCAGTTCGCGGATGCGCTTGCCCTGGATGAGGTGGAGGTAGGCGTCGCCGTCCGCCTCACCACACGCGCACTCACCCGTCCCCACATCGATCAGTGCCACCGCACGCATTCCGTCTTCGGTTGGGAACACGCCCAGGCAGTAGTTGTTGTCGGCGTCGGCCACCAGTTGCGCGTTGAGCGCGGTGCCGGGGGTGAGGACCTCCACCACCTCGCGGCGCACCAGTCCCTTGGCCAGTGCCGGATCCTCCACCTGCTCGCAGACCGCCACCTTCCGCCCGGCCGCAAGCAGGCGCGTGATGTACGTCTCCGCGGCGTGAAACGGAACCCCCGCCAGGGGGATGGGGTTGGGCTTGTTCTTGTCGCGCGTCGTCAGGGTGATGTTGAGAATACCGGCGATATCCACGGCATCCTCGTAGAACGTCTCGTAGAAGTCGCCCACGCGGAACAGGAGTATGCAGTCGCTGTGGCTTCGCTTGATGTCGCGGTACTGGGACATCAGCGGCGTGGTGGTGTCGCTCATGGATTCGGCCGAACCGGCATGATGGTGTAGCGCTCGTCGAGGCGTTGTGCCATGTCCCGTCCGGCGGCGTCGGCCTCTTCGCGTGAGGCGTAGTAGCCGATGCGGACACGGAACACCTCGCGGTAGTTGACCAGCTCGCTGTCGATGCGCACGCCCGGGAAGGTCTCCTTGATGCGGGAGGAAAGCCGGATGGCGTTGGCGCGATCGGTAAACGACCCGAACTGGATGGTGTAGCCCTTTCCCGGCGGAATGACCGCGGCTTGCTCTTCCCCGCGCGGTGGCGGCGGGGTTTCCACCTGCGCCGAAAGCTTGCCCGCGCAACGGATGGCCTCCGGCGTCTGCGGGTACTCCTCGGCCAGTTCAGCGTATTCCTCCCGCGCGCGCGCCATGTCGCCCTCCGCCTCCAGGCACTCCGCGTACCGGTACCAGGCGGCCGGGTTCACCCGCGCCCGCGCGAGCGATTCGTAGATGTCGCAGGCGGCCGCGTTTCGTCCCGCACCGGCCTCGGCCTCGGCCCGCGTCACCATTGCCCACGTGCGGTGACGGCCCCGGCGGATACGCTCCAGCGGCGCGATGGCCGCGTCGAAATCGCCCGCCATCACGTCGGACATTCCCTCGAACAGGGCGGCCTCATCGGAGGATCCCGACAGGCGCGCGACGCGAAGGGTCTCGCGCGCCGCTTCGTAGCGTCCCATCGCGTAGTGGATCTTGGCCAGCTCCAGCGCCGCCAGCTGGCTCCACTCCCCGGCGCGGCCGTCACCCATGAGGCGTTCGTAAGTCGCCGCCGCGTCCCGCGCGGAACGCATCAGTCCCGCCTGAGAGAACAGTGCTTCTGCGCGCTCCTCCCCCCGCGCTATGCGTGCGGCACGCGCATAGCTGGACTCGGCTTCCGCGTAGCGCCCGTTGGCCGCCTCGCGGCGCGCGCGCCGGATCAGGTCGCCGGCGTCCTCGCGCGCGGCGGCATCCGCGGCAAGGGCGGCGCACGCCACCATCACCAGCAGCCATGTGTTGCGGCGCGCGCTACTTCGTGTTGCGGGAGAAGGTATCAAAGCGGTTGCACCTCGGGCAGTGCCAGCGCATCTCGCCGGACAGGTGGCCGCAGGAACCGCACCGGAACTGCGTCTCGCGTTCCAGCGCGCGCTCGCTGCGGTCCAGGAAGTCTTCCAGTTCGTCGGAGTCGCCCCGCGACGCGTACAGCGAGGAGAGCAGCACCGTGCTAGCCACCGAGCCCGGATGGGAATGGCCGTAGTCTTCCAGCAGATGCAGCGCATCCCCGGTGCGCCCCTGCTTGCGGTAGAACGACGCCAGCGCGAGCGCGGCGTGTTCGTCGCCGGGACGGCTGTCGAGCACGTCACGGTACACGGCCTCGATGTCGTTGAAGGTTCCCTTCTGGTAGAGCGCGCGTTCCAGACTGCGCAACGCGACTGGCGCCAGTTCCGGTGAGATCGTGGCCGCGTGGCGCCAGTAGCGGATGGCACCGCCCATCTCGCCCGCCTTCTCCTCCAGGCGGCCCAGCGCGAGCAGGGCCGGCGCGCACTCGGGGTCGTGACGCAGCGCCCGGATCAGGGTCTTGCGCGCGTCCCGGGTCCGGCCCTTCTCGATCTCCCCCTCGGAGACGCTGGCGAGATACAGGGCGATCTCTCGATTGCCGATGCCACCCGCCTTCTTGAGTTCCTTGAAGTACTCGTAGGCCTCCTCGGTTCGTTCCAGGCTGTGACAGGCACGCGCCGCCAGCCCGATGAGCGCGGGGTCGCGCAGGCCGGTGCGGCGCATGGCGGTCTCCACCGACTCCAGCGCACGATCCGCGCGGCCCAGCGCAACGTAGTCCTCGGCCAGGTTGACAAACACGTTGATGCGCTCCTGGCGGGTGAGGTCCGACTTGACGGTGAGGCTCCGGTGGATCTGCAGCGCGCGCGCCGCATCCCCGCGCTCGCGCAGCATCTTGCCAATTCGGATGTAGGCGTCGGTGGGGGCGGTGCCGGCGACGATCGCCTGCTGAAGGCGCAGGAAGGCCTCCTCGCCACGCCCGTCGATCATCAGCTTGAGGCCCTCGATGTACGGGTCGGCCACGCGCTCGACCACGCGTTCCTGGCGGCCGCGCAGCAGCCACACCGCCCCCGCGATGAAGAGGACGCCGAGGGCGCCGGCCAGAAACTGGAGTGCCGTGGTATCGTTCATGGCCCCGTCCGCCTCAGCGCTCCTGCCCGCCGTGCGCGCTGTCGCCGTCGTCGAGCGGGAGGCTGCGCAGGGTGGCGATCTCGCGGTCCATGTGCGTGAGCGCCCGGCGCGCCTGGGAAAGCTGGCGGCGCAGGCTCAGTTCGTTGAGCACCGAGATGACGAACGAGAAGGCCATGCCGGTGACGAACACGAACAGCATCAGCACGTTCAGTGCGAGACCCGGGTAGTCCCGCGTGAACAGGGTGAAATCGATGGTTTGATCGGCGTTCTCCATGCCGATCCACAGAAACCCCACCACACCTGCAAAAATGAGAAATGACCTGATGAACCACACGATCGTGGCCTCCTCACTGGTAAAACAGCCCCTGCGCGGCTTCGATCATGGACGGCGCGGGCCGCGCCCGTCAAGGGCGCAGTCGGCGCAAATGCAAAGGGCCGGTCGGGTGAGGACCGGCCCTGTGCGCATGGCAAAACCCGAACACGACCGGTGGGCTACTCCTCCACCGCTTCCGTGCTCTCAGCATCCAGCGGCGGGGAGAGATCGACGTCGTCGATATCATCCACGTCCGAAGACGACAATGTGGACACCGGAATTTCGATGTCGCGCTTGGGGTGGGCTTCCATGAACGCAGCGACTTCCTCCTCGGAGCGGCCCTGCAACCAGGCACTCACACTGAGGACGATCCGCTTGCTCTTGGGATCCACCTTGATGACGCGCAACGGAAGCTCCTCGCCCACCTGGAAGTACTGTTCCGGGTGAAGGATGTCCTCCATGCCCATGTGTCCCACGGGCACGAACCCTTCCACATCGTGACGAAGCTCAACCACGGCACCCCGGTCCAGGATGCGCGTGATCTTGCCCGTGGTCTCGACGTCCGGCGCGTAGTCGACGGCCAGCTGTTCCCACGGGTTCTCCGTAAGCTGCTTCATGCCCAGGCTGATGCGCTTCTTGTCCTGGCTGATCTCCAGGACGATCACATCGACCAGGTCACCCTTCTTGACGACCTCGCTCGGATGCCGCACGCGCTTGGCCCACGACATGTCGGAAATGTGCAGCAGGCCGTCGATGCCCTCCTCGATTTCGACGAAGGCGCCGAAATTGGTGAGGTTGCGGACAATACCCTTCAGGCGCGTGCCGCCCGGGTAGCGCCGTTCGATGGTGGTCCACGGATCGGGCTCGGTCTGCTTCAGGCCCAGCGAGATCTTCTGCGCATCCTTGTCGACCTTGAGCACGACCGCCTCGACGTCCTGTCCCACGGACAGGATCTTCGAGGGGTGCTTGACGTGCTTGGTCCAAGACATCTCGGAGATGTGGATCAGCCCCTCGACGCCCTTCTCCAGCTCGACGAAGGCGCCGTAGTCGGTGATGCTGACCACGCGTCCCTTGATGCGCGTGCCCACCGGATAGCGCTCATTCACGCCCTCCCACGGATGCGGGGTGAGCTGCTTGAGGCCCAGCGAGATCTTTTCCTTCTCGCGATCGAAGTCGAGCACCTTGACGGCGATCTTCTGGCCGATCTGGACGACGTCCGACGGATGCCCCACACGTCCCCACGTCATGTCCGTGAGGTGCAGAAGCCCGTCCACGCCGCCCAGGTCGACGAAGGCGCCGAAATCGGTCACGTTCTTCACGATACCTTCGCGAACCTGTCCCGACTCCAGCTCGCCCATCAGGCCGCGCTTGAGTTCCTCGCGCTTCTCCTCGAGAACGACGCGGCGCGATACCACGATGTTCCGGCGCCGCTTGTTGATCTTGATGATCTTGAAGTCGAGCGTCTGACCCATGAGGTCGTCGAGATTGGGAACCTGGCGCAGCGCGATCTGGCTGCCGGGGAGGAATGCGTCCACGCCGAACAGGTCCACCACCAGCCCGCCCTTGATGCGGCGCTTGACGCGGCCCTGCACGACCTCGTTGTTGTCGTGGAAGTCCTTGATCTGTCCCCACACCTTGAAGAAGTCAGCCTTCTCCTTGGAAAGGACGACCAGGCCCTCCTGGTTCTCCAGCTTCTCGAGGTAAACGTCGAAGGGGTCGCCCACGGCCAGATTCTCGATGCTGCGAAATTCGGCGCGGGGTATCGATCCTTCGCTCTTGAAGCCGACATCGATGATCACTTCGTTCTCACGGATCTCCGTGACGTGACCCTTGACGATCTGGCCTTCTTCGAAGGTCGTAATCGTGTCTTCGTACGCGATGGCAGTCGAAGCTGACCGGCCGGTGGCTTCCACCGCCGCCGCTTCGGTGTCCATATGCTCGAACAGCGCGTACGCCGGCGAGCGCAATCCCCCACCTCCTTTCGTGTAATTTTCTGAGTGGGCCGCCGCAGCGGTCCCCTGAGATTCATCGATCATCAAACCGTTTCGCCTCCTATAGGTCATGTAATAACCGGGAAAATGGGATTACGGCATCATAACCGCTGGGGGTTATGACCGCAACCGGAAACTGGAAAAGGACTTCGGGCCTTCAACCCCGGGCCGGGCGGGACTCCTTGAGGGCCTGGATGGCGGCCATGACCATGTCGCTGTGGCGCCGGTATGCGGTGCGGTCGCCCTGGGCCTGCACTTCCGCCAGCAGCCCCGGGGGGATACGGATGGGGCGGCCGTGGAGCACCCGGAAGCGGCGGCGGCGGAGCAGGCACTCGCGCAGACGGTTGCTCCCCTCGATGTAGACCGGAACCACCGGCACCCCGGACTGGACCGCCAGGTAGCCCACCCCGCTGCGCGGCGGGCCCAGCTCTTCGCCGCTCACGCGCGCACCCTCCGGGAAGATCAGCACATTGCGCCCCGCAAGGAGCAGGCGCAGCGCCTCGGCCATCGCCTCGCGGTCGAACACGCCGCGCCGGATCGGGAATGCGTTCACCCAGCGGATGATCGGACCTAGGATGGGAATGCGGAAGAGCCCCGCCTTGGCGACAAAATGCACCTCGCGGAACAACCGCGAACTCACCGCGGGCGGGTCCGCGTAGGCCAGGTGGTTGGAGGCGAAGAGGTAGTTCTGCGCGGGCTCGCCGCGGTACAGGCGCACGACGCGCATGCCGAAAACCACCTCGTACATGGTTCCCACCGCGCCGGTGATCGCCCGCCACTTGAAGCACTTGCGCTGTGCGCGGCCGTCTCCCGCCAGCGCCTCGGCGCGGCGCTGTGCTTCCTCCCGGGCCAGTTCCACGACGCGCGCCACCTGTTCCGGGATGGTCATGTGCGAGGTGTCCACCACCCAGGCACCCACGGGCCGTATGAGCGGGCTCTCGCCCCGCGAAGCGTCCAGCGTGTCGCGGCGTTCGAGGTCGCGCGCCACCTCGTCGATGGACAGTGCAGTGCCCGTCGCAGCGAGTTCTGCGCGGCGGCGCTCCGCGCGCACCATCACCGACGCGTCCAGGTACACCTTCACGTCCGCCCACGGCAGCACCACGCTGCCGATGTCGCGCCCCTCGAGGATGACGCCACCCGCCGCCGCCAGTTCCCGCTGCCGCCGCACCAGCGCCATGCGAACCGCGCGATGCGCGCTCACCGCCGACACCGCGGCGGTAACTTCCGGTGCGCGGATGGCGGTGGTGACGTCGCGGCCGCCTGCGAACACCCGCTGCGTTCCGTCCTCCGCCTCGCCAAACGAAAGTTCCAGCCCCGCGGCCAGCGCCCCGAGGCCCGCACCGTCGCCGGTATCCACGCCGCGCTCGGCCGCCAGCAGGGTGACCGCGCGGTACATCGCTCCGGTATCGATATGCCGAAAGCCGAGCGCGCGCGCGACGAGCTTGGCCGTCGTCGTCTTACCCGAACCCGAGGGACCGTCGATCGCGATGCTGAAGGAGGCCAGTGCGTCCTGCGCCTGGGGGGTTGGTTTCAATTCCGGCCGGGCCGCCCGCGTCCGGCGGCGGGATGGTGGTGAAAGACGTCGCGGATCGCCTCGATGAGGCGATCGTTCTCCGCGGGGGTTCCGAGGCTGATGCGATACATGGCGCGCGCGGCGCCGAACTGCCCCAGCCGGCGCACCACGATGCCGCGCCGGGCCAGCTCGCCGAACAGGTCGAGATCGCTCTCGGCGAGATCCGCAAACACGAAGTTCGTCTGCGACGGCGGACAGGCGAGTCCCAGGGCGAGCAACGCATCGCGCACGCGCGCGCGCTCGGCGACGGTTTCGCGCGCGAACGGTTCGAGTTCGGCCGCGCACCCCAGAGCGGCCATGCCGGCGGCCTGGGCGAGCCGGCTCACGTTGAAGGGCTGGCGGACCTTGTGCAGTGTCGTGATCACGCGCGGATCTGCGATGGCGTAGCCCACCCGGATGCCGGCGACCGCGAAGAACTTGGAGAAGGTGCGCAGCACGATCAGCCCCTCTCGCGAACGCCGCAGCTTCAGCGACTCCGGAAAGTCGGGCGCATCCACGTAATCGATATACGCCTCGTCCATGACCACAAAAACGTCGTCGGGAACCGCGGCAAGAAACGCGTCCACCTCGGACGCGTTCACGTAGGTGGAAGTCGGATTGTTGGGGTTGCACACGAACACCATGCGCGTCTTCGCGTCGATGGCCCGTTGCATCGCCGGCAGGTCCAGGCGGTAGTCGCTGCAGGGTATCCCCACCCCGCGCACGCCGCAGATCTTCGCGATCAGCGCGTACACAATGAAGCTGGGAACGGGAAACACGACATTCTCGTCGGGGGCCACGAATGCGCGCACCAGCAGATCGATGATCTCGTTGGAGCCGTTCCCCACCATCACCTCATCCGGTGTCACGCCGTGGCGGGTGGCGATGGCGCTGGTCAGTTGCGGGCTGCCCGAGGCCGGGTAACGGTTCGCCTCCGCCAGCGCCGCGGTTACAGCAGCGACGATGTTCGGGTGCGGCGGACGCGGATTCTCGTTGGAGGAAAGCTTGACCGCCCCGGCCTGTTCCTGGCCGGGCTCGTAGCGCTGGATTTCCTTGATGCCCGGTCTTACGAAGCGTTCAATGTCCACGCCCGGAACCTCCGGTGGCTTGATCGAGACGCGACAACTCACGCGTGGTCAGCTCACGCACCGCGCCGACGGGCATCTTGCGCACCGAGATGGAGCCGAAGCTCAGGCGCTTGAGCGCCACCACGCGCAGTCCCACCGCCTCGCACATGCGCCGCACCTGGCGGTTGCGTCCTTCCAGAAGTGTCACGCGCATCACCGCCTCTTTTTCCAGGCGTGCCACCACTTCCACCGCCGGCTGCGGCTTTGGCGCCTGTCGCCTTCCAGGTTCCGGCTTCGTCTTCCGCGCCACCCGCGCCTCCGACGCCGCCATCTTCTCCAGCCGGCGCACCCGGGCCTCATCCAGCTGCCCGCGCACGCGCACCTGGTAGACACGCGCAATCCCGAAGCGCGGATGGGTGAGTCGAAAACAGAGAAAGCCGTCGTTGGTCATCAACAGCGCGCCGGTGGTGTTCACGTCCAACCGCCCCACCGGAAACAGGCGCTGGCGCTTGCCCAGCGGGCCGCACAGGTCCAGCACCGTCGGGCGTCCCTCCGGATCGGTCACCGTGCTGACGAACCCCTTGGGCTTGTTGAGGATCAGCACCACGCGCTTCGGCGGCCGCCCGAGGCGCGCGCCATCGAATTCGATGCTGCTCTCACCCGGGTTGACGCGCGTGCCCGGTTCCCTGACCACGCGACCGTCCACGCGCACGCGCCCCGCAGCGATCAGCGAATCGCACGCGCGCCGCGAAGCAACACCGAGCTGTGCCAGGAAGCGGTTCAGGCGGATGGAGTCCGCGTCACTCGCGGTGGGCTTGTGCATCGTCGTCCGCTTCATGGTCTTCGGCCGCGTTCCCCTCCGGGGACGGCGCCGGTTGTGGTTCCGAATAGAGGGGCCGGTTTACGGGTTCGTCGACCATCGCCCCGAGACGCGCCCCCGAGGCAACCGGCGCCGCGTCACCGTCCTCGTAGGTCTCATCCGCCGGGCTCAGTGTGTCTTCGACCGTCTGCGCCAGCGCCGCCAGCGCCGCGGCGGCGTCATCGTCGTCGTCATCGGCGGCTTCGAGGTCCCGGCTCGCGGCGGCCATGGACTCACCCTCCACCGCACTCTCCCCGGCGGCTTCCGTGGCCAGCAGCGCCTCCAGGTCCTCGAGGCTGGGAAGGTCCTTGATGGAGTTCAGCCCCAGGTACTCGAGGAACTCGGGTGTGGTGCCGTAGAGAAACGGCGCGCCAAGAACCCTGGCCTTCCCGGTGATCTGGATCAACGTGCGCTCCAGCAGGTTGGCCACCACGCTGCCGCACCCGACGCCGCGGATGGATTCGATCTCCGCGCGCGTCACCGGCTGCTTGTAGGCCACGATCGCGAGCGTCTCGAGCCCCGCGCGCGACAGGCGCAGCTTGCGCCGTCCGGAATACAGCCGGCTCACGTAGGGAGCGTATTCGGCTCGCGTCGCCAGGCGGTAGCCCCCGGCGACCTGCTCGATGGCGATACTCCACGCCTCCGCGTCCGCCCGCTGGTTCCACGCGTCGATGGCCTGCTTCACATCGGCGACGGTCACATCCTCCACCAGCGCAGCGATCTTGCGGGCGGAAAGCGGCTCGTCCGACGCGAACAGGAGCGCGAGAACGATGTTATCGAGGTTCGGATTCTCCATGGTCTGGCTCCAGGTCGTTGTTCTCGGGGACGGGGCCGCCTTCGGGCTCGGGCGCCGTCGCTCTTTCTTCTTCCTGCGCAAACACGCCGTCCGGTGTCTCCGTCGGCGACGCCACCGCAACCTCGACCGGTTCGGCGGCCTCCGCGCTCCAATCGCTCACTTCCCCCATCGGGCGCCCGAAGTTCGCCCCCTTGTAGATCCAGATGGACCCGAAGGACGCATCCTGCTGCACTCGCGCGTGGCCGTGCTTGAGCAGTTCGAGCATCGCCATGAACGTCACGATCACCTCGAGACGGGTGCGGCTGCCCGCGAACAGATCCGCGAACAAAACCGGTTCACGCGCCGCGAGCGCCTCCTCGACCCCCGCAATCTTCTCCTCGATGGTGAACTGCTCGAGCTCCACCTCTCGAACGTCGGCGCCTTCGAACTGCGTCATGACGTCCTGGAACGCGCGCATCAACTGGAACAGGCTCAGGTCGATCACCGGCTCCACGGTGGATTCCTTCTCTTCCGCCGACACGGGGCGCGTGAAGATGCTCGCCCGGTGTTCCTCGATCTCCCGGAAGGTACGCGCCGCCTCCACCATCTTCTTGTATTCGAGCAGGCTCTGCACCAGTTCCTGGCGCGGGTCCTCATCGGTGTCGTCGTCGCGCCGCAGCAGCATCTGCGCCTTGATGCGCATGAGGGTTGCGGCGAGCACGAAGAACTCGCCGGCCAGCTCGATCTGCGTGCCCTCTATCATGTTGAGATAGTCGAGGTACTCACGCGTGATGCGGGCGATGGGAATGTCGTAGATGTCGAGGTTGTCGCGGCGGATCAGATACAGGATCACGCCCAGGGGCGCGCGCAGTCCCTCGAGCTCGGTGGTGTACTGCACCGGTTTCGCTTCAGCCAATGTGTATCCCCTCCCGGACCTTCTCCATGGTGGCAATCGCCGCGCTGCGCGCGCGCCCGTCACCATCGCGAATGACTTCCTCCACCGCGCCGGGGCGCGCCTCCAGCGCCGCGCGCTTCTCGCGCAGCGGTGCCAGATGGTCCGCGATGGCCTCACCCACCATTCGCTTGCAGTCCACACAGCCGAGTTTGGCCGTGGTGCAACCCTCGTAAACCTCGGCGGCGCGCTGCGGCGCGAACTTCTGCCAGTAAGTATAGATGAGACACACCTCGGGGCGGCCGGGATCCGAGCGCCGTTTTCGTTCCGGATCGGTAAAGGCCGTCTTGATCTTGGTGAGGATGTCCTCGCGCGAGTCCGCCAGTTCGATGGTATTACCGAGCGACTTGCTCATGCGCCGGCCATCCAGGCCGGGAAAGCGCGCAAATTTGGTGAGCTTTCCGTCCGGCACCGGAAAGACCTCGCCGTACAGGCGGTTGAACTTCCGCGCCAGCTCGCGCGTGATCTCGATGTGCGGCAGCTGGTCCTCGCCCACCGGCACCACGTGGGCCCGGTACATGAGGATGTCCGACGCCTGCAACACCGGGTAGCCCAGATGGCCGTAGGTAACGCCCTCCCCCTCGTCCATGTCCAGATCCCGCACCTGCTCCTTGAGCGTGGGGTTGCGCTCCAGGCGGGCGGTGCTGATCAGCATGGCCAGCAACAGGTACAACTCCGCGTGCTCCTTGACATGCGACTGGACGAACACGGTGGAGCGTTCCGGATCGATCCCGGCGCTGATCCAGTCCAGCACCATCTCACGCGTGTTGCCGGCGATGGCGCCGGTGTGCTCGTAGTCGGTGGTGAGCACGTGCCAGTCCGCCACCATGAAGTAACAGCGGTACTCCTCCTGCAGGGCCACCCAGTTCTCGAGCGCCCCGGTGTAGTTGCCGAGATGCAGCCGGCCCGTGGGGCGGTTTCCACTCAGGATGATCTTCTGCTCGGGGGTCACGAAGAGACTCCACCAATGGCCAAAGTTACGGTGCAATCCGGGGTTTGCGGCATTCTATTCGCCCGTTTCGGCGGGTGTCAATGCCAGTATCCGGTATTGTCGGGCGCGAACAGTCCGCTCAGCGCGCGCGCGGATGAAAGGCCCGGTGCGCCTCGAGGATGTGGCGCGTGTCGATGTTGGTGTATATCTGCGTGGTGGAGATGTCGGCGTGACCCAGCAACTCCTGCACGAGGCGCAGGTCGGCACCCCCCTCCAGCAGGTGAGTGGCAAACGAGTGCCGCAGCACGTGCGGGCTCACCCGGCGCTCGATCCCGGCGGCGGCCGCGTGTTGCTTGAGACGCTTGAAGAACCCTACGCGCGACAGCGGTCCCCCGCGGGCGTTGAGGAACACGTGCGGCGTCACCCGCCCGGAGGCGAGAAACGGCCTGCCCGCGGCCAGATAGCGGGTGAGGGCCTTCGCCGCCGCGCGGCCGTACGGCACCACACGCTGCTTGCCTCCCTTGCCCGTCACCATCACCACCTGCTGGGCATCAACAATGGAATCCAGCCCCAGCCCGCACAGCTCGCTCACCCGCAACCCGGCCCCGTACGCCATTTCCAGCATGGCACGGTCGCGCAGGCCCAGCGGGGTGCCGTCCGGCTGCTCCAGCAGCACCTCGACCTGCTGGATGGTCAGCACCGCGGGCAGCCGCCGGGGAAGCTTCGGGCGGCTCACGCGGTCCCCCACACCCTCCGGGCCGCTCCCCTCCCGGGCCAGGAAACGGTGGAAATGCCGCAGCGTGGAGAGCATCCGGGCCCGCGAAGCAGGCGTCAGGCCGCGCCGGGACAGCCGGATGGCGTGGATCTCGAGCGCGTCACGGGTGAGGCGCTCGGGGACATCGATCCCGAGGCCCTCCAGGGTCTCGTGATAGGCCCGCAGGTCGCGGGCATAGGCTCTGATGGTGTTGGGCGCGAGCCCCTTCTCGATCACCAGGTAGTCGAGGAAGGAGTCCACCGCCCCGTCGAGAGTCAGCTTCATGGCACTTGACGTCTGTCCTGCAACTTGTTATGGTTCCGCGGTTATTCTCCAGGAGGACTTTCGAATGCCACAACATAAATCGTGCGAGAAACGGCTCAAGCAGGACGTCAGGCGCAACGAGCGCAACCGCGCCGCACGCGGCAACCTGCGCACCTCGGTCCGCAAGTACCGGGAACTGGACATCACGCAGCGTGCGGGTGAGTATGCCTCGCTGCAGTCGCTGCTCGACCGGGCCGTAAAGCGCGGGATCATCTCCAAGAACCGCGCCGCGCGGCTCAAGTCGCGTCTCTCGCCCTCGGCCGCCTCGGCCTAGCGGGGTACGGCCCGGCCATCCCGGGCCTGAAAACGCTTCGGCGCCTCCACACGGAGGCGCCGATTTTTTTTGCCCGCCGCCCGCGCGAACACTACCCCGGCGTCAGCCGGCGTAATAGCCCCGCACCACCTCGACGACGTTGCCCAGCGGTACGATCTCGTTCCGGTCTTCCAGGCGATAGTAGACCTCCGCGTTCCCGTCCTTGAGGTTTCGCTCTCCCAGCGTCACCCGCAGCGGCACCCCCACCAGTTCCGCATCCTTGAACTTCGGTCCCGGGCGCAGATCGCGGTCGTCTAGGAGGACGTCGTAGCCGGCCGCGGCAAGGTCCGCATAGACCGTCTCCATCGCCGTGACGGTGCCCGCGTCCGACAGGTTGAGGGGGGTTACGATGACGTGGTACGGCGCGAGCGCCTTCGGCCAGCGGATGCCCTTCTCGTCGTGGTGCTGCTCGATGGCGGCCGCGACCGCGCGCGAAACGCCGAATCCATAGCAACCCATGATGAAAAACTTGTCGGTGCCGTCGCGGTCGAGGTAGGTGGCCTTCATGGCCTTGCTGTACTTCACGTCGAGCTTGAAGATGTGGCCGATCTCGACCCCGCGCTGCAGCACGAGTTCGCCATCGTTGCACTGCACACAACGATCGCCCGCCGCGGCCATCGCGATGGCGGCGGTACGGGCGGGTTTGAAGTCGCGCCCCATCTTGACGCCGCGCAGGTGCGCGTCGGCCTTGTTCGCACCCACCACCATCCCGTCGTACGCATCCAGCAGCGTATCGGCGACGATCTCAACCGTTCCCGGCAACCCCACCGGGCCCGCGAATCCCACCGGTGCCCCGGTGAGCTCCAGAATCTCTTCGTCGTTGAGCAGGCGCGCCTCCGGGTCACCCAGCGCCCGGGCGAACTTGACCTCGTTGAGCTCGCGTTCGCCGGGGATCAGCGCGGCCACGAAGCGCTCGCCACTCTTGAACAGGAGTGTCTTGACCAGGCGCATGGGTGACACCCCGAACATGAGGCTCACCTCGTCCACCGTGTGCTTGCCCGGCGTGGCGTGTTCTGTCGCGCCCGCCGACGGCTCCCGCTCGCGCTGCGCCGGGCCCGCGCTCTCCGCGCGCTCGTCGTTGGCCGCGTATCCGCACGAGGGACAGCGGAACATGACGCTCTCGCCCTGGTCCGCAAGAACGATGAACTCGTGGTTCACGTCGCCGCCGATCGCACCCGACTCCGCCTGCACCATCACCGCCTCCAGGCCGCAGCGCTGCAGGATGCGCCGGTAGGCCTCTGCCATGGCGTCGTAGGTCTCCTGCAGCGACTCCGCGGAGGCATGAAAGCTGTACGCGTCCTTCATCATGAATTCGCGCGCCCGCATCACCCCGAAGCGGGGCCGGAACTCGTCGCGAAACTTCACCAGGATCTGATACAGGCACTGCGGCAGCTGCCGGTAGCTCTTCATCTCAGCGCGCGCGATGTCGGTGACCACCTCTTCGTGCGTCGGACCCAGTGCGAAGAAGCGCTCCTTGCGATCGCGCAGCTTGAAGAGCAGGTCGCCGAAATTGGCCAGCCGGCCGGTTTCCTCGTATAGCTCGCCGGGGTGCAGGATGGGCATCTGCACCTCCTGCGCGCCGGTGCGATCCATCTCCTCGCGCACGATGGTCTCGATCTTGCGCAGGACACGAAGCCCGGCGGGCAGGAACGAGTACACGCCGGAGGTGAGCATGCGGATCATGCCCGCTCGCAGCATCAGCCGGTGGCTGGGAATCTCGGCGTCGCGGGGCACTTCCTTGTAGGTGGGCAGATAGGACTTCGACCAGCGCATGACTCTCCGATTCTTGAAAACGAAACAGCCGACGGACACGCCGGCCGGAACTAGTAGTTGTATCCAATGAACAGCTCGAACCCGGTATCGCCGTATATCTTATCGAAATCGGTCTTCCATGTAAAGTTAACCCGGATGACGGGTGCGTATCCCAGGTTCAGCTCCACACCCGTTCCCAGCGACCCCAGCCAGTCGGTATCGAAGACCGGGTAGTCGTTTCGGTCCACGCGGCCGGCGTCGAGAAACAGCGCCCCGCGGAACATGGGGAATTCGATGGGGCCGAAGGGAAGCACGATATTCAGGCCATCCAGCAGCGGGAAACGGACCTCCGTGTTGATCAGGTGCGTGGTGCGGCCGAAGAACTGGCGGTAGTCATAGCCGCGCAGGGTCCAGGGTCCACCCAGGTAGAACACCTGGTTGTCGCCGCCCCACATGTTGCGCGTAACGTACCGGGTGGCAAACACGACCCGCGATGACAACTTGATGTACTTGCGTACGTCCAGTTGCAGGAGCGTACTGTCGAATCCGCGCCCCAGGAAGTCCGCGGTGTAGCCCCCGGTGACGTAGTAACGCCAGCCCAGCAGGGGCCCGCCGATGGTCCACAGCGTGTTGTCGCGCACGTAGCTCGTGAACAACGACCCGGTGAGGCTCTCCTGAAAGCCGCCCAGGAACGAGAAGGCGTCGCCCTGTTCGATCCAGCGCAACACCACCGACCCGTCCACCCGCTCGAACCGATTCAGCGGATAACTCAACCCCAGTGCCCCGCCCGCCCGCCGCTCCCGCTGCGACAGGATGGGCTCGATGCCGTAGCTGTTGAGGTGGAAGACGCTCAACGAGTAGTTCATCCGGTGCGACAGGTTGATGTAGGACGCGGCGGCGTTGAAGTCCTTCCAAAAATTGCCAAAGTCCTGGGTGGTGGTGCCGAACACAAACGAGATCTGGTGATTGCCCAGCACGTCGGTCATCACCAGTTGGCCGCCGTTGCCCACATCGCCCGCCTGCGGGTCGATGGCGACCCCGGCGCCTACGAAATCCACGCTGAACTTCGTTTCGTACGGCTTGGTTACAAACTCCTCCTCGGAGGCCAGGTATCGTGACCACGGGATCAGCGTGGTGTCGGGCGGCGTTGGGTCGAACACCACGGTCCGCCCGTTGCGCAGCGGGAAGCGGTAGAGCTGGAACTCCCCGGCCTCGTACACGGTGGCCAGGAACTCCTCGCCGCCCGGCAGGAAGGACGGCGAACTCACCCCGGTGACGACACCGGTCTGACGCAGCACGCGATCGCCGCGGTGGAGGTACACATTGGGTGTGCCCTCGCGGTCGGAGGTGAACAGGAAGTCCCTGCCGTTGGGTGCCCACTCGGGGTTCGTGTCCGCAAAGGGCCCGCCTTCCACCGGGCTGATCTCCCGGGTGGTGAGATCCATCTGGTAGATGTGGGTGCGGTCCCGGTTGTCACCGGCGGCGCGGTCCGAAACAAACAGGATGCGGTCCTCGGACGGGTGATAGTCCGGTTCGTCCTCGCTGAAACCGTCTTCGGTGAGGCGCTCCAGGCGGCGGTCGTCGAGGTGGACGAGGAACAGGTCCATGAGTCCGCGCGTGTCAATGGCGCTGAACACGATGCGCTTGCCGTCTCCGGACAGAGTCGGGGACTGGATGAGCGCCAGCCCAGCGAACTGGAAGGCATCGATCTTCCTTCCGCGCGAGGCACTCCACAGATAGATGACGTCGCGCTGGTTGCTCTTGGACACGAACAGCAACGTGTCACCGTGCGCCTCGATCTTGCTGCGAAAGGCGGGGATGGACTCCATGTCTCCCGAACGCCCCCCGGCCGCCATCACCTTTTCCTGCCAGCCCTCACGCTGGCTGCCACGCCCCGCGCTGAGCACCACCCTGCCGTCGCGCGCCGACAGCGAATAGATGGTGGTCACGCCGTCGGGTTCAACCGCCGCCGCCGAGCGGCTGTGGAACGTGCGCGGCGGCGTGAGCCGTTCCCCCTCCGCCGCGGCGAAATCAAACTTCAGCACCGACGGGTAGTAGCGGCGTTTGGCGTAGCGCAGGAAGGCGTCGTTCAGTTCGAACAGGTCCATGTTCAGCGTGTTCTTGAGGACCAGCGTGAACTCCGACGAGGTCCACCAGTTTTCCAGTATCTGGACCACCGCCTCCTCGCCGAAGTTGGTGGCGATGTAATCGACCACCGCCTCACCCTGCTTGTACATCATGTAAGAGCCCTGGATGCGCCATATCTGGTCGAGGTCGTACAGGCGGCCGTTCAACAACGCATCGCGCACGAACATGTTGCCCTGGGTGTTCTGGGGTTTGTTGGCGTAGTGCTCCGCCATCCCCTCCACCAGCCACAGCGGCGGCGCCCCGTAGGTGTACTTGCCGCGGTCGTGCATGGACTGCTTGAGTTTCTCCAGCATGAAGGCGTGCACCATTTCGTGGCGCACCACGTGGCGCAGGGCGGCGTATGAGCCGTTGAAGGGAACCGCCACGCGGCCCTTCATGAGGTCAGTGAAGCCGCCGGTGTACTCCGAAATCAGTGAGGGCAGGATGTTGGTCTCCTGAAAATCGTAGTGCGTGGCGTAGAAGACGAAGGGAAGGCGATGGTCGAAGTCCACCTGGAACGTCTCGCTGAACTCGCGATAGGTCTGCTCCACCAGGGGGGTGAGATACAGGATGAGGGTGGAGTCCGGCGCGTAGTGGTATATGTCCACGTGCGTCGTCTCGAGCACGCGCCAGTCGCGCCCGTGATAGATGACCTTGTTCTTCCCGAAGGGGTATTGCGCCCGCGCCGCCGCGGCACAACCCAGCACCGCCGCCGCCAGCAAGAAGGTGACGAGCCGCTTTCTTCGCATCAATTCCTGTCAGACGTCCGTGATTCCCACAAAGTTGACCGCGACCGGGGCGTCCAGGACGACGTTGCACGCGCCGTGCCGCGTCAATTCGAACGACGCGCGCAGTTCGTCGCCGCTGCGCTGCAGTATCCGCACCGGGCTGCGCATCAGCCCCAGGTGCCCGTACCACACGGCAGCGGCAATCGACCCGGTTCCACAGGCGAGAGTCTCGGCCTCCACGCCCTTTTCATAGGTGCGCAGCACGATTCGTCCATCCCGGCCCACCGACATGAAATTCACGTTGGCGCCCTGGGGGGCGAACGCGGGGTCGTTGCGCAACGCGCGTCCCCAGCGCACCACGTCCTCGGAGGGCATGGCGCCCGCGTCGGGCACGGGCACCAGTACGTGGCGGGTGCCCACCGTCATAAAATGCACCTCGCATTCCGGCGGCGCAACCTGCACCGGGACCGACAGGCGCATTCCCTCGGCGTCCATCAGCTCGATGGTCACGCGGTCGCCCTGTACGCGCGCGCGCGCCGCTCCCGAACCGGTGAGGAATCGCACCAGCATGCCCCCCTCAGGCGCGGGTTGGCCACGGCCGATGGCGGCCGCGAAGTGGGCGGCACAGCAGGCACCGTTGCCGCACATCTCCGCCGGGCTGCCGTCGGAGTTGTGGAAGCGCATGAAGAAGTCGAACCCCTCCTCGGGCTCGATCATGATGAATCCGTCCGCGCCGATACCAACACGACGGTCGCACAAGCGTGCAATCTGGCTGCCGTCCAGCGCAACCTCGCGCTTGCTGTTATCGATGATTACAAAGTCGTTTCCGGATCCGTTCATCTTCATGAATCCGAGTTTCATGGAGACTCCTTTCTGCGCAGCGCCAGCGGTGGCACCTTCACCGTCGCCCCCGGCTCCAGGCGCAACGTGTCCGGCGCCTCGCTGCAGGGTTCCATGCAGGCCGTCAACGCGCTGTCGGGACAATCGTAGGCCCCGCACAGGCTGTCCGCCCGCAGGTCCAAAAACGCGCGCAGGAGGTACTCCCCCGCCCGCACACGGCTGAATTCAAACGCGCCCGCCTCGTTGCACAACGTGTACACGCGCGCCAGGGTGCTGTCCGCCACCGGCTCCAGCACCACCGACGCCAGCACGCTGTCGATTCCGGTTTCGTTGCTCACCAGTCCGCTCACCTGCGCGGGCTCGTTGGGGTCTATGATGGTCAGATCAAGCCCCTGCACCACCGGTACCGCAGCGGTGAGAAACACGGTGTCGGGGTATACCACCATCGGTTCGCCGGGCGGATCGAGCGCGCCATTGCCGTTGACGTCGATGAACGCGAGCACCAGGAAGCGCGCGTCGTTGTCCGGCAGGTAGCGAAGCCGATAGGTGCCGTCCTTGGCAGTAGGCGACTCGCGGTCGGGGCGCGCCGCCACCGGGTCGAAGTCTTCTTCCCGCGGCAGCCGGAAGCAACGCACCAGCGCGCGTCCGGAGGGCTCGTGCTTGAAGTACACAACGCCCTCCACGCGTGCCGTGTCCAGCGAGGCCCCGGTCGCGAAGGCAAACTCGAATTGCGCCTTGGCGGGCACGTTGTGATTATCGCGGTACCCGGGTTTCACACGCACCACGTAGGTGGTGTCGCGCTGCATATCGCCGGTCTGGATGATGAGTGTGCGGCCGTCCCAGCGTACCCGCTCGAAGCTGACGGGCGGCTGCACGAGCACGGAGCGTTCCACGCGCGCGCGGGTCATGTCGTCGCTGAAGGTGATGGCGATGGGGCTGTTCACCGCCACGCCGGTCGAATCTCTCGCGGGGACCGTCCCCGCCACACGGGGCGGGTTGGTGTCCTCGGGCCCTCCCGAGGGTGGTACCTGCACCGCACAGGCCAGCGCGCCGGCGATCATCGCGGCCGCAAACACGCCCGCGCGCCACGCCCTGCGGCGCGGCGGAGCCGGGAGATTGCTTCTGGACTCGCGGCCGGTCATGCGCGGGGGTGCGCCTTGCGATGGACGCGCTTGAGGTGCTCAACGGAAACGTGGGTGTAGATCTGCGTGGTGGAGAGACTCGCGTGACCCAGCAGTTCCTGCACGCTGCGCAGGTCGGCGCCGTGGTCGAGCATGTGGGTGGCGAAGGCGTGGCGCAGCGCGTGCGGCGACGCCTTGGCGACCGATGCCACCAGGCGGAGGTGGCGCGCGACGATGCGCTGTACGGTCCGCGGACTCACACGCGCCCCGCCGCGCCCCGCGAAGGCGGGCTGGCGGGAAACCGCCCGCAGCTTCCAGTCGGTCGCTGCGGTCAGCGCAAACCGGTCGCACCAGTACGCCAGCAGCGCCTCGCGCGCCCGCCCCACGAACGGGACCACGCGGGACTTTGCACCCTTTCCCTTCACAATCACCCGCTCCCCCAGCGGCAGAAAGTCCCCCACGTCCAGCGTGACCAGTTCGCGCAGGCGCACGCCCGTCCCGTAGAGAAACTCGAGCACGGCACGGTCCCGCAGGCCGGCCGGTGACGACACGTCGGGCAGATCCATCATGTCGCGCAGCCGTTCTTCGCTGACGATGGTGGGGACCGAACGCCGCGCGGCACGCTGCGCCAGGTGCAGGGTGGGATCGTTCGTGATCTCATCGCGCTCGTGCAGATACCGGAACAACGCGCGGATGGCCGCCACCCGCCGCATCATGGAGCGGCTCGCCATGCCGCGTCCCACTTCTCCCGCCAGAAAGGCGCGCAGGTCCGCGGTGGTGATTGCGTCCACCGTCCCGCTGCTTCCGGCCCGCCGGCTGAGAAACGCCGCCATGCGGGCCAGATCGCTGGCGTACGCCTCCACCGTGCGCGGGGAGAGCCCACGCTCGTGCTCCAGGTGGACACGGAAGCGTTCGATGGCGGCGGCGAGCAGCATGGTGTTCCGGCCGCACCCCGCGGGGCCGACCGGACTCCAATATAGCCAAACAACTTAGAAGCGGATAAGCGAAATCTCCAAGGTCTCCCCGCTGCTGCCGCCGCCGGGCACCGGCCCCGGCGTCACGCGAAGAGCCAGGCGTGCCCCGCGCGATAGTCCCGTAGCGAGGCCAGCGCCCGCTGCGCCACCGCCTCGTTGCGCGCCGTGCGGCTCCGCGGCCGCACTGCGAGCGGCGGAACGATGCCGAAGTTGGCGTTCATGGGCTGGAACTGACTGGTGGGCGTGTGCACGTAGGACATCAGCGAGGCCAGCATCGTCTCCGGCGGCAACGGCGGCATGCGCCGCCCGTGCTGCCCGGCCACGATGGACAGCGCCACCACGATTGCGCTCGCGATGGACTCCACGTACCCCTCCACACCGCAGATCTGCCCCGCGTAGTAGACATCGCCGAGGCGCCGGTCGCGAAGGTACGGCTGGCACAGCCGGGGGATGTTCAGAAATATGTTGCGGTGAATGGTCCCGAAACGCAGCACGGACACATCCGCAAAGCCGGGCATCATACGGATCATCTCTTTCTGGCTCGCCCAGGTCATTCGCGTCTGGAAGCCCACCATCCCGAGCAGGCTTCCCGCGCGGCTCTCGCGGCGCAGTTGCAGCACCGCGCAGGGATCGCGTCCCGTGCGCGGATCGGGCAGTCCGCGCGGCTTCATGGGTCCGAAGCGGAGCGTATCGTCGCCGCGCCGCACCAGCACTTCGATGGGCAGGCAGGCCTCGAAGTACTTCTCTTCCTCGAACTCATGCGACTGGGCGTACTCGGCGCCGCGGATGAACTCCACAAGACGCGTGTACTGCTCGCGGTCGAAGGGGATGTTGAGATAGTCGGCCTCGCCCTTCCCGTAGCGGCTGGCCCAGTACCCCGCGCCTGGGTCGATGCTGTCGCCATCCAGCGACGGTGCGATGGCGTCGTAGAAATAGAGATGCTCGCTCGTGCAGTGGGTCTGCAGCGCGCCGGACAGGGCTTCACCGGTCAGAGGACCGGTGGCGATGATGGCCGGGCGCGGCAATTCCAGCGTGTCCACGCGGGAACGTTCCACGCGGATGCCGGGGTGATCTTCGATGGCCCGGGTAACGCCGGCGGCAAACAGATCGCGGTCGATACCCAGCGCGTGCCCCGCCGGCACCGCGCTCTCGCGCGCGACACCCAGCAGCCTGCATCCGAGGATGTCCATCTCCGCCTTGAGCAGACCGGAGGCGGTGTCGATGAGGGTGGACTTGAAGGAGTTCGAGCAGACGATCTCGGCCAGGCGATCCGTCTTGTGGGCGCCGGTCGGGGTCTGCGGGCGCATCTCGAACAGGCGTACCGGAACACCGCGATCGGCCAGTTGCCAGGCGGCCTCGCAACCCGCCAGCCCGCCGCCGACGATGGTCACTTCCTTCATGGACGGCGCACGCGGGCTCCGGCTACTCGCCCGCGAACTCTTCCTTGCACTTGGGGCAGCGGAGGAACTCGCCGCGGGACTTGGACGACTTGTGCACCAGGTAGGGGTTTCCGCACGACGGGCACTCTTCCTCGGCCGGCTTGTCCCAGCTGGCCCAATCGCATTCCGGGTACGCGCTGCACCCGTAGAATACCTTCATGCGCTTGGTGACCTTCTCGACCACCTTGCCCTTGCAGCCCTCGCGCGGGCAGTTCATCCCGATGGGGAACGCCTCGGTGTGCTTGCACTCCGGGTAGCGCGAGCAGGCGGCGAAGCGGCCGTAGCGCCCGGTCTTCGCCACCAGGTCCGAACCGCACTTGGGACACTTGCCCTCGATGTGCACGCTCGGCATCTGCTCGGTGAGCGGGCGCGAAAACTTGCACTCCGGGTACGCGGGACAGGCGAGGAACTGACCGTTGCGGCCCCACTTCTTGATGAGGTTGCGGCCGCACTTCTCGCACTTTACGTCGGTCTCCTCCTGCAGGTCGCTCTTCAGGAGCGCCTTCTTCTCGTCGATATGGTCGAGCGATTCCTTGAAGGGTCCGTAGAAATCCTTCACCACCGCCTGCCATGCGAACTCCCCGCCTTCCACCCGGTCGAGCTCCTGCTCCATCTGCGCGGTGAACGAGGTGTCGAACACCTCCGGGAAGAAGCGTTCCAGCGTCTTCCACACCTGGCGGCCCAGGGTGGTGGGACTGAGTCGCCCCTCCTGCTTCTCCACGTACTCGCGGTCCTGGATGATGGACACGATGTTCGCGTAGGTGCTGGGCCGGCCGATACCCTTGTCCTCGAGATCCTTGATGAGCGTGGCCTCGGTGTAGCGCGGCGGCGGCTCGGTGAAGTGCTGGGTGCCGTCGATGTTCTTCAGTTCCAGCTTCTCGCCCTCGCTCACCGCGGGCAGTTCGCCCCCCTCTTCCTGCAACTGCTCCTCGTAGACGGAGAGGAAACCGGGGAACGTCATCACGCGCCCGTTGGCCTTGAGGGTGTAGTCGCCGGCCTTCACCATCACTTCGGTGGTGTCGTAGCGCGCGCTCTCCATCTGCGAGGCCACGAAGCGCCGCCAGATCAGCTCGTAGAGCGCGTGCAGATCCTTGGCCATGGTCCCCTTGAGCGACTCGGGGGTGCGCGTCACGTCCGAGGGGCGAATGGCTTCGTGCGCGTCCTGGGCCTTGGTGCTGGTCTTGTGCACGCGTGGCTTGTCCGGGTGATACTCAGAGCCGAAGGTGCTCGCGATGTAATCCCGCGCCGTACCCAGCGCCTGATCCGACACACGCACCGAATCGGTACGCATGTAGGTAATGAGACCCACGCGGTCGCCGTTGCCGACGTCGACACCCTCGTAGAGTTGCTGCGCCAGCATCATGATCTTCTTGGCGGAAAAGCGCAGGCGGCGTGCGGCGTCGCGCTGCATGGTACTGGTGATGTACGGCGGCTGGGGGTTGCGCTTGCGCTCCTTGCGTTCCACGGAGGTCACCTGGTACGACGCCTTGCGCAGGTCGGCCACCACCGCGTCGGTCTCTTCCTTCGTCTTCAGGTCGACCTTCTTGCCCTTCTTCTCGATGAGCTTGACCGGCAGTTCGCCGTTGGCCGCGCCGAGCAGGCCCTCGACGGTCCAGTACTCCACCGCAACGAACGCCTCGATCTCATTCTCGCGTTCACACACCAGCCGCAGCCCCACCGTCTGCACGCGCCCCGCCGAGAGTCCGTAGTAGAAGATCTGCCACAGCACCGGGCTGATCTTGTAGCCCACCAGGCGGTCCAGGATGCGCCGCGCCTGCTGCGCATCCACCTTCTGCATGTCCACTTCCATGGGGTTTTTGATGGCCCCCTGGATGGCCGCCTTGGTGATCTCGTTGAAGATGATGCGTTTGACGTTCTTCTGCACCGGAGCGATGTACTCGCGGATGTGCCACGCGATGGCCTCGCCCTCGCGATCAAGGTCGAGCGCCAGGTAGACAAGGTCGGCCGTCTTGGCGTCCTTCTTGATCTGGTCGAGGACCTTCTTCTTGCCCCGTGAAACCACATACTCGGGCGCGAATCCGTCGTCGAGGTCCACCCCGAGCCGGTTGGTGGGCAGGTCCATCACGTGTCCCACCGAGGCCACCACTTTGTAGCCCTTACCGAGGAACTTCTTGATGGTGTTCGCCTTGGCGGGCGACTCGACGATTACCAGTGCGTTGTTCGGCATATGTTGTTCCCAAAAACACGAATCGCAAGATGGGAGTCTTGCGTTGTCAAAAAAGATTCTGTCGGCGGTCCCGCCCCGTCAAACCGGGGCCCCGCCGGCATCGAAATGGTCAAACACGTCTTCGTCGGCGTCACCCGCGTCACGGTCGAAAATGACCGCGCAGGCGATCTCCTTCACGTCCTCCACCTCGACCTTCTCCGTCCCCACCGGGATGGCACGGGCCACGATGGTCTCGAACTGCCGCCCGTCGATGATCCCGAGGTTGAGCAGGCGGAACATATAATCGAAGGCGCCGGTGCTCAAGCTCATGCGCTCGAAATCGCTCAGCACGCGGAACGACCCGGTACGCAGGCGCTCCACGCCGCCCTGGCCGGGCCGCGACGAGAACCAGAAAACCGCATGCTCGATCTCATCTGTTGAGTAGCCCCGGCTCAACAACTCCTTGTCGAGCTCGACGCTGCTGCGGTCGGCGCTCCGGCTGATCTCCGCCACGAGCACCACAAGGTCCATGAGCCGTGTCCACATCGGTTTTCCCTCCGGGAACCGCCTTCAGCAAGTCCCGTGCTCGCCGCCAAACGGGCCCGAAACATATACCAGCCCCTGCCGGGCGGCAACACCAATTGTGGATAGATGGCTGGAAAGAAGGTAAGGCGAATCGTCTAAGTGCTTGCCCCATGGCACTTTTTATACTTCTTCCCGCTCCCGCAGGGGCACGGGTCGTTGCGCCCCACCTTCTCCTCTCCGCGGACCACCGGTTTTCCGGTCGGTCGATCCTGGAGCACCCGGCTGGTGGCTTCCGTGGCACCCATGGGTCCCCCGAGGGGCCCCGGAACCGGTCCGGAGATGGGTGCGGGACCGCCGGAGACCGATGCAGCCGGCGCCGGTTGCGCGGCCCCGATGGGGGCGGCCTCCTGGTGGACGGCTCGCGCGCGGCTGAGGTCGGCCACCTGTCGCGGCGCGGCGGCGATGCGGGCGTGGAAGATGGCGTGGAGCGCATCGCGATCGATGCGCTCGTTGAGGTCCGCGAACAGCCCGAAGGCCTCGCGCTTGTACTCGACCAGCGGGTCCTTCTGCGCGTAGGCCCGGTAGTGGATTCCCTCCTTGAGCGAATCCAGCTCGTGCAGGTGATCCATCCACTTCTCATCCATGACCTGCAGGAGCACGAACTTCTCGAACTCCCGGACCAGCTCCGGATTGTTCAACTGGCGCGACAGGAAGTCCTCGCGCGCGCGCAGCGCCTCGCGCGCCTTCGCGCCCACCGCTTCGCGCAGGTCGTCGAGCGATCCCTCCGCCTCCTCCGCCGGGAAGGGGTGCAGGAAAATGCTCTCCATCTGGGCGAGGAAGTCGCCCCGGCGCTGGTTCTCCGGCAACTCGCTGGCGTTGATGGTGGTGGCCATGGCGCTTTCCACGAAGTCGTCTACGATGGTTTCGATGATCGGGCGCAGATCGGGCGCGTCGATCACCTCGTTGCGGCGACCATAGATCACCTCGCGCTGCTTGTTCATCACGTCGTCATAATCGATGAGACGCTTGCGGATCTCGAAGTTGTAGCCCTCCACCCGCTTCTGTGAGCGGGCGATGCTCTTGGTGACCAGCGAGTGGGTTATCACCTCGCCCTCCTGCAGGCCCAGGCGATCCATCACGCCGGCGATGCGCTCCGGCCGGAACAAGCGCATGAGGTCGTCCTCGAGGGAGATGTAGAATACCGACGCGCCGGGGTCGCCCTGGCGTCCAGCGCGTCCGCGCAGCTGCCGGTCGATCCGGCGGGACTCATGCCGCTCGGTGCCGATGATGTGCAGGCCGCAGGGGACGTCCGCCGCGCAGGCGTTGGTGTCCACCGTGCCGCCGTCCTTGGTCTTCCAGTCCTTCTTGCCGGTGCCGATGCCGCACTCGTCGCACTTCATCACCGACGCTTCCAGCTTGATGTCCGTGCCGCGGCCCGCCATGTTGGTGGCGATGGTCACCGCACCCGCCCGGCCCGCCTTGGAGACAATCTCCGCTTCCTGCTGGTGGTATTTCGCGTTCAGGACATTGTGCGCGATGCCGCGACGCTTGAGGAAGCGTGACAGCGTCTCCGACACCTCCACGCTGATGGTGCCCACCAGCACCGGGAGCTTCTGCTCGTGGAGGCGGACGATCTCATCCACGATAGCGTTGTACTTCTCGCGCCGCGTCTTGTAGATGAGATCCTCGTAGTCGACCCTGCGCACCGGCTCGTTGGTCGGCACCACCTGCACGTCGAGCTTGTAGATCTTGTGCAGTTCCTCGGCCTCGGTTTCCGCGGTGCCCGTCATGCCGGCCAGCTTCTCGTACATGCGGAAGTAGTTCTGCAGGGTGATGGTGGCGAGGGTCTGTGTCTCGCCCTCGATGCGCACGCCCTCCTTGGCCTCCAGCGCCTGGTGCAGGCCCTCCGAGAAGCGGCGCCCGGGCATGAGGCGGCCGGTGAATTCGTCGACGATGATCACGCGGCCTTCCTGCACCACGTACTCGACGTCCTTCTGGAACAGCGTGTACGCGCGCAGCAGCTGGCTGAAATTGTGGATGGACTCCGAACGCTCGCCGTAGTGCCGGTGGGCTTCATCCTTCTTCTGCACCCGTTCGGCGGGTGTGAGCGACTCGTCCTCGTCGATGGATGCAATCTCCTCGCTCAGGTCGGGCAGCACGAACTGCTCGCGATCCTCGGGCGAGAGCGCGTCGCGCCCCTTGTCGGTCAGGTTCAGCGAACTCCCCTTCTCATCGACGGCGTAGTAGAGCTCCTCGTCCAGGTCGGTGAGCACCTTGTCGCGCATGAGCACCACTTCCATGCGCTGGATCATCTTCTCGATGCCGGTCTCACCCACCAGCTTCATGAAACGCGTGTTCCGGGGCGCGCCGCGTTTCACCTTGAGCAGCGCACGCGCGACCTCTTCTTCCTTGTCCTCGTCGTCCTTGTGCTTCTCGGCAAACGACACCAGGTCGTTGGCGAGCCGCGCCTGCAGCGACACCACCCGCTCCACCTTGGGCTTGAGCTTGGCGAACAGGTCTGACGACTTGCTGTGGGACACCGGCCCCGAGATGATGAGCGGCGTGCGCGCTTCGTCGATGAGGACGCTGTCCACCTCGTCCACGATGGCGTAGTGGTGGCCGCGCTGTACGCGATCTTCCGCGCGTGTCTTCATGTTGTCGCGCAGGTAATCGAAACCGAACTCGTTGTTGGTGCCGTAGGTGATGTCCTTCGCGTAGGACGCCTTGCGTTCATCGTTGGGAACGTCGCCCTGCACGCAGCCCACCGAAACGCCGAGATGCTCGAACACCCGTCCCATCCACTCGGAGTCGCGGCGGGCGAGGTAGTCGTTGACGGTAATGAGGTGGACACCCTTGCCGGTGAGCGAATTCAGGTACAGCGGAAACGTCGCCACCAGCGTCTTGCCCTCACCGGTGGCCATCTCCGCGATCTTGCCCTGGTGGAGCACGATGCCACCGACAATCTGCACGTCGTAGGGCACCATCTCCCACGTGGTGGGAATTCCCACCACGTCCGCGGTGGTACCCATGAGGGCCCGGCAGGCCGCCTTCACCAGACCAAAGGCCTCCGGCAGGAGGTCGTCGGTGGTCTCCCCCGCGGCGATGCGCCCGCGGAACTCGTCCGTCTTGGCGCGAAACTGCTCCGGCGTGAACGCGGCGTACTCTTCCGCGCGGCGGTTGACCTCGTCCAGAATGGGCTGCTGACGCTTGAAGTCGCGCGTTGCCTTGGGCTTGAACAGTTTCTCGATCAGCTTCATGGGATCAATGGGCCTTTCGCTTGAAGTCCATGCAAGGTAGCAAATGGGGGGGGCGGAGCGCAAGGTGCCCGGCGGTGGGCGCCGTGCACTAGCGCGGCAGGTCGAGCCCGTAGAAGCGGCCCGCGTTGTTGCCGAAGTAGACCCGGCCACCCAACACCAGTGGCGATGAGAAGATCGCCTCGTCGGTGTCGAAACGGCCCTCCAGCCGGCCGGTCCCGGCGTCGAGGCAGTAGATCGCCCCGTCGTACGACGTCACCACCACCTGGTCGTCGGTGACACCGGGGCGCGAGAGGATCGCGCCCGAGGTGGCGTACTTCCAGACCAGCGCGCCTTCGTCGGCCGCTATACAATAGAGGGAACGGTCGCCGCTGCCCGCATATACCCGCCCCGACACCACCCGCAGCCATGCGTTGACCGCGGCACCGGTGGAATAGGACCAGCGCTTCTCGCCTGTGGCCACGTCGAGCGCCACGACGGTTCCCCCGGCGGTGCCGACATAGACGCGCTCGCCATCGCTGGCCGGCGAGGACGTCACCGGCCCTCCCAGTGAAACCGCCCAGGCGCGCGCCCCGGTGCTCTCGCCGATCGCGTACAGCCGGCCGTCGTGCGACGGCACCAGCACCAGCCCCCGCGACGCGGCCAGCGATCCCCGGATCTGTCCGCGGGTGCGGAACTTCCACAGAACACGCCCGGTATCACGCGAAAGCGCGTAGACGTTGCCCTTCACGGTGCCCACGAAGACGCGCTCCGCAGTCGCCACCGGCGTGCTTACGATCTTCTCTTTGAGCTGCCGCTTCCACACCGGCTTGCCGTCGCCGCGCGCAAGCCGGAAGACGTTGCCCGCGTAATCACACACGATCACCGCGTCCCCCGTCACCATGGGAGACGCCCCCACGCCACCCGCGGCGTGATGGGTCCACAGCGTGGCGCCCGTCGCGGGCTCCAGCGCATAGACGTTGCCGTCGCGCGCGCCGAAAACCACCGCGCCCTCGGCCGCCGCCGGCGACGAGGTCACGGCCTCGCGGTAGGTCTGGCGCCACGCCTCGGCAAATCCGCGGGCCGGCGTGCTCTGCGTCTCCTCGCGGGTGACTGCGGCTAGCTGTTGCGCATCGCCCGGCGCGGGTTCCGGCTCGTTGCGCACGTTCTGCGGATGCGTTCGCTCCTGTGTGGCACGTGCCTCGCGCGCGGTCCCGTCGCCGGCAAGCCTGCCGCGCACCGCACGCACCCCGAGGTATCCGCCCACCAGAACCACCACGACGGAAAGCGCCAGTGCGGCCCGGCGCGCGGCCGGGTGCATGGCCGCGCCACGCGCGCCCACGGCGGCTCCCGCATGCGCAGACGCCTCGCGTCCCGGCGCCACGCCGCACACCACGTGCAGCAGCGCACCCGACGAGCGCTCCAGCATCACCCTTCCCCCGGCGCCGCGCTCGACCTCCAGCGCATCCATGACGGCCGCCGCGTCATCGGCGAGGCCGCCGAGGAAGAACTCCAGGCCGGGTTGCAGCGCCGTCGCAAGGTCGAAGCGGAACAGGGCGAGTGAATCGGTCAGTGATTGCGAAAACAGATCGTGCTGGGAGCGCGCGGTTTCGATGCTCAGTTCTTCCGCACCCGCCGTGCCCCCCGCCACCGGAAGCAGCACACCGGCGGTGCGTACCCGCGCGGGCAGATCGCGCCCGCACAGCAGAAAGACATGCCGGCCATCGATCACCAGAACGTAGATGCCGAGGCCCCGAAAGTCGTCCACCCGCGTGTCCACCTGGCGAGCCGCGTCGTCCAGTGCCAGCACCACGCCGCGCAGCAGCGTGGCCGGGGTCTCCGGCTGCTGCGCGGACTGGTAGCGCGCCACGATGGAGCGGTAGGCCGCGCGCAGGAACCCATCCCGCGATGCCCCGGCGCGCGGTGGCAGTTCCTGCAGCACCATGAACAGGCCACCGCCCAAACGCGCCCGTTCGGCATAGCAGTAGCCCGCGGCCGCGTCACCGGAGGCAGGTGTGAAGAGCGTGGGTCGTATCATGGCTTCGCGGCGCGCCGGAGCGCGCTGCGTCGCGAGGGTAGGCACCCGCCTCGGCGGGTGTCAACGAAAGAAACCGGGTCAGGAGCGGCGGCGGCCCGAGCTGGAGCGCTTTCCACCGGCAGGGCTCTTCTTCGCGGGTGGGTCCGTTGCACGGCGCAGGAATCCGAACAGCCCGCCCTTGCCCTTGCCGCCGTTCTCGCCGTTGGGACCGCCGATTCGGCCGCCGGAGCGGTAGCGCATCGCCATCGGATGATCCGGGTCCCACTTCAGGGCCTCGTCGAAGCACTCCATGGCGGTGCTGGTCAGCCCCGCCTGCATGTAGACGAAGCCGAGATTGGAGTGGTAGTCGGCGTTGTAGAACTCTATTTCCAGTGCCTTCTTGCAGGCATCGCGTGCCTCGTGAAGCTGCGTGCGCAGAACGCCAAGCGAGAAACCGTACCAGCTGTAGTAGGCCGGATTGGAGTCGTCGAACTTGATGGCGGCCTTGAGCAGCACCGCCGCCTTGTCGTAGCGATTCTGGCGCATGGCCGCACGCGCCTGATCGTAGGAGAGCTGCGCGGAACGCTTGTCCGCTTCCCGGCGCTCGGTGGGCGATCCGGTGGTCGATTTGCGCCGCTTGAGACGCTCGTCGAAATCGCGGCGCGAGAGCGGATCGTTGAGAATGGAGAAGGCCTCGTTGATCAACTTGAAGTCAATGTCGCCGGCACTCTGCTCCCCCACCACGTCGGGATGGTGCAGCTTGGCGAGCTTGAAGTACGCCTTCTTGATCGCCTCGGTGTCGGCCGTGGGCCATACGCCGAGCACCTCATAGTAGTCGATGAATTTTACGTTCTGTTCCATTGCGACTCTCGCGTTGGTTGGGGGGCGCCTACTCGGCGGTCTTTCCGCCCGAAACCATCTTCAACTCGCGCAGAAGATTGTTCGCGAGCTGGTTCTCGGGCTGAACACTCAATACCTGGTCAAGCTGCGCCTGCGCTTCGTCGAAACGATTGTTCTCGTAGTAGAGCAACGCCAGGTTCAGCCGTGCCTTCGCGTAGTACGGGTTTATCTTGAGCGCGATCTCGAATTCGTGAACCGCGTCATCCACCATCCCATTGTTGCCGTAGGCGATGCCCAGGTAGTTATGCAGATCCGGGTAGTCCGGCTTGAGCGCCAGCGCCTTCTTGAGTTCGCGGATGGCTTCGTCGGAGTTTCCGTTCTGAATGGCCTCCACCGCCAGTTCCTTGCTGATCTGGGCGGAGCTGGGGCGTTCATCGATCATCTCGCTGTAAAGGCGCGATACGTCCGCCTCGTCACCGGTGCGCAACGCCGTAATCAGGCTGTCCAGCGCCTCCCGGTAGAAATTCGGGCAGCTATGACGCGCCGCCTGCGCTTCCTGGATGGCGGCGTCGGCGTCGCCCGCCCGCCGGAGAACCGACGACAGGTTGATGCGGGCGCGAAAGAACTTGTTGTTGATGCCGAGGGAGGTCCGGAAGCACGCTGCCGCCTCGGCGAGGCGCTCGGCATCCACGTACAGAACACCGAGCTTGTAGTGCAGGTCGGCAAACTGGGGCTTGATCTTGACGGCCGTTTCCATCTCCCGGGTGGCCGCATCCCGATCCTCCGCGTCCAGGAACTCGCGCGACAACGCCACGTGGGCCTCGCAGGTGTACAGGTCCAGCGTGCCGCGATCGACGTCGCCCGCCGGGCCCGCCAGCGTCCTCAGTTCCTCGAACTTGGCCAACGCCTTGCGGTGCTCGCCGGAGTTGAACATATTCAACGCCTTCGAGAACTCGTCCTTCGGAATGAAAGCGAACAGTCGTTTTAGAAACATGGCCTACCCCTGAAAAAGTCTCAACACCAGCTGCATGACGATCCCACTGAAGATCGGCACCCGCATATTGTCGTCCAGCGGCGATGGCAGCGCCTCTGCCAGTGTCGCGGCCAGTGCCCCGATCAGCGCCACCGAGAGTGAGCCGAGCAGCGGAATTCCCACCGCCAGGCACACAACGAAGCACGCGATACTTCCCTGCGGGCTCTTGCCCCAGTAGAGCGGCTTTCCAAATCGCTTTCCGATGATGGCCGCGGCGGCGTCTCCAAGGACCAGAAATGCGAGCGCCGCAATTGCCACCTCGTGATCGAAGACGATGACGCTCAAGAGCGCCGCGATCATGTAGTGCGTGGACCCGAGCAGGTGCTCCTGCTCGTGGGGCCGGATGAGCGACCGAAACAGTCGGAGGAAGAAGCTCCTCAGCCGGTGATCACTCAAACGCAGCAAATCGACCGCGACCGTGATGAAAGTAGCAAGTATGAGGCCAAGGAGAGCCGGGGTGGGCGGCATGAGGTACACCCACACCGGGACCGCGATCATGGCCAGGTGAAAGGACTTACGTTGCAGCTCGGCGGTCAGTGTCTGGGCTGCTGGCGGGGTATCATCCCCCGGGGGAGGTGTCTTCTGGCTCATTCCGGGGCGATGGTAGCGGAGTGTCCACCGTCATGAACAGGGCAAAAACGAGGCGGGCGGTGGCGGCGATGAATCAGCGTGCACCGCTGAAGTAGAGGGAATGATAGACGTTGGCCGATTCGACCACCCGCTTCACATAACCACGCGTTTCCTTGTAGTCGATGGACTCCACGGCGTCGATGGCGGGCGCACCCGCCGTCCCGGGTTCGATCCAGCGACCCGCGGCCCCCGGGCCGGCGTTGTACGCGGCCAGCATCCATGCCACGCTGCCCTCGCCGGCGCGCAGAAGATCCGCCGCGTACCATACCCCGAGCGAAACGTTGACCGCGGGCTCGTCCAGGCGGTCCCCCATCTCCGTCGCCAGGTCCAGTTGTGTGGCCACCCGCCGCGCCGTCTGCGGCATGAGCTGCATGAGACCCACCGCCCCCGCACGCGAAACCACGTCCGCTTCGAAGCGGCTCTCCTCGCGGATCATGCCGTAGATGAGGTGCGCCGGCACGCCGTTGCGCGACGCGTTGTCGAGCACCTGGGCCGGGTACGGCAACGGGTAGGTGAGCAGACGGAAGTCATCCCCGTGCGAGCGCCGTTCCTGCCAGGGAAGGCTCGACCGCGCGCGTTCGTACAGGCGCACGCTCTGCCAGGGCATCGCGTAATCGTCGTAGATGCGCGCAAGGATGAGACTGTTGTGCGCAGACGTGCGCCCGCTCCGGCGGGCCGCGTCGAGTTCGCGCTCCGCCCAGTCGCGTAATCCGGATTCGAGAAAGAAGAGGCCGCGTTCGACGGCCGCGTCGGCCGCTCCCCCGGCGGGCGAACGCGGCGACGACGCTGCAGCAAGCACACGCTCATAGGCCAGGGCGCGACCGTCTTCCACCCGCGCCAGCCAGTCGGTGAGCGACCCGGGGCCCTCGCGCAGGATGCCCCCACTGGAATCACGCAACGGCCCGCGCACCGACGGGAGCACGTCCGGGGCGACGTAGAAGGAATACTGGTTCAGGGTACGCAGTTCGTCCAGGATCAACGCGCCGGAGCTGCTGCCCGCGCGTTCTCGTTCTCGCGCCAGATAGTACAGCGCCGCCTCATCGGTGCGCCGCGAGCGCGCCAGCCACTGCTCGTAGATGGCGGCCGCCTGGGTGCCCTGTCCTGCCTGAGCCAATTCCGCCGCCCGTCGCATCGCGGCCGCCCAGCCGTGGAACGTGGACGGGTACGCGCGGCGCACCTGGTCCAGCACCCGCGCCGAGTCCGCGGCGCGGTCTTCCTGGCGGTAGAGGGAAGCCGCGGCATAGAGCGCTTCCGCCGCGAGCGGGTCGTTGGGATAGGCCCGCACGAACGTCTCGTACATCGCGGCCGCCTCACCCGGCTTGCCCAGCTTGCGCAACGACCGCGCCATCACCAGCATCGACCGGCGTCGCAGCCCGCTGTCGGAGTACGAAGGCCGCGCCAGCGCGATGGCACGCGAGTAGTCACCGGTCGCATAGTGGTACTCGGCCCACAACAGGCGCTGATACTCCGCGTCGTGCGCACCCAACCGCCGCCCGTCCAGGATACGAAGTGTTTGACGCAGGGCCTTCTCGTCGCCCTGCACCGCAAGCACGTCCGCGCACGCCAGCAGCGTTCCCGACGACAGACTCGCGGTGTGAGGGCGCGCCACCAGGTCCGCCGCCGCCTCACCCGCCTCCGGCGAACGGGCCGCGCTGCTGCACAACGCACGCGCGGCGCGCACCGCCTCGGCGCCGTCCCCGCATTCCCACGCCATCCGGTATGCGGCCAGCAGCAACTCACGCCGTGTGTCGCCATCGGCGACCAGCTTCGCCCCCGCTACCGCGCTCTCCATCGCATCGCACGGCCGCCCGAGCTCGCGGTAAACGTTGACGCGCTCCTCCGCAAGCGGCGCGCGCAGCGCCTCCGGCAGCGAGGACGCGTCCATCCCCTCCAGGCACGCCGCGGCCGCCGCCGCGTCGCCCAGCGCGAGGTGGCAACGCACCCGCAGGTAGTCTGCGTAGGCGCCGAGCGCCGGCTCGGCGGTGGCGGCGTTGTCGAGAAGAGCGATTGCACCGGCGGGATTCCCCGCCTCGAAATTGAGGCGGGCGCGCTGCAGCCGCACGAGGAAGTCACCGGCCAGCGGCATCCGGGCGAGAATGCTGTCCGCTTCGGCGTAGCGGCCGAGCTCGGTGAGGAGCCGCACCGCGAGCCGGTTCTCGGCGTCGTCGCGGGGCCCTCCTCCACGCCGCAAAACGTCCCACGCGAGCGCGGGCTCCCCGTGGCGTTCCAGGAGACGCGCCGGAGAACCGGCGGCCACAACCGCACGTTCCGACCGGGACGCGGACCGCTCCGCGCGGGTTCCGGGCCCGTCCGCGACTCCAGAAAAAAGCAGCGCGGCCACGAGGACCGCGAGGGGGTAACGCCGAATCATGTAACAAGTATACGCCGCGTTGCCGCGGTCGGCAAGGCGAGCTATTCCCACTCGATGGTGGAAGGGGGCTTGGAGCTGATGTCGAAGGCGACGCGGTTGATGTGTTCGACCTGGTTGATGATACGATTGGAAACAACACGCAACAACTCGACCGGAAGTTCGGCCCAGTCCGCGGTCATGCCGTCGGTGCTGGTCACCGCGCGCAGGACCACCGGAAACGCGTAGGTTCGCGCGTCACCCATCACGCCCACGCTGCGCACCGGCAGCAGCACCGCCAGCGCCTGCCACACGCGGTCATAGACGCCCCACTCGTGCAACGCGTCGATGAAGATCCTGTCGGCCTGGCGCAGGATCTCCAGACGCTCCTCGGTGACCTCGCCAAGCACGCGCACCGCCAGGCCCGGCCCCGGAAACGGGTGCCGGCGCAACTGGCTCGCGGGCAGCCCCAGTTCGGCGCCGACCGCGCGCACCTCGTCCTTGAACAGGAGTGCCAGCGGCTCCACCAGCTTGAAGCGCAGGTCCTTGGGAAGCCCGCCCACGTTGTGGTGGGTCTTGATGGTGGCCGACGGGCCGCCGGTGGACAAGCTCTCGATCCGGTCCGGGTACAGGGTGCCCTGCGCGAGATAATCGAAGGGCCCATGGGCGGTGCTGACCTCCTCGAAGATCTCGATGAAGAGATTTCCGATGCGCTTGCGCTTCTCCTCCGGGTCGGTGACACCGCGCAGGCGCTCTAGAAAGCGCGCGCGCGCGTCGACCACTTCGAGCGGCGCGGTGAGGTGCGAGCCCAGCAGTTCCACCACACCGTCGCGTTCCCCGGCCCGCAGCAGGCCGTTGTCAACGAATACACAGAACAGATTCTTGCCGATGGCGCGATCGATCAGGCACGCGACCACCGACGAGTCCACGCCACCGCTGACCGCACAGATTACGCGCGAATCACCCACGCGTTCGCGAATATCGCCGATCATCTGCTCCACGATGGCCCCCGTGGACCAGCTCGCCTCGCAATTGCACACCCCGAACACAAAATTCTCGATGATCGTGTCGCCGTATGCCGTGTGCTGCACCTCCGGATGGAACTGCACCGCATACACGTTGCGCGGCGGGTAGTGGAACGCGGCGATCTCGCTGTTGTCGGAACGGGCCAGCACGTCGAAACCATCGCCGGAACCGGTCACCTTATCGCCGTGGCTCATCCACACCGACTGGTCCGCCGGCGTCTTGCGAAAGAGCACGTGTTCGGGATTGGCGTGGATGCGCGCGTGTCCATATTCTGCCGCGCCGGCGCGCTCCACCCCGAAGCCCAGGTCGCGCGCCACCAGTTGCATGCCGTAACAGATGCCCAGAACCGGCAGGCCCCAGCCCCACAGATCCGGCGGCAGTGCGGGCGCCCCGGTCTCGAAAACGCTGGATGGCCCGCCGGAGAGGATCACGCCGCGCGGTGCATTCTCCATCGCGCGCGCGCGCGCCGTGTTCCAGGGCAGGATCTCCGAAAAGACCCCCTTGGCGCGAATGCGGCGGGCAATCAGCTGCGTGAACTGCGATCCGTAATCCAGTATGACTATTCCATTTGCCGGCATGGTCCCCCGCTATACGTGTCGGAAATGACGCCGCCCCGTGAACACCATCGCGAGCCCGGCCTCGTTGGCGGCGGCGATGACCTCTTCGTCCCGGATGGAGCCGCCGGGCTGGATCAGCGCGCCGATTCCGGCGCGGGCCAGTTCCACCACGCCGTCGGCGAAGGGGAAGAACGCGTCCGACGCGGCCGCCGCGCCCTTCACCTCGAGACCCGCCTCGCGGGCCTTGCGCGCCGCGATGTGCGAGGAATCGATCCGGCTCATCTGGCCGGCGCCGATGCCCACCGTTCCCTCTTCGTCGGCGATCACGATGGCGTTCGATTTCACGTTCTTGGCCACCTTCCACGCCATCTTGAGCGCAACCATATCGGCGTCACCCGGCTTGCGACTGGTGACGGTTTCCACGCGCTCCAGCTCGGGGAAGCCGGCGTCCTCGTCCTGCACCAGGGCGACGCCGTTGGTCACCACCGCCAGGCGCCCACCCGTCGGCGCACCCCAGTACGCGTCGGGCACCGTGACCACGCGCAGGTTCTTCTTCTTGGCGAGCAGCGCGGCCGCCGCCGGTTCGATCTTTCTCGCGATGACCACCTCAAGGAACAGCTGCCCCATCTCCGTGGCAAGATCGGCGGACACGGACCCGTGCACGGCCACGACGCCACCGAAGGCGCTCACCGTGTCGGTCTTCAGGGCGCGCTTCCACGAGCGCATGATGTCGCCGCACCAGGCCGCGCCGCACGGATTGTTGTGCTTGATGATGGCGACACTGTCGGGCCCGAGATCTCGCACCAGTGTGAAAGCGCCGATCATGTCGAGGTAGTTGTTGAAGGAGAGTTCCTTGCCCTGGTGCTGGGTCATGGCGGTAAAAGGCGACGCCGCCGCCGTCCGGTAGAGAGCGCCGCGCTGGTGCGGATTCTCGCCGTAGCGAACGTCGGTCACCTTGCTCAGTCCGATGGGCAGGCGCTCCGGGAACCCTTCAGCGCCAGACACGCCGCGCATGGAATGCGCTATGGCGGCGTCATAGGTGGCGGTGAGTGCAAATACCTCCGCCGCGAGGTGCGCGCGCGTCTCCCGCGACGTGCTTCCCTTCGCCTTGACCTCCCCGATCACCGCCGCGTACTGGGCCGGGCTGGTGAGTACGGTCACGTGGCGGTGATTCTTGGCAGCCGCGCGCAGCAGTGTGATCCCACCGATGTCGATGTACTCGATCAGCTGTTCGGGCGTTAGACCCGCCTGCAGCTTCTCCTCGAACGGATACAGGTTCACGATGACGTAGTCGATCGCATACGTGCCCTGCTCGGCAAGCGTGCGCATGTGCTCCGGGTTGTCGCGGTCGGCGAGGATGCCGCCGTGGATCTTCGGGTGCAGCGTCTTCACGCGCCCGCCCAGGATTTCGGGGCTCGCCGTGTAGGCGGATATCTCCTCCACCGGAATGCCGTTCTCTTCGAGAAACGCTTTGGTGCCCGAGGAGGCGATGAGGTGGATGCCCTTTTCGTTGAGCGCCGCCGCAATCTCGGGCAGACCCGTTTTGTCGGTCACGCTGATCAGCGCCGTGGAAGCCTTCGGTGTCCTTTTCACAGGTATCTCTCCAGGCTGCGGCCCGGGAAGAGCCGGTCGTGTGCCTCGCGGTAGCGGGCGATGGTCTTGTTCACGACATCGGCGGGAAGTTGCGGGCCGGGCGGCGAGTGATCCCAGCCGCTGGCATCGAGGTAGTCGCGCACGAACTGTTTGTCGAAACTCTCCTGCGGTCCGCCCGGCGCGTAACGGTCGGCGGGCCAGAAACGCGACGAGTCCGGCGTCAGCATCTCATCGATGAGCGTGATCTCACCATCGATGCGCCCGAATTCAAACTTGGTGTCGGCAAGGATGATGCCGCGTGCGCGCGCGTAGTCACGGCCGCGCCGGTAGAGATCGATACTCATGCTGCGCAGCTGCTCTGCGTCTGCGCGGGCCACGATGTTGCACATCTCCTCGAACGGGATGTTCTCGTCGTGGCCATCGTCGGCCTTGGTGGCGGGCGTGAAGATCGGCTGCGGCAGCTCCGCCGACTCGGTGAGCCCTTCGGGCAGAGACACGCCGCACACCGCGCGGTTGCGGCGGTACTCCTTCCAGCCCGATCCGCTCAGGTATCCGCGCACCACGCACTCCACGTCGAAGCGATCCGCCTTGCGCACCAGCATGCTGCGCCCCGCGAGTTCGCGCCGCCCCTTGAAGGGCGCGGGATACTCGTCGATGTCCGCGCTCACGAAATGCGTGCGCAGCTCCCTGCCGAAGTGCTCGTACCAGCCGATGGTGATCTGCGTGAGGAGGATTCCCTTGCCTGGAAGCGCCGAGGGAAGAATGACGTCGTAGGCACTGATACGATCGGTGGACACGATCAACAGGTGGTCGCCGAGGTCGAATACATCGCGCACCTTGCCGGTGCGATCCGGCGTCAATCCCAGGTCGCTGGTGCTCACGAGTGCTTGCATCATGGATTCACCCTTCTTCGCGCCGTGTGGGCGCCGTTGGCGTCGCTTCGGTGCCGAGCACGCGCCGCTCCTCCACCCGGAGGCGTCCCAGCGCAAACAGCTCCACCGCGCGAACGAGTATGCGGTGCTCCTCGGACAGGATCCGTGCGCGCAACACGCTGAGGTCGTCGGCGTCGTGCACGGGAACCGCGGTCTGCAGGATGATGGGTCCACCGTCGAGTGACGCATCGACGAAGTGAACTGTGCAACCCGCCACCTTGACGCCGTGCTCGAGCGCCTGGCGCTGCGCATTCAATCCTCGGAAGCTTGGGAGCAGTGAAGGGTGTATGTTGATGATCCGCCCGGCGAATTGCTCCAGCAGTTCGCCATCGAGGATGCGCATGAAGCCGGCCAGCACCACCAGACCGACGCCGGCGTCCCGGCACAGCCGCACGATGCGAGCTTCTGCGCCGTCCGCAAGGCGCCCGCGCCGTTCACCGGGCTCGACGGTGTGCCAGGCAATGCCAAACTCACCGGCGATCGACACCGCATTGGCGGTGGCGTCGTCGGTCACCAGGCACACCACTTCGGCCGGAAACGTCGGGTTCTGGCAGCGCTCAGCGAGCGCTCTGAAGTTGCTTCCACGTCCGGAGGCCAGCACGGCCACTCGGCATTTGACGGAGGTCACGTACACCCTTCCGCGTCGTCAGTTAGGCCGGACTATAGCATCCGGGCACGCCAGGCTGTCACCAAAAATCCATCCCCGCCAGCACCCCCCGGAAGGCGACGACGAGCAGCGTCGCCGCTGCCACCCACGCCCATCGCCGCCGCGAAAACCGCCACACGAGCAGCAGCGCCGCGTAGTACGGCAGCGCGGCCGGCCCGTCGCCGGCGAGTGGTTGCGGAGCGACGGCGGCCGCGGTCAGTACCGCTTCGGTGGCAGCACGGGAGCACGCGCCCAGGCACGCCACCAGTGCGTCCCCCATCAGCGGCACCCCGGCGAGCGCGGCCACGGCCATGCCCAGAACCTGGAGAAACGTCACCGGCAGCACGAACAGCGCCGTTGCCAGCGGGCCGACCGCACTCATGCGGCCGAAGTGGTGAAACTGCAGGGGGGCGATCACCACTTCAACGGCTACGCTGATCAGCAGTGCCGCGAGGAGCACCCACCCGACCCGTCGCGCGATCCGCCCCCCGCCCTCCCCCCGGCCGCGCATCCCCGCACGGAGCAGCGGAAAGCGTTGCAGCGCGGCCAGCACGGCGACCGTGGCCGCAAAGGACAACTGCAGCCCCACCGAGAGGATGGCGGTCGGAGACACCAGCAGCATCACCAGCAGGGCCCTGCCCAGCGCGTCGATCGCACTCACGGGCCGCGCCACCGCGCGCGCCAGAACGATGAATACTGCCATGAGGTAGGCCCGCGTCAGCGACGCCACGTCACCCACCATGCCGACGTATGCCGAAAGCGCCGCGAGCACCAGCAGATCGCGACCCCGCGCAAACGATCGCGCGGCGACGAGGGCCAGTGCCGCCACCGTCGTCAGGTGCATGCCGCTCAAAGCGAGCAGGTGCGCAATCCCCAGCCTGACCACCGCGTCGCGAACGCGGTGATCCAGGAACCCACGTTCACCCAGCAGTAGCGCAAGCGCCAGCGCAGCATCGCCGGACATCGCACGCGACAACCGCGTGCGCACCGTCCGATGCCACGACCACAGCGCACGCTGGTGCAGGCGGCCGCGCGACGCAGGGCGTATTTCCCGCGTATCGCGCAGGCGCACACGCGCGGTACCCGCGGCACCCCTGGCGAGCAGGTAGTCGGTGTTGCCGCCCCCACCCAGGCGCGCACGGCACGCGAACGCATCGCCGTAGTTGGCGTCAAAGAACGCCGCGCGCATGACCAGGCGCACCCGCCGTCCTTCAATAGAGGTCTCGTACAGGAACGACGTGCCGAAGGGGCTCGCCTGCGGAAACGATGCCACGTGGCCTTCCAGCGCCACCAGCGCCGCGCCACGACCGGCCGCCACGCGCGCCACCTCGTCGGCGCCGCGGCGCACGGTGCTCAGTGCACTCCAGCCAATCAGCGCGCAGGCCGCCGCCAGCAGCGGCCACAGCCGGGCCGCACGCGTACGAACCCACAGCGAGCGCGCCACCAGCACGCCCGTGACGATCAGAATCAATGAAAGCCGTTGATAGACGCCCGCGACGATCGCCGCGGTCAGGAACCACACCACCGCCACCACCCCGCTTTGCGCCGGCCGCGCCCGCGCGGCCGGTCCTTGCCCTACGGATTCGAGTACAGCACCACCTGGTTCTTACCGCGCTGCTTGGCGCGGTACATGGCCTCGTCCGCCTGAACGAACAACTCGTCCGCGGTCTTGGCCGTGTCCGGATAGACCGCCACGCCGACGCTCACCGTGATCTCACGCGTACCGCCTCGGTGGTCGCGGAATCCCCGGTACTGGTGAATGACGCGCCGCAATCGTTCCGCCGTGTGCACCGCCTCGAACTCCGGTGTTCCGGGCAGCAGGATCACGATCTCTTCGCCGCCGTAACGAAACGCGAGGTCGACCTTGCGCAGGTTGCGCCGCACGATTTCGGCCACCGCCACCAGGGCCTCGTCCCCCTTCTTGTGCCCGAGCTCGTCATTCACGCGCTTGAAGTCGTCGATGTCCAGTACCAGCATCGACAGCGAGGCACCCGAGCGCATCGCGCGTTCGATCTCCACCGGCATCTGGCGATCGAAGAACTGCCGGTTGTACACGCCGGTGAGCGAGTCGATCGAGGTCAGGTTCTCAAAGTGGTAGTTGAACTCGATCACGTTGCGCACCAGTGACGCAGCGGTCTCGATGCGGCGTTCCATGGTGTCGCGGTCCGGACCCGGTCGCAGGTAACAGCGCAGCGCTCCCACCACCCGGCCCTGCGCGAAAATGGGCGCCACACCGAGCACGCTCCAGCTCGCCATGCCCTCGGGCCCCGGCGTGTCGAGATTGGCCTTGGGAACCAGGCGGCGCGCGCCGGTCTCGATGGCATGCCGCACGGACTCGGTGGAGCGCAGCTCGCTTTCGCTCACGACGCGCACCCGGGTCCCGGTGGCATCGCCGGGCAGGAGCGCGTCGTCGATGACGTCGAGGCGCGCGGCCTCGAACGACAGCCAGCGCTCCAGCGTGGCCAGCAGGATGTCCAGCCTTTCCAGCACCGGGGCGGCGCGGTCGGCGATGGCGAAGGAACGGATGATATCGGGGAGAATTTCCCCCGGCTCGACGGCGTCGGTGAGCGCGGGTGCCACGGCGTCCTCCCGGCGGGGCGGGGTATCGGCGGGCGGGGTGGCTTCCGTGGCCGGCGGCGGGGCCGCCTCCGACCACACCTCCCACTCGTCCCGCGGCACAGCCACACTCACGTTGTAGCGGCCGCCGCTCTTGCGGTACTCGAGCACCACGTTGCCGTTGTCGGCGGCAACGCCGGTTCGCCGGAAGTAGGACGCGTCGCACAGGGCCTCCAGGGCGCGTATGGATTCGCGCCTGAGGGCCCCTGGTTCACCTGTCCGAAGCGCCTCGCTCACATCCCGCCGGAGGTCGGCGGGCAGGCGGTGCTGCGGCACGAGGTGGACGAGAAGGTATCGGAAGTCCTGATCGTAGATGCGCATTGCGTCGGTACCTTCGCCGCCGACGGTCGATTTCTGGCCACTTTTATTGTAAACTATGTGGGTAGGCGGCTTCCAGGGCTTTCCCACGCCAACATCCCGGGGTCGGGGGGGGAGTCCCGATTTTGGCTTGCAAGTTGCTTTTGGCATGATCCATATTGCCCCCAACCCCATCCGACTCCCCGTGCACCTCCAGGAGGCTCCCGTGTATTCCAACGTTCGCAAGTCCGGCCTGATTGCCCGCATCGTGCTCGCGGCCACCCTGACCCTGCTTCTCGCGGGCTGTGGCAGCGGCAGCCGAGAGAGCGCCGGGCGCGCCGCTTCCGAGCCCGGTGACGCGCACGAGGCGTACCTGGCGGCGCTGGACCGCTTCGAGGCACGCATCGACTATGCGCGGGCCTTCCAGGAAGACGGCAACGGCGCGCGCTTCGAGTCGACCCGGGATTCGCTGATCGCGGACGTCAACGCGTTCATCCGTAACCACCCCCACGCCGAGGACGATCCTGAGTTCATCTCCATCCTCAACGCTCTGAGCGCGATGGACACGCTGGTCACCAGCGGACTCGAGGACGAGGGCTATTCCGCCATCGATGACAGCCTGGCACTGGCCAGCGCCGACTGGCCGCAGGCCGACCTGCCGGCGTCGGATGGCCGTCTGTTCAGCATGGAGAACACCCAGTTCCCCGTCATCGAGAGCACTCGCATCGATTTCTGGATCAACTACTTCACCGGGCCAGGCCGCGACCGCTTCGACCGCGCGCTGTATCGCATGCAACTCAACCGCCCCACGGTCGAGGGCATCCTCGACGAAATGGACCTGCCGCAGGAACTGATCTGCATCGCCTTCATCGAGAGCGGCTTCGCCATGAAGGCGGTTTCCAGCGCGCGTGCCGTGGGGCCCTGGCAATTCATCGGTGGCACCGGGCGCCGCTACGGTCTGCGCTCCACGTGGTGGTACGAGGAACGCAGCGATATCGTGGCTTCCACCTACGCGGCGGGCAATTATCTTCGGGACCTCTATTCGATCTGGGGCGACTGGTTCCTCGCCTTCGCCGCGTATAACTGTGGCGAGTACCGCGTGGCGCGGCAGGTGGCGCGCCAGAAGACCAAGAACTTCTGGGAGCTCGATCTTCCCCTGCAGACGGAGCGCTACGTTCCCAAATTCCTCGCCGCGCTGTATATCATGCGCGAGCCTGAGAAGTACGGGTTCACCATCCCGCAGGTGGAACCCATTTCGTTCGATCTCATCACGGTGGAGTACGCCATCGAACTGGACGTGCTCGCGCGTTGCGCCGGCACCACCACCGAGACCATCAAGGAACTCAACCCGCAGTTGCGCCGTGGAGCCACGCCGCCCAACATGGTGGTGCACATCAAGGTTCCTTCGGGTGCGGGCGATCTGGCCACGGCGAACATCGCCGCCCTGCCGCCAGAGGAACGCGTCACCTGGAGCGAACACACGGTGCGCAAGGGCGAAACGCTGTCCGGGATCGCGAGCCGCTACGACACCTCGGTAGCCGCGCTGCGCGACGCCAACAACCTGCGCAACAAGAGCCTGCTGCAGATCGGGCAGCGCCTGGTCATTCCGGTGCCGGGCGGCACCTACGCCCAGGCGGCCAGTTCGCAGCCCTCCTATCGCACACACACCTCGACCATCGATCGCGACGCGCTCGAGCGCTACGCCGAACGGGCCACTGCCGGCGCGCCCATCGCGGGTCGCACGCGCGTGGTGTACACGGTGCGTCGCAACGACACCCTGAGCGAGATCGCCGAGACGCATCGCGTGGGCGTGAGCCAGATCCGCTCGTGGAACAACCTGAGCCGCCGCCGGCACATCTACCCCGGACAGAAGCTCGCCATCTACGTGCCTGGTGGTTCCGCGCCGCAGAACACCACGGTCGCGTCCGGGCCGTCGCCCACCGTGGACGAGACGCGCTTCGAACGCACGCGCCACGTGGTGGCGTCGGGCGAGACCTTCTACTCCATCAGCCGCCGCTACAATGTTTCCATGAACGACCTGATGGCGTGGAACGGCCGGTCGCGTTCCATCATTCGCCCCGGTGATGTGCTGGTGGTGTGGCAGCCACGCGCCGCCGACGAGACCGGCGGTCGCTAGCGCAGGATCAGAAGTTGGCCAGCACCGAAACGCGGTGCGTGGCCTCGAAGGCGTCGTGGTGCAGGTAGGCGTAGTCCAGACCGATCACACTGAAGTAGATTCCGGCGCCGGCGGTGTAATTGTTGGCGTCCAGTCCGCCCCGGATCATCACTCTCTCCTGGAAACTGAGCTCCGCACCGACGTGCACGTCGGTGCTCATCGTCTCCACCCAGAATTGTGACGCTGCCTGGCGGTTGTCGAAGAACACGTCGGCATCCACTGCGAGCAGCAGCGCTCCGTTGAGCTCCTCCGACTCGATCTTGTATGCGCTCCCCACCTTCAGGGCGGGAATGATGAACTCGTTGGTGCCGGTGCTCCAGCTGATGTAGGTGCCGGTCGCGTCCTGCAGCTTCGCACCCAGCGAAAGGTTGCGCGTGAGGAAGTCGCGTTTGAGGTAACCCAGGTCGATGCCGATTCCCATGCTGGACTCGCCCGCGATCATGTCCTGGTAGATGATCTTCAGCGACCCGCCCACCGCACCGGCTCCGGTCTCGATGGCGAAGGTGGCGAATCCCGCAAAGCTGTTGTTTGACTCCCGCGGCAGCGTCGCCTCGTCGAAGGGAATGCCGTTCTCGTCGACCAGTTCACCCGGGTCGATCTGCCCGTCTCCGTTGAGGTCGTTGTGCACCAGCTGGCTGGTGAGGATCTGGTCGGGATCGCCCAGGTGGATGAGCGCAAAGCCGAAGGCCGGCTTGCGGGCCTCGTCCATCAGCCCCGAGGGCTGCACGTAGGAGGCGAAGTTGTAATTCACCAGGTCGCCGAACTGCTCGGCGTGCATGGCCAGCGCCTGGCGCTTCTGGATGCCGGCGATCCCGGCTGGGTTCCAGTAGACGGTGGACGCGTCCGCGGCCACGGCGGCAAACGCCCCACCCATCCCGAGGGCGCGGGCTCCCCCGCCGGGGGCCATGAACTCGCCTGCCAGCTTGGTGGCGTGGGCGGTGGAAGCCATCAACACGACGGATAGGACGGCGGCGGATACAAAACGCATGGTTGCCCTCAGACCGGATCGGGGTGGTGAAGAATACAAATCAGTCATTCAGATCGGGATAAACAACCAGGGGAGGGGCTCCGGAAGAGTATAACCCGTGGCGCCACTCCCCACAAAGGCCGATTTGCGGGTCACGACAGACCGAACTCCCGGATCTTGCGGTACAGGGTCCGCTCGGAGATCCCGAGGGCCTGGGCAGCCTTGCGCCGGTTGCCCCCGGCGCGGTTGAGCGCCTCCTTGATGGCGACGCGCTCCATGGTGGAAAGGCTCAGGTGGGCCCCGTCCTCGGATGCCGGCACCTCCCGCATGTCGTTCCACCCCCCGGCGGTCCCCGCCGGCTCCTCGCGAAGGTGGCGAAGGATCTCGCGCACGTCCCGGTGCAGGGCGAGAATCAGGCCGTACATCACCTCGCGCTCGGTGTCCTCGCGGCTGCGCCCCACCGGAACGGGCAGGAACGGCCCCGGCGGCGACTGCCCCGCATCCCCGATGTGCGCATCCACCAGCGCACGGGCAATTCGCGGTTCCGGCGTCAAGACGACGAGCGTTTCCACCAGGTTTCTCAACTCGCGGATGTTCCCGGGCCAGCTGTACTCCTGCAGGCGTTGCAGCGCGTCCGCCTCGATGCCGCGCACGCTCTTGCGGTTGGCCCGGTTGGCCAGGCGGATGAAGTGCTGCACCAGAACGGGAATGTCATCGCGCCGCTCACGCAACGGCGGGAGATAGAGGGTGACGCCCTTGAGGCGGTAGTAGAGGTCCTGGCGGAACGTGCCGGCGCGCACCAACTCCCCCAGGTTGCGGTTGGTCGCGGCCACCACGCGGACGTCCACGGTCAGTCCCGCGGCGCCGCCCACGCGCAACACCTCGCCGGTCTCGAGCACGCGCAGCAGGCGCACCTGCATGTTCGCGCTCATCTCGCCCACCTCGTCGAGGAAGATGGTGCCTGCATTGGCGCGTTCGAACATCCCTGCGCGGCGCGACACCGCCCCGGTGAACGCACCGCGTTCGTGTCCGAACAACTCGCTTTCCAGGACACCCTCGGCCAGCGACCCGCAGTTGATGGCCTCGAAGGGCTGATCGCGGCGTCGGCTCAACTGGTGGACGGCGCGCGCCACCAGGTCTTTGCCGGTGCCGCTTTCACCCTGGATCAGAATCGGCACCTCGGTGGGTGCCACCAGCAGCAGCGATTCGAGCAGTTCCTCCAGCGCGGGAGATCGCCCCACCAGCCCGACACCCGCCTTCACGCCCACCAGCGCGAGCCGGTGGTCGAGAGACGCGCGCAACGGCGCCGCCTCCAGCGGGCGCTCGATGTAGTGGTCGACACCGTCCGCGCGCTCACCGCGCCGGACGCTCTCGGACTTGGGCCCGCCCACGACGGTCGCGTCCAGGCCGGGTACGGCCCGGCGGCAGCGCCGGATGAGCGACAGGTATGCGGGCTCGAGGAACTCGTCGATCAGCACTGCCGCGGTGGAGTCGCCGAGCGCATCCACCAGGTCGCCCGGCGTCTCCAGTGTCTGGAGCCTCCAGCCCTCACGCGGAAACAGGCGATCCAGAGACTGGCGGATTGTCGCATCGGTGCTGAGCACCAGGAAGGTTACTTGCTGTGAACTCAATCGGTTTCACCCGTGAGTAAACCTATCTCCCTCCTGCCACTCTGTCAATCCGGATCGCCCCGCGCGGCGCCCGCTCAGACCTGCTCGGGCGACGGTGCCGCCAGCAGTCCGGACTCCCGGTACTCGCGCAGCTTGTTGCGTAACGTGCGCACGCTGATGTCCAGCGAGGCTGCGGAGCGGGTGCGATTCTGGTCGAGCCGGTCGAGGCGCGCGAAGATCATGAGGCGCTCCATCTCGCGGATGGTGCCCTTGCGGAAAGCCTGCTCAACCTCGTTGCCCCCGCCGGAAAGCGCCGACGGCGCAACCGGCAACGCGTCGCGGGATTCCGCGGCAATGCGTCGTAGCAGTCCGACTTCGACGGCACGCACGATCGCAGAAATGAGACGCTCGCCGGCAAACGGAACGTGTTCCCAGACGCCCGGGCGCGGCGCATCCGCCACCAGGATGACCGGCACACGCGGGTAGCGGCGCACGATCTCGTCCACGATCGCGCTCACCTGCATGTCTGGCACGCGCGGCCCGATGACCACCGCTTCGCACGCCGCGTGCGCAAGGTTGGCCATGGCTTCGGTGCCGGTAATAACGCTGACGACTTCGATCTCTCCGATACGCGCCGGTATGTCGACGCCAATTGAAATTACTCCCATTGCAGACCTCCTTCTTCTCCAACCATCATGTGCACCGTGGTTCGACTCGCTTCCCGGCGCATTCCTACCGCCGCACCCACCACCGGTGCCGCCGCGGCCACGAACGCCAGGCCCAGGCCAGCGTGCCCGCGGCGCGTCGTCACATAGGGTTCCCATGCCGATGCCGCCACCGCCGGGTCCAGACCCGGCCCCTCATCACTCACGCGAACGTGGAACTGACGCAGCGCATCCCGGCGGAATTCGTCCACGCGCACGCGCACCATGCCGCCGCGTGGCGACGCTTCCATGGCGTTGCGCACCAGTTGAAAGATCATGCGCCCCAGCAGTTCGCCGCGCTGGGTGAACGGCGCCCGCGACCGGTCGATGGCCTCGATGGTGCACGGCGCGATATGGCTGCAGCGCGCCGCCACGCGCGAGAACACGTCGCTCCATCGCGCCGATACCGGTCGTTCGTGGTCGTTCAGGCGCAGTGCGCAGAGGCGCGCGCTGAACACGTCGAGCTCCGCGGCCGCCCGCTCCACGCGGGACAGCCAGTGCATTGTGTTGCCGTCATCCTCGTGTGCATCCGCGATCAACGATGAGAAGGCCCGCACCGTGCCCGAGGTATGCCGCGACGCGCGCACGAACTGCGCGAGCAACGCGTCGGCGTCGCGCACGCGGCGCACGTCGGCGGCGCTGGGTTCCGGCGCCGTCACGACGCCCATCGCGTTCAGACGGGAGCGCAGCAGCGCGCTCAGGCGAGCGGTGGCCTCCGTGGACGCCGGGGTGTGATCGGGACGGGACGGGTTCATGCCTCCCACCCGGCAATCCACGTGCCGCGGGAGCGGCCGGAGCCATCGCATCTCCTAACCGATTGTTATTGCGTTTGTTACACTGTCAGGCGGGGAAAGACACGGGGGCCGGAACGCGGCACATATGGCCGCCTCCCGGCCCCCGGTGGGAACCGAACGGGAAGATTCTGACCACCTAGGCCGCGGGGCCCGGGCCGGGGAGCTCACCACCGTTGAACGACTTGAGCTTCTCGCGCAAGGTCTGGCGCGAGATGCCCAGGATGGCCGCCGCGCGCGACTTGTTGCCGTTGGTCTGCTCCAGGGTCCGCTCGATCTGGATGCGCTCCACGTCACGCAGCGTCATCGGGAAGAACGCCTCGGCGATGCTCGCCGAGGAACGCACCGACGGAATTTCCCCGCCCGCCTTGCCGCGGATCTCCGGCGGCAGGTGAGAGGTCAGCAACGCGTCCTGGGCCTCCAACAGCATGGCGCGCTCGATCACGTTGCGCAACTCGCGCACGTTCCCCGGCCATTCGTAGGCCACCAGCAGCCCCATGACGTCGGGGCCCGCCGGGGCGACCTGCTTGCCCAGCTCGCGGTTGAAGCGCTCGATGAAGTGGTTCACGAGCAGCGGAATGTCCTCGCGGCGCTCGCGCAGCGACGGGATGTGCAACGGAATCACCTTGAGGCGATAGTAGAGATCCTCACGGAAGAGCTTGTCCTTGATGGCCTCCTGCAGGTCCCGGTTGGTCGCCGAGATGATGCGCGTATTCACCGTCATGTCCTTCACCCCGCCCACGCGGCGGAAGGTCTTGTTCTCCAGCACGCGCAGCAGGCGCGACTGCAGGGTGATACCCATCTCGCCGATTTCATCCAGGAACAGCGTTCCACCCTCGGCCAGCTCCACCAGGCCTTTCTTACGCGTCTTGGCGTCGGTGAATGCACCCTTTTCATAGCCGAAGAGTTCGCTCTCCAGCAGCGTCTCCGGAACCGACGCGCAGTTTATCTCCATGAAGGCGCGCGGCTCGTCGTGACTGCACGCGTGGATGGCGCGGGCCACCAGTTCCTTGCCCGACCCGCTCTCGCCGGTGATGAGGATGGTGTTGGCCTTGCTCTGTCCGATCTTGCGGATCTTGTCGAATATCTCGGTCATGGCGGGGCTGCGCCCGATGAACTGCTTGAAGAACGAGGTGCCCGTCGAACTGGAGCGCAGGTACGCGATCTCGCTCTTGAGGCGATCCGTTTCCAGCGCGTTGGCAATGGTCACGCGCAGCTTCTCCGCCGCATAGGGCTTGGCCACGAAATCGTAGGCGCCGCTCTTCATCGCCTCCACCGCCGTCTCCACCTCCGCGTAGGCCGTCATCATGATTACCGGCACCGCGGGATCCTCCGCCTTGAGCGTCTTCAACACGTCGAGTCCCGAGCCATCCGGCAGCTTCATATCCAGCAGGACCAGGTCGGGTGACGCCTCGCGGAACTTCGCAATTCCCCCCGAGGCGGTGTCGGCCTCGATGGTGTCGTAGCCGGTCGTGGACAACGCCTCGCCCAGCGACCAGCGGATGGTCTTCTCGTCGTCGATGATGAGAATCGTCTTCGGCATTTCCTCTCCTCTCTACTGCACGTGCGACGGCTGCGCCGCTCGCGCCCGCGCCGCGGAATCCTTCCACGCGGGCACGCGCACCGCAAAGCGCGTCCCCCGGTCGAGAAACTCACACGCGATACTGCCCCGGTGGTCGCCCACGATCTGCCGGCATATCGCCAGCCCCAGTCCGGTCCCCTGCGCCTTGGTGGTCACGAAGGGCTCGAACAACGAACCGCGCACCGCCTGCGGCACGCCCGGCCCGGTGTCCACCACGGAAAACTCGATCCACTCGCCGCCCTCGTCGCGGAGCAAGCACGCGTCCAGCGTGACCCGGTCGCCCTCGCCGCACGCCTGCACCGCGTTGAGCGCAAGGTTGAGCAGCACCTGGGTGAGCTGGGCCGGGTCGGCGTGACAGGGGCGGTCGGGACCCGCACCAGCGGCGGAGATCTGCACCGAACGCGCGGACGCCTGCTCGGCCACCATGCCGAACACGCGATCGATCAGTTCGCGCGCATCGCACGGCGCCAGTTGCGGCCGCGGAGGCCGCGCGAATGCAAGCAGGTTCCGAACGATCCCGTCCAGCCGGCTGATCTCGTCGAGCATGTTGTGTATATAAGGTGTCGTGCTCTCGTCGCCGCGCAGCTTCTCGCCCAGCACCTCGGCGGTGGTGGCAATGCCCGCGAGCGGGTTACGGATTTCGTGGGCGACGCTGGCCGAAAGCTGCCCCAGCGAGCGCAGTCGGTCGTTGCGGCGGATCGCTTCTTCCATGCGCTTGTGTTCGGAGAGGTCGTCGAAGATGGCAACCACCACGGTGCCATTGAGCAGGTCGTCGTGCATGCGCGTCAGGCGCAGGCGCACGGGGATGATGGCGTCCGCGCCGGCGTGACATTCCACCTCGAGCACGTCCGCGTCTTCACCCGCATCCAGGAACCTGCGAAACAGGCTCTCCTGCATGGGCAGGCGGAACAACTCGTCGAAGTGCACCGCCGGCTGCATGCCGGCCCGTCGTACCCGCGGGCACATCTGGCCGGCGAGCGCGTTCACGTAGCGGATGTTGCCCTCGAGGTCGGTGGTCACCACCCCGCTGCGGATGTTGTCGAGCACCTTGTTGTTGAAGCGGCTCAACTGGCGCAGTTCACTGATGTAGGACGCGTTGGCGATCTCCTCCGCGAAGATCGTTTGCAGTGCGCTTAGAAAGTGATAGTCGTCCTGAAATGCCGCGGCGCCCCGATACACCTTGTCCAGCAGCAGAAACCCCAGGGAGCGCCCGCGGTGCCGCAGCGGGATCAGCGTGACCCGCCAGGGCTGGCTGCGCTCCAGGCACGAGGTGGCGCGCGCCGACGAGTAGCTCTCCAGGCTGTGGATCTCGGCACTGCGGGTGTGGCGCTGCCAGGCGTCGCGGATGGTCGCGATGGCCGGCACGAGCAGTTCGTCGTCCAGGTGGAAGCGGGCCCGCGCGGCGAGCGACCGCTCCCGGTCGCTTAACAGCAACAACGCCGCTCCTTCCGCGCGCAGGAAACTCACCAGCGCCATCAGGAAGCGGTCGAGTGAGTCGCTCCAGTTCTCGTCCTCCCCGAGGTCGCGCCCCATGTGGTAGAGCGTCTTGAGCTGTGCCGCCACGTGTTGCAGGCGCTCGCGCTCCGACCCGGGATCGGGCACGGCACGCGCGGCCTGGGCCGCGGATGCCCCGCCGGGGGCGGCTCCGCGGGTGCGAGCGCGCCCGGCCGGGGCCGGGGCTGATTTCGGAATTCTACGTTTCACAATTAGTTACGGGGCCGCTCCGGCCACGGTGGAAAGATGCTTACCACACCCCCCGAAAATCCGGCAAACAAAAAAAAGGGCGGCCGCCCCGCGGGGCGGCCGCCGATCAATCGTCTGCGCGGGCAAGCGCTAGAACGGCACATGCGCCAGAATGTACTTCTCCAGGCGCGACTTGTCGGGCTCGGAGATCTCGGTGAAGTAGCAGGCAACCTCGTACTCGCCGGTGCCGGCGAGTTCCGCCTCCGGCTCGGTCCGCACCACGACCCCGTCACAGGCCACGCGCGCCTTGCCCCCCGACTCGTTGGGGAGTTCGAGGGTGATGCGCAGCCGGGTCAGCGGCGCGATGAACCTGCTGGACGCGAAGTACACCCCGTTGGCACTCACGTTCAGGCTCTCCGCTTTCGCGCGGCCATCCCCGAGCGTGATCTCCATCGCGAGCCTGGCGTTGACCCGCGAGGCTGCACGTCGTTCTGCGTGTGTCATCGGCCCGTGGACCTCCTGGAAGAAGACCACGGCGGCCCCGTGGGAGCCGCCGTGTCATTCATGCTCTAGCGAATCCTCTTCTTATGACGATTTTTGCGCAGGCGCTTCTTGCGCTTGTGTGTTCTGATCTTCTGTTTCTTGCGTTTGCGTCCGCAGGGCATTCGTTCCTACTCCCTTTCGCCGATATCAGCTGTCTGAACCATTGACGCGCGACTTGAGTTCATTGGAGGCCTTGAAGAACGGAACCAGCTTGGCCGGAACCTGAACGCCTGCACCCGTGCGCGGGTTGCGCGCCTGGCGGGCACGGCGCTCCTTCACCTTGAAGCTGCCGAAGCCGCGGAGTTCAACCTTGTCACCCTCCGCGAGTGCACGGCAGATGTTATTGATCACCTCATTGACGATGATGCTCGTGTCCTTCTTGTTGAGCCCGGTGACCCTCGAGATATCCTCGACCAAGTCTGCTTTCGTCATGGCTCTCTCCCGGTTAATTCCCAGGGCGGCCCGTCAACGAGCCCTTCCCTCGTGGTCGGTATTATCGCGCCGTGGCGGCTGGTTCAACCCGCGGACCCCGACCGGCCCGCCGGCGCCCGGCGGCACACGAACGGCGCCCAACGTAGCACACCACGGAACCGCTGTCAAATAAGACCTTACAGAATTGGAAACGGGAGTTTGGGGGAGAAAGAAGGTGGTTGCCGCCCCGTCGTGTGCCTGGTCTCGGGAAACGCAAATTCTTGAGGAATGGGCCCACGCCGAAGCAAGACACGGCCGGGGCAGCAACCACCCTCGCCCTATCAAGGCACGTGCCCGGCCGCGGCGCCATCCCCCGACGGGCTCCATAACGCATTTCATTACAGTGTGTTATGACGACGCACGGGTAGGCGCCCGCGCCAATCGCGCACCGCGGCGCTGCGCGCCCCGGCGCAACGGATCCGCCGCGCGCGGTCGCTTTCGTTGGTGTGTATGCGATTACCCGGTCCGCGACCCTGGGCGCGGTGACGACGCCGAAACCCGGCCGGTGGCGCGTGGGGCCGCGTGAGGGAACAGCACATCCCCTGCTTCCCGTCAGGGTCGAAGCGGGGCGGGTTGCTGCCGGACGGCGCTAGATGTTTCCGTTGGTTCTTTCGCGAAGCTCAAAAATCTTCTCGAACAGGGCGCGATGGGCGGGCGTGAACCTGACCTGCCGGCGTTCCATCACCACCGAGGCGGTATGCATGGCCTTGTCGAGTTCGTAGCGGGTCATCTCGGAACCGTGCCCCCACGAAAAGCTCGGCACGAATTTGGCCGGCATCTCGCTGGAGAACACGTTGCAGTTGAAACCAACCACGGTGCCGGTATTGAAGAGCGTGTTGATGCCGGTCTTGGTGTGATCCCCCATCAGCAGGCCGAGGAACTGTCTCCCCGTCTCCCGCTCCGCACCCGCGCACCACATCCGCACGGCACTGTAGTTGTTCTTGAGATCGCTGTTGTTCGACGCAGCACCGATGTTGACCCACTCGCCGATGTAGGAGTGCCCCAGGAATCCGTCGTGCTGCTTGTTCGCGTAGGCGGCGAAGATCGTCTCCTCCACCTCGCCACCCACCTTGCACACCGGTCCGACGGACGTTCCCGTCAGGATCTTGGCCCCGGTCTTCACGATCGCATCGGCGCCCACCGAGACCGGCCCCACGATGGTGGCGTTGGGCATTACCTCCGCGCGGTCTGCGATGACGATGGGTCCGGCGCTGGCATCGAGCACCGCACCGGCCCGGATCACCGCCTTCTCACCGATCACCACCAGCTCCGGGTTGACGATCTGCACGCCGGCGTAGACCACGCAGTCCTCCGCCTGGCCGCGCACCGGGGAACGCGCAAAGTCATCCGCGATCACGTCGGCGTTGTATTCAATGAGCTGCCAGGGAAAGGACAACAGCCGCGCCTCGGGGACCTCGACGCGCCTCAGTCCCGCCTTTTCGATCAGCGCCTCCAGTTCGAGCGACAGCTTTTCCTCCATGCTGTCCTGACCCAGCACGTGCTCGTCCTCGTGGGAACCCTTTGAGGGTGCCGACGCACGGCTCGACTTGCGCTTGCGCGGTGCGGACGGCTCGGCGGACGCGGAGGCTCGGCCGGCCTCCAGCAGCGCATCGCACACGCCGTCGAGGGTCTCGTCGGCGACGCGGCGACGCAGGTAGTCGGAGAAGTCGGCCGACGCCGCCTTGCCCAGCCGGGCGGCCACCACGAAACCGCCCTTGACCGCCACCGTGTCTTCTTCCAGGCGCTCCAGCAGGCGCTTGCGCTGTTCGCCGGTGCACAACAGTCGCCCGTTGAGGAACAGGGTCGCTCCCGCCACCGGCTCGTTGACCGTGGCCGGGGCCGCCGCCAGGCGCACCACATCGGCCAGGTACTCGCGACAGATCAGGGAAATGCGCGCACGGGGCATGCCGTCGAGCAGGCGCGACCGCAGCGTGCCACAGCCGAGCCTCAGGTCGAACAGAGGCTGGCAGAGGGACAGGGGAAAGAAGTTGGAGTACTTCTTGTCCTCGAAGATGCAGATGACCGCGGACACTTCGTGACTGCCTTCCGGACCGGGTCCTTGCACCGGAACGCCCGCGCGCGTGCGCGGGCGTTTCCCGGTCGTTCCATCGAGGCGGCGACACGCGGGTCGCCGGAAAGTTGGTGGAGTTGACGGGGATCGAACCCGTGACCTCTTGACTGCCAGTCAAGTGCTCTCCCAGCTGAGCTACAACCCCGCGGGCGAAAACGGTAACAGAATGCGCAGCATCGTCAAGCGGAATATCTGGACTTGCCGGGCGTTTGTCTGGATAATGCGGGGGAAATTCCCCGGTGCCGGAGTGGTGAAACTGGTAGACGCAGGGGACTCAAAATCCCCCGGAGGCAACTCCATGTCGGTTCGATTCCGACCTCCGGCACCAGCTCCCCCCTGCCCCCATCCTCACGATACGACTTCCCGATCCCGCGCGATGTAGAGGTACGCGTGCCACGCCTTGGGCGGGCGGCGATTGGCGAAGCGGTGCTGCACGCCCCACAGCCAGGTGGGCTGCGCCGGCTTCTTCACCAGGTGCAAGCCTGCCTCGGCGGGCGTTCGCCCGCCCTTGCGCCGGTTGCAGGGGATACAGCAGGTGACGATATTGGACCACTCAGTGCGTCCGCCGCGGGAACGGGGCACCACGTGGTCACAGGTGAGTTCGCTCACCGGCGGACGGTCGCCGCAGTACTGGCAGACGAAACCGTCGCGCGTGTAGATGTTGCGTCGGGAGAACTTGGCTTCGCGCCGGTGAAAGCGCACGAAGGTCGTAAGGCGCACCACGGACGGCACCGCCATCCGCCGGGTGACGCTGTGGATTTCTCGCTCCGAAGCCACCACGACCTCGGCCTTGTCCAGGACGATGAGCTTTACAGCCCGGCGCCAGCCGATCACGTTCAGTGGTTCAAACGAGGCGTTGAGCAGCAGGACATGTTCGAAGGAACCCTCTCCTTGGGGCGCTGCGGGACCACCCTCGTGCCCGAAATCTAGCAAAGCATCCCGCATTATATCAAATCCAATCCCGCGCCGCCCGCGATTGCGCTTTCACCGCCGCGGCAGCTGTCATACCATTCGGGCACCGGATCGTCCGGCAACCGGCGCCACCAGCGGCCGCGCGGCGCGATGGAGATGCCAGCCGTGACACACACACCCATTGGATCCCGACTCTTCGGCGTGCTCATGCTCGCCCTGCTCGCCTCGAGCGCCCTCGCGCAGTCCCCGGCGGACCGCGCGCCGGTCGTCGCGGCGGATATCGACGGACCCATCGGCCCCGCCACCACCGAGTACGTGCAGCGCGTCATCGGCGACGCTTCGGATCGCGGCGCCGCCTGCCTGGTGATCCGCATGGATACGCCCGGGGGCCTGTCCGCCGCCATGCGCGACATCATCCAGGCCATTCTCGCAAGCCCCGTGCCCGTCGTGGTCTACGTCCATCCGGGCGGGGCCCACGCCGCCAGCGCCGGCGCTGTAATCGCGCTCGCCGCGCACATTTCCGCCATGACACCCGGGACCAACATCGGCGCCGCGCACCCGGTGGCCCTCGGTGGCGGCGGCGCCGACACCAGCGGGGTCATGACCGAAAAGATAACCAACGATGCCGCCGCCTATGCGCGCAGCCTGGCCACCCGGCGCGGCCGCAACGTGGAGTGGGCCGAGCGCGTGGTTCGCGAGAGCATCTCATCGACGGCCGAGGAAGCCGTCGAGGAAGGCGTCGTCGACCTGGTTGCGGGCGACATGCGTCAGTTGCTGGAAGCGATCGACGGTCGCACGGTCGAGGTTCGAGAGGGAGAGGTGACCCTGCACACGGCGGGTGCGACGGTGGTGGAACTGCCGCCCTCGTTCCGTGAGCGCTTCCTCTCGCGCATATCCGACCCCAACATCGCGTACGTCCTGATGCTGATCGGGGTTTTTGGGCTGTTCTTCGAACTGCAGAATCCCGGCGCGGTGCTGCCCGGTGTGGCCGGTGCCGTTGCCATCATCATGGCCGCGTTCGGGTTGCAAATGCTCCCGGTCAACTGGACCGGCATCGCGCTTATCCTGCTGGGCATCGTGCTCTTCGTCCTCGAGGTGAAGATCACGTCGCACGGCGCGCTCACCATTGGAGGCATCGCCGCCATGTTCGTGGGATCCATCATGCTCATAGATTCCCCGCTTCCGTTCATGCGGGTATCGCTGGCCGTGATCATACCGTCGGTGCTGTTCACCGCGCTGTTCTTCCTGTTTGCCGTGGGGATGGGCATCCGGGCCCAACGCCGCAAGGTCACCACCGGCAACGAAGGTCTGCTGGGCGCGGTGGGCACGGCGCGCAGCGACGTGCACGAGGGCGGGTCCGTGTTCGTGCATGGGGAGTACTGGAACGCGCGCAGCGAGCAGCCCATCCCCGCGGGGACCCGGATCGTGGTTGAGCACGTGGACGGAATGACCGTGACCGTGCGCCCTGCTGATCGTTAAGGAGGTTGTCGTGCAATTCTCACTGATTGGAATCATCATCATCGGCATCATGCTCATCGCCAGCGCGGTGCGCGTGCTGCGCGAGTACGAGCGCGGCGTGGTGTTCCGCCTCGGGCGCCTGATGGGGGCGCGCGGGCCGGGCATCGTTCTGCTCATTCCGGTCGTCGACAAGATGGTAAAGGTGAGCCTTCGCGTCGTCACCATGGACGTGGCGCCACAGGACATCATCACCAAGGACAACGTGTCGGTGAAGGTGAACGCGGTGGTCTACTTCCGGGTGATGGACCCGAACAGCGCCATCAACGAGGTCGAGGACTACCTCTACGCCACCACCCAGCTCGCCCAGACGACGCTGCGCTCGGTGGTGGGTCAGTTCGAACTCGACCAGCTCCTGTCCGAGCGCGAGGTCATCAACGTACAGCTGCAGAAGATCATCGACGAGCAGACCGACGCGTGGGGTGTTAAGGTTTCTCTGGTGGAGGTCAAGCACGTCGACCTCCCGGCCGAGATGCAGCGCGCCATCGCCCGCCAGGCCGAGGCGGAACGCGAGCGCCGCTCCAAGATCATCCACGCGGAGGGCGAGTTCCAGGCGTCGGTCAAGCTGCGCGACGCCGCCGAGATCATTTCCCAGAACTCGACCACCATTCAGCTCCGCTTCCTGCAGACGCTCACCGAGGTGGCCACGGAGAAGAACTCGACCATCGTCTTCCCCGTCCCCATCGACCTGTTCGAGCCGTTTCTGCGCAAGTCCGCCAAAGAGCGCGGCGGCCCCCTATCCTGAGACCGCACACCGGCGCCCGCAGCACGCGGGCGCCGGTTGCTTTTGACATCGCCGCGCGGGCTTGGCTATGATGCCCCGACGCGGGGCCGGAATGTCCCGCAAACCCATGCCCAAGCCACCACTGCTACCCGTTGCAATCACCTGTGCGCTCGCGTTGCTGACCGCCGCCGGCTGCCGCGACACCGCCATCGATCAGTACAACCTCGGCATCGAAGCCATGGAGCGGGGCGACACCACCCAGGCGGTCGGCCACTTCGAAGCGTCGGTGCGCGAGCGTCCCAGCGACAACGACGCGCAGATCAATCTGGGGGTGGCGCTGCTGGCCGCGGGGCAGCCCGAGGCCGCGCTCGAGCACCTGCAGATCGCCGCCCAGGCCGACCCGGCGGACGTGGTCGTGCATCTCAACATGGCCGAGGCCTACAAGACCCTGGGGCGCTACCAGGCGGCCAAGACGGAATACGAGTACGCGCTCAAGCGCGACCCGCAGATGGTGGAGGCACTCGCCGGCTACGGCCAGTTGCTGCTGGACGCGGGACAGTACCAGGCCGCGTCCGACGCGCTGCTCAAGGCCATCACGCTGCGGCCCAGCTACGCGCCCTCGCAGTTTCACATGGCGTGGTTGTACATGGACAACGGCCGCTACCTCGACGCCAGCCACTACTTCATCCGCGGGCTGCGCAGCGATCCCGACTCCCGCTACGGCCGGCTCGGCCTGGCGGAATCCTACCTGGCGCGGGACATGCCCGACGACGCGCTGAACGAGTTCCAGAAGGTTTACGCGGCGGACACGACCGTGGTCGCGGCCATGATCGGCATCGGGGACTGCCAGGTCCGAAGGGGAAACTGGGTGCAGGCGGAGTCCATGCTGCGGCACGCGCTGGAGTATCAGCCGGAGAACGCCCGCATCCACAAGTGCCTCGGCGACGCCTTCGCCGGCCAGGGACGAAACGTCGAGGCGGTGGGACACTACCGCATGGCGACCCAGCTCGACGACGAGTACGCCGCCGCGTGGCTGGGGCTGGGCACCGCGCTGGAGGCGGCGGGCGATCTTGACCAGGCGCAGTCCGCGCTCGAGAACGCGCTGCTGCACGCGCCGCGCGATCCCGAAGTGCTGTACCGCCTGGGACTGGTTCAGGCCCAGAAGAACGACCCAAACCTGGCCCGGTCCTACTACGAAATGGCGCTCGACGTGGTGGGAAGCGATCGTGCGCTCAACGCGCGTATCCGTGCCGCCCTCGATGACATCAGGAAGCCCGCCGGCGAGTAGACGCCCGCGGCCCCGTCACTCGACGCGGTACAGCCTGGCCTTGCCCGCCTTCAACAGCCCGCGGTCGATCCCCACCTCCACACGCGCCCCCCGATCCGTCCGCACCTCCAGTTCATCGATGACCATCGCCGCGTGCAGCGGCGCCGGGTCGAAGGCGCTGGCGAAGGAAGTTTCGTCCGCGTTGCGCACCACGACGGTCAACTGGTAACGCCCCGCGGGCACCTCCACGCTGAAATCCTCCAGCGTCATATCGTTCTTCAACTGCGTTATGTGTCCCTGGTAGATGGTCTTGTCCGTGGTGCTGTCGGTCACGCTATACACCCGTTCGCCATCCAGCAGCAGTTCCATGACGATGTCGTTGGATCGCACGTGCGCATCCCAGTCCTTCTTGTATTTGATGGATATCTTGCTGGAGACGCGGCGATCCTTGAAGGCGACCGAGATGTTCCCCATGCCCTGATACTCGGGCGTTCCTGCCACCCCCGGCCCCGCCGGGGTCGAAGCCATTGCCGCCGCAGCCAGCGAATCGTCGAAGACGATGGCCAGGACCTGCGCGCGGTGAACCTTCACCCGGGGCCCGATTGCCAGCCGCAGGATGAGGCTGTCCCCCTCCACCGCGAGCAGCCGGCCTCGCAGCGACGAGCCGTCACGCAGTCGCACCATCTCGCCCGACGCCAGCGCCGGGAGCAGCATTACGCCCGCCAGGGCGAGCACCGCCAGACGATTCATTCTCATGGTTGTGTCCATCCTCTCACAGGTCCATTTGCAGGCCGCAGCCGGGGGGCGTTGTCGCGCGCCATGATACAAGCCACCCCCGTCGCCCACAAGGCGAATGGGAAGCATGGGGATT
>Ga0224510_10000052_pt1 | contig 96530 bp, 81 predicted proteins | sample SF_May12_sed_USG_FD_170161 | JGI IMG/M metagenome (GOLD analysis project Ga0224510, IMG submission 170161) | Sediment microbial communities from San Francisco Bay, California, United States - SF_May12_sed_USGS_4_1 | ecosystem: Environmental > Aquatic > Marine > Sediment | place: USA: California... | reverse complement strand
CCCTTTCGGAGTTTCTCTTTAAATTCTTCTGATAACTTTTCAATTTGTTCTTCTGTCAACATAGGGATAATCTGCAAAAATCCCTTGGTATATAAAGCAATTTACCATACTTATATACGCGCACCCTTTTTCCACCCTTATAATCTTACTTTCTTTTGGCAGCAAAAGAAAGTAAGCAAAGAAAACTGCTTTCATGCGAGCGACATCCTGTCGCGGCATGAAAGATGTTTAGGGCATCGTGGGATTATACTTCTGGCGGTTTATACCCGCTGCACGGGTTACCGGGGCGATGCTGTGAGGGTTTCACGGACACTTCGAGGACCTCAGTGTCCGATCTTTTCGGTGGCTGAAGCTCGCGAAGTCACCGTCCGGCCACCTTCACCTGGCCGTTCATCAGCAGCTTCATACTTTCTTTTGGCAGCAAAAGAAAGTAAGCAAAGAAAACTGCCAAAATGCGACGGCATCCGTGCCGGGCATTTTGGATTATGTTGTGCATCGTGGATTTATTCTTCTGGTGGTTCATTTGCACTTCGTGTATTTACCCCACTTTCACCTGGCCGTTCATCAGCATGGGCAATAGCCAGTCGCGGAGCTGGGTGATTATTCTTTTTCTGGGGCTTGCGGTTGCCCGGGGTGAATCCATAATATATTATCTTTTTTTTCATATGTGCATAGAGGATTTTTTTTCGATAGTTTTAAATCCGTTTCCAAAGTCAAACTTCCGGGTTCTATTTCTGATAGATACAATACAGCGTAATCAAGCTGCTGTAGAAATGTTAAATTATAAAAATTGTATTGGTCTATTTTACCGCTTGTTAGAACGATTGCAAAATCATAAGTGGCACCATCGCGTTCATCCGAGCTTTGAAAACATTCCAGTACAATACCTGTAACAAATCTTACTGGCGATTTAGCTTCTATTAAATTATTCATGTGGTCTCGGGTTACCCAACGGCCGGGTTCAATTGGATATTTTACAGGTTCAATGATAATATTGCCTGTATATTTTTCAAAGGTTTTTTTGTAATTTTCCAAATATTCTTTTTTATAATACCAAATTTCGGATTCGAGAATTTTCTTTTTTAAATCCCACTTCTTTTCAATTTCTTGAAATTCTTTATACTTTCGTATGTTTTCATTTTTCTTTTCATCAATCTTTCGGATGATATCCAGTTTTCTTGCTTCTGCAAAACCTACGATAAGCTTTTTAATAAATGGGTATAAAAATATATAAAACGAGGAAATAGCCAATGGTAAAAAAATAGAGTGCCAATCTGATATCCCTTGTTTAAATGTTTCTATACGATCTCTAACAGGTGGAGTATCAAAAATCAGTAATAAAAAATCAATGTAATTGTAGATAATAAAAGTGATCGAAAAAGTACCCAAAAGCGGATCGTTTAATCGATCTTTTAGATTCTGAAAAAAACTATCTTTTACATCATTCGGTATACCTGACATGCGATTCTCCGATTTTATTATTCATCTTGCTTATATTCTGCCTCAAACACTTCAAATAAGCTTTTTATCTCTGTATAGTCTGGATGACTTTGATGTTTTGATACATCGTATTGCAGGCAAAGTTCGATATCTTTTTTGGAAAGGTAATTCTTGTGGATTAATACCTCTCGTATTTGATCTTTGACATCACTTAGTTCTCTGGTGTTTTCATCATAACTTTCCAGTAAAAATGATTCAAAGCATTCGGACACAATTTTGTGAGAATGATCTTGAATCTCTGAAACCAACCTTAAAATTTCTGAAATATATTCGTGAATAGATTCTTTATTTTTGAAAAATATATTTCCATTTGCATGCGCTGTTTCATTTCTCTTTTTAACCATCTGAGTATAGTGGCCAATTTTATCATTTTGACAATCAATGAGTTTTAGAAATCGAAATATATTGCTCTCATTTACTTCACTAAATGTAAAAGGCGAAGTTGACCCGAGCAATTGTTTTTCAACATCTTTATTGAAACCAACCATGGCTTTTTGAAAATCTTCTGTATAATTATTTTTAATTTGCCAGACAATAAAATAAACAAAACTCATATAGAGCATGTGGTAAGCTAAAAAAGAAAATTGGTATTTTCCATTATCATAGTTGCTTTGAAAGGATTCCCATAGAAAATGAATATATTCCTGCTCAGCCGGGATTCTATATGAAAGAGGCAAGTAATCGAGAATTTCCCAGGCTTCTTCCATACAAAAACCTTACTCCCCCCAGACGCTCGCAATCTTATCTTTGATCTTTTTCTCAAAGATTGTAATGAGCTCTTTGTTGGCATTGACCAGGGATTGTTCTTTTTCTATTTGTTCGACAATTTTTTTTTGGGTTTCGATGGGTGGGCGGGGGATTATGAACTTTCTTAAGTCGCTTAACGATACGAATTTTTGAGTTCCACCTCTGGCTTTAGTATGGAGATTTTGATCAGTAAACTTTGATTCAAGCAGCGTTTTCAAGTATAGGTTTATTAATTTATCATTATTTTCAAACTTGAAAAGAGCAACATTTTTTATGCAAAATTCTTTATTCGTAGATACAATAACGGGGTTACCTATAGTTCCAATCATAGCATATAAAATATCTCCATTTTGAACCCCTGATCTTTTGTTAATCTGTTCATAATCCTTTTTACTTACATAATTAACATTTGAAAAATCTATTAGCCCATCTTTCAAGTTTTTTGAAGTAATCAAAGGGTAACCCTCATTAATATATTTGGGTGAATCATGCGTGCCATCACGAACATCACAAACTTCGCCCAGCTCGACCATCTCCCATTCCGGATCAATTTGAATCTGGGGTTTGTAGTTTTCAACCACCGCTCTGGCGCCGTCGATGATTTTCTGATAGCCTTCAATCTCGCCTACGATTTCTTTCTGAACGTCGAGGGGTGGGAGGGGGATATCTATTGTTTTCAATATTTTAACAGATACTACATTTTGTATTGCAACACCAGATTGGTCCCTAAAATATTTTTTTTGTATCGGTTCAGATTCGAGTAATGATTTTAAGTATTTTGTATTAATTAAATCTGATGCACTTAATTTTAATAATGCCTGGTTAATTATCCCTTCTCTAAAGTTATCTGGTACTACAGCAATTTTCCCCATAGTTCCTGAGCAACTAATTAAAAGGTCACCTGCTTTGACTTTAAAACGTTCCATCTCTTTATATTTTTTGGAATCAATAAAATAGCGAGCAAAATCGAAATCATTGTTTATGGCATGATATTGCTCATAAACCAAATAGCCATCCTTAACAAAAATCTCTTTTTTTAAACTACCACCGAATGGGCCTCTAATAAATTCACATACCGCACCCAACTGTACCATCGGCCATTTTACATTACCTCTGGCTTCTACGGTTCGATATCGTTCCCCACTTAAATTATATTCTCCATTTTCAGCCAGCTTTTCTTTTGAAACGGGCAGAGCCATTGCGCGCTCGATTGCCAGTTGAAGGTTTGTGGTTCCATATTCTACTTTTGGTTCGGCGACCATACCCCAATCGATATCAGGGCGCATCATCTGTAATAAATAGTTCAGACCAGTTTTTGAATCGGTGGTTTCTTCTTTTGAATTACTTATCGATTTTTTATTTGTCGGCTTTTCGTCTTTTGATCCGCTTTGAATATCGCCTGTAGACTTTGCCAGTCGAACCCACTCCTGAATCACCCGAAGGGCTTCGGGCAGGTCATTTTTATCAATGGGTCTTCGCTGGGCTCCCAGGTCAAACCCGTCATTTTCAATTTTAACAAACAATATTGAACTGGTTTTTTTAGCCAGTTTTTTGTCCATCAGCAATATCGAAGTCTTAACGCCGGAATAAGGATTAAATACCCCGGCAGGTAATGAAACCACGCCAAACAAATAGTTTTCCACCAGCATTTTTCGAAGGGCTTTGTAAGCTGTTCCTGACTGAAAAATAATTCCTTCGGGCACGATCACCGCTGCCCGGCCTTTGGGGGTGAGGTGTTCGGCTATGTAATCCACAAACAACACTTCCGAGCGCTTGGCATCTATCGAAAATCGCTTGTGCGGTTTGATCCCGCCTTTTGGCGACATGAATGGCGGGTTGGCTAAAATAATATCTGCATATTCATTCCACCTTTCATCGCTGGTTAAGGTATCATATTCAAAGACATGCGGATCAGGAAAACCATGCAGATAGAGATTTACCAGCGACAACCTGACCATATCTGGAGAAATATCAAAGCCTTTGATATTACCCACGAGCTTTGCTCTTTCATCGGGTGTTATTTTATCGCCGGTATAAAGCTTGCTTTTTAAATCTTCAGATTCACCGCCGGGCTGCATTTCGTTTAGCGCCACCCCTTTTTCTTCAAAAGACTTATGATCTTTTTCAGGCTTGAAATTACTTGAGTTATGTTTTAATATATATTTATAGGCCGAAATTAAAAAACCGGCAGTGCCGCAGGCCGGGTCAAGTATGGTCTCATTTTTTTGAGGCGCCATCACTTCTATCATAAAATCAATAATATTTCTTGGGGTTCGAAACTGACCGGCATCCCCCTGGCTGCCTAAAACAGAAAGCAGGTATTCAAAGGCATCGCCCAGCTTTTCCGAATGATCATATTCAAATTCATTGATGATTTTTAAAAAGGCTCGCAGGGTCTCCGGGTCACGATAAGGAAGATAGGCATTTTTGAAAATATCCCGAAAAAGCGGGGGCAGATCAGGGTTTTGAGTCATCCGGGTAATGGCTTCGCTATAAAGATTTAAAATATCATGGCCCCCCATATTGGGGCCCATGAGCGCTGACCACCTGTACTTTTCAAATTCACCCGCAAAAAATTTTCGAACCCCGCCGAGCTCCTTTGCCTGGGCATCCATATCATCCATGAATTTATAAATCAGGGCAATGGTAATTTGTTCCACCTGTGATTTGGGGTCAGGCACTTTACCTACAAGTATATCGCGGGCCGTATCAATTCTTCGTTTGGTATTCGTATCCAGCATAATCTACACCACAAATTGATTTACAGGTATGTAGTCTTTCACATATTCAGGTATCAACGAACGCCATTTTGATGGCACCTGTTTGAACTCATTCATGGTAAAAGAGGGGTTGGTGGTAAGAGCGGTAAAATCTTTATCGTCAATAATTTCACGCAATCTGGCGTCGGTAATATACGCTTTGAAAAAATATTTCATGGGTCGAATCGCATCCGCTTCTGCCGGTTTTAAATCAGATAGAAATTTTTGAAACTCTTCTTCGAGAAGCTCATCTTTCTTTTTAAATGCAGGTATCAGCCCCAGAGCTTTTTCTATAATTTCCCGCAGTGAAATTTTTCGATCGACATCGGCTGCTTTGCGAAGTTTTTCAAGGGTATAATATTCTTCGGGTTTATTTAAAATTTCCGAGTTGAGATATTCAAAAACCTTTTGCCAGTTTCCTGCCTCTACATGTTCTTTAATGAACTCATCTGATTTAACCTTATTCTCAAAATCCTTAAAAAACATCCGGTCAATTTTCATTCCATAAAGACCGATTTGTTCTTCTTTGACCATCAATACCTGATCTTCGAGATTTTCATATTCAATGTTAATGGGTTGTGGGTCGCCAGGCTTTTCAGGTTTTAACCCTTGCAGGGGTAATTCCAGAATTTCATCATAATCAAACTTTTCTTCAAAGTATTCACAGTTGGCAAAAAAGTCAAATAGCTTGAACTTGCTTTTTTCAGACTCTTTAATTTCTTTTTTTAAATTTTCATCATGAAGTTCTGATAGAAAATCATGCTTTCTGGTGCCCCGTCCTTTGATTTGAATAAAGTCTGTCGGTGAAAAAACAGGTCGCATTAATGCCAGATTTAAAATATCTTCGCAGTCATAACCAGTGGTCATCATACCAACTGTGACACATATCCTTGCCTTGCTGGTTTTATAGGTTTCCAGAAAATTTGCCGAGCCCATTAAATTGTTATTGGCAAAGTTAATTGTATACTGTTGGGCTTCATTTACCCATGAAGTTACCTGTATGGCAAAATCAGATTTATATTTTCCCGGATACATTTTATCTGCCATTACATTGAGTATCTGGGTTATTTTCGAGGCATGATGTTGGCTAACGGCAAAAACAATGCCTTTACCAAATTCATTGCTGATTGGGTCACGAAGTCCGTTTTCCAGAAATGTTTTACAAAAAATCTGGTTGGTAATATCAGAATAAAATTTCTTTTCAAAGTCACGCTGGCGATAAATTGATTTTTCATTTTCACCATCTTCATCCACGGCTTCTACAATAAAACCTTTGTCTGATAAAAGCTGTGTCGTGACATCGGTCCGTGCATCTACCACGACAGGGTTGATTAAGAATTCATCTCTCACACCATCGAGAAGAGAATAACGAAACGTGGGCTCGGCTGTTTCACATCCAAAAGTTCGATAGGTATCTAGTAATTGTCGTCTTTCCGTATCTCTTGGGTCTTCTGAAATTTTACCATCTTTAACTTTCTTTAAGTAATCCTTGGGTGTGGCTGTCAGACCCAATTTATAACCAATGAAATATTCAAAGACCGCCCGGGCATTACCGCCAATACTGCGGTGGGCTTCATCTGAAATAACAAGATCAAAGTCAGTGGGTGAAAACAAATCTCTATATTTATTGTTGAATAATAACGACTGAACTGTCGTAACTACAATTTCAGCTTTACGCCAATCACTTCGATTTTCTTTATAAATGACTGTTTCATAATCATTTTTTAAGAGAAATTTAAATGCCTTGCTTGCCTGGTCCTCCAACTCAAGTCGGTCGACCAGAAATAAGATTCGTCTGGCATTACCGCTTCGTAAAAAAAGCTTCATAACAGCTGCAGAGGTTAGTGTCTTTCCTGTACCCGTGGCCATCTCAAATAAAAACCTCTGTTTACCTTCTTTAACAGCGGTCTGAAGTTTTTCGATGGCTTCCATCTGATACTTTCGTAAAAATTTGAGATTATTTTTTTTGATATAATCTTTTTGTTGCGATTCATTTTTCCAGCCGGCGTCACTTGCATAATCAGGTTTTTGGGTAAGAGCAATATAATCTTTTTCTATTTTTTCATGAATCAGTTGTTCTGGGTGAGGCTGGTATTTTTGATAGCCTTTTATTGAATCAGGCTCCGGAAAACGGGTAATGACTTCAGGGTTTCCTTTTTCGGTGTCCCAGAAGTAATGGCTGTTGCCATTTGATAAAATAACAAAGCGACATTTAACAGACTTGGCATAACCTCTAGCCTGTTCTTTGGCAGAAAGGGGATTCTTCTCTTCTGATTTTGCTTCTAGAACAATTAAAGGAAAACCTTTTTCATCCAGTAAAAGAAAATCCAGAAATCCGCCTTGGGTCGATTCAAAGTTATCGCCAAGCGCATCAATATCCTCCTTTTTAATTTTAGTATGAAGTTCCAGTTGTATATTGGCCGGTCCTTTTGCATTTTCAAAAAACCGCCACCCCGCTTCTTCAAGCAGGTGATTTATTTTAATTCTGGCCTGGGCTTCGTTTTGACTCATCAGTTTACTTAAATTTTAATTTATTATATCAGCATATTTATTGAGAACCCCCCGTCAACACATTCCAAACTCACATAAAAATTGGTTGATAACCTCCCTCATGATGGTCATCCTGGTCAGATTAACAAATTAAAAAAAAATTAAATAAGAAATTATTAACGTAAATTATACTATGGAAAAAATCATTGATCTTTTAAAACAAACGGCCGGCGTGCGTCATGTATTTTCTTTTGAATTTTTTCCTCCGAAAAACCAGGAAGGCGAAGACCGGCTTTATCAAACCATCGACGAATTGAGAACCCTTAGCCCAGACTTTGTCTCTGTGACCTATGGGGCGGGCGGATCGACCCGGGAGAAAACCCTGGAATGGGTCAACCGTATTCGAAACGAAAATAAAATTACCGCCATGGCTCATTTTACCTGCGTGGGGGCCTCCCGCCAGGATATTTTAAAAAGCTTGCGGGAGTTTTCCGAAAAAGGTATTAAAAACATCATGGCATTAAGAGGGGATCCGCCTAAGGGTGAAACCGCCTTTGTTCCGGCTAAAGATGGATTTGCCTATGCCGGGGAACTTATTGAGTTTATTGCTAACTCCGGTATGGATTTCAGCATTGGGGCGGCGGCCTATCCTGAGGTTCATATGGAAGCCAAAACCCCCCTGGATGATTTAAAAAATCTTAAAAAGAAAGTAGATTCGGGGGCGCAGTTTCTTATAACCCAGCTTTTTTTTGATAATGATGTTTATTTTCAATTTGTGAATGAATGCCGGCAAAATGGAATCACGATTCCCATCATTCCTGGAATCATGCCCATCACCAGCTTTACTCAAATAGCCAGGTTTATCGAAATGACCGGAACCAGCATTCCTGAATCTTTTATTAAAAGTTTGACCATTCTTAAAGATGACCCCCAGGCGCTGAGTCAGGCGGGAATTGATTTTGCGATCCGCCAATGCAGAGAGCTTCTGGAAAAGGGAGCCCCGGGAATTCATTTTTACACGTTAAATCGCAGTCCCGCCACCATCGAGATTTTAAAAAACCTCAAGGGAATTTAAATTAATCGTATTTTCAGGCGAAAATTTTTGTTTAGAATTTGAGAAGAAATACTTAACGAAAAAATTAATTGGGAATATACCACGATGCACAGCAAACCCCGGCAAGCCCCGAAAAGGTATATGTTTGTAGAAAATCTTTCGGTTATAATTTGAGTAGAAATTTTTATCGAAATAATAAAAAAGAGAACTTTACCAGGATGCCCGAAATCCCTTTCATGCCGCGACAGGAAGTCGCCAGCATGAAAGCGCTTTTCTTTGGACACTTTCTTTTGACGCCAAAAGAAAGTGTCATTGCGTCCCCTAGGGGAATTGAACCCCTGTTGCGGGAATGAAAATCCCGAGTCCTAACCACTAGACGAAGGGGACAAGGACTTGTGCTCATTTCCTTACTCTAGATACGCTGTCAAATCTTTACGACCTGGCTGCCTGTATTTTTGGAAAAAAGCGTTACCCGGTTTTCACCGGATGTGAGATGGGCGGGAATCGAACCCGCGACCCAGTGCTTAAAAGGCACTTGCTCTACCGACTGAGCTACCATCTCGGTTTTTACGTTCATCCAGAAGCGTAACCACAAACAGCTCGTCAACTAAAAATCATCACCTTATATTGTTCCGGCGTTTTTTTTGCTTTAATTGACCATCCATTTGAAATTTTTGTGTAGCATAGATTTTTTTCTTTTCAAATGATGTCAGGTAGGTAAGGTTGTTTTTAAGTATGAATTATCCATTTCGGCATGCCGTTTTTATTTACCCCTATAAAAAACCTGAAAAATTCAATTATTTTGATTTGTTTCCCCCGGTTGGGGTCGAGCATATCGCCACAGCCGTTAAACCCTTTGTTGAAAAGATTGTTATTTTGGACCAGAGATACGAATCGTCGCCGATGGAATCCTATTTTCCCGGAGCAGACATCGTGGGCCTGAGCGTCAAATGGGAGCATCAAATGCCCTTCGCCGCCGAAATCCTGGAAAAAATTCCCAAAGGGGTTTTTGTAATGATGGGCGGCATTTACGCCACGGACAAAGCCGAAGAACTTTTAAAGAAATATCCCCGTATTGATTTGATTGTAAAAGGAGAAGGCGAGCAGGCCGCACAGGATTTGTTTTCCGGGAAAAAACTCAAAGACATCCGGTCTATCGTCTACAGGTCCGGGAAAACCATAAAAACCTCTCCCGGCCAGGTTTTTTCAAAAAAACTGGATATATATCCCGATCGAACGCTTCGAAAATATAAATACGTCCACCAGGCTCCCTTCGGGGTTTCGGTCGGGCTCGATACGATCATGACCTCCCGGGGTTGTAATTTTTCATGCGAGTTTTGTACCCATCGTTTTGATGCCGAGGGAAACCTGAGAAAATGGTCATACCGTGATCCCGAAAACGTGGTTGACGAAATCCAGGCAATCGAAGCCAAAATTATCGTCGTTTCCGATGACGATTTTACCGTAAATAAACAGCGCTTGGAGCAAATATGCGACCTGATCGTACGGCGCAGGATAAAAAAAATATTCATCGTGGAAAGCCGGATCGAAATTGGCAATCACCCGCAACTTTTGAAAAAAATGTGGAAAGCCGGTTTTCGTTTTATCGCCTATGGAATTGAATCGGCGCAGGACAAAACTCTCAAAAGAATCGGAAAGGGCTTTACTAAAAAGAAAGCGGTGGAGGCTTTTAAAAACATCAACAAGTACCCGATGTTGTCTTCGGGTTATTTTATCATTGGGTATATTAACGAATCCCGCGAGGACATGCTGGAAATTTCCCGGTTTGCAAGACAACTGGGGCTTGATTTTATCACCCACAGCAAATTGAGGGCGCTGGAAAATTCTCCCTTGAGGGAAACTGTCATGAAAATGCCCAATTATCATATCAACGAAAACGGCCGCGTTTATTCCGACGATATCAGCCGGGACGACCTGGGGAAAATAACCAAAGCCGTTCTCCGGGAATTTTTCACGCCCCGCCAGTATATGCACATCGTTTATAAAATTTTGCGAAGCGGCATTCTTTTTCGTCCGGCATTTTTAAAAGCCCTTTGGATCGCCATTGCCGGCGGCGTCATCAGTAAAAAGATGAAACGCAACCTGCTGGTTTTGCGATAACGATGCGCCTTGTGCGTTTAAAACAGGTGCCCCCTTGATTTTACTGCGTTGGATGTTAAGATTATTTTTTTAATGTTTGGACTTGATTTCATGTAAGATTTCTTTTACCATGAAATAGTCGACGATTGCCAGGAGTGTGTACATTACTGCCTCGCGGATACCCATCAAATGTAGTTCCTTAAAGAAAATGGCGTTTAACAGCGCCAGGCCGTACAGGACGCTGAAAATAAAAATCACACGACGATTATACTTTGTTGAAAACCCGGCGTTTCGAAATATTCCGTACAGGCCCACAACACAAACAGCAAGTATGCTGACCTGGAAAAACAGCGCGTAGAGGTCGGTTTTGCCCTCCAGGTTTTTTATAAACAGGTCCCCCGTAGAAATGGCCAGTATGAGATAAAATATTATTATGAGGTATTTGACAGGTTTTACCATAAATTTCTCCGGAAAAAATATTTTGCGCCTTAAAGTTTCGCCGTTTACAATTTCAACTTGTCCAGTTTTTCCAGGCAAAACGGGCAAAATTTCAATTCTTTTTTATCTATTGTCAATACGCTTGCACGGGCGCTTTGCATGATACAGTAGGTTGTTTTATCGCAATGTTTTAATCCCAGCAAATGACCTATTTCATGAACGGATGATTTCACCACGCGCTCTAAAAGTTTTTCTTCTTTTTCGCCGCCGGCTTTTTTCAGTCTAAACGTGGATACGATGGCGGTTTTGCCCCCAACCAGACCCAGCCCGATAATTCCATAATAAGGGTTGTTATTTTTCTTGTGATAAATGTCACGTTCCGTGACACCGAGGATTTTAAAATATTTTTCTGGATATTCATTTTTCATCCTTCGAATTAACGTGCCGGCATTATATTGATTACCCGGTTTATAGTATAAGTCTTCGGGAATATCCTTTTGCGGCAACACGATGACCTCATACTTGTAAAACAAATGTATCTTTTCTTGCAGGGTTTGAATGACTCTTATATCCACCTGGCCATAGGGTTGGATGGCAATGATATCAGGATGATTTTTGGAATGTGTCTGGGAAAAAAATATTGCCAGGAATAGAAATTTGATCAAAACGCTTTTTATGACTTTAAAAAACATAGAATCCTTTTTTATGCCCCGGGTGATCTGGTATATATTTATGTAACTTCTTTTCAAGGATTTTTTATCCCGGTGATAAGGACATACTTTATTTTCGGCATCAATCAAAGGTCGCAGGTCCGATTCGTATTTGCGCCACCGGTATGGTATTTTAAGGATTACATTTTATGATATATATTGTTATGCATGCGCTGCAAACTTTTCCAGAAACCGTTATATGATATCGATATTACTGTATCAGGGTAGAAAGTTTGAAAATCGGGAGCATGACCGAAATCAATATAAAAAAGACCATCCCCCCCAGAAGGACAATGATGATGGGCTGCAGGGCGGCGGTGAGACCCTGGACCGTTGTGTTGAGTTCGTTTTCCTGGATCTCGGCGGCCTTGATGGTCAAGTCGCCGAGTCTGTCGGTGGCTTCGCCGGCGCTCATCATTCCTTTGATCATATGCGGTATAAAGGTCGAACTGCGCAGGCTTTCGATAAGCTTGCTGCCTTCTTCGACTTTTTTAGAAGCCATTTTCAATTCCCGGCGAAAGATCTCGTTACTTGCCGTGGCGGTCACGATTTCCAGCGCCTTTAAAAGAGGTACGTTGGAGTACAGCAGGATTCCCAGGTTACGGGTAAACCGGCTGACTTCGAGCTTGACCAGCAATTTGCCGAAAATCGGGACCTTGATCCAAATCTGGTCCAGCTTGTACTTACCGGCCGGGGTTTTTTTATAGGCATAGAGGCCGTAGGCCGCGCCAAGTACCGTCAATATCATCAGCGGCCAGGTCGTGATAACCGCATTGGACCACCAGATGACCATCCTCGTCGGTATCGGCAGCGTGGCGTTGAAGGTCTTGAAAATGCCCGTGATCTGGGGTATGACAAAGGTCAGCAAGAACATGACCACGCCCAGAGACAAGACCAGCATGATGATGGGGTAGACCAGGGCGCTGATCACCTTGCCGCGCAACTCGGCATTTTTGTCCTCGACGTCGGCCAGCCGACCCAGGATGGATTCGTAATTGCCGGTGGCCTCCCCGATTTTTACCATGTTTTCATAGATCGGGGGAAACACGTCGCCATGTTCGGCCAAAGCCTCGGAGAGGGAGCTTCCCTCGACCACCCGGGACCTGATTTCGATGATGATTTTTTGAAGCTGGGTGTTGTTGGTCTGGTCGATGATGTCGGCCAGGGCGTCATTGATCGCTATGCCGGCGCCCAGCAAGGTGGCCAGTTGGCGGGCAAAGAGACCGATATCCTTGCGGGGAACATTGTTGATGATCTTGCTTAAAAAGGGAAACAAGGCCCGGTCTCTCTTGCCGGTGTCTTCTTTTAATTCTTTGATGTAGAGATTTTGTTTTTTAAGTTTGCCCTGGGCATTTTGTGCGTTTGGCGCGTCGATGTGTCCGGTAACTTCCTGGCCGGATCTGTTAAAAGCCCTGTACTGGTAAATAGGCATCAGGTGATCCTTAGGGCTTCGCTCATGGTGGTTATTCCGGCGAGAACCTTTTGAAGGGCCGACTCTCGCAAGGTCTTCATGCCGTTTTTTATCGCCAGGTTTCGCACATCGTCTACCGATGGGTTCTTCAAAATCAGGGAACGCAGTTCCTCGTCAATCATCATAAATTCATAAATTCCCGTTCTGCCCCGGTAGCCGCTGTTCATACACTCCTTGCAGCCGCCGGCTTCGAAAATGTGAAGGGTCTCGCCTTTTTTCGACGCGTTTGACGGGGTCGATTTGGCCGCTCTTGATGCCGGTTTTTTCTGGTATTTGTAGATTTCCTTGAGGTGCCCCGCGTCGGCCTTGATTTTCACCTTGCAGTGGGGGCACAGGACGCGCAAGAGCCTCTGGGCCATGATGCCCCGAACGGTTGCCGTTATGAGGTAGGGTTCGATACCCATGTCGAGAAGCCGGCTTACCGACGAAGGGGCGTCGTTGGTGTGCAGGGTCGAAAGAACCAGGTGGCCGGTAAGGGCCGATTGGATGGCGACCCGGGCCGTCTCGGCGTCTCGTATCTCGCCCACCATGATGACGTCGGGGTCCTGGCGAAGAATCGAACGAAGGCCCTCGGCAAAACTCAGGCCGATCTTGGGGCGGGCGTGTACCTGGCTGATTCCGTTGATCTGGTATTCGACGGGATCTTCGACCGTGATGATGTTGCGCGATTCGTCGTTGATTTTTTGCAACGAGGCATAGAGGGTTGTCGTTTTACCCGAGCCCGTGGGACCGGTAATCAGGATGATCCCGTTGGGTTCATCAATGAGTTTTTTATAGTCTTCGAGAATATTTTTGTCAAACCCGATATTTTCAATATTGAAGTCGTATTCGCTTTTGTTTAAAAGCCTCAGCACCAGGCGCTCGCCGAACTGGGTCGGTAAAGAAGAAACCCGGATATCGATGTCGTTTCCCCCGAAGCGAATCTTGATCTTGCCGTCCTGGGGCAGGCGGTTTTCGGCGATGTTCATGCCGGCCATGATCTTGATCCGGGAGAGGATTCCGTTCTGGATGGCCTTGGGCGGGTTCAGTACCTTGTGGAGCACCCCGTCGACCCGGTAACGAATCCACAGTTCTTTCTCCTGCGGTTCGACGTGAATGTCAGATGCCCTGTCGCTGATGGCATTGGACAATATCAGGTTGACCATCTTGATGATCGGGGCCTCGTTGGCCAGATCCATCGAATCGCGCAGATCGTCAATTTCGTCAAGAAATTCAAGACCCTCGCCGGTTGCGATGTCCGTTCCCCGGCGGGTTTCGTCCCGGTTTTCATAGATGTTGTGGATAATTTTCAAAATCTCCGACTCAAGAGCCAGGTAGAGTTCGACATGATAACCGGCCAGCATCAGCCGGATTTCGTCAAGGGGGTGAAGCTGGGTAGGATCCTGAAGGGCCACCTTGACCAGGTCATCCTCGACATAGAAAGGAACAATTCTGTATTTTTGAACAAACTTTACGGGAATCTTATGGATAATCTCCTGGATATTATGGACCTCCAGTTTGAACACCAGGGGTATCTCGTATTGCTCGCCGGTGCATTCCAGGAGATCGTTTTCATGAAGCAGACCCTTTTTAAGAAGAATCTGGCCCAGTGGTATGCCTGATTTTTTTTCGATCTCCCTGGCCTTTACGATTTCATCTTCATCGACCAGGTTTTTTCTCAGGAGAATTTCTGCAAGGTTTTGTGTCATGGGGAAAATTTATTTATCCGCATTGATTCGTTTGGTTTCGTTAATCTGGTTTCTTTTGGCCTCTTCGGTTACCTTGTCGGCAAGATCCCGGTTGGTCAGGATGTGGGGCGTGATAAAGACCAGCAGGTTGGTTCTTTTTACCACCGTACTCTGGCGCTTGAAAAGAAAACCCAGAACGGGAATATCCCCCAGAATCGGTATCTTGGTAATGGTCTGGGTTTTGTTATTTGAAATCAGGCCCCCGATAACGATGGTTTGACCGTCGGCAACGCGAATGGCGGTTTTGATATCTCTTTTGGTGAAGGTCGGGTTTTTGGTGGCATCTGTCGTATAACCCGAGATGGACTTGATTTCCTGGTAAAGGTCAAGGGTGACCATTTCGCTGTTGCTGATCTGGGGGGTAAACTTTACCTTCACGCCCACGGGTTTATATTCATAGTTGTTGATATTGACGGTGTTGACATCGGCGCCGCTGGTTCTCTGACCGGTTACCACGGGTACGTCTTCGCCGACATTGATCTCGGCTTCCTGGTTGTCCAGGGTAAGAATCTGCGGGGCAGAGAGAATGACAAAGTTGCTCTTGCTCATGTTGGCCGCCACAAGCCCCATGACGCTTACAATGGAGCTGTTGATAAAACCCAGCGAAAAACCGGTCAGGGTGTTGATGCCCGAGACGCTCGAAAGCGAGACGTTACCCGAGGAGTCTTTGCCCAACAGACCGCTGTTTTGTAAAACCCCGGAGTTAAACTGGCCGTTGCCGATTCTCCAGTCGATGCCAAAATCGTTGGTCTTGTCGGCGGCAACCTCGATGATCAGCATCTCCAGAAGGACCTGGTCGCGAGGCTGGTCGAGATTTTCGATCAGTTTTCTAATCGTCTGAAAGTCCTCTTCGGTACCGACATAAATCATGCTGTTGGTCTCTTTGTGCCCAACGATGTCGATTTTGGAAGCCATGGCGCCGGGAATTCCCTGACGCTGGTTGGGGATCCCCGGTTGATTGCCTTTATCCATGCTTTGAATACTTTCGGGCATGCTTATTTTGCGCAGGGTGGCCTCCAGTTTGTCGGCGGCCATGTTGTGCAGGGGATAGATATGGATATTACCAAAGGATTCCGGCGAGGTTACGTTTTTGGTCCCCTCTGGGTCGATTTCGGCGATGATTCTTACCAGGCGGCTGACCTCGGGGGAGTTGCCGGTGATGATCAACATGCCGCTTTCGTCGAAGTCTACCAGGTCGGTGTTTTGATCCGTGATTCGTTTCAAGATGCCCGATAGCCGCGACGGCTTGGTTGTATAGGTCGGTATGATGTGCGTGACCATGGTATTTTTATCAATGATTTCCTGGTCGATGAGGTCGCGGCCCAGCAGGATCGTGGGGCTTTCGGCGATGGCGTCTTTAATGGGGACGATTTTTAAAAACATGCCGGTATCGAGAACGCCAAAACCCTTCAGGGCCAGTACCGTTGTGAGATAGGAGTAGGCCAGCTTCGGCTGAATGTATTCCGGCGAAATGATGGTGATTTTTCCTTTTACACGATCATCCATAATGATATTTTTACCAATGATCGCCGACATGGATTTTAAAAAATCTTCAATGTCGGTATTTCGAAAGTTGGGGCGAAACCCCTTGCCGGCGGGCAGAACCTCGTATAAAGGAGCCGCCAGGATACACATGATGGATAGAACCGTATAAAAGATTACTCTTTTTTTATTCATATAAGCCTGTCCTCCATAAGACAGATTAAACATGCATGGACAACCATAATATTTAACAACCATGTTATCTACTGTACAAGGCGTCGGCCCATAAAAAATATTCTTTGTGATCAATGAAGCCGTCGGTATAGAAGAATTTCTCCAGGGGATCCTTTCGGGTTGCCGGGTGATTGACGTTCGAACTCCGGCTGAGTTTGCTTCGGGGCATATCCCGGGGGCGGTAAACCTGCCGTTGTTTTCCAACGAGGAAAGGGCCGTTGTCGGTACGACATATAAGCAGGTTGGCCGCAACAAGGCGATTTTAGACGGCTTGAAGTTTGTCGGCCCGCACCTGCACGAGTTGGCAAAAGAAGGTATGGCGTTGGCCGAAACGGGGGCAGCGCAAAAAAAACCCCTGCTGGTACATTGCTGGCGGGGCGGTATGAGAAGTTCCTCCATGGCCTGGCTGCTCAACATGATGGAAGTGCAAACCCGCACCCTGCGAAGAGGCTACAAAGGATTTCGAAACCATGTACTGCAAACCTTTACGTTGCCGTTTCATTTTATTGTTCTGGGCGGCAAGACGGGCAGCGCCAAGACCCAGGTTCTCAAGGCCCTGCAAAATCATGGCCAACAGGTAGTCGACCTGGAAGGCCTGGCGCATCACCGGGGTTCGGCCTTTGGCGCGATTGGCCAGAAAAGTACCGTTACCCAGGAGCAGTTTGAAAACGAACTGGCCGTGCAACTTCGCGCTTTTGACGCTGAAAAACCGATCTGGATCGAAGACGAAAGCCGCCACGTTGGCCGCTCGGTAATCCCCCTTGGCGTTTGGGAGAAAATGCGAAGCGCAAACGTCTTGTACCTTGACATTCCCCAGCAGGTCAGGGCGCAGTACCTGCTCAGCCAGTATGGCTTTCAGGACGAGGTTGATTTTTTAGGGCAGGCCTTTGTCGATATCCGTAAACGCCTGGGCGATGTGAACTACCACGAGGCCATGGCCGCCCTCGGGGACCAGGACCTGGCAAAAGCCGGCAAGATCGCCCTGGATTACTATGACCGGGCCTATGAATACGGACTTGGCAAACGGGACCCGGCGACAATTTGCAGGATCAACATTGATTCCATCGATATGGAAAGTATGGCAAAAATTTTACTGCGGCATGCCGGGGTCGACCCGAAAGAATAATTACAGGTTTTACACGATAATTTAAAATAAATGCTCTGTATATTCAAACATGCCAAATATATAATGTAAAATATAAACAAAGCAGTCAAAATAGTAAAAATAGTCAAAATAGTTAAGAGGATGAAAGGGATGATATGGTTGATGTGAATACGGAAAATATTAAACTGACAAGTTATTCTTCTGCGGCAGGTTGCGGTTGCAAGATCGACGCGGGGCGCCTGAAAAATATTCTTTCTGATTCCAGGTCGGCGTCGGCCGTGGTTGACCAGGGCAGGCTCCTGGTCGGCAATGAAAACAACGAAGACGCCGCGGCCTATTTTTTCGACGACCATAACCTCCTTCTTTCGACGATTGATTTTTTTACGCCCGTCGTCGACGATCCTTTTGATTTTGGTTACATCGCGGCGGCCAACGCCATAAGCGATATTTACGCCATGGGGGGTCGGCCGCTTTTTGCCCTTTCGGTTCTGGCCTGGCCCCTGAAAGAGATCCCCGGGTCGGTCGCCTCCATGGTGATGCGGGGGGCGACCGAGGCCTGTTCTTCGGTCGGTATACGAATTGCCGGCGGTCACAGCATTGAAAACAAGGAGCCGGTTTTTGGTTTGTCGGTTAACGGCATGGTTGCCAAAGAACACATAAAACTCAATTGCGGGGCAAAGCCCGGCGATCTTTTGTATTTAACCAAACCTCTGGGGGCGGGTATCCTGACCACGGCCATCAAAAGGGGCCTGATCCTGAAACAGGATCAGGAAATTTTATTGAACAATTTGAAAAAAATAAACTCCATAGGCCTGGAACTGGGAAAAATCCCCGGGGTAAGGGCGATGACCGACGTGACCGGTTTTGGCCTGGCCGGGCATTTGATAGAGATGTGCCTTGGGTCAAATGTTTGCGCTAAAATCGATGCTGCGAGCCTGCCCCTGTTGACCGATCTGAAACCCTATATTGAAAAAGATTCTTTACCCGGGGGGTTGCACAAGAACTGGAAAAACTATGCCGATACGGTTGACCCGGGTCTGCACCGGTACAGGGAAATCCTGGCCGACCCGCAGACAAACGGCGGTTTGCTGATTGCCGTCGACCCCCTGGCAAAAAACGAGGTCGAGACGTTGTTTGCCTCAAAAAACCAGCTCTGCGCCCCGATTGGCCGGATCGTCGAAACGGGAAATTCCTCCATTAGAATATTTTAGACGGTCTTGAGCCTGTGCGACAATTTTTTTTTAAAAACAAAGACAACCCCAAAGTTCAATGCTTTACTCGAAAAGGCTGGTTTTTCCTCGAAAAACCACGCAAAAATGGCCTTCAGGCCCGCCTGCGGCCCGCTTTTAGCGTACCTGTTGGCGTACCTCTAGGCCACTTTTCGATCGCATTGATCTTTCTCAACTTACTCAGAAAGCAGGTTGGCGCACAGGCTCTTTTTGTAAAATAATCTTTTTGGTTGTCTGTAAGTGTTTTTTCCGAAACACATCCACAGATGAAGGCATTAACAACTATTCTTATCCCCGGCGTAGAGCCGTTTTACCGCGGCAAGGTTCGCGATCTCTATGACCTGGGCCAGACGATGATTATGGTGACCAGCGACCGTTTGTCAGCCTTTGACGTGGTCTTTAACGAAGGCGTACCCGGTCGCGGTAAAATTTTAACGAGGATATCCAATCACTGGTTTTCGATTCTGCCGGTAAAAAATCATATTTTAGAAACCGACGTGCAAAAGATGCCCGAGCCCTTTGCCTCGCAGGCCGGTATCCTGGCTGATCGTACCATGATGGTGCAAAAGTGCAGGCGGGTCGATTTTGAGTGCATCGTTCGCGGATACCTGATGGGTAGCGCCTTTAGCGAGTACCAGAAAACCGGCAAAGTCAGCGGAATTCCTCTGCCGCCGGGCCTGAAGCAGGGCAGCAGACTCCCGCAGCCGATCTTTACGCCCAGCACCAAGGCAGACTCGGGCCATGATATCAACGTGACATACGAAGAAATGCAAGAAAGCCTGGGGCCGAAACTTTCAACGAACTTGAAAAATACCAGCCTGGAGATTTTTGAGTTTGCCTCGGCAAAGTTGCTGGAAAAGGGCATCGTGCTGGCCGATACAAAGTTTGAATTTGGTCTTGAAAAAGATACGACGGGCGAAAATCCCGGCGATTTGATTTTAATCGACGAAGTCTTGACCCCCGATTCTTCCCGGTACTGGAAAAAAGAAGAATACGACGAGGCCATGGCAAAGGGCGGGGCGATACCCAGTATGGACAAACAGATCGTGCGAGACTATTTGAGCTCCCTTGACTGGGACAAAAACCCGCCGCCGCCGCCCATACCGGAGGCCCTGATTGAAAAAACACGAAATAAATATTTGGAAATTGAAAAGGTTATATTATGCATTACCAGGGAAAAGTAAAAGTCAGGTTTAAAAAATCGGTACTGGAGCCGCAGGGCAAGGCCGTCGAGTTGCAATTAAAGGAAACCCACCACAGCGGTATACTGGAAATCCGGGTCGGTAAATGGATCGACGTTTTGATCGATGCCGAGTCTGAAAAAGAGGCCCTGTCTAAACTCCAGGCCCTTGCCGACGAGGTTTTATATAACCCGGTGATGGAAGTCTGCGAAATCGAAGTGGAAAAAGTATAAGAGTTATGAATTCGAACAATGCAAAAGCCCGGAATTTGCGGGCAGGGGTTTTGTACTTTCCGGGGACAAATTGCGAGCGCGACCTGGTTCATGCCCTGGAGAATATTTACGGGATCAAGACCGAACTTCTCTGGCATACCGAAAGCTTTCAGACCGAACACGATCTCTACTTTGTGCCGGGCGGTTTTTCCTACGGGGACTACCTCAGAAGCGGGGCGTTGGCCGCCCGTTCCATCAGTATGCGCTCGCTTAAAGAGGCCGCCCAGCAGGGCCGCATGATCGTCGGTATCTGCAACGGGTTTCAGATTCTTACCGAAGCCGGTCTTTTGCCGGGCGCCCTGGTTCGAAACGAGAAGCTCAAGCATGTTTGCCGGTGGGTTGGTCTTGAAGCCGCGGGCAAATGGGCCGCCCATATCGATAAACCCTTTCAACTTCCGGTTTCGCACTCCGAGGGTAACTACATAGCCCCCGAAGAGACGATCCGCGAGCTCGTAAACGAAGGCCGTATTTTATGTAAATATTCGGAGAATGTAAACGGTTCGACCGAAAATATCGCCGGGATAACCGACAGGTCGGGGCGAATTCTCGGTCTCATGCCACACCCCGAGAGGGCTCTTGAACCCACCAACGATTTTACCTATACAAAGAACACGCCCGGCAGGTATTTTTTTGACACACTCCTGGGTATGGTATGATGGCGGTAATTGTCGGCAAAAAGTTTTTAAGTAGCGTACAAAGCCGGTTCGGGGCAAAATAACCGTATGAGGGCAACCGTCGTCGGTATATACGGCGCCTACTACCAGGTACGAATCGAAGACGGCGGTCCTGAAAATGGCTTTGAAAATTCCAAATCGGGAAAGATTATCCTGGGAAAAACCAGGGGCAAGTTGAGGCTTAAAAATGAACCGGCGGTCTATGGTCGGCCCCGGGAGCGCCACCTGTTGACCATCGGCGATGCGGTCGAAATCGAGCTTGCGGGGAATCAGGAGGGCGAGGCAAATATTGTCAAACTTTATGATCGTAAAAACAGCTTTCAACGGGCGACGATATACCAGAAACAAACCCTCGGGGCAAATCTCAGCGCCGTCATCGTGATCAGTTCGGTGGACTTCCCGGAGTTTAACGGGGGTCTGCTGGCCCGAATTCTCGTAGAAACCGCGCTTTGTAAAATCAAGCCGGTTTTAATTCTCAATAAAATGGATTTACCGAAAAAAAATCCCCAGCCGCGCTATGACGAGGTTATTAAAATCATGGAGTATTTTACCGGCCAGTTGAATTTTAGCGTTTTTTTTGAAACATTTTCTGACGGTATCAGCGGGGCTTTGCGAAAAGAAATCTCATCCGGGCGCTACCTGGCTTTCGGGGAATCCGGGGTGGGCAAGAGTTCGTTTATCAACCAGATGATGGGTAAAAAGATTCAGGCCGTCGACATGGGGCAGATTGTTTTAAAGGGGCGCCATATTACGACAAATCCCGTTTTGTATGAAATGGCCGGCGGTATTGAACTTATCGACGTACCCGGTATTCGCGAGTTTGGCTTGATGCACAGAACGAGGTTTGAAATTGCGGCAGGGTTTGCCGAATTTGAAGATTTGAAATGTCGCTACGACGACTGCCTGCATTTAGACGAGCCAGACTGTGGCGTAAAGGCCGCCCTGGAGCAAAATCATTTTCCGAAATTTCGCTATGAGCAATACACGAATATCATGCGCTCGATGATGGAACACCACAAACCCCGCCGGGGCGATATGAGAAACCTCCGGTAGAAAGTTGTAACGGCGCCCAACCTCAGAACATTTAAATTTTATAAAAGAAAACCATTAATATTGAGACAACAGGGCCATCTGGCGGGCTTTTTTTTCCATGAGGCGAAAGAGTACAAAACCCGCCGCGGCAAACAGGCCCGAAAAAAATACCTGCTGAAAGAGCGGGCCGAAAATGGCGATCTTGATCTCGGGGTCGTTGTAGGTGAAAACGTAGAGAAGGTTTTTCATACCCAGCGTAAGGGGGAACATGTCGTAGAGGCGGGCAAAGAGGCTGCCCTCGGGCAGGGCCTGTCGGTTTTGCCAGAACAGACCGAGAAAGCCAAAGTTGATGATCTGGAAAAAAAACCCGACGCGTTTAAACAGCAGGGTCAGGCCGGCAAAAATATAGGCGATGCCGTAGACGCCAAGGGCGATGATAAATAAAAACAACACCACCAGGGCAAACCGGTCAAAGTGCAGGACAAGCGTGGGCATGGCCAGAAGATAGGCGTACATCAAAATAAAAAAACTCAGAACCTGCCGGGGAAACTGTGAAAACCCGCGGGCCAGGAGAACCGTCCCGAGGGAATGCCCCGAAATGGAAAGCTGCTCCAGGGTGCCCATCTGGCTCTCGTTGGAAATTTGCCCCGACCAACCCATCTGGCTGCTCATGATAAACTGCATCAGGCAATAACCGATGATCATCCGCTCCTGGTGAATGTCCAGCCCGCCTGTGCCCGACAGTTGCGACATCCCCAGGAAGATCGCCAGCAATATGACGTACATGAAAAATAAAAACGAGAGCGATTCAAAGGGGTACCGTTTGAGGTAGAGCATCTCCCTTTTAAATTCGGCCTTTACGAGAAGTAGAAATTCATATACGACGATCATTTTTCCTCACTAATAATAAAAAAGTAATAAAAGCTATGGATGTGAAAAGTCATGGCGTTGTCTGCAAGTCATTGGATGGATTTTTATCCGCATCATTGCCGGAATCAAGCGAACTTAAAAAAACCTCTTCCAGGTTGTCCTGTTTTTTTTGCAGGGAGATGATGTCGGTTTTGCGTTTTGAAAAATAATCCAGGATTTCTCCAAGACCATTTATGTTTTTACAATTAATTTCAAATTCGGTAGTATCTTCAGAGTTTTTTGTCGGGCCGACCTGGCAGGTTTTTTCCCACCCCGGGGGGATTTTAAAGTCGCCCCTTACCGAGATGCGGTAGAGGAACTTCTGGGTATTTTCCTTGAGCCGGCCAATGGTACCTTCGCGCACAAGCCGGCCGTTTTGAATGATCCCGACCCTGTCGGCAAGCTGGTCGACGAGTTCCAGCTGGTGGGTGGTCAGGAGAATCGCCTTGCCTTCGTTTTTGGCAAGGGTTCGAATTTTCTCTTTAATTTTCCGGGCGCTGCCAACGTCGACCCCCAGGGTGGGTTCATCGAGTAACAATATCCGGGGGTCGGTGATCAGGGCCGTGGCGATGGCGAGTTTTTGCAGCATGCCCCGGGAAAGATGCCGGCTCTGGTTGGTCTTTTTGGCGTCGATGTCAAGTTCGGCAAGAAGCTGTTGCGATTTTTCCTTTATACTTGCCGAAGAGACCCCGCGGAGGTTGGCAAAGTAAAAGAGATTTTCAAGAGGGGTCAACCGCCAGTAGACGTTACGCGAACCTTCCAGTACGGCGCTGAGCACCTTGTAGTTTTTATGAACGCTGTTGTCGAACAAAACCCGCCCCGAGGTGGGTATGACCAGGCCGGCGATCATCTTTATGATCGTCGACTTGCCGGCTCCGTTGGGGCCAAGCAGGGCATAGATTTCGCCGGCCTTTATGTTGAAGCTGACGTCGTTTACCGCATGAAAGGGCTTTTTACTGAAGGGCTTTGTGTATACTTTATGCAAAGCCTCAATTGATAAATCCATGAGGTGATTTTACATCAGGAGGTCTGACGAAAACTCTAATTTAAATTCGAGTTCGTTTTTGCCGCCCGGGATTTTCTCGATGCTGCCTGGCCGTGAAAATGACCTCATGATGAAACAGGTTTTTTTAGGAACGTCGATGAAAATTTATAATAAATAGACGCTATGCAAGGGATTTATTTACATTCTTTACAGAGAGAATTGAGGTATATGGGGATTCATGAAATAATCATAAAGTCAGGTACAATGTATGAACAGGTCAATAAAAATAGCCCGTGTTCAAGATGCCGCCTTAACAGGTTTGACTGTCAGAACCCCCCTTGGGGGCGCTGGCAACTTCTTTAAAAAAACGGGCCTCGGACAACGAAAAATCTGTTTTTTTGGGTTTTTCCTGTTGTTGGCTTTTGTTTTCTTCGCCCTGCCATTGAAGGCCCAGGGCGACGCTAATTCGTATAATTTCCCCTCCAAAAAAATTGCAAAGCTTATCGCCAACAAGGCCATAGAAAAGGGCAAAACCAAAATTGCCGTGCTGACTTACCAGTCTATGGAAAAGACGGTATCGACGTTGGGCGAGATCATCAGCGAGCAGATCATCGTAGAACTGGTCAATAACAGTTCGTTAAATGTCGTTGAAAGGGCCCAGGTCGACAAACTTCTGAAAGAGTTGCAGTTTAACCAGACAGGCGTTATGGACGCTGCGACAGCCAAGAAAATCGGAAACGGCCTCGGCGCGGATGTACTGGTGGTGGGAAGTTTCAGCATGGTAAACGATTCGGAAATCATACTGTTTACAAAACTGGTGGATACGGAGACATTCCAGGTTCTAGGGGCTATCCAGGAATCTGCGAAAAAAAATAACGCCCAGGCCAAAAAAGATACCGCGGGGGACAAGTTGATCAACCGGCGAATATTGATTCTGGATTTTGTCAACACAAGGAATACCGATGAATACGCCTACCTGGAAAAATCCATACCGGATTCGTTCCTGGACCCCCTCGATCGGACCAAATCATTTGAGTTATTGCCTCGATCTATCTGGCATAAGTACGTAATGGAGGCAAGGTTTGCCAAAGAAGACGCCTACAAGGAACAGTCGGCCATTGAGGCGGGCAAGCTGGCCGGGGCCGACGTGGTGATCATGGGAAGTTTTACCGCCTTGAAAGACAAGATGCAGATATTTGCCAACGCGATTGAATTGTCCAGCGGAAGGGTAATGGTCTCCCGAAATGCCAGCGCTCCGCTTAGCAATAACATGTTTGACGCCATTACAAAACTATCCCGTGAAATGAGCGAACAGATGAAAGAAAAATTACCCCCACTGCCACAGAGAATAATTATGGTGGAGCGGGAAAAGTATATCGCCGATCCGGGGCGGGGCGTCATCACCAAAGAGGGTATGATATGGCGAAACCTGGTAATGCCCGGCTGGGGGCAACTTTATGCCCACGAATGGCGGGGTTGGGTTTATACCGGTTTGTGGGGAACCGGTCTGGGGCTTTTCACCGTATTTTTAACGGATTATTTTCAAAAAGAGCAGGCCTACCTGACGGCGACAGATCTATTGCAGACAAAGTATGATGCCTACGCCGCGTCGGGAAGGTTGGTCGGTTATTCGATAATTGGTATCGGGTCAGTCTACCTCGTTTCGATACTCGATAGTGTGATTTTTGGCAGGAATATGGATCAAGTCACGCAGTCGATACATGCCCGAAGCGACCGAATCTATGCCTTTGTAGCGCCAGAATGGAACATCCCCGGAGAAGGAGGAATATATGCTCAAATCGGATATCAAAAGAAATTTTAAAAAAGCAAATGGCATTTATGTGTTTTTTGCCATTGCCTTGTTTCTTTCGTCATGCAATTTTTTTACACCGCCCAAATATCGATCAGATCATACGCCGGGGCAGGAAACTTCCAACCTGGCGGAGGGTCCAAAATATTCGATCGGCGGTAGCGTTTCGGGGCTTGCCCCGGGAGAATTTCTAAAATTAAAGATGAACGATGGTACGCCGCTTGTTGTAACAGATAACGGTACGTTTGCGTTTGCTGTGAAATTATCAACGGGAAGCGGGTATATGCTGGAAGTTTTTCAACAGCCGGCAACAACGATTTGTGCCATTGCGCCTGAGTTTGGTATTGTCCTGAGTCACAATGTTACCAATATCCTGGTTACCTGTGATGCGGCCAAATTATATACCGTCAGTGGTACAATTGCCGGGTACACAGCCTCGGGCCTTGTACTCACGTTAAACTCGCTGGAAGATACGGCCGTTTTAACGACCGGGGCCACAACCTTTAGTTTTGCCACTACATTTGCAAAAGGATCTTCTTACAGTGTCAGTGTAAAAACCAGCCCCACGGGGCCTACCCAGACATGTACGGTCGCAAACGGCACGGGTACGATACCTGATCCCGGGGCAAGTATAACCAATGTCGTCGTAGACTGTGTGACCAACACATATTCTGTTGGCGGTAGCGTTTCCGGTTTAAATGGTACCGGGTTGACTCTTCTTCTGGCCCAGACGGCAGAGTCCATGACGATTGTGACAAATGGTTCCTATACGTTTAGTCAAAAAATTATCGACGGCGGTTCTTATACGGTATCGGTTTCGGTACACCCAACGGGCTTAAGTCAGACATGCGCCGTAACCAACGGGGGAGGAACCATTACCGGGGCAAATAAGATTAACGTTAACATCAGTTGTACGACCAACACGTATACGGTGGGGGGTAGTATCAGCGGTCTACCGGGCGGTAACTCCGTAACCTTGCGGCTGACCGACTTGACATCGGTACAACCGGTTCAAAACCTTACACGTTCTGTAACCGGGGCATTTAACTTTGCCACCGCATGGTCTGACGGTACACCCTGGTCGGTAACCGTGGTAACACAACCGGCTACGGCAACATGTTCTGTTTCGGGGGGTGCCGGAGTATTGAATGGTTCAAACATTGGCTCTGTCGGTGTTACCTGCTCCAGCGTAATGTATACGATTACGGGTGCCGTTAGCGGTCTTACCGGTTCGGGTCTGGTTTTACAGTTAAATGGCGGAGCCGATAAGGCAATATCAGCTAACGGTGCATTTACCTTTAGCCCGGGGGTCGCATCGGGTTCAACCTATAACGTGACGGTGAAAACCCATCCGTCAACGCCGCTTCAACTTTGTACGGTCGGATTTGGAACCGGAACCGCAGTGGGCAACGTAACCAACGTTACGGTAACCTGTGGTACCGATAATCCGCCCGTTGCCGGTATAGCGAAATATTACGGGGGAGTCTATGATGCCGATTTGAGTTCCTATATGGCAACGGCAACGAGTTCTACAGATGACGGGGGTATAGCTTCTTACCAGTTTTTCTCCTCTCTTGCCACATGTGTGTGGACCTCAACTGGCACAACGTCAACCGTAGCATCGACATTTGCCTATTCACCCCAGATAGACTGTACATTTGATACAGCAAATGGCGAGGTGGTAATCAACGTAGGTATAATGGTGAGGGTTACCGACAACCGGGGTCAATTTACCAACAGTTCTTACCTGTATGTTCCCGTTTTTAATACGGCTGCCGTTTATGTTAAACAAGGCGGGATAAGTTCGACAGGTACAGACCCCGATTCTCCCTGCGGGGATATCCAGGTATGTGTAACCTCCGCAAGTACCTATGCAAGAATATATGTCGCGGTACAAAGCGGTACCTACACCACGGCGGCAGCGACGGCCGTGACAATGATTCCGGGTATTTCCGTTGCAGGTAACTACAATACCAGCTGGACCTCGCGTGTTTTAAAGGCCAATACGACCATTCTTGATCACACAAATACCGGAACGGGAAGCGCGATTGCCTTTAATATGACCGGGGCGACTTTTACCAATGTGACGGTGATAAGCGGTATTACGATACAGCAGCAAACTTACGGTAGAAGATATGGATTTTATATCGACGGCGGAGCACCCACCATACGAGACAACTACATAATCCAGGTACAGCCCGGAGGGTATACCCAGGAAACCTGGGCGATATATTGCGTAAGCTGTACTTCCTTGGTTGAAAAAAACTGGATTGATCTGGAAAGGGGGTATGGCATCATGGTATACAACACGTCGGCACATGTTTTAAACAATGTGGTTCGGGTAGATTATGGAAATGCCATGTACGTAAACGGTACCGGTACCAACTGGATGTACATTGTGAATAACTCGTTCTTGAATACCTACAACGTCGCCGGAAATTCCCTGTCGGCTGCCATGAGGATATTTGGCGCCAGTACGTATACGGTGGTGATGAACAATATTTTTTATGGCTATTACGGTATTTATGAGAGTTCGACAACTGCAGACGTGCGTACCTTGTACAACAATGACTTTTATGGGGGTACGGGTTTTGTGGCGTATTACGACATCGATGGGCAGTGTACCACGAATAACGACCTGGATGCAAATGCCTATACCTGTAACGTAACGGACATCAACGTCGGGTCAACTCTCGTAACGGCCTACCACACGGCCAACATTGCGATAAACCCGCTTATGACTGGTCAGACGGCATCCCTGGCCCTGAGCTGGGATATGACTTCAACAAATGTTGATATGAGATATGGGGGTAGAAACTATTCCTATGTTACCGATGACTGGGCCTATACTGCCAGGACTTCGAATAACCCCGTATCGGGCGGTTCAACTCTTTCTGGGGCTTATGGATGGTCCATCGGGGCGGATGAAGATTGAGGTTAAAAAATATTATAGTTGAAAATGCCGGGTATTACGTTAGGCATAATACCCGGCGACTCTTTATTTGATTTTAAGTTTTTTCTTGGCTAGCAACCATGTTTCGAAACGCCGTTCAATCAGTTTTGATGAAATATAAACGTCATCAATAAAATTGTATTTTTCGTACATCTCTTTAGAGAAAACTTTTTCTTTGCCATTTTTTGCAACGAACATTTCGTGAACTTTTTTAACATGTTCGACGATTTGTTTTTCCGTCAGGCCGCGACTTCTTCCAATTGGTATGTTCAGCTCTCTCAGAACATTGCTCCATGAGCCGAATCGCTTTAAAATTACAGCAAGTGAAAACATATCGTCAACTTTTGGATTGTAGATTGTGAAATCTTTCATGCGAAAAGTTTTGTCTTGATTTTTATACTTACCTTTGCCTTTCGACTCGGTTAAATATTTTTTGTAGACCTTTTTGATATAGGCTGCAATTTCTTCTTTGCTAAATTCTTTGTACTGTCTGAATCCTAGAGGAATTCCCGCTTTCTGCAAGGAGACGTTCCAACCTCCAAGTTTTTTAACATAGACATCAATATACATTCTGGAGTTTTCATTCAGTCTGTTATAGTGTCGAATGGTAAATCTGGTCGGTTCGCCTCCTCCTTTCAAAAAAACCTGATAGATTTTTTTTAAATGATCTATCGCGTCCTTTTCGTCTAATTTTCTTCTTGCTGGCATTTCCATTTACTCCGTCACAAATTAGTTGTACCACGCTTGTGCGCTGTCTGTCATGCTAAAAAAAGTAATTGTCCTGACAAGTACAATAAAAATTGAACTCATCCAGAAGTTAGAAAAAAGGAACTTCGTATTTATTTTGGATTTTCTATTTTCATGCAGATTCATTTTGTGATACACTGATGTAATCTAGGAAATAGTTTTGGCAATGTCAAAAAAATATTGTATTTTACAATAAAATTAGATTATTTATAATGTTAATAAACGTATTTCTTTGTAATTATCAAATTCTGTTTCATAAAATGGCATAGCATGCTTTGCCGTCAATTCAAGGGGGAATAAATGTCTTATCAATATGATGTAATCGTTATCGGCGGAGGCCCAGCCGGGTATGTTGCGGCCATTCGCCTGGCACAGCTTGGGAAAAAAACACTGCTGGTTGAAAAACGGGCAACTCTGGGAGGAACCTGTCTGAATGTCGGGTGCATTCCCACCAAGGTATTGCTTGATAGTACGGAATTTTTCAACATCGCCAAAAATCATGGCGAAGAATTTGGGGTTTTATTAGAGGCCGTAACATTTGACCTGGAAAAGATCATGAAGCGGAAAGAGAAGATTGTTGAGGATCGCTGCAAGGGGGTAGATTTTCTTATGACCAAAAACAGGATCACCCGTATCCGGGGTAATGCTCGTTTACTGGGGAAAAATCTTGTAGAGGTGCAATACCCTGGTCCTGTTGACGGATCTTCCGGGGATTTGAGCCGGGAAACGCCCCAAAAAGAACAATTTACGTCTGAATTTGTTATCCTGGCCACAGGATCGGTTCCCATTGAGATTGCCTCAATTCCCTTTGATGGCGAATTTATCGTGAGCTCTGACAGGGCCATATCTCTTGAGGCTGTGCCGAAAGACCTGGTCGTCATCGGGGCAGGGGCGATAGGCCTGGAGCTGGGCGCCGTTTGGAGTCGGCTTGGCTCCCGGGTGCGCATAATCGAGATGATGCCAAATCTAATCGGCGGCATTGACCGGCAGATGGCATCAAGCGCCCAACGGTTGCTGGCGTCAAACGGCATTGAGTTTTTTATGGAGCACAGGGTACAGGGTGTGGAAATAAAGAATCGCCGGGTCGAGATACGGGCGGTTAACAAAAAAGAAGAATTGGTCGAACTATCGGCCGACATGGTTCTGGTGGCCGTTGGCAGAAAACCGTATACGGAAGACCTGGGCCTTGAAAATACAAATATCGAATTGACGCAAAACGGACGAATTCGCGTCGACCCCGATACCTTTATGACTTCTGAACCCGGGGTCTATGCCATAGGGGATATTATCGACGGTCCAATGCTTGCGCATAAAGCCGAAGAGGAAGGCGTGGCGGTAGCCGAAAAAATCTGCGGGCTTGAGGGTAAGGTTCATTACAACACGATCGCGTCGATAGTGTATACTTCGCCAGAAATCGCCTGGGTGGGTCTTGGCGAGGATCAGCTGAAAAGCCAGTCGCGGGAGTATAATGTTGGGCGGTTTTTATTCAGGGCAAACGCCAGGGCGCATGCGTTAAATGAAGTTGAGGGCATGGTAAAAATACTTGCCGACAAATTATCTGATAAAATTCTCGGGGTGTTTATCGTCGGGCCAAGAGCCTCGGAACTTATTGCCGAGGCCTCACTGGCGATGAAGTACGAGGCGACGGTAGACGATATCATCCATACGGTTCATTCTCACCCGACGCTTTCGGAGGCAATTAAAGAAGCCGCCCTGGACGTTAAGCGCAGGGCAATTCACAGTTAAACAGGGGTCAGACTAGTCTTCCGATTTGAATTTTTGTTTTAAGGCATTGCCGGTTTGTTTTTGCTTGCTGATAACGCCTTCCATACGACCGAATTTTATTTTTAATTTTTTTTCGTATTCGTCGACGGCGGCCTGCTTGATTTCTTTGTTTTTTTGAAGGTCCTTGATTCTTGTCTCATTGGAACCCAGCTGGGACTGTATCACGCCCTGCTTGAGTTGCGTCGTGTAGGCTTTCAGGAATTCAACCATCTGATAGCCAAGTCCGTCGTCAAAGCTTCTGTCGCCGTTTTTGTCCTGCCCAAAAAAGTCCTTTACGGCGCCGGGATGATCGCTTACCATTTTTTGAAACAATTCGTTATTTTCAAACAAAAGGTGCATGTTGGAAATTTCCTGCCAGTTGGAGTTTGGTTTGCCGGTACCGATTCCGATCATTTGCAGGATGCGAATATGGGGATCTTGTTGCGCCGGGTAGGCGTTGGAAACCCGGGTCTGCAGGCCGGTTACGAGGGTCCTGACAAGAGAGCTGGTTATAAGGGGCGTTGCTTTTCGTTCTTTCTCGTTGAGGGTTTCAAGCTCACCTTCGGCGTTTTTCTTTACCCCTGAAGAAACGTTCCGTGAAAAATCCATCAGGTCGTTATATTTTTTTATAAAATCGGCAACCATTTCGCCGCTTTTTTTGAGGTTTGCGTTGATGGTAATTGTAACGGGGGTGGCGGTGGGTTGTTTTAGATCCAGGGTGGCTCCGTTTACAACGTCGGTAAGAGCATTGTTTTTATCGCGTTCAACGTCAATACCGTCGATGTTCAGGAGGGCGTCTTTTGCCGGCGATAGCATGTGGGGGTACATGGCTTTTTGTTTTTTGATATTTTCGTCTTCTGCAACCTGGTCGGTTTTTTCGGGGTCCTTTTTTTCAGGCGCCTTTACGTCATAAACGAGTTGAACGTTTTTAAAGATGACTTCTTTGTTCCGGGTGTAGAAGTCAAGGGTGGGGGGTACTTTGGTAACGGGAAGGTTTACCAGCGACCCGCTGTTTTTCAAGGACTGTGTGGTACCTTGAAGGATGATGCCAAAATCGTAATCGTCTTTGTTGGGAGTCTCGGGCTCCTTCTCCCTTTCCCGGGTAATATTGTAGGAGTTAAGGGTGACACCCTTGATGTTGATGGTGTTGACGGGGCCCTGGGTAAGTTCCGAGGGGGTATTGTCCGCAACGGAATTTTTTTCGGGAGGGGCTTTTACCTCGACCTCGAAGGTTATGGCCTTGATCTGACGATCTGGTTTTACCTCGGAGGGAATATCGAGTCGCCGGGCGGCGTTACCCCCCAGGGTCAGGCTTTTTTGGCCCTCGCCAATCGAGGTCGGCCCCTCGGTAATGACCGACAACCGGGATAGTGAAAAGGGAACGCCTTCAAAATCCTCTCGCCTGGCGGTCGGATCGGCGTCGGGTTTTTTTACGGGATCCGCCGGGGCCAGGGACTCGCCGATGAGCTCCATTTTTTTAAAAAGTCCGGCGCTGTCGGAAAGATTGAGAAGCCCCTTTTTTCCTTCCAGTTTGCTTTCGAGAATTAAAATGGATTCTTCGGCGGACTTCTGGACAAGTTTCGTCTCAAGCTCCTTTGAAAAGGTAGAGCTTAAGAAGGTTCGAAATTCGGATATCGTACCCCCATTGAAGTGGCCAGTTTTCTCATTGATTGTGATATCCGAAGGGGGGAGAATTTCATTCGGTGAAATACCCTTGGTTGATATGCCGAGTTTCTGGGCCAGGTTTTTAACGCTAACCTGGTGGGTACCAAAAGACGCATGTTTGTTGGCGACGCCGTCGATAAAGCCAGGCGGGTTGGTTTCAACCAGTTTTTTTTCAAAAGGAGAGTCAAAATTGTAGAGCGCTTCAAGGCTTTTTTGGAGCTCCAGGGCCATGCTGCGGAGCTCTTTGAGGGCCTCGTTTTGGTATCGCAACTCGTTGATGCGTTTGTCGTATTCTAAAACGTGAGCCTGTTCGGCGGCCTTGAGTTTGGCGACGATTTCATCGGTCTTGATTCCCGAGCTTAACCCGTCCATGGTAACTGGCATATGGCATTCCCCTCTGGTAAAGTAATTCCTGTAAAAAGGATCGGCATAATTTTACATTTGGAATAGTAAATTATACCCGGATGCCTTTGCGCCAACTTACTTTCTAAATAAATCCCGGATCATCCTGGTATCCTGAAAAGTTTTTGCATCGGCATGGCCGCCGTTTTATAAATGGCAGTATCCCTGAAGACCTGGGGTGATTTTAAGGGTGAAATTTCTTTTCAAGGGCCTCGTCGAGGGTGTTCCAGCCGAGCAGGGCGCATTTTACCCTTACCGGGTATTTTTTTACTCCCTCAAGGGCTGCGAGCTCTTCAAGGGCCTCATTGTCGATAAAAGGGTTGGGTTTGTCCTCGAGCATCATGATCTTGAAATCGGCGATGATTTTTTTAATTTCCTCGTAGGACTTACCCTGGACAACCTCCGTGAGCATGGAGATGGAGGATTGGCTTATGGAGCAACCCGAACCTTCAAAACGGACATCCTTGACGTTGCCCATTGCGTCAAAGTTGAGGTAGAGGTCAAGTTTGTCGCCACAGAGAGGGTTTGAGCCGTGTTCGTAGATATCGTGGGGTTCCAGTTTTCCTTTGTTCCGGGGATGTTCAAAGTGGTCGAGAATTACTTCCCGGTAAAGATCGTCTAAACTCATATCCGATTAATATACATGTCCGGGCCTGTGGCGGCTTAAAATATTTGAGGCAATGGTAAAAAAGGCAGGAATATGCAGGTTCAGAGAAAAAAAATTCACAAAAGATACGAATTCCCTGTATTACAATTTCAAGGGCCGGGCCCCAAAAAAAAGTGGATCCGGAGGCCAGGATGAACCCGATAGAGAAAAGATTTCAAAACCTGGACGAGCCCGATGAGGGAGCGTTTCAGCAGAAAACCGAAAAAAGGCTCGACGTCAGGCCGATTCTCGACAGGGGAATCGACCCCTTTGAAGAGATTATGGACAATCTACGGAAGCTGCAAAAAGACGAATACCTGAAGATCATAAATTATTTTGAACCCATACCGTTATACGGGCGATTAAAAGAGATGGGCTATTCGTTTAAGACGAAACAACACGGAATGTATTATCATATCCGGATTTTCAGCGACAATTTGTTTACGACTGAGAATGACCCTAAGCCGCGGGAGGAAATGCCGGGTTTTGATGCGGGGGGATTTTTACAGGTCGATGAAAAACGACTTGAGGTTTTGGAGGAAAAACTCCGGGGGCAGGGGCAAGGGAAGGTTGCCTTCCTGGATGTCTCAAACCTGGGCGCCCCGGAACCTGTTACGAAAATCCTGGAAGCATTGATGGCTTACCCTGCGCCGACTTTGCTCGTGGTTCGACACCGGATGAGACCGATGCACCTGCCTGGTTTTTTGCGCGAGAAAGGATACCTGGTGGCTTCATACGAGAAAGAAGATTTTGTCAGGATATATGTTGTTTGCAAAGACATTTTGAGTCAGATTTAAAGGTGTGGCAAATAGATATGGTAAAATATTTTCAAATGACAAAAGATTTGTTGTCAGAAAAAAAACCGATGAATGTACTATTTCTATACTTTACCCTGGGGGGACTGTTTATCGCGGCGGTTCACGTATATGCGATAGCCTTTCCGCAGCTGTTGCTTTCTGCTCCCATCTCGGGAGGTCTTATAACCTGGACCCATTTTCATACGTTGGGCGTCATTACACCTGTGTTTATGGGTATCGGTTTTTACAACCTGCGATCCAGGTATAACGCACACGTCAAGGCCTCGCAGGTTCTTCACCATGCCTTGATGCTTTATCTTCCGTTACCGTTTTTTTTGTACTTCGTTTTCGACCGCCAGGGGAGCCTGGGGTTGACGTTATCTGCAATGTTGGTTTTTTTATCCGCTGTGTATTATATATATATCTATGCCATGATTCTCAGGAAGACAACCAGGGACCGGCGTGGTTTTGAATTCTGGACCGACGCCGTGTCTTTGTATTTTTTATTTCAGGCGGTTTTGTTCGGTTTTGTACTGGCGGCAAACCTGAGCTACCATTTTTTTCGACGCGATATAACGCATTCGATTAAACTGCATTCCCATTCCGCAATTGCGGGGTTCTGGCTGCTTCAATTTTTTAACATGATTTTCAGGGAATCGAGGCCGACCTCCATGCCAGGCGCCATTAAGGGGGGGCCCAGCAGGTATTTAAAATATTCTGTTTTTTTTTCGGGGTTCGGGTTGTTTTTATGGACATCCGTTCATGACAGGTTTACCTGGTTTTTATATGTTTTTTATTTTTCCATAGGTCTGGCGATATTTTTTCTGTTGTTGTATCTGATGAACTACTCGACCCTGACCAAAAAGAAGTCTACCGAAAAATTTCGAAGTTTATCGTATGATTATAATTCCGTAATCTTTTTGTCGATTGCTTTTATTTTTGCCGGTTATATGATTTTTTCCGGAGCTCAAAATACCATATATCGATATCACTTACCGTTTATTTATATGTATACGATATTTTACGGGGTTTTTGTTTTTGTTCTTATCCGGTTTCTTGCCAGAAAGATGGTAGATCATGGTTATTTTTCTGACGGGGGGTTGAGCAGGCTGAATTGGGCTTTCCTGGTTTATGTCGGTTTGGGGGTCTTGTTTGTGATTTCTATTATTTACGAGAATATGGTTGCCATGCGGTTATTACAATTTCTTTTACTAATTGATTTTTTTTATATATTTTATTTTTTCTACAGTGAGGTACGAAACCGTCAATGTCAGTAGCAAGCTAACAAGGATTATCAGGGTGTGTAAGGTATCGGAATGGTTACTTCGGGTAGATTCCACCAGTATTCCCTGGACCATTTCTTGTAAACAATGAGATCCATCATGGGTATTTTTAAGAGTTTTGTTCGGCGCAAAGATGTTTTTCTACAGATTTTGGTTCCGTGATAAAAGATATGCTCCCATCTGACGGTATTATTTTCAATTTTGGGCATAAACCAGTGCAATGCCAGACGAATGAATTGTGAAACGGTTATTCCAAGTTCCATAGCGGCAACTCTTAAGAGCTTTTCGTCGTCTCCATAGAGACACATTATGTGCCTGTGGTATGTTTCTTCGCTTTTTTGCCTTTCTTTAATTCTTTGGCTATGGATTTTCATAGCCGGATGCATGTGCAGGTTTTTTTTTCGAGCCAGCCGGAACGCACAATATCTTGTTATCCAGGAGTAGCTACATTTCTTTATTTCGGCAGCTTTTACTATTCTATGCCATAATCTCAGGTCAAGATGGATTTCCCACAATGATGCAACAGGTATTTTAAAGGAGCTTCTTTGGTTTATACATTTCATACCCCTATATCCGAAAAAATGGAATATTTTTACACATGCTTTGGAAAAAATTTCCATCCAGGTAAGTGTCCATTCCCATTCTAAACTTAGCCCCAAATTTCGAATTCCCTCAAACAACCTACGTATTGATTGACGGCGGGTTTTTATCGTAAATTGTATCCCGGAAGCGCTCCCATAGCTCAGAGGGATAGAGCGGTGCCCTCCTAAGGCACAGGGCCAGGTTCGACTCCTGGTGGGAGCAAACAAAAATGTCAGATAAACGCGAAATAATGCTCGAAACCGTTCTGAAAACATTTCAGGATATTGAAAGAAGACTAACCGATCCGTCCGTTGTCGGCAATTCTGAGAAATTGCGAAATATTTCACGAGAGCGGGCTAAAATTCTTCCCCTCGTGGAACTGATCCTGGCCGAGAAGAAGTGCAAAAGGGAACTTGAGGAGATAAATCAACAGATACGTTCTGAAAAAGCCGGCGATTTGAAAGAAATCCTGCTGGAGGAACGAAATGTCCTGGAAGCTGCCATACTTGATTTAAAACCAAAAATCGAATACGAGATTCTGCCAAAAGATCCAAATGCCGGTAAAAATATGTTCCTGGAAATTCGCGCCGGTACGGGAGGTCAGGAAGCCGCCCTTTTTTCGCGGGACCTTTTCCGGATGTACACCCGTTATTTTGATACCATCTCGCTGCCCTATGAGGTCGTCTCGATGACCGAAAGCGATCTCAACGGGTTTAAGGAAATCGTTGTCCTGGTGAAGGGCGAAAAAGCCTACGACGTGGTTCACAGGGAAGCCGGTACGCACAGGGTTCAGAGAATTCCCGAAACCGAGGCCGGCGGTAGAATTCACACCTCGGCCTGTACCGTTGCGGTAATCCCCGAGGTGGAAGAAAACGAGTTTGAGATCAATCCCGGCGACCTGCGTATTGATACCTATCGGGCAAGCGGTTCGGGAGGCCAGCATGTCAACAAGACCGACTCTGCCGTACGTATCACCCACATCCCGACCGGAATCTTTGTCGCCTGCCAGGAAGAACGATCACAGCATAAGAATAAAGCCCGGGCGATGAAAATTCTGCGAGCCCGGTTAAACCAGCAAATTCGTGATGAAGAGCATGTTAAGAATGCCGAAGAGAAGAAGAGTCAGGTCGGATCGGGAGACAGATCCGAGAAAATCAGGACCTATAACTTCCCCCAGAATCGCCTGACCGATCACCGTATCGACTATACCTCCCATAACCTCGATAAAATCATGGAAGGCGACATGAACGATCTTGTCGAAGCCCTGCTTCGGGATGAGAAAAAGCAACAGCTGGAAAAATTTCAAATGGCATAACACCCCCGGGTTTATATGAAGCGAGTACTGAACGCCCTGACCAGTAAGACCGATTATTTTCTTTTTTTTTTAATCCTCCTGTTGGTTGCCCTCGGGTTAAATATTCTCCTTGCGTCTACCTCGTTTGAGGCCCAGGCTTCTTTTGGAGACCCTTATTACTTTATCAAGAGACAGTCGATATTTGTTTTACTGGGATGCCTTGCCCTGATTATTTTCAGCCAGATTCCCTATAAACTCTGGGAGAAAGTAACATGGCCGTTTTTTGCCCTTTCTGTAATTCTGCTTTTCCTGGTCTTTATTCCCGGTATCGGAAAAGAAGCCGGGGGGGCCCACCGCTGGATTGTCATTGCCGGAATTTCCGTTCAACCGTCAGACCCGGTGCGCTTTGCCCTGATCCTCGTCCTGGCCAGAATGTATACCCACGGCGATCCGGGCGGTCCTTTAAAAAATGCCGTTGCCCTTGGGTTTGTCGTCATCATCGCCTTTCTCATTAAAAAAGAACCGGACCTGGGTACATCCATCCAGACCATGTTGTTTTCGGGATTGCTTTTGGTGATGGCCGGTTTTCCCATACTGATCCTTCTTATCTGTGGTATCCTCGGGCTTCCCCTGGTTTTGGTCACCATGTCGGCCTACCAGTGGGATCGCATCCTGGCATTTTTAAATCCCTACAAGTATCGTTTTGATTCCGCATTTCAGTTGATCGCTTCTTATAAGTCATTTCTCTCCGGGGGGTTCTGGGGGCAGGGCCTGGGCGAGGGGCTCAAACGACACAACCTGCAGGCCCGGCATACGGACTTTATTCTTGCCGTGGTAGCCGAAGACCTGGGAACCATCGGAATCATCGGCATACTCTTGCTGTACTGTACCATCTGCATCTACGGTTTAATGAGATTGATGAAGGTGGAAGATAAATATGGCCGATTGGTGGGCACGGGGATAATATTACTTTTCATCGTACAGGCGATTATGAATGTTGCAGTCGTCATGGGGTTGTTACCGACAACGGGAATAAATTTACCCCTGATAAGTTACGGAGGAACGTCCATATTAAGCTACCTGGCCATGTTTGGTATCCTTTTGAATATTCTCAAGGAATCATAAAACCGGCATACCGTTTCGCCAATATACCCGCTCCAATAACCGCTTAAGAGGATCAAACCAATATGATACCAGTAGTCAATATAAACGTAGTAAAAACTTCAAGATTGCTAAACCCATCGGAGTTGGCAAACGAATTTCCCGCATCAGAAGGAGTTCATCTACTCGTTAGCGAGAGCCGAAAAATTGTGGAAAACATATTAAAGCAAAAGGATAAACGCATGCTGGTCATCGTGGGCCCCTGTTCCATCCACGATGAAAAATCCGCGCTTGAATATGCCGAAAAACTTTCTAAACTTCATTTGAAATATAAAGATCGATTGTTTATTATCATGCGGGTGTATTTTGAAAAACCCCGCACAACGATCGGCTGGAAAGGCCTGATCAATGACCCGCATTTAAACGGGACCAATGATATTGAGACGGGCTTGAGAAAGGCTCGAAGCATCCTGCTAAAGATAAACGCCATGGGCCTGCCGACGGCTACCGAATTGCTCGACCCGATTGTTCCCCAGTATATCGCCGACCTCGTAAGCTGGGTCGCCATCGGCGCACGCACGACAGAATCCCAGACCCACCGTGAGATGGCAAGCGGCTTGTCGATGCCGGTTGGTTTCAAGAACAGCACCGATGGCAACCTGCAAACCGCCATTGACGCCATGCGCTCGGCCAATCACCCCCACAGTTTCCTGGGTATCGACCAGGAAGGTCGAATCTCCATGGTCAGTACGCGGGGCAATTCCTATGGACATGTAATCCTCAGAGGCGGCAGACTTCGCCCCAATTATGATGTTGAAAGCGTTCGGGAGGCCGAAGAGAAACTGAAGAAATCAGGCGCAAGTCCTTTGCTCATGGTCGACTGCTCCCATGCCAATTCCAACAAGGTGCCGGAACAGCAGGAGGTGGTATGGAAAAACATTGTCGAGCAACGGGTTGCGGGCAACGCCAACCTGATAGGGTTGATGCTGGAAAGTCACCTTAACGGAGGCAACCAGGAACTTGTCGCCGATCTGTCCCAATTGAAATACGGCGTATCCATTACCGACGCCTGCATCAACTGGGCCGAAACGGAAAATCTCCTGGAATATGCGTATAAAAAAATGGAGAACATGGTTTAGGTATTCCCAAAGTACAATACCATACGGTTTTTCCCAAAAGGCCTTTGTCCTTTTAACGAAATGAACTCCTATCATGAAAAAGTTCTATGAATGATTTCAAGCCTGGCGGCGTACGGATTATCGCTGAGGTTGACAGCGAGCTTACCGGGAAACATTCCCATACATGGATCAATCCCGTCGGTATTATTGCAGCCACTGCCCCCGGCCAGATCATTCCTGTCATTGATAAAATCGACGCCCTGGCGGCAGAGGGCAAGTATCTTTGCGGGTATTTCTCCTACGAAGCCTGCTGTCTCTTGAACGGTTACGGCGCCAAAGACCTTGATTGCGGGGAGGATTTTCCCCTGGTCTGGTTTGCCGTCTTTGATCAACCGGGTGTTCCGGGCCCGGAAAAAACGCCGGGGCAATATTACCTGTCCGGGCCGCAAATCCTGACGGACCTTGAAGAATATAAAGACGGTTTTGACCGTATTCAGAAATACATTTCCAGCGGCAAGGTCTACCAGGTAAACTATACAACCCGGGCCGGTTTCTCGGTATTCGGGGACCCCGAAGCGCTGTTTTACGACCTCAGGAAAAACCAGCTCTCGTCGTATAACTTCCTGATTACGCATGGGGAAAAAAATATACTATCCCTTTCGCCGGAGCTCTTTTTTTATCGCAACCGGGATCGTATTTTTACAAGGCCGATGAAAGGCACAATCGCCCGAAACCCTGACCCCGCTTTAGATCGCGCCAACCAGCAGGCTCTCCAGGAGTCGCCGAAAAACCGTGCCGAAAACGCCATGATCACGGACATTCTGCGAAACGACCTCGGGAGAATCTGCCAGCCCGGCAGCGTCACTGTAGAGAAATACCTCGATATTGAAGAATACCCCACGTTGTTTCAGATGACCTCGACAATCGGCGGGCAATTAAAAACGGGCGTCGGCTACGGGGAGATTTTCAGGGCGATGTTGCCGGCGGCCTCCATCACCGGCGCCCCCAAGTATGAAGCTGCCAAAAAAATTTTTGAGATAGAAAAAACGCCCCGAGGGGTATACACCGGCGTCATCGGCATAATAAAGCCCGGCGGCGAGGCCATTTTTAATGTCGCGATTCGAACCCTCGAGGTAAACGGTACCAAAGGCAGAATCGGTATCGGCAGCGGCATCGTCCATGATTCCCGGGCCGGGGAGGAGTATGAAGAGTCCCTGTTGAAAATGTCCTTCATGAGTCTGAACAAAAAAGAATTTTTCCTTTTTGAAACCATCCTGTTTACCAGGGGCGGTTTCACTCTTCTGGGGCGCCACCTGAACCGGCTTCAAAGGTCGGCGGCATACTTTGAGCTGGAATATCCGGGGAAAGAAATCCTCGAAACTCTGCAAAATTTAAAACTAAACCTTGCCGGTAAAAATACGTCGTTTCGCATCAAGTTGATTTTGTTTGCGGGCGGCAAATTTACAGTCGAACATCACTCCTTTGTAAAGACTCCCCGGCATAAGAAAAAAACCTTCAAGGTAGCCCTGTCAAAAGACAGAATTAAAGCGGGCAATATTTTTAACTTTCACAAGACAAACCTGAGAAAAATTTACGATGAAAAGTATGCCCGGGGTTTAAAACTCGGGTTTGACGAAGTTTTATTTTTTAACGAGAATGATCAAGCCGCCGAATGTTGTGTTCACAATATAATTTTTAAAATTAACGATAAATGGTATACCCCGGCCACGAGGGCGGGTTTGCTGCCCGGCACCTTTCGAGAATACCTTCTGCATAAAAAATTCCTGGTCGAAAAAAATCTCTCGCCGCAGGACATCAAGGACGCTCAACGAGTATGCGTCATCAATTCCCTGCGCGGAATCAGCGAGGCGGAAATTGTCGACCGTTATGTATAAGGAAGGCTGAAGAAAAATACTTTACGCCCAAATGGACATAATAATAATACAATGATGCATCTATTGCGGGAAAAAGAGCCCAGAAAATTTCAAACCATAAACGACAACGTTCGCATGAGCCACATGATTGAGAAATATTTTCTCAACAAACCCTATTTTATAAAAGAAAATACTTCCGGTATTTTTCTCACCGGCCTGGAGCTTGCCCCGAATTCCCGCGTTATCGTCAGTACCAGCCTGGAGCTGCCGCCCGAAGTCGTCATGTACAATATGTTTAAAAAGTACATCGAGTTTCGCGGTATCGTTGAGGAAAGCATCTTCCCCGAAAAATACAGAATTCATATTCATGCCATAAACGTGGCTGTCGACGAAAGAAAAAATTCCCGGAAACTTGTCGATCCTAACGTCGCCAGCGTCAGCAACTTCCGGGCGTCACGTAACGTAATCAACGCCTCGTTGTTTAATATCCCGACATCGGTAAAGGTGCATTTAAAACAGTACCAGCAACTTTTATCGGGCAAGGCCGACGAGGTGATGATCGATGTCTTCGACAAAACCAAAGAAAAACACGAGATGGTCCGAAAGTCCTGCAAGATACTCTATGTAAAAAATACCGCCGATGAAGAGTCCTATGAGATGCAACACGACGAGATGTTTTTAAACTATGCCCGTTCTACCGATACCGAGATAAAGGATCTCATGAGAGAATACAAGGATCGCAAAATCGTCTCCGAGATGATCGTGCCGGTGATTTATACCGGTCATGATTCGATTCCGATTCCCCTGGGATATATTCAACTGGTTTCCAGGACAAAACCCATCGATATCGGGCAGGCCCGGGAGCTTATCCAGACCGGTTCAGAGATCGTCCAGAAGATGCGCGATTCCAATACGGTGATGATCAACGAAAGGCAGAAGATCGTTAATATTTCCCCCGAAGGTTTGTGCCTGCGAATAGATCACGGCGAATTGAAAAGACTTATGCCGGAACAAAATGGAATAACCTTTGACGTGATTTTCAAGCTAACTCAGCCGGTGACCATTTCCGGGGAGGTCGCCTATATAGGTAAAGAGGACGACGATTTGCTTGTCGGCGTAAAAATTATCGGTTTCTCTTCAAAGAGTTCCGATTCCAGCAGGTACTATTCCATGGTAGAGTCCATTTCAGGATAACTCCACCTCGACGATTTTTTTTCTAGACGTTTGGCCCTTTTGAATCGTAACGGCTTTTTTCGGAATTTTAAAGTAATCGGCCAGGGACTCCATCGATTCCCGGTTGGCCTTGCCTTTTTCCGGCTGCGAGTGGATGTAGACGTGATAGGTTTGATCTTTTAAAACGATTTTCTTTTGACTTGATCCCGGGTGGATCATGACGTCGATCAGCATGTCAAACTTCGATATGATAGGTCAAAGAATAGTCCAGCAAGTAAATGAAATCATGGTATGCGATATCGAAAAACTGAACGGATACATAATTTGTGTCCCCCTCATGCCAGTTTCGTACCACCGTTGCGCGGGATTTAATGACTTTCGTTATTTCCGGAATGTTGATTTCCAGCGTCAGCATATCGCCTTTCTCATATTTTTTCGTCACCGGAAAGCTGATCCCCGTGGCGCTGAAATCTCTCGTCTGCGCGTAATTTGGTTGCGGGGAAGAATCGTCGACGTAGGTCACCTCCATGTTGGCCGCAGCCCGTGGGTAAGATCTATTTTCGGATTTGAGGTTCATTGGACGATGTTGATAAGTATGCTATATTCTACCTGAAGCGTCAAGTTTATTTTACCGCTATGGCTTCGACTTCAATTAATGCGTTTTTAGGCAGGGCGGCTACCTCGATGGTTGACCGCGCGGGTTTATGGTCCTGAAAGTACCCGGCATAAATTTCGTTTACCGTTTGAAAATCAGCCATGTTTTTTAGAAAAATCGTAGTTTTTACCACATTGGTTTTTTTCATCTTTGCCTCAAGCAGTACATGGTCGAGGTTCTTCAACGCCTGCTGAGTCTGCGCCCCAATGGTGTCGTCCAGAATACCGGTACCGGGGTTAATGCCGAGCTGGCCCGAAACAAAGAGCATACTTTCCGTACTCACCGCCTGGGAGTAGGGGCCTATCGCCGCCGGGGCATGGATTGTCTGGATAAACTTCATAGGGATTCCTTTAACTCTAACACAAGTTTTTCATATTTCACGAGAAATTGTTTTGCCATTTCATTTTGCCCGAGATATCGCAGGGTATAATGATATTCTTCCAGGAACCACGGGTTGCGTTTCAGGAATTCATCAAAATCAATCATGCTGTGGTAGTACATCTTCAAGGGCAAATCTTTTTGCTCGCCCATAATGTAACCCATGATGTAGTAGGTGTTGTTTCGAAGATACAGGGAATCTGATAAAAGCAATTTTTTAAAGTTATAAAAAGCCAGGGGGTAGTTGCGAACTTTCAGGTAATACAAACCCATCCAGTATGTCGCGGTGTCCAGGCCATAGGTTTTGGTAAGGAATTCCCAGTCAGGGGCGGTATCGGCCAGTAACAACCGGTAAATATTCTCAATTAAGGGGTCGTTTTTTAAGTTGTCGGCGCCGAGGTACTCCTTTGCCGAATTCCAGTAGGGAGTTCCGCCGGCAATGTGCAGGCTGGCCAGGTCGATCACGGCCTTGTGAATTTCCGACTCGGGCAGGCCCAAAAGAAGGGCCTTTCGGGTATACGCTATGCCATGTTGCCAGTGGTCAAACGGGAAGTCTGCCGCAATTTTGTACCGCTTGATATAGTCCAGGAACAGGATCTCGGTAAGTTTCTCCGGGTCATTTAAAAGGGGCGCGGTACATTCGATCGTGTACAGTTTCCCCAGAAGGTAGTAAAGGTAACTGTCGGCAGGATTGTCTTTTACCAGCTTTGACAACAATTCGCCGGCATTTTTTAACTGCGCCGCATGGTCGTCTTTTTTTTCGCTTAAAGATTTTTCGTATTCGTCAATGGAAAACTGGATCGCCGCGTAGTTGTTTTTCTTCAGGTGAAATAAAATCCGCTGTTTGTTTTTAAGGGCCCAGTACAGGGTGCCTGCCAACAAAAATAGCAGTACGAAAAAAACATACGGTTTAAGGGATGATTTTTTTTTCTGCGGAAGCGATTCTCTGCCAAATTTACTGTGAAGCATGGATCATTTTATGACTGTCAAGAACAGCTTTTATGCGAACTGTGTTGTCAATGAAAAATATCGAAGTCAGACCGTTTTGTTTCTTGGTGATGGTAAAACAGTTTGAGTAGAAATTCATTGAATCGATTTCCTGTAGCGGATAGGTTTCGCGAATCGACTTGTCTTCAAAAAAGATTTGAAAACCGTCAAACGAGATTTTACCCGGACCGATACGGTGAATCGTGGCGGTATTTAACAACCGGGCTTTGACCTGGTTTTCTTCGTAGGTATTTTGACGACTCCTGTCTACGTACAACACCGTATCTTCGTTGAAAAAAATCGTGCGTTCCCTTGAGGTATTCATCGCAATATCCTTCAGGGGGTTGGGTATTTTTTCTATTTTTTCGGTCTGCGGTAATACGCTGCTCACGCTTTCCGCCGTGGCCATTACCAGGGGGGCGGGTTTCTGGTCAGGTTCCGGTTCCGGCTCAATGACATCCTGCGCCTGGACAGGTTGTGCCAGAGGCGGTTGTGACTTTTCAAATACCTGGGGGGAGATTTCGGCAGAATGAAATTGCGGCGCCGCTTGTTCCTTCAGGGAAACAGCATGGCCCATGGTCTTTACCGAGACAATGGGCGCCGTCTGTGTGGTCGATGAGACCGGGACACCGGGTGAGGCAGGGTAAACGCCCTGCACAGGCGATGAGCTGACCCAGGCGAGAGCCTGCGGAGCGGGTATGTGCTCTGGCTGAGGTCTGAAGTCCTGCTCCACCGGTTTTATCGGGGTATCCGGCAAGGTCATCGCAGGCGCCGTTTCGGGACGCTTCGGGGCGGGTTCATTATTTTTTTTCTCCTGACGCGAAGAGGAAATTCCAATGAGTATAAAAATTGCGCCAAGCCCCAGGAGTCCAAATGCCAGATATTCCACATTTATATATCTGACTTGTAGAGCAATATCTTGACCTTTTTTTTTAAACGGTTAAAGAATATGGCATGATTATGAGAGCCAGAGCCTGTGCGACAACTGTTTTCCGAAAACAACGTCAATCCCAAAGTTCAACGCTTTACTCGAAAAGCTTGTAGCGCATATTTACTATTTCATAGTGACGCGCTACCTGAGCTGTCTCAAGCGACAGCTTGGTTTTTCTTCGAAAAACTCCGTGAATGGCCTTTTGGCCCGCCTATTGGCGGACCTATCGGCCACTTTTCGATCGCATTGAACTTTCTCATCTTTCTCAGAAAGCAGGTTGGCGCACAGGCTCCCAGTGCGACAACTGGTTTTAAAATATTGATTTTTTTTGTGGTCAAACCTTCGTTAATTGGATATTATGTTGCATAATACGATTTACTGATTTTTTTACTATGAAAAAATCGACACCACTGCCGGTATTGGTTGGTTGTGAATAATTCATGCTATTGGGGGAAAAATGGGGGAAAAATGGAGCCAAATTTACAACTCATCATCGTTGATTCGGAATAAAAAAATAAACCGGCGCATGATGAGGAGACTGACTTCATCATGCCGATATTGTTCCGGTTTCGAAGACAAGATACTTAAAAAAGAATCCAACCCGCTCAGTAAAGAAATTGCAGATATGGAAAGGCATGATGTTATCGCCTATATCGCTTCCTGCATTGGCGATTCTCCAACACACCTTTCCAAGGCGGAAGAAATTTTCAACTCCATTAAATATTCTGTTACCGAATACGTTTTAAAACATGAGTTTAACGAAGAAAGTGGTTTGTCGGTTCAGGTCGCCCTTTGGCTGGAAAAGCGAAGACAACCGGCGCTGTTTAAACCCCTGGAAGATATTATTAACAAGTACCTGAAGTCTGAGAAATAAGCCGAACCTGACGGGGCTTCATTTGGCAAAATTATCTAATGGTTTATAGACTGCTGATCCTTCTGTTTGTACTGGAAGGTTGCGCCTCGGGTAAATTGCTGAATCCGGAAAAAACCACTCAACCGGAAATACCGGATATTTATAAAACTGCCTATGATGTGGAAAAATATAACCCGCAAAAATACGAGGCCAACCAGGATGTCGTCAGGGGCGATCTTATTCCGGGGCAGACCGTAAACCTCAACCCGGATATCCTGGCGCATTCCCTTTCCCGTGCACATCAATTGCAGACCTCAAAAACCCAGGCTTTGGCGCAACAACCCCCTGCGGTTGAAAAAAAGAAGCCCAATTCGAGGGTAATCTATAGCGGCAATGAGCTGATTAGAGACAACGAAATCAACAAAAAGACGGGTCAAAGCCAGGTCGTTGTTTCCATCAGGGGCAGGGCCCTTGTCCGGTATGAGCAAATGTCCATGAGGTCTGCCGGTATACGCATTGTGGGGGCCGACGGCGATCATGTCATATCGGATACCCCCGTGACCATCGAGGACCATAAATCAAACACAATCCTGAGGGCCGGTTATGGAGAATTTAACCGCCTGCAAAATCGCGCTTACTTTAAAAAATCACCTTCGGTGGTACAATACAATAAAAAGTCCGGCGAAAAAACAACGATAACCGGCGATGAAATGGACCGGTATTTTTCCACCTCTGTCACGAGGTCCTATGGGCACGTTGTTGTAAACTACTCCCAGGCTAGCGCCTATGCGGCACATCTCGTATATTATGAAATTGAAGACAGGATTGAACTGGACGGTAATCCCGCCATCTATGAGAAGCAAAATATATATACGGCCGATAGAATGACGCTTTATAAGGATCGAAAGGTCGCCGTACTGGAAGGAAATGTCCGCGTACTTGTCACCCAGGAGAAAAAAGATGCTTCTGACTCCAGGCAGCTACAGACCTTGATCACCGGGGATTACGCCGAATATCACTATGGAAGCGTCGTAAAGACCGTCGAGTTTAAGAGCGTACGTCAAAACAGTTTTGTCTATGCAGCCAGAAAAGACACAGATACGTATTGCAGGCGAATGATTGCCAGGGGAGAGCAGTTAGACGAGGTAGAGTTATTTGAAGATATCTACATCCTGGACAAGGAAAATCGAACGCGGTTGTATGGCGAATATGGAAACTACAGCAGGAAGGACCATCGATCAAAGGTATTTACCCGGGAAGATGTTCATGGAAACCCGGTACGCCCGGTGATTGTCTTTTTTAACAAAAAAGATGTGATAACGGGAAAAATGACCTCCGAAATACTGGATCGCGACCTGGAAAAGAAAATGACCTATGCCAGGGGTAGTGTAGAGTTTCAACTCTATGAAAAGGCGGACAACCCGGATCTGGCCCCGTCCCTTCAAAATTTATTGCACGGGGAATGGTCTGAAATGGATGACCTGAAAAAGGAAATTTATTTGCTCGGCCATCCGTATATACAAAACGATCAAAGCAAGATATTTGCCGCCCAGATCATCATATACCCTGACCAGAACCGTCTTGAACTGATGAATTCTGTCAAGGGTATCTTTGCCAATTAAGCAACCCCACCTTCGGCCCGCCTTCGGGCCGCCTTCGGCGTACCTATCGGCGTACCCATTGGCGTACCAACTGGCCTGCTTTTCGATCGCATGGAACTTTCTCTATATTGTTCTGCGAATGGTTTTAACCTAAGCTCTTAAGAGCTTAGGTAGTACGTTGTTGAAACAATAGAATAAACCTCAAAGTTCAATGCTTTACTCGAAAAGGCTGGTTTTTCTTCGAAAAACTCCGCGAACAGGCCTGCGGCCTGCTTTTCGATCGCATTGAACTTCTTCTACCCCATTAAGTGATTCATTTTAACCTAAGCTCTTAGATAAAAACCTGGTTGGTTTGTGGGAATTTGACTCATTAACTGGGAAAAAAAAGCCGATAAATTATGCTAATATGGCAATCGATGAGAACGTTGATAAGAAAAAGCTCGATGAAAAAAAACCCTCAACGAGAGAAGTTGAAGTAAAGTCAAAAACCGAGAAATCATCGGAATCGCCTGGCGGGGAAGGCGCCGGTCCCATTCAATTTAAACAAAACTCATCGCTACGGGTACGGCTTGCCTGGATGTCGATTTTCATTACCATTTTAATTCCGTTAATTGTGGGCGGAACCAGTATGGTCAACCTCAGGGCCCAGCTGAAATACGAGGCCCGAATTGTGATTCGCCAGACTGCCAGTTTTATTCGTGAAATTCTATCGCATACGTTGTTTGACAGGTATTCGCACGTAGAGATGCTGGCGGGAAGCGACCTCGGAAGGGCCGGCGTAAACACCATGGCATCGCCCCAGCTTACAGCCACCTTGAACGAGTATATTTCGGAGTACGGCTTTTATTCTTTAATGATGATTTTTGACAAAAATGGTATTTTAAAGCAGGTTAACAACCACGATGCCGAGGGAGAGAAAATCGATACCGGCAAACTGATCGGGAAAAGTTACAATACCTGGGAATGGGAGCATTACGATACGGATACGGGAGATTATCATACCTGGTTCAACGAATGCGTCAGTCCAAAACGAGACAAACCTTATTTTACTTCCGTTGTTCGAAAATCAAAAACGCTGGATGATCTGGGAATTGAACCATATAATATTTTATTTGCGATGCCAATTCGAAATGGCGAGGGTGTGATGGGGTGTATGGTCACCGCGTTTAAGATATCCGAGTTTCGTTTGATCTTTAATTTTTCCGTAAACCAGATGCGCCGGAAATGGAAATCCTTTGAGTTGCAAATCATTGACCGAACCGGGTTGGTGATCTGGGAGTCCTATAAACAAAACAGCGAGAGTTTTAAGACAAACGTGGTCAATTTAAACGCCGAGATAGCCACTCGCTGGAAAAAAACCGGCCAGGGAACCATCGAGGACGAAGAGGTTCACGAGAGAACCAAAAGGTTAATGTATACCGGTATTGTAAAGGAAAGCGGTTTTAGAAATTACCCGGGTCTTGGCTGGGGAATCATTGCCAGGGCCGAGATCAATCATATCATGGAGCCGGCCACGAAGGTATTGTTAAGCACCCTTTGGGTTACCGGTATCATCGTTGCCCTGATCGTGGTATTGATTTTTATACTTTCCCAGAAAATTACGGGCCCAATTGATCGATCGGTGAGCCTGATCGAGCGAATCGGCAAAGGCGACCTGGCGGCCATGATAAGCGTCGAGAGTAACGACGAGGTAGGCAAGCTTCAGTACTACTTGAACCAGACTATTTATAATTTACGAAATCTTGTCGAGGCCCTGGTAAATGCCAGGGGACGGGCCTCAGAGGTCTCCATCGAGGCCTCAAACAAGGCCCGGGACGTTCTCCGGGCCAGCCAGGAGCAGGCGGCTCTTCTTGAGGAGTCTTCAGCGGCCATCGAAGAGCTTGGTCTTTCGACCCAGAGCATTTTCGAAGCTACCCAGAAACAGCTTGCGGGAGCCGAGGCCAACTCCAAGGCGATGGACGAACTCAAGCACATGTATACAAAGTCGGCGGACATCCAGGACCAGATCAGCAAGGAAGCCGAAGAGAGTATGCAGCATGCCCGTTCCGGGGGCGCCGCGGTGCAAATGTCGATACAGAGTATGGCCGATATTTCCGAAACTTCGCAGCGAATTCTCGGTATCATCGACGTAATTAACGACATCTCCGATCAGACCGACCTTCTGGCTTTGAACGCCTCGATCGAAGCTGCCAGGGCGGGGGAACACGGTAAAGGTTTCTCGGTGGTTGCCCAGGAGATCAGCGAGCTGGCCGAGAGAAGTTCCGCCTCAGCCAAGGAAATTGCCCGGCTGCTGCGTACAGCCAACCAGAAGGTGGAGCTTGGTACCGACAAGGTAAATGCCACTAAGGAAATTTTCGAACGTATTATTATCTCGATGGATCGATTGACCAAGGATATTCACATGGTACGGGATTATGACAAGCGCCAGAGCGAAGCCGTCATTCAAACCTCGTTTCGCGCGGGTAATGTGGCCAACCTCGCCAAGGAAATTGCCGAGGCGACCAAGTTGCAGAGCCAGTCCAGCGAAGAAATCACGAAGGATATGAATCGCGCCAACGAGATTACCTCTAACAACGTGGATCAATCCGAGGCATTGGACCTGTTGCTGCAAAATCTGACAGGCGTACTTGACGAAGTTGGCAGCCTGGTGCATAACTTCAGCCTGCCTGATCGCAAGAAGACCAGGTTAGGGTAAAGCTCCCGGATCCATTCCCAAAACAAAGAAAGAACCAGAGAAGGGGGCCCGGTAAAGATGGAGACCCCCCCCGTTTTTTTCAGGATAAGGTTCTATAGATATTTCAGGAACGTTCGAATCCAGAGTTGAATGTTGTCTTTGTTTAGCGGCGCCATGTCTGGTTCATGCATTTGAATTTTTTTCTCCGCCATGGCGATTTCTTTTTTTTGAAACCCGAGGGTCTCCAGCGATTCAATTAAAATCGAATTTACCAGGTCGGTTGTAGAAAGAATTTTCGAGCCCGTGTCGTTACCAAACCTGGCGATAATATTTTCCAGTTTTTTATGCCGCGTTTTTGCCTCAAATAAAATTTTCTCGGCCTTGCTTTTTCCGATCCCGGGAACTCTCAAGAGTATCTCCGGGCTGGAATTTTTCAGCGAACTTAAAAAATCATCGATGTTGCAGTACGACAAAATGCTCATCACAATTTTTGGGCCGATACCATGAAGGCTGATGAGAAAATCAAATAATTCCACCTCGTGTTCGTTTAAAAACCCGTAAATGGATTGGGCAGTTTCGCTGTAGTGAACCCGTGTATAAAAAATTACCTCTTCGTCAGTCCCCCGGGCGTTAAGCTTTTCGGTGACGGCCAAAGTGGTATGTACCCGGTAGCCGACGCCGTTTACATTCAGGTGTACCGTCAGGGGCGAAAGCCGGTGAACTCTTCCAATTAAAAATGAGATCATATTTTTTTCCTGTGACCAAACCAGGCGTAGAGGGCAAGCGATAAACCGTCTGCGGCGTCGTCCGGGCCTGGAATTTTTTCGAGTTTTAAAAGCCGGGCGATGATTTTTTCTACCTGTTTCTTATCGCCCCGGCCGCTGCCGGTAATCATTTTTTTCAAACTCGTGGGGCTGACCGAAACGTAGGGGATTTTGTGCCGGGCAAGACACAGGAGGGCGACGCCGCGAGCCTGGATCAACTGAACCCCCGTGGTGAGGTTTTTGCGGAAAAAAACCTGCTCAACGGCGCAAAACGTTACCGGGTTTTGGGCGATCAACGATGTTAAATGGGATTCTATAGACAGTAATCGTTCGGCTTCGGGCATTGCCGCCGGGGTTTCAAAAACGCCGCTGCTTTGATATACCGGGGTACCGGTTTTCTCCGCGGAAATCATTCCATAGCCCAGCCTGCCATAACCCGGATCGATGCCGAGAAAGATCATGCGGCGGCTTACCCTTCTACCAGGGCTTCTTCGGGAATATGTAAATTGGAATAGAGGTTTTGTACGTCGTCGTGATTTTCAAGGGCGTCCATTAAACTCAGGTTGGCCTTGACATGTTCCATATCCAGGTCGATATAGCTTTTGGGGACATACCGAAGTTCCGATTGCACGACCTTCCAGTTTCGCGCTGCGACAACCGGGGCAAGGGCCTCAGAAACCGCATGAAAACGATCTTTCTGGGTTTTAATGACAAATTCGTGTTCGGTTTCAATTTCAAAATCATCGGCGCCAATTTCAATGACAAGGTCGATCAGGTCCTCTTCTTTGATATTTGGGGCTTCAACGACAAAGACTCCGAGGTGTTCAAAAAGAAACCCAACAGAACCGGTTTCGCCAAGGGAGCCGCCAAGTTTGGTGAAAATATTTTTCAATTCAGGTACGGTCCGGGTTTTTTTGTCGGTCATGACCTCGATTATGTAGGCAATTCCATGGGGGCCATAGGCCTCGTAGGTGATTTCTTCATAATCGACGCCCTCAAGTTCTCCCGCGCCTTTTTTGATGGCCTTTTCGATATTGTCCTTGGGTACGTTAAAGTCCCGCGCCTTTTGAACCGCGGTTCGAAGGCGCGGGTTGGAGTTCATGTCAGAGCCGCCGAGTTTGGCCGAAACCATGATTTCCTTGGCAAGCTTCGTAAATTGCTTGCCGCGTTTGGCGTCGGCTGCGCCCTTTCGGTGTTTGATGTTATTCCACTTGGAATGCCCTGACATAAGAACCGCCTTGTATTATCTTTTCTTTAACCACTTCATCATGGATCGCAGTTTGGAACCGACCTTCTCGATAGAGTGGGCGGCTTCTTCTTTTCTCATCCGGTTGAAGTTCGGGTAACCGGCGTCGGTCTCGGCAATCCATTCTTTGGCAAATTGACCGCCCTTGTCTTTTTGAATGCGGTCGAGGACTTTTTTCATTTCGTTTTTTACATGAGCGTCGATGACTCGCGGGCCGCTGACGTAGTCGCCGTATTCGGCCGTGTCAGAGATGGAATCGCGCATGTTGGCCATGCCGCCTTCGTAGATGAGGTCGACGATGAGCTTGGTCTCATGAAGGCATTCAAAATAAGCAATTTCAGGGTCGTAGCCTGCCTCAACGAGGGTTTCAAAACCCGCCTGGATCAGGTGCGATACGCCGCCGCAAAGAACGGCCTGCTCGCCAAACAAATCGGTTTCCGTTTCTTCTTTGAAGGTGGTTTCCAGAATTCCCGCACGGCCTCCGCCTACGCCGCAGGCATGGGCCAGGGCTCGTTTATGAGCTTCGCCGGTGGCATCCTGGTAGATGGCGATCAACGAAGGTACTCCGCCGCCTTCTGTGTAGACGCGGCGAACCAGGTGGCCTGGGCCTTTGGGGGCAACCATGTAGACGTCGATGTTTTTTTCAGGTACGATCTGGTCATAGTGGATGTTAAAACCGTGAGAAAAAACCAGGGCCTTGCCTGCTTTTAAATGAGGTTTAATTTCGTTTTCATAAAGCGGTTTTTGAACGGTATCCGGGGCCAGAATTTGAATGATGTCAGCCGCCGCCGCAGCTTCTGCCACAGACATAACCTTAAAGCCGTCGTTTTCGGCAGTTTTCACGCGCGCCGAGGTGGGTTTTAAACCAATGATGACGTTTAAGCCCGAATCTTTCATATTTTGGGCCTGGGCATGGCCCTGTGAACCGTAACCAATTACGGCAATCGTTTTATTTTTTAATACATTTAAATCGCAATCCTCATCGTAGAACATTTTAGCCATGATATCTCCTTGGTGATTTCGGTTTGTAAGTAGCCCTGTCAGTAGCCCTGTTAGCGCCAAAGGGTGCGAATATTTCGCTTGCCGAATCTACAGTAAACGTTCAATCGCGATTTGCCCCGTCAAGAAAAGTTTATGGGGCGATCTGACAAATGGTCAGATCACAAGAATTGAGTATTTTGGTTTAACACGGGTATGGGCATTGATATTTAGAATTAGGGCAAAAAAAACGCCCCGGGTGGGGCGTTTTTAACTTTAAATTCGAAAAGCCGGTTATTGTATGAATTAACCGTGGCTTTTGAAGTAGTTTTTGGATTTTTCGACGTCGGCAACCATGCTGTCTTTGCCGGGCGTCCAGTTTGCGGGGCAGACTTCGCCGGCGTGGCTTTCGACGAACTGGTCGGCCTGTACAAGGCGCAAAACCTCGTCGACGTTTCTGCCAACGCTGTTGTTGTTGACCATCATGACCTTGAGGTTACCCTTGGGGTCGATGATAAAGACGCCGCGCAACGAGATACCGGCATCCTCGATCAAGACGCCATACTTACGGGAAATTTCCTTGGTGATGTCGGCCAGAAGGGGAAACTTGATGTCGCCCAGACCGCCTTCTTTTCTAGACTGGTTTACCCAGGCCAGGTGGCTGAACTTGCTGTCGACGCTGGCGCCAAGAATCTGGGCGTTGATTTTTGAAAATTCGTCAGCCTTGTCCGAAAACGCGGTGATTTCGGTCGGGCATACGAAGGTAAAATCCAGCGGATAAAAGAATAATACCACATATTTTCCCTTGTAATCGCTCAAAGAAACTTTCTTGAATTGTTTGTCTACGACGGCGTCTGCGGAAAAATCCGGCGCCTTTTGTCCTACTTGTATCATTGATACCTCCATATCTTGAAATTGTAATAAACGTCAGAGTTTAAAACTTGTCACTACAGAAAACACAAAAATCAGGGGTTTGCCCAATATTCCTTGCATTTGCATTTAAATTTTTAAAAGATCGGGCATTCATGAAAAACCCCGGGGAAAATACCAGTACCCATGTCAGCTCAAGGTATGCACGAGTGTGGTCGAGCCTGTGCCATTTAGTTGTTAATTAAAATCGGGGCACAGGCTCTTGGGGGTTTTTTGTTTTGATCGTCCAAAGTTACCTTTGTTTTAAAGAGGCTGCCCCTTGAAGGTTTTGCCAGTGGGTCAGGGGCCTTGCGGTTTCTTTGGGCGAGGGCGTTGCCTTCTTGATGACGATCCTGCCGGGGGTTTTCATGCGAAAGACCAGGCCCTGCGACGAAACCAGCTTAACCTGCGAGGGCTCAAATTTTTTCGGGGTAACTTCAATGAAACAGGTTTCGAGTGTTTTCAGGCTTTTGGCGACTTCCGGCGATAGACTCACATGGATTTCGCCCGATGCCGAGTCTACGGTATTGGTCATGACGTAGGCGGCCGGCTCCAGAAGGGAAAGGGCAAAGAGGTCACCGCTTTCCAGGCGGGCGCTGTCGAAAACCGTTTTGCCTTCTTTATCGGCCACCTTGACGCTGTAGCCTTTGCCTGACGAGACGTGAAATAATACATAGCCTTTGGGCGAAACCGAATGGGCCAAACATTTTTTTTTGGCCTTTTCGTGGCAACAACAGTCCGGGTGGCGCCGATGATCCGGGGCGGTCCGGGCCAGGTCGATATCCAGTTGCATTTTTTCAACCTTTTCGTCTACGTCAAATTCGACATTTTTATAAGCCCGGCCATTTTCAAAAATCGTAACGCAATAACGCCCCGAAGCATGAAATTGACGTAAAACCATGGTGGTCATGGAAAGCGACCCGCTGTCGAAGATCGAAGTGTTGAAAAGTTGTAAATGTACTTTTGAATGCATCTTATTACCCCACATTTGCTTCCAGGATCATTTCCCGGTCGTTGTTAAATACTTTTAAATCCCGAATGGGTATTTTCACCGGTATGAGCATCGAAGGAACCCCCGGGTTCGGGTTGGCCGCGGCCTCCAGTACCGGGAAAGGATCCTCAATTTCAACCAGGGGAAATTTTGAGGCCAGGTCGTCGGCGATAACCTGCAGAATAAAATCGGTGATGCCGAAGCTGACATTGAGCAGGTCCGAAATCCATTCCTGGAGATCGTCCCCGATGTCGAGAATGGCCCTGATGACATCCACAAAGGCGCCGAGTATCGCCTTAATGAGGTCCCTTGCCCAGCCGGGAAGAAACCCCAGGAGGTTGTCGACGGCAAAGTTGATGGCGTTATCCAGCAGGTCGCCGACGATGTCGGCGATATCAAAAAGATCGACATCCAGAAATTGCGGGTCGATAAAAAGCTGCCAGTGGTTGGCAAGCGACGGATCCATATCCTGGGCGTCCCAGTCGTTCATACCGGCGGGTCTTGCCGGTTTTATATTGTACTTCGTTACGAGGCTTCCGGTTACCGAAATCTCCGAAGTGATGATGCCGCCAAGGGGCAGGGTAAAACTGATATCGGGGTCGGCGCTGAAGATACAGACCCTCGGCGCCCTGACCAGGCAGCCACCGGTAAAGATGTTCGGGATAATGCAAAAGCCCCCCACGCAGATTTCGGGGATATCGATACCCAGCGAGAGGTCGAGCCTGTCCCATTTGATGTCGAGCTCCTTGATTTGAACCGTGTTGTCGGCTCGCAGGTCTATGGTACCGCCTTCGAGGTGGGCCTCCAGAACGTAACCGGCGCTGAAGGGGCCAAAGTCGCCGCTGTCGGAGTTTGCAAAATGAAAGTTGTCGCGAATTTTCTCAAACAAGGCCTTAAACGTATTTTCCGAGGCTCCAATTGTAAGGTGCGCCATATTAAATTACCTCCGCTTTGATAAACGCCTTTAGCTGGTCGTTTTCGATGGCCGGGTTATTTGGAACCGAGGCCGAAATGGGCATCGCGCTGATGACGATGTTTGTGGGGGTGGGGAACAGGTCGGTTGCTCCTTCGGTAAGATTTAAGGAAAACGATTGCAGGAGAATTTTCAACCCCGGCAAAATTCCCAGCTTGAGCATCAACCCGATATAACATTCCAGGCTGTTTTCCAGGCCTGCGGGCTTGAGGTCGACGATTTCGATGCCGTCGATAAAAGGCTCCAGGTATTCCTTCCCGTTAAAGACGGTTCGCCGCATGCCGCCGATGGCATAGGCGTCCAGGCAGAAGCAGTTTAACTTGCGCGTCGGCAGGGCAATGATGGGCGTTCTCGGAGGGACTTCCTCGACATGGGTAAGACTCATCGCGGGCATACGATTTGTCGAAAGTTCTAAATTTTCAAAAGAGGCCATGTCGTGGTCGATAAAATCTTTAGGGGGGCAGCCGATGCCGGCGCAGACGCTTAACTTGATTGCCAGGCGCTGCGCCTTTAAAGGCGGCCCCAATTCGGGCGGCAGGGGGAATTCGTCGCCGGGGTGAAAGTCAATTTTAAACTCTGTCAACTGGGCGGCAAAGTTTACCCCAAAGCGCGTACCGGGAATGGGCAGCGGGTCTACGATGGTCAGATGGGGATTGTTCCTGATGTTGATTATCGGGTGAACATTGATGGCTTTGCAGAGAAGCTGGGGATTTTTTGCCACCGCCGCCGTGGCGTAATTAAACAACGAGGGGCGCTGTCTTCGAATGTGATCGACGATTCGGTTAAAGCCTTCTTCGTGAAACGAAGCGTAGATGTCGCAATTGTCTGTATATGCCATGAAAACCTCCGAAAAAAAGATTTTTTACAATGATCCTTTAAATTGATCTTTATTAAAATGACTTTTGCCAGGCTTAGTTTAAAGTCTGCAAAAATCTATCGTCGGTTTCCAGGGTAGAAATGCAAGGAGAACAATGGAATGATGATAAGTATAAAAATAGACATTGTCTAAAAAATTCAATAGTTTTGATATAAAAAATGAATTTCTGTTTTTGTCGAATGTTTTTACCAGGGGATTCATAAAAGAAATGGAAAATTCAATTTAATGTTGAAACAATGTACCAAAAGGTCTATATTTTTGTTATGAGCACACTGGTTGAGGAAATTAAAAAAAATATGGGTTCAAAAGAAAGGATGATTCGAATTTCGTTTGGTTTGATTTTAGCCGGGCTGGGGTTTTTCTACTTCGGCGGTAAAAATGGCGAAATTCTCGGGGTAACCATGGCCTTGCTGGGGGCCTTGCCCTTGCTGACCGGGTTGTTTAACTATTGCCCGTTATATGCCGCCCGCTGGTCCAGGGCAGATAAAAAACGGCGATAAGTTACTTTGACGTGTTACTTCCCTGCATTGTGTTTATAAGCTTTGCGTTTATAAATTACTTTTGATGAACTTCTTGATATCTTCCCGGCGATTTTTATCCGGGTTGTAGATTACGTAGTCCAGAACCGTGTGTAAAATGCTCCCGATTTGTTTTCCTTCAAAGCCCATCTCTTTGAGATCGTTGCCGTCGATATCCAGTTCGTTTATATACAGGACAAATTTCTTTCTTCGATAATCTCGCATAACCCCGATGATTTCGCCGAGGATTTCGTCATAGGCAAAGGGCCGGTCGTTTTGCGGCGAGGTATCGCGCTTATGCTGCAGGTGGTGGCGATACAGTATTTCCTTGGTAAAACGAAGATGGCTCATCCAGTCGCATGGGTCGATATTTGCCAGGGCTTTTTTAATGTAGACCGAATTTTCCAGGTGTTGTTGATCTTGCTCTCCCGGGTTTTGATCTTTTGCCTGTCTGCCCAGTCGATGACCAACGGTGTCGAGGGCCTCCAGGAGAGGGGAGGTCAAAAGCGAGGCGCAAAGCTTCTGGGTTTTTAACGGGAACCGGTTTCGGTCGAAAAAAACCTTCATAAGATTTTTAACCCCTTCTTTGTTTACAACGGCATAGGAGTTTTCTTCGCCGAATTCCTGGTAAAAAAAATGGGCCGTATAGACGGCCATGTTGCGAGGCATCGAATGTTCAATGGCCTGCATCAGGTTGTTCCATTTGGCATCTTCAAAATTCAAATGTTTGAATTCGGGAAAAAACAATCCAAATATACCGGTTCTTTTCAGGGCGTTCCAGTAATCATGCTTGCTTTTGATCTTAAGGGTTTTTTTCCACTCGTCGTAAAAGCGTTCGGGGGCGACTTTGGCGATGATACCGATGTTTTTGTTCATCGCGGCCTCGGTGTCGGGGTCAAACCGAAAGCCGAGGTTTGCCATCATCCGGCATCCCCGGATGGGCCGAAGACCGTCTTCGCGAAACCGCGCCATGGGGTCGCCAATCGTGCGAATGATACCGGCTTCGATGTCGTTTTGGCCGCCGACATGATCGATGAGAAGTTTGCCAGACAACTGGTAGGCCATCCCGTTGATCGTGAAGTCGCGGCGCATTACGTCTTCTTCCAGGCTGTGCCCGAACGATACGGTCTCGGGTCGGCGGCCGTCGCTGTAGACGCCGTCGCTTCTGTAGGTGGTGACCTCGATGGGCCGGCCGTGGTACAATACCAGGATCGTGCCGAATTTTTCGCCTACGGGAATGATTTTGGGGAAGATTTTTTTCATCTGCGCCGGGTGGGCGTTTGTCGTAAAGTCCAGGTCGGATATATTTCTTTTTAAAATTAAATCGCGCACCGACCCGCCGACAAGGTAGACTTCAAACCCGTTTTCCCGTAATTTTTTTTCGACATACATGGCAGCCTTTAACAGGAATTCGGGAATGCGATCGGTCAGATCGATTTGTATAGAGTTCATCGCGTACCACCAGTGGTAAATCCCCCATTGCCCTTACAAGAAAAAATTGAGATGCTAAAAAATAGCTTTATGTATATTTATTTAAAAAGGAATCATTTTCAAGAGCACGAAGGCCAGGCATAAAAACAATCCAAAAGGAATTTTTAACGTGCGGGCCGTGCTCCAGGATTCTTTTCTGTGGCGAATGAAAAAATAAACAACGGCCATAAACGAGGCCACGGTCGGCAGATACAGACTGTGGGGAAAACCGGCAGCCAGGCTTAGAACCACAACGAGATGAATGTCCGCAAGGCCGAGTTTTCCCGGCATCAGGTAGTTTAAAAGATGCAACAAGGCAAACCAGGAAACCGCCACCGCGGCAATCGCCGGGATGTTTTCGTTAAAACCTGCCGCTATTTTTTCAGTCACGGTTACCAGGAAAAAAACCCAGAGGGCTTCTGTGGGAATTAGAAAGTATTCCCTGTCGATATTTGAAATAAAATAACAAAGCAAGACATAAAATATCATGAAAATGGTAGACATGTGGTAGTGATCCACATGGTTTCTGGCTGAAATAAAATAGAAAATTCCATACAAAAAGGCCAGTGATTCTTCGAACAAATACACCCCCGAAATCTTTTGCCCACAGTGGCGGCATTTACCGCCGGAAAATAAAAAACCGGCAATGGGGATTACAAAAACCGGGCCCAGGACATGGTTACAATGATCGCAACGGGACCGCCCCGACAAAATGTATTTCCATTTGTAAATGATGGTTTTTCGGGACCTTTCGTAAAAGGCTGTTTTGCAGCGCGACGTAAACAGCCGGGCAAAGGAAACGATTGCGGAAAACGAAAAGGCGTAGTAGAAGGCAAACAGGGAGTCGGTCGGGCTCATCTGCAAATCAGCCGGGGCGGGACATCAGGTATTTTTCGAGGTATTCCGAGATATCCTGGATGTTCTTGTCGACCATGTTGCGCAGTGTCTCGGGAATTTGCTGATCGCGGATTACCCGGTAATAGTTTAAGGCCTTGGTGATTTGTTTTTTCCGAATAAACCTCTGGGCCTTGACCAGCATCGGTTTGTATTTGTAATAGGCATATTCCAGGATGTTATGGTCCTTGGAGAGGGCGTACTGGTGCGGAATTTTGCTGAAGTCATAGGTGATGGTAATAAACGGCGTATCTTCCTGTTCGGGTTCCTTGAGTTCCAGTACGCCGCGAATTTCCTGGATGGCCGGTTTGGCTTGTTCTTTTTCCTCTTCCTCTTCTTCCTCATAACCTTCTTCGGCTTCGTCAAAGGACCCCAGGTCGCCGGCGCTTTGCAGGATGCCTTCGCCGAGTTCTTCTTCCTCTTTTTCTTCCGCTTTTTCTGCTTCGGGGGCTGATGGCGTGGGTTCGGTGACACCTGAGACCGGCTGGCCTTCTTCGGCGCCTGCTTCCATGCCTGCCTCTACAGAAGGCTTTTCGGCCCCTGGGGCAGGTTGTTGGGGGGGGAGTTGGCTGTCAAATTCTGCCAGGGGTGTTTCCGGTGCGCCTTCTTTGGTTTCCTTAGCTTCCTGGGCTTCCTGGGCTTCTTTGATTTCCTTAGCTTCCTTGGCGCTTTCTTTTGTTTCGGGCAGGCCTGGCTTTACCTGACCTTCGCCGGGCGGTATTTCGGGGGCCTCTTCAGATTCGACCTTCATTTTGTTGGTCTCAAAGATGGCTTTTTCGACCTGGAATACGCCGTCGGAAAGTTCCTTTAGCAGCTTCTCGATGTTGTTTTGCGGGTGAATTTCTTCTGAGGCTCTTTTGGGGGCTTCGCCCTTTTTTGGCGGCTCGGCAGGCTCTGGTACCGTGTCAAAAAAACCAAAGGGCCGGGGTTCTTCCCTGCCGGGTTGACCCGGTTCCTGCTGGGCCTGGTTGAGGGCCTGGAAAAAACCAAAGGGGATGCCCATGGGGGCGCCAGGTGTTCCACTTGAAAGAGGGGGCATTTGCCCGGCCCCCGCCCCGCCATCAAACGTCGGGGTGCCGGGGTATACCTGGGGCAGGGGGGTCATCTGGATTTGAATCGGGGCATTACCGAGCGGGCCCGGGGCCTGCGCAGGCTGCTGACCGGGTGTACCGGGAGTTGGCTGCTGTGGGCCGGTATAGTTTATATCAAGTTGAACCCGGGGCGAAAAGGGTTCATCGTAGTCGGTAAGAAAACTTTCGATGTCGCGGATATTTTGTTCGAGTTTGTCCCGCGAAGATTTCACCGGAATTTTATTGAGCATCCTCTGGTAGATGTCAAGGGCCATCTGGAATTCTTTTTTCGAGATAAAACTTTCGGCATTTAACAGGGTTTTAAAGTGATGGCTGTAAGGGCTGTTTCGGGGAATGATCTCGTAGGCCCGGTAGGTGACAGACGCGTTTTTGCCGGGTGAAAATTGCTGTTTAAACAGATTTTTTAATTCGGAACCCACGCCGGTATTTTTTTCGCCTTGACCCGTTTTTCCCGAATACAGGGAACCGGGCGTATTTCTCCCGGATTTTCGGCTGGTGTAGGATTTTTGTGAAGTATTGCGGATTTTACTTTTCAGACCCATGGTAATTTTACCTAAAATACTCGTTTATAAAGAAATCGGCCACAGCAGAAGGCTTCTGCGTGACAAGGAATTGTTGATAAACGAGAAATAGCTATGAGTTATTATCGCAAATCTGCCGGGTGAACTTAACGGCCCTTTTTAGGCAGAATGGGGGGAGCATGCGGGGATAATCCGGGGATATTGCCTCGATCATGCAAAGATTATTTGGCGATTAAAAGAGCTTCTTCGTCCTGGGCTTTTTTAATCACTTCTTCGGGAGCCCCGGAATCCAGTAGCGATTTGATATATTTTCGGTAATAGGTGCGGGCGTCTTCGATTTGATTGAGTTTTTGATGGGTCTGCGCCATGATTTTCAGCAAGTAGGGATCCCTGGAAAAATCATTGTAGGCGATACGGAAACTTTCGAGGGCGCGTTTGTAATCCTGCGGACCGAAAAAATACACCTTTCCGAGCAGAAGGTGGGCATAGCTGTTGTTGGCGCCCTTCGAAATAGCATCGTTGATTTTCTCAATCGCCCCCTGGGTATTTTTTTGATAAAATAAAACCATCCCGGCCTCGGCATAGGTCAGCGCGAAATTCGGGTTTTGAGAAAGATTGCGCGAAAACCATTCTTCGGCGGTTTTCAAGTAGGCCTGGTTTTGGTTCTGGTCGGCCGATTCCTCGTATCGTTTTAAATAAACAAGCCCCATGTTGTGAATGGCGTTGGGGTATTGCGCGTCAAGCTTGAGAGATTTCTGGAGAAAGCTCTCGGCCATGTCGTAGTCGTGGGCCGTTTCAATATAGTAGTTGGCGATTTCTTTAAAAACTTCCGGGGTTTGCTTTTTGGCTGCCGCCTTTTCGAAGGCCTTGCGTGATTCTTCCTGCTTACCGTGATTTTTTAATGCGACGGCTTCGTTATACAAGGAGTCATAACTTTTTATGCAATGAAACGTCAGAAACGGGACCAGGACAACCAGCAAACTTTTTTTCAGGGCCATGACGCAGAAAAACAAATTTGCACGTTGAGTCAATTAAAAATTATGCTAAAGGGTATAGAGCCTAAGCTCCGTATACAAAACATATTATACCATGAATGAATTTTTTAACAAATTGGGCGAAAAGCCGGTTGCCATTGCCCCGATGGACGGGTACACCGATAAACCCTTTCGAAGAATCTGCCGGGAGCTTGGTTCGGCCTTTAGCTTTACGGAATTTGCGGCCGCCGACGCCATTTGCCGAAACATCGGCAAGGTAGACAAAATTCTCGACTACGACGAATCCGAAAGGCCGGTTATATTCCAGATCTTTGGCCATGAGATCGATACGCTTGTCGAGGCTGCCGTGATTGCCGAGGCAAAAAAGCCCGACGCCATCGACGTAAACATGGGCTGTTCGGTGAAAAAAATTTGCCAGAGGGGCGCCGGGGTCGGTTTGATGCAGGAACCCGAAAAGGTGAAAAAACTGTTCCAGGCTTTAAAGAAAAAAGTCAAGGTTCCGGTGTCGGCCAAAATCCGGCTGGGTTGGTCCGACTCCGAAAAAAACTACCTGGAGATCGGCAAAATTCTCGAAGGCGAAGGCGCCTGGACCGTTTTCATACACGGCAGAACCCGCACGATGGCCTACAAGGGCGAAGCCTCCTGGGCCGATATCGCCCGTTTAAAAGAGACCCTGCAAATACCCGTTTTTGGAAACGGCGATGTCGGCGACCTGGCCGAAGCTCACGAAAAGATGCGCCGTTACGGGGTGGACGGGGTTTTAATAGGAAGAAAAGCCATGGGCAACCCCTGGGCCTTTTCGGGAAAGAAGTTCGAAGAAATAACCTACGAAGAAAGAGTAGAAGTGATGTTGCGCCACCTGGCGTTAAACATAGAGTTCTATGGAACGGAGCAGGGTGTCTTGTTACTTCGAAAACAAATCACAAGATATTTAAAAGGTATCCCCGCCTCTTCTCACATCAAACCCCTTTTAATCACCGAAAAAAACCCCGAAGTAATTCGGGAAATACTGTACAATTTTCAGTCCGAGGGAAAAACGAAGTAATAGCGTTTAACTTTCGCACATTTACTTTTCAGGCGCCCTTTAATTAAATAAAATTACGCTATGTGAATCTACTGGCCTGGTTTTTTGAATTTGACAGGATTTACGGGATTAACAGGATTTTTTTAAATTTAAAAGTGATGGGTAAAAATAAGAACGAGATCATTCAGAAATTTTAAATCCTGTATATCCTGTTAATCCTGTCTATTCCATTTTTTAATGGTTATTTTGTAGTGCATATTTTTCAATCGAAAAATAATTATGTCGGGTGGTTTGTTGTGGTACTGCGCAGCATTTCCCATATACGTTGTTATGCGCAAGCATAACAAAGTATATGGGAAAAATTAATACTCTTCCTGAGAACGGCTGGTGATGAGGAATTCATCGGGTACTTCGTGGATTTCTTCGCCGATTTGTACGGCAAGGTGGGCGCCGACGCGGCCGGGGCGGCATTTGTACTTGGGGCGTTCGCCGACGCGCAGGGTGAAGTCGTCATGAACGCGGGTGTTTAATTTGATTGTTTCGCCGACTTCAAGATTGATAAATTCAGAGAAGGGCAGGCTGGCTTCGCCGACATCTACGCGAACTTCAACCTCGACGTTTTCGAGTCGGTTCTGAATGATCTTCATGTTCAGCTCAGATTCGCCACGGCGTATGGAAGAAAACCAGTACTGGGCGGAAAGTTTGGCAATGATCGGCTCGATGGTGATGTAGGGAATACAAAGGTTCATCATGCCTTCGCTTTCGCCGATTTTTGTCTCCAGGGTGATGAGCATCACCATCTCGTTTGGGGGAACGATCTGGGCAAACTGGGGGTTGGTTTCGATCGTACCCAGGCGAGGCCGCAGGTCAATTACCGTCGACCAGGCTTCCCGGAGGTTTCCGAGAATGTGCACGACGATACCTTCGATAACCGAAAGCTCGATGTCGGTCAATTCGCGGTTGATCTTGTAGTGTTCCCCGCTTCCCCCGAATAACCGGTCAATGATCGTAAAGGTAATGGCCGGGTCCACTTCCAGGATAGCCGAACCCTTCAAAGGATCCATGTTGATCAATGCCAGCGTCGTCGGGTTGGGGATCGAACGGATAAACTCTTCATAGGTAAGCTGATCCACGCTGGTTACGTGTACGCCGACCATGGATCTCAGCTTTGCCGATAACGCCGTCGTGGTCAGACGCGCAAAGGTTTCATGCATCATCTGCACGGTTCGAATCTGGTCTTTAGAAAATTTATCAGGTCTTTTGAAGTCGTAAATTTTTACTTTTTTTTGTTCCGACTGCTGTGAAAATTCTTCGGGTTGAATATCCCCGCTGGAGATCGCGTTTAAGAGCTGGTCTATCTCGTCTTGTGAAAGTATGTCTGTCATTTTCTACCGCCGTTTTTCCGTCGTCTGCCCGTTATTTCACCAGTTGCGATTCAACGCCCGAGATTTGCCACAACGTATCTTTGGCGCTCAGGTAATAAGTATACATAAAATCCCTGTCAAAGCCTTCAATTTCTCTCATTGCCTTGACCTTTACCGTCGCTGTTTTATTCTCGACATTTTCCCCGATTACCTCAAACTTTAAAAGCTGGTGGTGCGAGGCCCCCATCAGGTATCTTTTAAAATCTTCGATGACCATGTTTTTTTTGGTTTCCGGCGCCCGGATGTATTGACGGGCATAATCGGGGTAATCCCGGATGATTTCATGAAGATCAATGTACTTGAAAAAGTTCAACCAGTTTTTTTCATATTCTGCGGTTAGCATCAGGTAAATAACTTCTTTCGGGGTAATTTTCAATTCCTGCATACCGAGGGAATTTTCCGCATAATACCTGTTGGAATTATAATTGTTGGTGGAGTCGATGTAGACATTGTAGTCGTTCTTTGAAGGTACGTATAACTGGCCTGCCTGCTCGGGGTTTGGGTAAAAATACGCCATTATATTGAGGGTAACCGACACCTTGCTCAACTCGTCGGGGGTGATGAAATCCAGCAGGTTGAAGGTCCGGGTAATGGACTCGCCAGGTTGTATCACAATGGCCCGGGCGTTATAATCCGTCGCGGTGTAATCGCCATAGTAGGTCTGGTTTTTAATCTCGCCCCGGCGGCTCTTGAGGGCGTCGGTTTTCAGGGGCAGGCTTTGACCCTTGGCGTCTCGAATGATAAACGTAAAATTTTTCAAAATGGAATTGTTCAAATAAATGGTCAGCGGGTAGAGGCCCTCGTTTCGGATCTGGCAATCCAGCATGATGGCGTCGTTTACGACATAGCGTGACTTTGCCGACGAGATGTAAAAGGCCAAACCCTGGCTGGAATAACTTTCGCTGAGATTACCTCTTTGGTCGTATTTAGGCCACCCTTGCGGCCCCCCCTGGGCTTTCAAGGAGCCGGGAAAAAAGATAAACAAAGAAAAAGCGGGCAGGTATATCGTGAAAAAAACGAAATGCGCATATAAAGATTTCTTAACGAAAGTTTGTGACATAACTAATTGATTTTCGGTCAAAAATCAAGAATCCATAAGACAGTTTTTTTAATTATTAAAGGCGTCTGTAAAAACCATATATTTGGACGTTTTGGGTAAGTGTGGGCTTTGCCCACATAAACCTAAAACAACAAATTATAAAGTTTTTACATGTTCCCTTAATAATTGATGAGTTGTTCCAGGGTTTTTTCTTTATCTTCGGGCCGGGCATATAACCGGTTGTTGATGATGGGGCGCTTGTGTTCGTCTTCAAAGGCCCGGGCAATTTTTTTTACCAGGCTTTTGTCGTACATCCACAGTACCGATTTATCGATACCCTCAAAGATCACCACAAACTTGTTTGAAAACAATTCCGAGATGTACTTTGCCCCCGAAAATTCCTCGTGTAGAATTTTTTTAATTTTTCGCCTGACCGAAAATGCATACCGCTGGCCCAACAGGTTTTCCAGCCGATCCAGGTTGGTAATCTGAACGACAAAAAGCGCGTAGGGGATTTGGTTGGTCGAGAGATTTTTTTCATGCCGGGCGATCGTGCTCTTTATACCATGCATCGGGTCTGTGATGGCGATACGGAGATTTTTTTGAGCCTTGTTGAGGTAGACATGGCTCAGGTAATACCAGAAGTAGGTTATGATCATATTCTGGGCAAACGACATGAATTCTGCAGAGGGTTCGTTTTTGACTTTCAGTAAAATAAAAAACCCGTACAGGCTCCCCTGGAAATACAATGGCAGCAACCGGCTGTCCTTTAAAATAACCTGGTCCTCTTGCGTAAAATTTTTACTGAACATGGATTCGCCAATCAGGTTGGGGTAGGTAAACCAGTTATTATATTGCCGACACTTAAAAATGACTTCCTCGTCCGGCGAAAATATCAGATTCTTTTGACTTTTTTCCTGCAGCCCCTTTTGAGAGACAAGAACATACTCCTCCTTCTCGTCGAGAATAAACAGGAGATAGGCTTCAAAGGTAAAAAGGTCGCTCAGGTAGGCGTTAAATATCCCGGCGGTCTCCTCCGGGGTTTTGCCCGACTGCAATTGCTGTTGAAAATACAGATACTTTTGGTAAACCTTTTCGCGAGAGTTCCATATTTTTTTTTGATTGTTGAGAAGTTCGCTTTGTTGAATAACGGAGCGAAAGGAGCCGACAACCTCGCCGAGAAGTTTAAGGTACAATAAATCTTCTATGGAATAATCCGTCGCCCCGATGGTTTTTCCCAGCAGCAGAAAACCGGTTAATTCCTCAAACTGCAAGATCGGAATAACGAGCTCAACCTGGAGAGATTGAAAAAGGTGGTATTCGTCGCCCACAATATCACTGGATAATTTGGCGGCATAGTGAATGTTCAGGTCCTTTTGAAGTACCCGCTCGATCCCGGAACGTTTAGAGAGGGTAAAATTTTCCGGAAAAATAAATCCCCGGTAGGCCTTGAGATCCATGCGGTTGTTTTCCTTGATGAAAATGGCCGCCTCGCGGGCGCCGACCTGGCCCAAAATGTTAAACAGCAGCGACTCCCACAGTTCTTCCGGGTTTTCAGAGATAGCCAGTTCTTTACATAGCTCGATCAGGTTGATCAGGGCCTCGATACGGCTGTTTAGAGAATAATCGGAGTCTGCCGGCAGGGTAGAACCGGAAATGTCGTCCGGTAACAGGTACTGAGAAAGATTGGCTTCCAGTCCGCTGATTCCGGTTTTTAAGAGCTGTTCTTTATTTACAGATCCTTTTTTTTTCAGGTGATCTTGAATTTTTTCTTCTTCCGGGTTTTCCTCCGAAGGCGCATAGGGGTAGGGAAGGTTGGCTAATGCTGATGAAGACTCGTCAAGGGAGGAGATATTTTTAGATTTTATGGCCCTTTCTCGCAAGCCCATTATAAACCCAGATCTTCCATAACTTTTTGGTACAGTTTAAAGTATTCCGATTTTGCAAATTTTTCAATTAACTCATCCGGCAGTTCCCCGAGGAGATTGTCCAGGTAGGCTACCACTTTTTTTAATTCGTCCCGGTTTGGCAAAGACGCGCCGGCTTCCTTGTGGAAATTAACTTTACCCTCTTCGTCCGAAATTACATTGGCGACATTTGTTTCTTTTTCCATATTATTTTCGGTAACCGGCTCTTCAATCTCTCCGTGTTCACTGGGGGTTGCGCTGGTATCTTCGATATCCCATTCGTCGCCTAGATCAACCGGGATTTCTTCGGTAAAGTCTTCTTGAGTCATTTCATGGGTCATTTCTTGGGCCATTTCATCAGGTATTTCGTAATCTTCTTCCGCGATGTTTTCTTTGGGGGTCGAATATTGCGGGGTTATATCCTCCGCGGCAGATGGCATGACTTCGGTTGGCTCGGGGGCTTCATCGTTGAATACGGCAATTTCGATATCTTCCTCTTCCCCAGAAGGCTCCGTATCATCAATTGGGGTTTTTAGATCAGACCTTGATTCGGCAAAAACATTTTCCAGCTCGTCGTCGGAAAGGGCGATCGGCCCTTCGTCGTTTTGGTCCTCAAAGAAGTTTTGTTCAACCTCTGTTTTTTCTTCTGCCGCTTCTTCAGATGTCTCTTCTGCAGGTTCTTCAAATGTGACAAACTCTTCATCGGGAGAAAATGATTCCGCAGTGGCAGCTTCTTCTTTTGGTGTAAACGAAAAGTCAAAATCGTCATCGATATTTATATCTTCAATCGTATCTTGCTCAGGAATGGCAATTTCTGTTTCCTGTAAATGTTCTGCGGATTCCTGCGTTGGCGAAATATCGGTTGGGGGGATTTCTTCGTCAAGTGCCGTTGCAGAATCGGCCAGGGCAAATTCCAGTTCGTCGTCAGAAAGGGCGATGGGCCCCTCGTCGTTTTGATCCTCAAAGAAGTCTGGTTCGACTTCCGTTTTTTCAGCCGTGGATTCATTGGGGGTATCTTGTTTTGGTTCCTCAAATATGACGAGGTCTTCTTCGGGGGAAAACGAAAAGTCAAAGTCGTCCTCGGTATTTACATCCTCAATGGTATCTTGCACAGGAATGGCAATTTCTGTTTCCTGTAAATGTTCTGCGGATTCCTGTGTTGGCGAAATATCGGTTGGGGGAATTTCTTCGTCAAGCGCGGTTGGAGAATCGGCCAGGGCAAATTCCAGCTCGTCGTCAGAAAGGGCGATGGGCCCCTCGTCGTTTTGATCTTCAAAGAAGTTTTGTTCAACCTCTGTTTTTTCTTCTGCCGGTTCTTCAGATGCCTCTTTTGCAGGTTCTACAAAAGTTATGAGGTCTTCTTCGGCAGTTGCAGATTCTTCTTCTGGTGTAAACGAAAAATCAAAGTCGTCTTCGACATTTACATGTTTAATAGTTTCTTGCACAGGAATTGCAATTTCTGTTTCTTGTAAATGTTCTGCGGGTTCCTGCGTTTGTAAAATATCGATTGGGGGGATTTCTTCATCAAGTGCGGTTGAAGAATCAGAGAGGGCAAATTCCAGCTCGTCGTCAGAAAGGGCAATAGGCCCCTCGTCGTTTTGGTCTTCAAAGAAGTTTTGTTCAACCTCTGTTTTTTCTTCCGCCGGTTCTTCAGATGTCTCTTGGGTAGGCTCATCAAAAGTGACAAGCTCTTCATCGGGAGAAAATGATTCGGCAGTTGCAGATTCCTCTTCTGGCGTAAACGAAAAGTCAAAGTCGTCTTCGATGTTTATATCTTCAATGGTTTCTTCTTTGGGATTCGCTACTTCTGTTTCTTGTAAATGTTCTGCGGGTTCCTGCGTTTGTAAAATATCGGTTGGGGGGATTTCTTCGTCAAGTGCGGTTGAGGAATCGGCCAGGGCAAATTCCAGTTCGTCGTCAGAAAGGGCAATAGGCCCTTCGTCGTTTTGATCTTCAAAGAAGTTTTGGTCGATCTCGGGAGTTTCTGCTATTGGCCCTTCTGCCGGTTCTTCAGATGTCTCTTGGGTAGGTTCATCAAAAGTGACAAGCTCTTCATCGTGTGTAGCAGATTCTTCTGGCGTAAACGAAAAGTCAAAGTCGTCTTCTATATTTATATCTTCAATCGTTTCTTCTTTCGGAGTCGCTACTCCTGTTTCTTGTAAATGTTCTGCGGGTTCCTGCGTTTGTAAAATATCGATTGGGGGGATTTCTTCATCAAGTGCGGTTGAAGAATCAGAGAGGGCAAATTCCAGCTCGTCGTCAGAAAGGGCGATGGGCCCCTCGTCGTTTTGATCTTCAAAGAAGTTTTGGTCGATCTCGGGAGTTTCTGCTATTGGCCCATCTGCCGGTTCTTCAGTTATCTCTTGTGCAGGTTCATCAAACGTGACAAGCTCTTCATCGTGTGTAGCAGATTCCTCTGGAGTAAACGAAAAGTCAAAATCGTCTTCAAAACTTAAATCTTCAATGGTTTCCTCTTTGGGATTCGCTACTTCTGTATTTTGTAAATGTTCTGCGGGTTCCTGTGTTTGTAAAATATCGGTTGGGGGGATTTCTTCATCAAGTGTGGTTGAAGAATCAGAAAGGGCAAATTCCAGCTCGTCGTCAGAAAGGGCAATAGGCCCTTCGTCGTTTTGATCTTCAAAGAAGTTTGGGTCGATCTCAGGAGTTTCTGCTATTGGCCCTACTGCCGGTTCTTCAGATGTTTCTTGGGTAGGTTCATCAAAAGTTACAAGCTCTTCATCGGGAGAAAATGATTCGGCGGTTGCAGATTCGTCTTCTGGTGTAAACGAAAAGTCAAAGTCGTCTTCTATATTTATATCTTCAATGGTTTCCTCTTTGGGATTCGCTACTTCTGTATTTTGTAAATGTTCTGCGGGTTCCTGTGTTTGTAAAATATCGGTTGGGGGGATTTCTTCATCAAGTGTGGTTGAAGAATCAGAAAGGGCAAATTCCAGCTCGTCGTCAGAAAGGGCAATAGGCCCTTCGTCGTTTTGATCTTCAAAGAAGTCGGGTTCGGCTTCTGGTTTTTTTGCCGCAGTTTCTTCAGGCGCCTCTTGTGTTGGTTCCTGCAGCGTTTCTGACTCTTCATAACCGGGGGTAAATGTGAAGTCAAAGTCGTCATTGGGCAGGGATGTATCTTCGTCGTCCTCATGAAAGGAGTTAAACAATGTTCCGTCAGCCAGAACCCCCTCAATTTCTTCTTCACTTAGTTCCAGGGGCTGCGAATCATCATCTGGCAATAGATCGTCAGGGTTGTTTACGGGTTCGTCGATATTAAATTCATGCTCCAGGGTTTCCGGTTGCTGATATTCAACAGGCTCATCGGAGGAAAGTATATTATAATTCCAGTTAACGGATGTATCCTTCATATTTAAATCTTCGCTATCATACTCTACAGTATCATCGTTCAACTGTAAACCAGTTTGTACATTTCGAGCAGGGCTGTTAATCATTTTTCAGATTATCGACGAACTTTTAACATATCTTAAAGATGTAAGTTATCCGGATTGCGTATTCAAACAAAAGTGTTCATATTTTTTTAGAATGCACTTTAAAAAACCAAAAAAAAATAGACGTATGAAATAATAAATATTAACTGACTTTGAGAAAAGGCATCGACTGATAAGAAAAACAGATAAAATTTATCTGTCGATACGGGCACCGAAAAAAAATAGATAATGGTGTCATGAGAAATGGGGAGAATATGCAATCAAAACTTATTAAATATATATCCGTAATCGGTATTTTATTGCTTTTTACCACGCAATGTAATAAAAAGAAAAAAACCGATGAGTCCATAGAAACTGGTAAAAATATCTACGAAGCAAACTGTTCTGCCTGTCATGGCGTCAATGGCGAAGGCGATGGCCCGAGCGCCGCTTCTTTAAATCCCAAACCGAGAAATTATAAAAAAGACGGCTTTAAATACGGCTCAAGTCTTGAAGAAGTCAGGAGAACAATTATTGAAGGCATTGAAGGTACAGCCATGCCGGAATGGTCAGAAATTTTAACAGATGAACAGATTACCCAGGTAGCGGAATACGTGAAAACCCTGGCGGCAAGTTCGGTCGAGTAAGAAAGGTTCGAAATAATAAATTTTCAAAATAAAGGTGGATTATGAAGAGTAAATTGTTAAAAATTGGTATTCCGGTTTTACTTGTGGGCGGACTTACTTGGGTAATGATGGGTTTCCCCCCCAACCCCAGAGTAGGCTATGCGCCGGAACAACCGATAAAGTATAGTCATAAGATACACGCCGGTGATTACAATATTGACTGTCAATATTGCCATACGGGCGTTACCATGGGGCGTAAAGCAGCCGTACCAAGTTTAAATATTTGTTTTAACTGTCATGAAATCGTCGGCGATGAAAAACCGGAAGTTTTAAAGCTGAGAAAATACTGGGATGAAAACAAGGTCCCCAACTGGGTCAGAATTCATAATCTTCCGGACCATGTACGGTTTTCACATCAGCCGCATATTCATGCCTTGTTAAAACCAGGTCAACCTTCAAAAGAAGCCTGTATGCCATGCCATGGAGATATCGCCGCAATGGAAGTTGTAGAACAGGCGAAACCAATCAATATGGGTTTTTGCGTCAGTTGTCACCGGGAAAATAAAAAACTAGGCGCCCGGGTCGATTGCAGTACCTGCCATTATTGATGAAATTCTATTTAAGGAGTAACCAAATTTATGAAATCAAAAGATAAAGAAAGCAAAATGTGGCGATCGGTCGAAGCAAAAGAGCGGGCCAAATATGAAAACACCTGGGATGACAAGAGCCAGGAATTTTCCGCCTCGGTACAGGAATTAATTGATAAAGGCGCCGGGTATAAACTGGATAGAAAAAAGTTTCTGGGAATCATGGGAGCCTCGCTGGGTATGGCCGGATTAAAATGCGCCCGGGAACCGGTTGAAAAAATTGTTCCCTACCTGGTCAGACCGCCCGAAGCCCAGCCGGGTATTGCGGCCTATTACGCAACGGCAATTTTAAGCACACGGGGGGTAATTCCGGTTCTGGTTAAATCCAGGGAAGGAAAGCCGATTAAAATCGATGGTCATGACGATCATCCGGTGAACCAGGGAGCGATGACCGTCGAAGCCTTTTCGTCCATCTGGGATTTATATGATCCGGATAGATTAAAGGTATCCCAGACAAAGAAGGGCGATAAGTATGCTGATATTTCAACTGCCGATGCATTGAAGCAAACCCAGGAATTGATCAGCGCCGCCCAGAACGTTCGCGTATTATCAAGACCAAGTTTCAGCCCTGCCGAAAAAAGCGTCATCAATGGTTTTTTAAGAAGTAAACCAGGCTCAAGACAGGTTGTATATGACTTTACGGGAACCATTCAGTCACAGGTAGAGGCGCAAAGAAAGAGCTATGGCCGATCCATTATTCCGCAATATCGATTTGATAAAGCAGATTTGATATTATCCATAGAAGGCGATTTTCTGGGTACATGGTTGTCGCCGGAAGTAAACACAAAACGCCACTCAACGCGTAGAAACCCGGATGCCAAAATGAACAGGCTCATTGTTGCCGAAAGCATGATGAGTTTAACTGGCGCAAACTCCGACGATCGTTTACCAATAAATTCAGGTACACACGTGGCCCTGGCTCTTGGCCTGGTGAACTTACTCCTTCCTTTTTCTCCCTATGCCGGAAACGGCGCCATAAACAGCGTCGCAAGCGCTTATACGCCAGAGAAAACGGCAGAACTAACAGGTTTAAATATCGATAAAATCAAAGGTTTGGCTGATGAATTGAAGAAATATGCCGGCAGTTCCCTTGTTGTCGGGGGAGGAGTGTCCTCTCGTTCTGAAATTTCCGGCGAACTGGAAATTGCCGTCAATTTGCTGAACTCCATGCTCGGAAACGACGGATCAACCATTCTTTCCGACGTACCCATGGTCGAACTGGACAACCTGGCCGGTAACGCGGAGTTAAACGCCCTGATTCAAGAGTTAAACAGCGGTAAAGTGGATGTTTTAATTCTGGATAGAGTTAACCCCATTTTTGAATTACCTGCCGATTCCGGTATCCTTGAAGCGTTAGGTAAAGTAAAAAATATCATCAGTCTTTCTTACTTCATGGACGAAAGCGCCAAGGTTTCCCAGACGGTTATAGCCATGAGCCATGCGTTGGAATCCTGGAATGACGCCTATTCCAATGGCGTTTATACCATTGCCCAGCCGGTTTTGCGTACCCTGTACGATACCGTATCGCCGGGCGATGCCTGGATGCAATTGCAGCAGGCAAGCGGCAGCTTCTACCAGTTTCTTAAAGGTAGCAGCGCTCCTGTTTACCTCAATGGTATTTTTGCAAAGCAATGGGATCAAACCCTGGCGGATGGTTTTTATGTCAGCCGCAAAACTTCCGGATATAGCGGGGCCAGACCGTTTAATGCAAACGCATTGGCCGGACTTGGCAAAACCCAGAAAGATTCTTCAGGTTTTACACTTTCGTTGTATGAGAGCATTCAAATTGGCGACGGTCAGGGCGCAAACAACGCCTTTCGCCATGAACTACCGGACCCAATCACCAAAATTGTATGGGAAAATTATGCAGCCGTATCCAGCGAAGATGCCAAGAGCAATGGCTGGAGAATGGGCGACATCCTGAGTCTGAAAAATGGCGATAAGGAAATACAAATTCCGGCATTTATTCAACCAGGTCTTGCCAAAGGCAGCATCTCGGTCGCCATTGGTTACGGCCATAGCGAACTGGGTAATATTGCCCGCGGACTGGGCGTAAATGCCTTGAAAATGGCCAGGTTTACCAGCACAGGAACTGTTTTTAGCGGTATTCCTGTCTCGGTACAAAAGGTACGCGGTGGATATGAGTTGGCCACAACCCAGAGACACCACGAGATGGAAGGCCGGGCCCTGGTTCGTTATGCAGAATTAAAAGATTACAAAAAAGATAAAAAAGCCGGTAATCACGAACATAAGCTTGAAGGAAAAGGTTTATACCCGCTTCAAGATTATGCCCTGGAAAAAAAGTCAGATGTAGAATATAAATGGGGTATGTCCATCGACCTGAGCAAATGTACAGGTTGTTCCGCCTGCGTCATGAGTTGTTATTCTGAAAACAATGTGCCAGTAACCGGTAAATCCGAAGTCTGGCGCGGTCGTGAAATGAGCTGGTTGAGGATTGACCGTTATTATGAAGGCGAACCGTCTAATCCCAGTACACATTTTGCCCCGGTAATGTGCCAGCATTGTGAAAATGCGACATGTGAAAACGTATGTCCGGTTGGCGCTACGGCGCATAGCTCAGAAGGTCTAAACGATATGGCCTATAACCGATGCGTGGGAACAAGATATTGTTCCGACAACTGCCCGTTTAAGGTTCGACGATTTGGCTGGTTTGAAAATACCTATGGCGTATTGAAAGACCCAATGCAAATGTCTCTGAATCCGGATGTAACCGTTCGCAGCCGCGGAGTTATGGAGAAGTGCTCATTTTGCGTACAGAGAATCAACGAGCAGCGACAGATGGCTCGTAATGAGGGTCGCAAGGTCAGGGAAGAAGATTTAAAAACAGCATGCCAGCAAGGCTGCCCTTCAAATGCTATAACCTTCGGAAATTTAAGCGATAAATCGCTTAACGTTACGCAGTTGGTTGAAGGCGAAAGATCTTATAGAATGCTTGAGGAGATAAATGTTAAGCCCAGGGTTAATTATTTAACCAGGATTATGAACAAGGGCTAACAGGACACGGAAGGAGAAAATATGAGTACATTAGAAAATATTTATAATATCGGGAAACCAAACAGGGAAATTGACAATGATATTTTAAAGCCCCTGGAAAGTTTCCCCACAAGACTATGGTACATCGCATTCGGATTATCTGTAATTGGCGTGATCATGTTTTGGGGGATTGCCGGCTACAGCTTTAAAAAAGGTCTCGGTATTCTGGGTATCAACAATCCGGTTGCCTGGGGTTTTTATATCATTAACTTTGTATTCTGGATCGGTATCGGTCATGCCGGAACCCTGATTTCGGCCATCTTGTATCTGTTTAGACAGCGTTGGAGAACTACGATCAACAGGGCTGCCGAAGCGATGACCATTTTTGCCGTAATGACTGCGTTGACGTTTCCCGTAATTCACCTTGGTCGACCATGGTTGTTATTTTTCTTCTTTCCGTATCCCAACGAAAGAGGACCACTATGGGTTAACTTCCGTTCTCCTCTTTTATGGGACGTTTTTGCCATTTCGACTTATTTTACCGTATCTTTGATATTCTGGTACATGGGTCTTGTTCCCGACCTTGCCACAATGCGAGACAGGCTGGTGAACATTGAGGCAAAAACAAAATTTGGAAACGCTTTGTTGAAGTTGAGAAAAAATGTGGTGAACATTCTTTCTATTGGCTGGGTAGGTTCCGCTAAAACATGGATTCATTATGAAAAGATGGTTTTGATATTGGCCGCCATTTCAACGCCGCTGGTATTTTCGGTTCACTCTATCGTATCTTTTGACTTTGCAACCTCGGTGATTCCCGGTTGGCATGCAACCATCTTCCCGCCTTATTTCGTTGCCGGGGCCATTTATTCCGGTTTTGCAATGGTGATGACGATCATGATCATTTCACGTGAGGTTTTTGGTTTAAAGCAATACGTAACCTTGAAGCATCTTGAGAATATGGCGCTTGTGATTTTGCTTACCGGAATGATGGTATCCTTTGCCTATACGACCGAGTTTGTAATGGCCTACTATAGCGCCAACGAAATGGAGCAATATGTTTTCTTGAATCGCCTAAAAGGACCGTATGCATGGTCTTTCTGGACCATGTTTACCTGTAACGTAGTTTCCCCGCATTTTATGTGGTTTAAAAAGTTGAGAACCAACATTTATGTATTGTTTGCCATTTCTATCGTGGTAAACATCGGTATGTGGTTTGAGCGTTTTGTAATTATCGTAACATCTCTTCACCGGGATTACCTGCCTTCAAGCTGGGATTTGTATATTCCCAGTTTTTATGACTATGCCATGCTGATTGGCTCGTTTGGATGGTTTTTCTTTTGGTACCTGATATTTGTACGCGCCTTGCCACAAATTGCGGTTGCCGAACTAAAGGCTGACGAAGCCGGCGATAAGGCAAAAGGTTTTGGTCACTGATTAAGTAAGGCCCAGGAGGAATAAAATGACTAGTTTTGAAGAAGTAAAAAAAGGTTTATATCGTTACGAAGAGCCTGACAAGGGTTGGGTAGCGGTTATAAAAGACGTAGATAGTCTGATAAAAGCGGCCGAGAAGGTGCGCGATAAAGGGATCAAGAGGTTTGATTGTTTTTCACCTTTTCCCATTCATCATCTTCAGGAAGCGATGGGTTTAAGCCGGTCGTGGATCCCGTTTGTGTCTGCCATTGGCGCATTGACAGGGGGAACGTTTGGCTTTGGCGCCATGACCTGGATTGATACGGTAAACTGGCCGCGGATCATCGGCGGTAAGCCTCCTTTTTCATGGCCGGCATACCTGCCCATTACCTTCGAGTTAACCGTTCTTTTTACGGCATTTGCCACTCTGGGTGTAACCATATACCTGGGTCGCCTTGGTAAGAGCTCAAGAAGACCGGTTGTTAATACCGTAACTTCAGACGGTTTTGCCATATGGATTGGCGATGATATTTCCAGGTCTGAAGTGGAAACATTACTCCAGGGTCTGTACACGGAAATTAACCCGGTAAAGGCGTAATCTACGTAAACGTGAGGATATGAGATGATGAAAAAATTAATAATATTATTGATGGTAGTAAATATGGTGAATTGTAATTCAATTCGAAGAAAATTTCACTATTTTATGGACATGGCTTATTCGCCGGCGCTCGATAGTCAGAAAATCGACCTGATTGGAAACAGGGACGGTAACCGATTTCCGCCGGAAAATACAATACCAAATAAATTCGAAAATGATTATTTTAATAAAACCGTACAGGGGTCGTATTTTATCGACGACAAGTATGTTACATTAAATATAAACGGGCAAACGGTTTCGTCTATTCCCGAAGAGCATGAAGCGGCGTCTCGTTTGATAACGGATCCGTTAAAAAATGATGCGGCAACCCTGGAGCGAGGTAAGGATCGTTTTAGAATTTACTGTTCCCCCTGCCATGGTTTGGGCGGCAAAGGCGACGGCCTGGTAAAAGCAAAATTTCCGAATATCAAGGCAATTGCCAGACCCAACAGGAATGAACCTGTGCAGTCCGAAGGTTGGAGCGTTGAAAGATTATTTCTGGTCATGACAACCGGGATAAACACCATGAACAGCTATGCGTCACAGGTACCGGAAAAAGACAGATGGGCAATTGCGCATTATGTCAAGTATTTACAAATAGAAGCTATGAAATAAGGGAAGGCAATCATTATGGAAAAATTTAAGGTACCTGGTAATTTAAATAAAATATTATTGGCGCTCATCGGAGTTGGCGTATTAAGTTTGTTGGCCGGATTCGTCGTGGATTCGCAAAGAGCATGGGCGGGATTGCTTGTATCCGCTTTTTATATTCTCGGAGTGGGTTTGTTCGGCGCCTTTTTTACCGCGATGCATTTTGTATCCGGCACAAAATGGTCGGTTGTTTTTAGACGCGTTCCGGAGTCTATGTTTTACCTGATTTTAGTTGCGGCGGTTTTAGTCGCCATTATTATTGTATTTGGTATGCACCACCTGTATGAATGGACACACGAAGACATTATGAACAACGATCATATCCTTCAAAAAAAAGCGGGCTATCTCAATGTCCCTTTCTTTATTGTTAGAGCCGTTGTTTATTTCACCGCATGGTTTTTCGTAGCCTCTTATATGCAAAAACTTTCTATCAAGCAGGATGGAAAAACAGGGGCGCCGACTCGAGGGGTTTTATCTGCCGTCAGCGCCGGTTTCTTAATCATCTTTTGTTACTTTTTAGAGGTTGCCTCGATGGACCTTATCATGTCGCTTGAGCCGCACTGGGGTACGACCATGTTTCCCCTGTACTGTATGGCGGGCATCTGGTATACAGGTTTTGCAACGGTAATTTTACTTACCAGCGTGATCAAGAGAAATGGCGGTTTAGTAAATATGAACGAAGAGCATTTTCATGACCTGGGTAAATTTTTACTTGCCTTTACCGGCTTCTGGGGATACATTGCTTTTTCTCAGCACATGTTGACATGGTATGCCAATTTGCCCGAAGAGACGATTTACATTGAAAGAAGACTTCATGGCGTCTGGGGCGGTTTTACGGTATTTTTATGGCTGGCCCACTTTGCCCTGCCCTTGATTATCCTTCTTTCCAGCAAAATTAAACGTAACCATGTGTTACTTTCCCGGGTTGCGGCATGGAGTGTATTCATGGGTTTTGTTGACGTCGTCTGGTTGGTTTATGGCGGAATTCAGGAGCACAATGCTCATGGTTTTCCATTTAAATGGATGGAATTTGGATTATTTTTGGGCGCGGTAGGAATTGTTGGTTATACTTGTTTAAATGCCTATGCAAAAGTAAACCCAGAGCCTATTGGCGATCCTTTTTATCAGGAATCTGTGAATTTTCATCAAAAGCATTAATTTTATATCGCGGGCGTGGTGTAACGGTAGCACAAAAGCCTTCCAAGCTTTTAGAGTGGGTTCGAGTCCCATCGCCCGCTATCTCTCCAAACAGCAGGAAACATGTTCACAGGTCTAGTAGAAGAAACCGGCAAGATATTATCCATTGACGAAAAAAACGACGGCAAGCGAATCGTTATCGGTGCCGGTATCGTTCTGGACGACCTGAAAAACGGCGACAGCATTGCCGTCAACGGGGTATGTCTGACTGTTGAAGAAAAATCGAACACCCAGTTTACCATCTTTGCCGTGCCAGAAACGTTGCGGCTGACCAATATTGGATTTCTCAAGGCCGGCAGCACGGTAAACCTGGAGAGAGCCTTGAAGGCAAGCGACAGGCTGGGCGGTCATATCGTACAAGGGCATGTCGAATGCATGGCCCCGGTAAAGAGCGTGGAGCGCTTTGAAAATCACTGGGATGTTTCTGTTTCCATCTCATCGCCTTTTTTGATCCCCAAGGGATCGGTGGCAGTTGACGGCATCAGCCTGACCATACATGAGCTTTTAAACGATAGCATTCGTTTTCAAATTATTCCCGAGACGATTAAAAAAACCAATATCCCGGACTGGAATGCCGGTTATATGGTAAATATCGAGACCGATTACCTGGTAAAAGCTTTGGATACGATCACGAAATGGCGATCCTCTAACGAATAAGCCTCAGGTATATTTTTTTAAAGCGCTTTTATCGGGTACGAGCAGTTCCAGAAGTAAAGATCCCGGGTTATGGGAGTCGATGATATTTACGTAGTCAAGGTTATGGATTTCATCGAGGATCATATTTCGAAGCGTATAGGTGCCCACTCCATGAACCACTTCAACCAGTTCAAACCCGCGGAAGAAAAATTTTTCAAGCTCCGCCCTGAAAAATATCCTTGCTTCTTCATAACGCATCTTTCGAATGTATATACTCTGGATATTGCTCATGGGTAAGACTCGCCGGTACTTGAATATTATATTAATCGTATACATCGCGGCAATATTTAATTTGGGAAAACTCTATTCTGTGGATTCCCGGCAAACCTACGACGGAAAGACCGCCGTAATCCTGTGTTTCCATGATATCAACGGGGAAGGTAAATATTCGATTAAACAGGAAGAGTTTGTCGAAATATTGAATCTGGTTAAGAACAAATACGAGGTTTATTCGCTTAAAACCTGGTATGAAAAGGTTTCAAACGGCGAAAAATTTACCAGGCCGCCTTTGGTTCTTACTTTTGATGACGGATACGATTCCATTTTCAAGTACGTTATACCAACCTTGACGAAATTTCAGTTTGGGGCGACCTTTTTTATCTATCTTCAAAAATACGACAACAACCCGGATGCCTATGTTCAAATGGGGGACCTGCCGGAAATTTTCGAAATAGGTTCGCATTCGTTTTCCCATGCCGATATGGAAAAATTGTATAAACAAAATCGAAAACAGTTTTATAAGGAAATCTTCTTATCGAGAAAAAAACTTGAGTTCCTGGTCGGTAAGGCCGTGATTTCCTGGGCCTGGCCATACGGGTATTACAATCAAGATATGGAAGTCATGGCAAAAAAAGCCGGTTATACCATCCAGGTAAACACGGACTACAAAAACACCCACAATGAAATGGAAGGGTCTTCCTTTAGCCGCTACACCATACAAAACCCGGACCCCGTCAGCCAGGCGCGAGAAATTCTGGCGAAAAACGTTCTTCGTTAATAGATACCCACCGGCCATCGCCAAGGTAGACCGGCGCCCCCGGTTGGAAGGCATTAGCATTTTGCTCATAGGATACCTCATATGTCTCAAACGGAAAATATTTCCCGATATCGTCTGCCTGACCGGTTTTTATCAATTCCTGGCCGCCAAAGTTGTTTTTTTGTAGTTGGGAGTTTAACACAAAAAGTTTTCGCTCATTTTTTAAGCACCATTTGGCGGTGATCATCGCGCCGCTTTGCTGGTTGCCCTCGGCAAAGATACACCAGGGCGACAAACCCGCAATGACCCGGTTTCGGTGTGCGTAATGGTATTTCCTGGCCGGTGTCGTTGCCGGGTATTCGCTTAGAATCAACACAGGGTGCTTGCGGCTTCGGGCCTTTTCGTATAACCGGTCATGTATCTTCGGCGAAACGATGTCGAGCGATTGTGGCGCCACCCCGATGGTGCCCCGGTCGCAGGAATTGGCATGGACGATCGAATCGATTCCAAGGGCAAGCCCTGAAACCAGCGTGTAACCGGCGCCAGATAGAAAGTGGCAAATGTGTCTTAACCAGACCATGGTAAACAACGAAGGGTTACGTGTTCCGACGATGGAAACCATCGGCCTTTGTAGCAAGCTTATTTGCCCTATATAAAACAGCGCCAGCGGGGGATGTAGCGAACGTTTGAGCGATTCGGGGTAGGCGGGACATGCGAAAGTCAGGACTTCCATGTTTTTTTCTTCATGGCTTTGACAGGTTTCCCAGGCCTTTTCCATCATTTGCTTGAAACCGGCCGAGTATAGCCGAAACCCGCTTTGAATAAAATCCTTGTATACTTCATTTTCGGGAAATTTAAAAACGGCCCTGACGGATTGCCCGGCAAGGTGTAATGCCAGGCAGGCGATTTTTTGATTATACGGGAAATCGGGCATTTTAGCTAAACCTCTGATGTGTTCTCTAAAAAGGTATCTCAAATTTCGGGCTATTTTTACAGGGATTACGGAAAAAACTTAAAAAAAATTATTTTAAAAAAACCTTTTCCAGAACGTTTTGAAAAATCTTTACAAGAACCGTTGAAATATACGTTGGGGGAAAATTCATGGGAATTCATCAGCTTTAGTTTTTAAAAAAATAAGAGTCATTCTATGGATGAATCGCGTTGCAGGGAAAATAAAAGTGTTTGCAGTCAAAGGTGATTTTCCGTTAATTGTATTATAAATCGGGTGTAAGCGGGGGCGTATTTTTGAAATTCAGTATTCGGTGGAAGGTCTTGATCATGATCCTGGCGTTGATTACCATTGTCCTGGTGTCCATCGGGGTGTTTATAACCCGGGCCCAGGCGCAGGAATTAAAGGAAGCCATGATTCAAAACGCCAAAAACGACGCCCGCAACTTCGGGTTCCGGTCCGCCAGGGCCATTCTTGATAAAGACGACCTGGCCCTTTCGGATAACCTGCAAAGTATGAAGAATATGCCGGGCTATGTCTTTGGTCATGTTTTAAATCCCCAGACAAAGGCCGGTACGGTGGAATTTTTCAACAAGGCCTATGACGAAGAAAAAACCGAAATTAAAAGTACGATTGAAGGTCTGACCAATTCCCTCTGGTCAAAAATTGAGCCGGCGGGCGACCCCCGGGTCGAAGAGCTGCCTTACCCTAAGCGCGATGTCGTTTTGTTTGTTATCTATTACCCGATCTACCATCCTTTTATTAAAGAAAACCCTCCTTTGTTGGGGGTGGTCCAGATTGTTCTTTCTAATGAAGTCATTAGCGAGCGAATCCGGAAAAATGCCCGGCAGCTCTTAATTACCACCGTTGGTTTCTGGTTTCTCGGGGGGTTGGGGTCGTTCTTTCTCAGCCGGTTGATCGTTGGGCCCATCCGCGTTCTGGTTAACGGCGCCCAGATTATCGGCGCGGGCAACCTGGACTTCAAGGTGCCCGTTTTAACCAAAGACGAGCTGGGCGAACTTGCCATCCAGTTTAACACCATGACCGACGGTCTGAAAAACGCCCAGCAGCAAAAAGAAGAACAGTTGCTGGTAAACGAACAAATTCGCCAGGCCAAAGAGATCCAGGAGGGGATGAACCCTTTAAACCTCCTCGACACGGACCAATACCAGGTCATGGGTTTTACCCGGGCGGCCAAAGGGGTAGGCGGGGACTACTTCGACTTTCAGCGCCTGCCCGATGACAAGCTGGCCGTCTTGATATCCGACGTTTCGGGAAAGTCCATCTCGGCCTCGCTGGTCATGGTTTTGATCAAGACGGTTGTAATTACCTACATCGAGTTGTTTCACAAGATCCGCTGCGACGAAATTTTAACCGCCATCAACAAGATCATGGCCAAGCAGGCCCATATCGACAAATTTGCCACCATGATGTTTACGATTTTTGACCCCGGGACAAAACGTATTCAGTTTGCAAACGGCGGCCAGGGGCCGCTCTTTGTTTACCGGGCCGGGCAAAAGGTTTGCACGATTTCAAAGCAAACCGGCCTGCCCCTCGGGATCGACGAGGACAATGAATACCACGTGTCGCAGCTTCAGTTGGAGGAGGGCGACATGGTGGTTCTCTATACCGACGGCGTCTCCGAGGCCTGGGACAAGGATCGAAACGAATTCGGGGTTCACCGGCTCAGGGAAAAGATCATCGAATATGCCTCGCTGCGCGTAGACGATATTGTAAAAAAAATCGTCGAAGATATCGATAATTTCAGCGCCGGCACCGAACAGCACGACGATATGACCCTGGTCATTTTAAAGGTAAAATGAGACGGGAAGTAACGAAAACCGGGAAAGGGGGGTTATGAGCAGGATTTCGCTAGCCCGAAAAAATATCGTCATAACCGGCGCAAGCCAGGGAATCGGCGCGGCGATTTGTCGGCAACTTGCCCGGGAAGGAGCCAACATTTCCCTCATTGCCCGGAACTTGAGGGTCATAAAAACCCTGGTGGAGGAATTAAAAGCAAATCACCCTGGGGGAAGTTTTACCGGTTATTCTGCCGATGTGGGTGACCACAAAGCGCTGAAAAAGGTAACCAAAGAAATCCTGAAAAAAATGCCGGCAATAGACGGTATCATCAGCAATGCCGGAATGGCCTACCCGAAAAAATTTTCCGATACGACGATTGAGGAATTTGAGGACATCAACCGGGTTAAGTACCTCGGCGCCGTATACCTCGTGAAAGAATTGTACCCATTTTTAACCCCCGGCGGTTTTGTCAGTTTTACTTCTTCGGTGGCCGGTTACCTGGGGGTTTTTGGCTACAGTTCTTACGTGGGCCCGAATTTTGCCCTGGTGGGTCTTGCCGAAACCCTGATGCAGGAGTTTGTTGAAAAAAATATTTATGTAAGCGTTCTTTGCCCGCCCGATACGGCCACCCCCGGTTATGAAAACGAGGAAAAGACAAAACCCCTGGAAACGAAAAAGCTTTCGGGCAAGGTCAGGTTGATGAGCCCCGGGGATGTCGCCCGGGTATATGTAAAAAAACTAAAAAAGGGTAAATTTATAATTCTGGTGAACCTGGATTCCCGGTTTGTATACGTTTTAAAAAGGCTCATGCCCGTGTACACCGTCAGGATCATGACGGCGATGGTGAAAAAAATTCAAAGAAAAATCAAGTCGGTTATATGAAAAAGTCAGTCAGTATTATCCTTTGCATGATTCTTTCCAGTGCGGTATTTTCTATCGACGAGGCGGAATTGCCCGCAGATTCGGACATGGAAACCGAACCGGCCCTTTCGGCGTTGCCGCCAGGGCTCGATGTCATAGAAAGCGCCAGAAGCGGCGCCCTGCGGTGGAAGCTAAAGGTTGGCGACGTCGTCGAGATTCGAAAAAAGTCGACCCAGGTTATCAAAATCACCGATGAAAACAAGAGCGGAAAATTCCTGGATACAAGTCACATTCAAAGAGAGGTTCTGCACAGGGTTGTCTTAAATACAATGGGGGTTGATCGGGAAAAGGGTTACCTGGTTGACGCTTCGTTTAGCAGCCAGGTAAATTACAAGGAAAACCCCTATGGTCTTTACCAGGAAGAAGACAGCCAGGAATCCAGTTTTTTCATTCAGCCCCTGGGAACCTTTCTTGTGGATCCGGGCCGTTATATGCCCAATGTCCGGGATATTCCGGTTTTTCCGGCAGAGAAGGATCCGAACTATCCCGGCAACATTTTAAAAGACGGCGATACCTGGGCTTTCCCGGGATTTGAAATCATGCAGGTTGACGGGCTTGAAAAAATTCCTTTAAACGTAAGTTATGAATACCGGGGTACCGAGCGGGTAAAAAAAGACGGCGTAGAGAAAATTTATCACAAGATACTATACAATATTGAATTTAATCATAAGTTCAAGAAAACCCTGAAGCCCGACAACCCCCGGCAGATGTTTGGCTTTGTCACGGCAAAGCTGATCTGGGATGAATACGAAGGAATTCCCTATTTTATGACCGAAGATTATGACCTGGTGATTATGTACAACAATGGGGTAAATCATGAGTTTAAGATCCTGAGCAAGTCCAATTACACCAAAAAGCGCCGCCTGGATGACCTGGCCAGGGAAAACATACGCAAAGACCTTGAGAACAAGCTTGGTGAAATCAAAGAGCTGAAGTTGTCCGTTAAAACCACGAAGAAGGGCATCTCGGTTCAAATTCCCGACATCCTGTTTTCTACCAACTCCTCGAGTCTAACCCCGGACCATGCCCGGTTATTGGAAAGAATCGGGAAAATCATGAAGCAATTTACCAAAGATCGCCAGGTACTGGTTCGTGGTCATACCGATAATACCGGGAGCGGCAATTACAATGATGAGCTGTCAAAGCGAAGAGCCGAATCGGTGGCGAAGTACCTTGTCGACAATGCGGAGATTCCGCTGGAATCGTTATCTTTTGAAGGGGTCGGCTCGAAAGACCCGGCCTACGACAATGCTACGGCTTTAGGAAGGAAGAGAAACCGGCGGGTGGAGATTATACTACTGGATCATTAAAAAACAGGCGGCGCCCGGTTGTTACTATGACGTAATTTTACCGGGCGATTTTTTATCCGCTTATTTCATTTTGTATTTTTTCTTGAATTTGTCTACGCGCCCTGCAGCATCAACGAGCTTTGTTTTGCCGGTATAAAAAGGATGGCAGTTGGAGCATATTTCAACATGGATATCGGGTTTGGTCGATCGTGTGACATGTTCATGGCCACAGACGCACTTGATGGTGGTATCGACATAATTCGGATGAATTTCTGGTTTCATATAAAAGCACAGAAAATCCCTAAAACATGGCGTCAATTAATATTTATCCAGGCCGCGACAATTTTAGGCCCTTTCCGAGCTTAGGCATGAACTATATTGTGATAACAAAGTCATCTCCAAAGTTCAATGCTTTACTCGAAAAGGCTAGTTTTTCTTCGAAAAACTACGCAAAAATGGCCTTTGGTACGCCTACGGCCCGCCTTCGGCGTACGTCGGCCACTTTTCGATCGCATTGAACTTTTTCCTCTGCCAACGAAGGGAGTTCCGGCCTAAGCTCTTCCGGCGTATTTTTTTGATTGTCATTGCGCGTAAAGCATGGAGTTTGCCTTCATGTCGATAGAATTTAAAAAAGATGCCTTTAAATCAAAATACGCCCTGATTACCTTTGGCCTGGTATTCGGCGGAGTCGTCGCCCTGCTGCTGGACCAGGTTTTTAACCTCAAGCCTGTTTTTATTCTCGGCGATATCATAGGGGTTTTGGAAGTACTCGGTCTTGCCGGGGGTCTTGCCTCTATTGTCGTTTTTCTTGAATTCATAAATTTTCTCGGCTTTGATCGCCACCGGACCATGGGTATGGCCCTGGGGGTCATGCTTTCCATCGGTTTTATTGTGATGGACTTTAAAGGCGTTTTAAAATCTGTCGAGGAGTTCAGTATTGATGCCAGGTTTCGACTTTCATCTTTTCAAATTAAATCGAAAGATGTTCAAAGCGGGGTGATCGAGTATACGAGAAATCCCGACGCCCACCCGGCTATTGAAATCGTCGGTATAGATCAAAAAACCGTCAATGCCTATGAGGGGTATCCTTTTGCCTGGCGTTATTACGCCGATTTTCTCAGGGCCATGGAAGGTTCCAAAGTCAATACCATCATGTTTGATATTTTCTTTATGGACCCGGTTAAAAATGACTATGGGGTTTTATCCCTGATTGACGATGTGCGCTCGCGCGTACTTCGATCGCTTTCCACCGGAGGCGGCGATTCGATCAATTTAAGTTCGGCACAAATTTCCAATTCCAGCGCCACCTTAAGCCGGCAGATGGCGGTAAACGACAATGTCGTTATGGATTATTCCTTTGAGCTTTCGCGGCTGGCCGAAAAAGACATTGATATGAACGAATACCAGAAAAAAATCGACATTTTAAACCGGTATGAAATTATCAATATTGTTCCCAGCGATTATGATAACGACCAGGAATGGGTCAACCATCCCGAGCCTCCCTTTGCCGCAATTGGCATGGTCTCAAAAGGTATGGGGTATGCGAATATCCGTAAAGAGCAAACCGGGGTTAACCGAACCATTCCGTTGGTTTTAAAATGGAAGAACAAGATATACCCCTCCATCGATCTCATCATGGCTGCCCGGTATTACGGCGTAGACTTTCAGAAAGACATCGAGGTTAAACTGGGCGAATATGTAAAAATTAAAAATATTCCCAAGGTTGTTCGGAAAATTGGGGTTGATCCGAATATTTCCGAGGCGGATATCATGGTAAAGCCCAATGCGGAACGCACCATCACGATCCCGATTGACGCCGAAGGTTTTATGGGTATCAATTTTATCGGCGGCCCCTGGTCATTTCCGAGCTGGTCCTTTGTCGACCTGGCTTCGTCCGAGCAGGGCGAGTTTGGCCGAAACGATTCGTTTCCCAACAAGATCCTGATGGTGGCGATTTACTATGCTACCGGGGTAGCCTTTGACGTTCACAATTCGCCCTTCGGAGCCGTTGCCGGAATTGAGCACCATGCCAATGCCTTAAACACGATCTTGAAACAGGATTTTATTCATTATGCGACCCCGGGTGTCAATATGATGATTTACCTGATTATCGGTTTGATTCTGGGTTTTGCGGCCCCCCGGTATAACATCAAGACCGTAATTCTGGGTACGGTCATATTCTCGATACTGTTTACCGTAGAGGTTTTCTTTGTCTTTAATGTTCTCAATTACGTTCATGTGTATTTTACGCCTTACATTCAAATTGTGATGATCTTGATCGCCATTACCGGATACAAGGTTCTTACCGAAGAGGAGAACGTGAAATATATCCGCAGCACATTTTCAAAGTTTGTTTCAAAGGATATTGTTAATGAGATGCTGGCAAACCCCGATGCGATTAAACTTGGCGGGGCCAAAAAAGAAATTACGGTTTTCTTTTCGGATATTCGCGGATTCACCACCATGTCGGAAGCCCTCAGCCCGGAAGACCTGGTTCAATTGCTCAACGATTACCTGTCTACCATGACCGAACTTGTCATTGACTACAAAGGTACCGTGGATAAGTACATGGGCGATGCGATCATGGCCTTCTGGGGCGCCCCCCTGGAGTTAAAAGATCACGCCTACTATGCCTGCGTGGCCGCGTTGAAACAACTGGAGGCTCTCAAGCTTCTCCAGGAAAAATGGGCAACCCAGGGCTGGCCCATCATTGATATTGGAATCGGTTTGAACACCGGTTATGCCGTTGTCGGCAACATGGGTTCGTCTCACCGTATGGATTATACCGTTATGGGGGATACCGTAAACCTTGGGTCAAGGCTTGAGGGTACAAACAAGGTCTATACTACCCGGATCATCATTTCGGAATATACCTATGCGCATGTCAAGGACCGGGTAATTGCCAGAGAGCTGGATTCTATCCGGGTTAAAGGCAAGAAAGAACCGGTTACGATTTTTGAGCTTGTGGATATTGTCAACCAGGGCGATTACGACAAATACAGAAAGATTCTGGAATAAACTTCAGGCGAAGGGGGCATTTACCTTGGTTGTAATCCGGTAAAAGCCCCTTTTTAAAAAACAAGAAAATACGGCGGTTTACAGGGCAAATACGTCCGCAGATTGAATTTCGTTTACCTGGAGGATGATTCCTTTTTCTTCGCCAAAGTATTGAATGATTTCATCGCCGATGATGCGTCTTTTGCCGTTTAAGGCGACACGTTTTCCGTTTTTCAAGGTAAAAACAATTTCCAGGTTCCTGTGTTTCAAATATTTACTTAAATTTTTTCTAAAATCCTCATCAGCTTTTTGTTTCATAGATGCTCCGGTTTTATTCTTTGTTCGTTATCGGCTTGTGATAAATAAAAAATTCACCAGGGCAAAACCGGTAATTTCCGTTTTACCCCTGCGGATTTTTTGACCATCAGGCCCTTTGGTCGGTTTTTCAGAAAGCTATATAAATTTCTATTTGTGAAAACCCAACAAATCTATTATCGGAATACGACATAATTCCTTAAGCAAAAAATTCCCCGGGCATTGGAATTTATATCGCAAACGTATGATCGGCGTTATACGGCTTTGAACAAGATCTGCTAAATGCAGCGTTAAAGGAGCTGGATATCGTTTGTCTCGCCGAACTTTTCCAGGATAACGCGCCATAGTCGATCGCTGATGTCCCGCATTTTTTTAGGCTCGGAAAGGTGGCGCAGCGTTAGAATGATGCGCTCGTCGCCATAGGTAACGTAAACCTTGGGGCCAATTTTATTGTACTTTATGGAGTACTTTTTCTCCGCGGCCGTCAACCGGTTGTCAGACTCGTAAATTTCGTCAAGATGGTCATGCGACAAGGTCTCGAGCATGTTCGATGCCTTCTGCCAATTGCTTGTTTTGCTGATGTGAACCTTGATTTCGTTCCAACAGAGCGAGAAGTCCTTGCTGGCATTGATCAGCGGGTGAAGAAATACCATGGAATTGGGAATTCGAATGATTCTACCCGTACTTTGTCCGCCTTCGTTGATGGGGGTTACCTCGATCATGGAAAATTCAATTAAACGGGTATCGATGACGTCGCCGGTGAATTCTTTAATGGTGATCCGGTTGCCGATTTCAAACGGCCGGCGTATGACGAGATAAAACCAGCCGGCGATGTTCAATAAAACCTCTTTAAGAACAATGACAAGGCCCGTCCCCAGTATGCTGAAAAAGGTAAAAAAGGTCGTCAAGTAGGGAAGCCAGATTAGAATCAGCATGAGGAAAGAGAAAATCGCGGTGAGGTAGTAGCTGTTTTTGTTCCATCCCGTTTCTTTGTTCATTTTGGCCTTGACCAGGATGGATTTTAAAAGGATAAACCGGAAAAACAAAACGAAACCCATGACGACGATAGATAAAACAATATTGAGAAAGTACGGCTTTAGCAGGTTGCCGATGGATTCCAGGGATGTTAAATCTGACATAGGTTCCCCCAACAGGTGGTTTTTTCTAAGAGCCTGTAGAGCTATCCTCCTGTAAACGAACATTTAAAAAAATGGTTGTCCCTGTAAGATCAGATTTGTAAATAATAGCTTGAAATATAAAGTTGCAAATAGTAACCGAATACGTAACTGAATATAAGATTATACGCATTTATTTTTTAAATAAATCCCCGGAGCTGGAACTTGGAAGAAAATAAGTATTACCTGGGCATCGATGTTGGGTCGACTACCGTAAAAGCCGTTCTGATGAAATATGTCGACAACTCTTTGCAGATTATCTGGAAGTGCTATGAAAGACACGAAACGCGACAGGCTGAAAAGGTCCTGGAATACCTGAAAGAACTGGAGCTGCTCTACGGATCGGTTCTGTATCCGGGTTCGGCTTCGGTTGATATTTTTATTACCGGCTCCGGCGGTAATACGGTTAAAAACCTGATCGGGGCCCAGTTTTACCAGGAAGTTTCCTGCGTCTCCAGCGCGGTAGAGAAGCTTTTCCCCGAGGCAAAATCGGTAATCGAACTTGGCGGCCAGGATGCCAAAATCATTTTTTATAAAAGCGATAAAATAACCGGCGAAAAAAAGAAGATAATGACGATGAACGACAAGTGCGCGGGGGGCACGGGCGCGGTTATCGACAAGATCGCTTCCAAGTTGCGGCTGTCAAAAGAAGATCTTTCTAAAGTTCAATACAAGAATACCAGGCTGCACCCGGTTGCGGGCAAGTGCGGAGTATTTGCCGAAACGGACATAAACGGTTTGCAAAAACAGGGAGTAGGCCCGGATGAGCTCATGGCGTCCTTGTTTGAGGCCATCGTTCAACAGAATCTTTCCGTTTTAACCCGGGGAAATACAATTCTCCCGGGGGTCATTTTACTGGGTGGGCCCAACAGTTTTTTACCGGCGCTGCAGGATGCCTGGAAATTCAACCTGCTGAATATGTGGAAAGAGCGGGGCATAAATCTTACGCAATTTGCCGAAATTGATGAAATGGTCACGGTCCCGGAAAATGCCAATTACTTTGCCGCCATAGGAGCCGTTTACCAGGGTATAAAAGACAGGTTGACCCGCAAACCCCTGCTATACAAGGGAACCCGGAATCTCGACGAATACATCAGAAACCGCGAAAAAGTTCTGGTGCAGGGCAAGTCGGCATTTTTTGAAAAAGGAGAAAAGGCTTTTTTCCTGAGGGAGTATATGCCCGAGACTCCCGTGTTCCCGGCATTTTCCGCCGGAGAAAAGGTCCGGGCGATCATCGGGCTCGATAGCGGCTCGACCAGTACAAAAGGCGTTTTGCTATCCGAAGATGGCGAGGTTATCGCGATGAGCTATGTTCTTTCCCGGGGAAACCCCATTGAAGATAGCAAAAATATCCTCCATACGTTGCGTCAGGACATCGAGGCAAACGGGGCCGTCCTGGAAGTCGTAGCCGTGGGAACCACCGGTTATGGAAAAGACGTTTTAAAAGAAGTCCTGATGGCCGATGCGGCCGTTGTCGAGACCGTCGCCCATACCCTGGCGGCAAAGCGCTATTATCCCAATGTCGACGTCATTGTGGACGTTGGCGGTCAGGATATCAAGCTGATTCTCATTAAAGACGGTATTGTTAAGGATTTTAAACTCAATACCCAGTGCTCTGCCGGTAACGGTTATTTTTTACAAAATACCGCGGAAAATTTTGGCTACAACGTCGAAGATTTCGCAGAGATTGCCTTTAGCGCCAACAAGGTCGCCGAGTTTGGTTATGGTTGTGCTGTGTTTTTGCAAACGGACATTGTTGATTTTCAACGGCAGGGTTGGGAAGGTCCCGAGATCATGGCGGGTCTTGCCGAGGTTCTGCCGAAAAATATCTGGCAATATGTGGCCGGAATTTCCAACCTCGAAATGCTCGGCAAAACCTTTGTGCTTCAGGGCGGTACGCAAAAAAATGCCGCCGCGGTTAAAGCCCAGGTGGATTACATTAAAAACAAGTTTAAGAATTCAGATAAAAAGCCGGATATTTTCGTTCACAAATTTACCTCGGTTTGCGGGGCAATCGGGGCCGCGCGCGAGGCATTAAGCCTGATGCAGAATAATCCCGGGTTTCAAACCGGGTTCATTGGTTTTAACCAGGTTGTTTCCATAGGCCACACATCGACCCACAATGAAACCACACGATGCGATTTTTGCCGCAATAAGTGTATTCGCACCTTCATCGATATAACCTCTTCGGGCGCCTCCCGGCGGTTGATCATTGCGCCCTGTGAAAAGGGGAGGTTTGAAGATATTGCCGATGCCAGAAAAGTTCAGAAAGAAATGAAACTTTTAAGGCAGAATAATCCCAACCTGATTCAATTTGCGACAAAAAAAGTATGGGAGTCTAACAAAGAAACGGTCAGGGGACATATACGCCACCTGCAGAAAAATGAAAAAATGAATTTTTTTTACCGGCTGATCGAAAACAAGATCAGTTACCGGAGAAAAATAAAGCTGGGTTTCCCCAGGGTGTTGAATCACTATGTTCTTCAGCCCTTTTTTAACGCCTACTTTGAAACCCTCGGTTTTGACTACCAGAATTTTTACTTTAGCCAGTACACCAACGAGGAGATGTACAAGGCAGGTTCCAAGCGGGGAGCGGTAGATCCCTGTTTTCCCGCCAAGGTATCCATGTCGCATGTACATGACCTGATGCATCGCTACGGGGATCAACTTGATTACATAATTTTCCCGATGATTGCTTCTTACCCGACGGGAATGGACAGCGCCATAGACAACAAGGCATGTCCGACGATTACAGGGGTTCCCGAGATGGTTTTTGCGGCCATGACGAAAGAGGAAGATTTATTTGAAAAGCAAGGGGTAAAATTTTTAAAACCGTTTCTGTATATGGATGAATTCGGGAAGCTTGAAAAAGAGCTCTTTAACCAGTTCTCAAAATTATTTCATATTTCCGATTATGAAAACCGGGTGGCCACAAGGGCCGGTTTTTACGCCTTGAAAATGTATAAAAAACATCTTGAGGACCAGGGCAGGAAGGTCATCGATATGGTAACCTCGGAAAAAAGGGTCGCCCTGGTACTACTGGGGAGGGCTTACCATAACGATGCCGGTTTAAATCATGGAATTTTTGATCTTTTTGTCGAAAGGGGTTACCCGGTAATCACCATGTCGTCCCTGCCAACGGATTTGACCTACCTGGAAAAAATATTCCTGGATGAAGACGGCGACAGGGATTACATTTTAAACGTCGATGATGTCTGGAAAAATTCGTTTTCTGCCGGAAGTACGCTGAAAATCTGGGCCTCAAAATTCATCGCCAGAAATCCTTATTTGATACCGATTGAACTTTCCAGTTTTAAATGCGGTCATGATTCGACCATATATTCCACGATAGAAAGAATTTTTGAAAAAGCGTCAAAACCCTTTTTTTCCTTTAAAGATATCGATGAAAATAATCCGTCCGGGTCGATCAAGATACGCATAGAAACGATTGACTATTTCTTAAAAAAATACATTTCAGATTTACGTAGCGGGCAACCCCTGAACCCGGCGGAGCCTGGGCGGGTTTCCCTGGAGCTGTTGGCGACTTCAAAATGAAACGCTATTTTAACCTTATCCGGAAATCGATTCAAATTCAACTGGAATACAGGATGAGTTTTTTTATCTCGATTTTGTCTATGGGATTATACTACATTGTGCAGTTTTCCATCGTGGGCTTTACCGTAATGAAGTTTCATGATCTCAACGGCTGGAAAATAGAAGAAATTGCCTTCTTATACTCTTTTGTTCTTGTCGCCCAGGGGATCAATACGATGATTTTTGGTCCGCTGGTCCGGTTTGATGAAGTTATTCGAAAGGGGGAGTGGGATTATCTTTTGACAAGACCCATGAAACCCCTGGTGACACTTTTATGTATGCAGTTTGACCCTTCGGCGGTAGTTCACTTTTTTCTTGGCATAGGATTCTTCTTTTATGCGGCTTCCCAGATGGGTCTTGAACTGGATTTCTGGAAAATGTTGATCGTGTTGCAGGTTTGGGTGGGAGGAGCCATGGTGATGGCCTCGATACGAATCATCATTGCCTCGGTTGCCTTTTATGCCGTTTCCATCGAATCGCTGGTGCATTTTTTCGTGTATAGTTCGAAAGAATTTATTTTATACCCCATCAATATCTATAAAAACCCGATTCCTTTTGTTTTGACGTTTATTTTTCCAATTGCTTTTATCAATTATTACCCGAGCCATATCTTTCTTCATAAAGAAAACCTGTTTTTTGACGGTTTGCGATATTTCTCTTTTCCCGTAGGCCTTGTACTTTTTGTGATCTCGCTTTATCTTTTTCGCCTGGGCGGCAGATCGTATCATTCGACGGGAACGTGATGTAAACGTCGGAGCCTGTGCGACAACTATTTTTTGAAAATAAAAAAAACCCCAAAGTTCAATACTCTACTTGAAAAGCTTCATTTTTCTTCGAAAAACTTCGTGAATGGCTGGCAGGGGCACCGTCAGTGACCCAGCTAGCCACTTTTCGATCGCATTGAACTTTCTCATCTTACTCAGAAAGCCGGTTGGCGCACAGGCTCGCCGCTTTCGAGAAAAAATAACTAAGAATTGGCAAAATTTCATTGACCGACGGAAAGGATAATATATAGATCCGTTAGGGAACATTTAATACAATAATATTTTTACCCAATAAAATAGATATGCGGTAAAATATAGATACGGGAAAACATGCTGTGGGGGGCAAATGTCAAATTCAGGCGATAAATCCGGGTATACGTTTTATTTATTCAGGTTGGTATTATTTTTACAAAAACGTCTGGGTTATGCCTTTGCCGCCTTATTTTTAACGTA